>Ga0180437_10003344_pt1 | contig 24003 bp, 26 predicted proteins | sample SS_ome_4_FD_132410 | JGI IMG/M metagenome (GOLD analysis project Ga0180437, IMG submission 132410) | Hypersaline lake sediment archaeal communities from the Salton Sea, California, USA - SS_3_D_1 metaG | ecosystem: Environmental > Aquatic > Non-marine Saline and Alkaline > Hypersaline >... | reverse complement strand
GTGCATCCCATCGAGGTTGTGGTCTTTACTGCTGAGGAGCCGGAGCGCTTCAAGGCCTTTATGCCAGGCAGCCGCGGTGTGGCTGGCAAGCTCACCGCTGAGGATCTGCGCAGCTTTCGGGACGACGACGGCATCAGCCTGTGGGACGCCCTCCTCGAAGCTGGCTATGATCCCAGCCAACTGGCCGCTGCGCGCCGAACCCGGGAGACGGTCAAAGCCTATGTGGAGCTGCACATTGAACAGGGCCGCGTGCTGCAGGATGTCGGTAAGCACATCGGCGTTGTGACTGCCATTGCCGCTCCAACGCGCTTCTGGGTAACCATCAGCGGGCGTGCCGATCACTCTGGCGCGACACCGATGGGGATGCGCAAGGATGCCCTGTGCGCTGCAGCAGAGCTGATCTCGGCCGTGGAGCAGTACGGAAGGGAGGAGGCGCACAACGCCACGGTGGCCACAGTCGGCTACATCAAGGCCGAGCCGGGCAGCATGGTGGTCATTCCTGGCAAGGTCAGGCTCTCGGTGGACATCCGCGGCATCAACATCGCCTCGAAGAAAGGGGTGTTCGACAACGTCCGGCAGGCCATGGACAGGGTGTCGCGGCAGCGAGATGTCGAAATCGGTCTGGAGATGATACACCATGCCGATCCCGTACCGCTGGCCGACAGCGTAGTGTCGCTGATCAAGGAGACCTGCGAAGAGATCGGGATCGACCCCTGGGTGATGCACAGCGGGGCTGGGCACGATGCGCAGCAAATGGCCAGTTTCACCGACGTGGGTATGATCTTTGTGCCCAGCGTCAACGGCATCAGCCATAGCCCACAGGAATTCACCCCCATCGAAGACATCGCGCTGGGGGCTCAAGTGCTGACGCACGTGTTGCTGAAGCTGAGCGAAGAGGCATCTCCTGATCATCCGGCCTAGCTGACGAGACCCAAAAGCCTGCATTGGGCTACAACACAGATCAAGGAGCGAACATGCACATCACCAAGGCCCTCGTTTCACGCGGTTTGGGTGGCTTTTACTTCGATGACTATGCAGCCGTGAAGGCCGGTGCCCAGCAGGACGGCTTTATCTACCCTGGGGAACCTGTGACCGAGGGTCACTCGCGCATCAGACAGGCTGGCGAAACCATGTCCATCATGCTCATTCTGGAGGATGGCACAATGGCCTTTGGTGACGCGGTCGCCATCCAGTACATGGGCGTGGTGGGGCGAGATCCCATCCTGCTGGCCGATCGATACATCCCGCTCATCCGGGAGCACGTGCTGCCAAGGCTTGAGGGCATGCAGTTGACGAGCTTCAGGCAGATGTCCGAAGCGTTCGATCAAGTGAAAGTGGACGGCAAGCCGCTCCACACTGGCATTCGCTACGGCGTGAGCCAAGCCTTTCTGCACGCACTTGCTCAGACCCAGCGCCGGACGATGGCGGAGGTCATCGCTGAGGAGTATCGAACTGAGATCAGCACCTCGCCCATACCGGTGTTGGCCCAGTCCGGCGACGACCGCTACACCGGCGCCGACAAGATGATTCTGAAGAAGGTAGACGCCATCCCACAGGGGCTCTTCAACCACGTTTCCAAGGTCGGGCATAACGGGGAGGTGCTGCTCGACTATGTGCGGTGGCTGAAGCAGCGCGTCGAGACCTATGGAGAGCCGGGCTACCAGCCGACATTCCATCTCGACGTCTATGGCATTGTCGGCGACATATTCGACAACCAGCCCGAGGGCATCGCCAGCTATCTCATGCAGCTGGAGGAATTGGCGAGACCGTTCGCAGTACGCATCGAAGATCCCATTGTCGCCGATAGCCGCCAGAGACAGTACGATCTTACGCGGGCGCTGAGAGTGGCGTTGGCTGAACGAGGATCGAGCGTGGAGATTTCGCTGGATGAGTGGTGCAACACCGTCAGAGACACGGAGGTGGCCGTTGATGCCGGTGTAGCTCACATGATCCAGATCAAGACGCCCAGTCTCGGCTGCTTACATAACTCCATTGAAGCCGCGCTGTACTGCAAGCGCCATGGAGTGAAGGCTTTCGTGGGCGGCACGTGCAATGGCACGGACCAATCCACCCGCGCCACGGTGCATGTCGCGCTTGCCACCCAGGCTGACCTGATCTACAACAAGCCGGGCATGGGAGTGGACGAGGGCTATATGATCGTCTTCAACGAGATGCAGCGCACCCTGGCGCTGCTTCAGCACCGGCGGGGGCAATCGTAGTGGCCCGGCTACACGAGTACCAGGGCAAGGACCTGTTGCGCGAGATGGGCGTCCGCATCCCGCGAGGGGGTGTGGCACGCACACCGCAGGAGGCGCAGCACATTGCGGCGCAGCTTGATGGTCCGGTGGCCATCAAAGCTCAAATCTGGGCCACAGGGAGATTCAAGGCGGGAGGCATCCAGTTCGCCTCGGATGCGGGCGAGGCAGAGCGGGTGGCCAGTGAGTTGCTTGGTGCGCATATCAAAGGCTTTGACGTCGAGGCTGTCCTGGTGGAAGAGAGGCTTGAGATTACGCGGGAGCTCTACGCAGGCATCATCGTGGACGACTCTCACAGGGTGCGGGCGCCCGTGTTACTGCTCAGCACCGAGGGTGGCATCGATATCGAGGAGGTGGCCCGCGACTCACCGCAGCGCATCGCCCGCTTGACCGTGGATGTGCGGCGCGGCGTGCGCACATACGATGCCTACAACCTCGCTCTCAGCCTCGGCCTGTCGGGGCAGGTGCTCAGTGAGGTGGGCCGCGCCATCTGTGGCCTGTACTCCGCCTTTCGCCGATACGATGCGCGCTCAGCAGAGATCAACCCTCTGGTCCTTCTCGCCGACGGCAAGGTGTGCGCTGCCGATTGTCGTATCAGCATTGACGATGCCTCGGTGATGCGCCATCCCGAACTGGGGATCAGCTTCCCCCGCGAGAGCGACCGGCCGCCGACAGTGCTGGAACGGCTCGGCTGGCAGATTGAGGCCGATGACTACCGTGGCGTGAGCTTTTTTGCGCAAATGGTTCCCGAGGATCAAGCACAGGGCTGTATTGGCTATCACGCCATCAGCGGGGGCGCTGCGCTGTTGGCTGCCGATGCGCTGACGCGCCACGGGCTCAAGCTGGCCAACTTTGCCGAGACCAGCGGCAACCCGCCAGCCTCCAAGGTGTATCGATGCGCCAAGATCATCCTCTCGCAGCCGGGCATCGAGGGCTATTGCCTGATCGGCGCAGTGATCGCCAACCAGGACCAGCGCCACCATGCGCGCGGCCTGGTCAAGGCTTTCAAAGAGGATCTGGCCAGCAGGCCGGGGTTCCCAGCGGTGGTGCTTTTGGCCGGCAACAAGGAGGAGGAGGCCCTGCGCATTCTCGAAGAGGGTCTGGGCGACCTTCCGCTTCAACTGGAGCTGTACGGGCGCGAACACATTCATCGCCTGGACATGATCGCCGAGAGAATGAAGGCGCTGCTGCAGGAGTACCGCCAGCGGCAGGGAGACTGGGCATGACGTACTGCTTCGGCACACGGACGGGACAGATATGCATCGACCACGCCAAGTGCAGTGCATGTACGACCAAGGCCTGTGTCGACGCTTGCAGTCGCTACGGAGCGGCAATCCTAATGCTCGAAGACGGCAAACCGGTGCTTAACGTATCCCTGGAGGAGGCGGAAAGACGAGATACGGAGTGCTTGGCCTGCGAGCAGGAGTGCGAGGTGCGCGGCAAGGGCGCGATCGTGATTGTCCTGCCCATCAATGGGCTTGACGAATACAGGGAGAGGCATGGCCATACTGCTGGATGAAAACACGACCGTCCTGATCCAGGGCATAACCGGGCGCGAGGGCAGAGCACGCGCGCAGTTCATGCAGGCCTACGGCACCCGGGTTGTGGCTGGCGTCACACCAGGCCGGGGGGGCAGTGACGTCTGCGGCGTGCCTGTCTATGACACCGTCAACGAGGCATGGAAGCACCACGGTCCCATCGACGCCACGGTCACCTTTGTGCCTGGCAAGGTGGTCAAGGAGGCTGTACTCGAGGCCATAGATGCTGGCATCAAGTCGATATTCATGCCGGTGGAGCGCGTTCCACTGCACGATGCACTGGATGTGATCGCCTGCGCCCGAGAGGCGCAAGCACGCATCGTGGGCCCTGGTTCGATCGGCGTCATCAGTGCGGGCAGGGCCGTCGCCGGGTGGATCGGCGGAAGCGAGCAGTTCGCCCGCGAGATGTTCCCGCCCGGCCACGTCGGGGTGATCTCTCGCAGCGGCGGGCAGACGTCGACATTGTCTTGGGCCATCGGCCGCGTGGGCCTCGGAATCAGCACCGCGGTGCACATCGGAGCCGAACCGATCCTAGGAACAACTCCAGCGGAGTTGCTGCCTCTCTTTGAGCAGGACGAGCAAACGCGTGCCATTGCCTTGTTTGGGGAGATAGGCACCTCGGCTGAAGAAGAGGCAGCACAGGCAATCGAAGAAGGCCTGTTCACCAAGCCCATGGTGGCATACATCGCTGGCGTGGGCGTCAGGCCTGGCATGCGCTTTTCGCATGCCAGTGCGATTGTCGAACGAGGTAGGGGCTCCGCAGAGAGCAAGATCAGGGCGCTGCGCGCGGCAGGGGTGAAAGTTGTGGATCGACCCGAGGAACTCGCGCCCGCTCTGGCCCGCATGCTGGGAATCTGAGCAACGCGCGTGAGGTCATCAATGCACCTGCTGAGGTCGATGCTCTTTACACCGGGGAACAACGCCCGTATGATCCAGAAGGCGGCACGCTTGGGTGCCGATGCGGTGATACTGGATCTGGAAGATGCCGTGCCCGTGCCCGAAAAGGCTTCGGCCAGGCAGCTGGTGGGTGAAGCCGTGGTCGAGGTCGGCGCAGAAGGCGCTCTGAGCTTTGTCCGTGTCAACGCGGTCACCACCGGATTGACAGGTGACGATATTGCCGCTGTCGTTCGACCGGGTCTGCTCGGCATTGTGCAACCCAAGACAGAGTCTCCGGCCGACGTGCTGGCAGTGGCCGAGGAAGTTGCGCGCGCGGAGCGTGGGAGGGGGCTGGCACCCGAAAGCGTCGTGTTGCTGCCCTTGCTGGAGACGGCGCGCGGTGTCTTGAATGCTTGGGAAATCGCGACCGCCAGCCCGCGGATCATCGCCTTGGCCTTTGGCGCCCTGGACTTTACGCGGGATATGGGTACCAAGCCCTCTGTCGACGGTACAGAGGTTCTGTACGCGCGCTCCCGCATTGCCCTGGCCGCCAATGCTGCCGATCTTCAGGCCATTGACACGCCCTGGATCGAAATCGGCGATAGCAGCGGACTTGTCGACGAAGCGAGGATGGCCCGGCAGCTGGGCTTTCGAGGCAAGCTGGTCATCCACCCCAGCCAGATCGAGCTGGTGAACCAGGTCTTTTCCCCGTCAGAAGAGGACGTCGCAGAAGCTCGCAAGGTAGCAGAGGCCTTTCGCGAGGCAGAGGCGCGCGGCCTAGGTGCGATCTCGCTTGACGGGAAGATGGTCGACATCGCCAATGCCCGTCAAGCAGAGGACGTGATCGCACTGGCGGACGCTATCGAACGCAAGCGCTCGGGCGGGCAGTGATGTCAGGCGGCGTGTGCAGGTGAGTCTGCTGGCAGATTGAGCTCGCTTCGATGCTGGCCAGTGTGAGGACCCGCTGCGTTCGTGTTCGAGGCTTGGTCGCTTCCCTTCTGCGACCAGTGATGCCAAACCGTGGAGGTGTACAGATGCAAACTAAGGAACTCGTCGTCACAAGCAAGGCCTACGTTTCCAAGAATCCCCTTTCCCAAGCCCTCAAGGTGCGCGCAACCGAGTGGTTGTTCTGCTCCGGACAACTGGGCATCGATCCCCAGACGGGCCAGCTAAGAGAGGGCGCCGAAGCCCAGACCATCCAGGTTCTGGAGAACCTCAAGGCGGTGTTGGAAGCTGGCGACGCTTCGCTGGACACGGTGGTCAAGACCACCGTGTTTCTGGCAGATCTGGCGGACGGGCCGGTCGTGAATGCGGTCTACAAGCGGTACTTCCCGGATGTGCCTCCCACCCGGTCCGCGGTCCAGATCTCAGGCCTGGCCAGGGGCGCGCGGGTGGAGATCGAGTGCGTCGCCTTCTGTTTGCCTGAGACGTACTAGGCGCCAGCGTCTTCCGCAATGAAGCTGCAGCGGCATCCAGGCAATCCCATACTGCGGCCCAACCCTCTCAACGAGTGGGAAGCGCTGAACGTCTTCAACTGCGGCGTGGTCCATCACCGCGGGCTTTTCCACATGCTCTACCGCGCCCAGGGCGTGGACTATGTCAGCCAAATCGGCTACGCTGTCAGCGCTGATGGTGTCCGCTTCAACCGCCTGCACCAGCCGGTGTTCTCTCCGGCGTACGAGTGGGAAAGCCGCGGTGTCGAGGATCCACGAATCACGCTCCTGGCAGATGAGGGGCGCTTTGTCATGGCCTATACCGCCTACTCGCACAGCGGCATCAGGCCTATGTTCGCCGAGAGCAGCAACCTCATCACTTGGGAGCGCATCGGCCCGCTGGTCACAGACCAGAAGAACAAAGATCACGTGCTCTTTCCGCGCAAGATTGGCGGGCGCTACGTGACCTTTCACCGTCCTCCGCCGTCGATGTGGCTGGCCTACAGTGACGATCTGAGGACATGGGGCGCTTTCCAGTTGGTCATGGAGCCGCGTCCAGGGCTGTGGGACGGTACCACCATAGGCGCAGCCGGTGTGCCCATCGAGACCGAGCACGGCTGGCTGATCATCTACCATGCCTACGATGAGAAGCACGTCTACCGCTTTGGGGCAGCGCTGCTCGATCTGGAGGACCCCAGCAAGGTGATTTCCCGGCCCGAAGGCTTCATCATGGAGCCAGTGGAGCCCTGGGAGCACAAGGGAGATGTGCCAGAGGCGATCTTCTCCACCGCCAACCCGGCTGTGGATGGAACGGTGTACGTATACTACGGTGGTGCGGATCGTGTGATTGGGTTGGCTACCTGCGGGCTGGATGAACTCCTGGAGTTTGCCCGCTTCGGCTAAGGCCTTGGCCCTCTGATGCGCGTTGCCTGGGAGCCCAATGGGTTCACAGAAGCGTGCGGCGTGCGGGCCTCGAACTGCAAGGCTGTGTGCGATTGACCCTCCACACCGTGGCCGTTGACGGTCACGACCACAGTGTGCCAGCCACCCTGCCTACCACTCGCAGGGTGACGAGCACCAGCACGGTCACGCCTACAGCCAGGAAGTTCTGCGACAGCGCGACGCACACTCCCACAGCCGCCGTGAACAGCAGCGAAGCGGCGGTTGTCAAGCCCTCCACCTGTCGCTCGGCACTGCGGCGGATGATCGTGCCGGCCCCGAGGAAGCTCACTCCCGTGACCACCGCTTCCATGACGCGCACGGGATCGGCTTGCACCAGCTGTGCTGTCAGCCCAGTGTTGAACCGCTGCACCATCACGTCGCTCAGCGCCACCACCAGTGCCGCTGCCCCGGCCACCAGCATATGGGTGCGCAGGCCAGCGGGCTTGTCGGATGCTTCACGCTCCAGCCCGATCGCGCCACCCAGAACCATCGCCAGCACTACGGAGAGCAGCGCCGATAGCTCTGCTTGCTGGGAAACTGTCAGTCCCATACTCATGCTCCTTTCACATTCGCTCGCGCGCTTGGAGATGGAAGCTGGCGCGAACGGAATGGGCACCGATCAATAGCGGAAGATCGCAGCCAACGGACCTTCTGCCGGCACCAGCTGCGGCTCGACGGCATAGATCGTTCCTCCTTGCAGCAGCGTCCGCACTGATGCCAGGTCGAGCAGATCCTCGTCAGCCGCTCTCGGCTCGTCACGGGTCTGCACGGCACGCTTCTGGCGATCGAACGAGCCCCAACACTGCTCCCGCAGCGCGATAAACAGCGTGTCAACGCGCCCGTCGTGGGCGGCAATGACCACTTGCTGCAAGTCGCTGGAGGCTTGCTCGCTGCCCGAGCCGGCCAGCGCCTTGTATCGGCCCGATGCCTCTTCCCTGGCCTGTAGAAACAGCGGCTGCAAAATGTTCCAGGCGCGCTGATGCAATTCCTCAGCGGCAACCTGATCTGGATTGCCCTCGATGACCTCGTCTACAATGTTGGGATACTGATTCGCTTCCCGGTATATGGCCAGAACGTAATCAACGCCGGCCAGAACCATCGGCGCCCGCTCGCCAGCAAGCAGGGTAGCCAGTCCGCTATCCACCTTGTGGAAGAAGCGCAGGACGTCGTTTTTGGCCTTTTCACCTTCTCCAACGCCATGTCCGTGAAAGGCGGCAGGGCGCTTTCCCTTCCCGCCTGGCTGACGTGTTGCGGTGTGAAACTGCAGCTGCCTCTCCGGGTCGTCGAATCTCAGGGCCTCGGGCAGCGACTTGGGCACGCCCTCTAGATCGACGCTGTCAACACTGTGCCGTGTGCCCTGCAGCAGTCTGATCTGATGCTGGCTGATGGCCAGGATGTAGAAGCACCCATCTCCACTCAGCAGGGGCAACAGCGGTTTGATGTGCCACTGTTCGGCTACAACCACGAGCGGCGGCAGGTCGTATGGCAGCCGGTAGCGATGGAACAACCCTTCCGATAGGAACACGGCCAAGCCGTCGCTCATGTGCTGCCAGAACCGGCTGTCTTGCAGCAGGGTCTGCGCTGGCGCAACAAGCTGTGCTGCCTCGGGACTGCGAAGGCCCGCCGCCAGCAGTTCGTCCTCTGCCTGGGAGAGCAGATTCTTCAGCCGGATGCGGTCCTGCTCGATCTCTGCACCAGCGCGATGCGTTGGCAGAAAAAGTGAGACATGCCAGCCATTTTCTTTCGTAGCGAGCCTCTCCAGCTCAGCCTTTGTCAGTAGATCCACGGATTACCCTCCTGTCCTAGCATGTCCAAGGTACGCCACTGTAGAGACAGATACTAAACCCAGTACTTGGGTCGTCCATAGTAGTCGTACAGCCTAATCTCGTACTCACGATTCACCGGCACGGACGGGTCGAACTGGGGGCTGCCCTTGATGACATCCCGCGGCAGGTCGACGTGCACCTTCTTGCTGACCCAGGCTACGGCCTCGATCCATGCTGGGGCGACCAACACCTTTCTGCCGGGCAGCCAACTGCCGGTGTCCACGACCAGGTAGCGGATGGGCCAGTTCAGGTCGTCCGCGATCAAGTCGTGGACCTGGCCTATGTCGCCATCGCGCGCCTGGATGTGGTAGCCGAGCACTTCACGCGTGCTCCTCAAGTGCCAGTCCTGCTGTCTCTCCTCGTCGCGGGCTTTTTTCGCGGCGTGTCGTTTCTGTGCCTCACCGCTCAACATCTGGGCAACGGCAACCGCCCCCAAGCCCCCAAGCGGAGTCGCGGTTCGCCAGTAGGCGGTCCAACCATAGTGCGAGTGCAGGGCTTCTTCCATCTTGCGTGATACGGGCTTGCGAGTGTCGATGTCTGGACTTTCCCTGACCTGCTGCCTGCTGAGCAGCACCGGGAAGAGCTTTTTCTCCCATTGCGGTTTTCCAAGCGGGAATGTGGAAAGCAACACCCGCCGCTGGGACAGCCAGCTGCCCGTCTCCACCACCAAGTAGCGGACCATCCAGATGGCATCATCGAAGAAAAAGTCATGTACCTTTCCAATGTCGCCATCCGTGCCGCGAACCTCATATCCATAGAGTTCTTTCAGACTGCGCAACATCTCTTCTCCTCCTTGTCAAAGTCACAGAACAGCAGCCAACAGATCCGCACGGCGTCCGCCTCAAGGGGTCATGCCCGCGACGCGCGACGCTTTGACCATGCCATGCCCAGCTGTCCCACTACAAGCGGCATGGCGCTCATGCCGAGGATGACGCCCCAACCCCTGAGACCTGGGTCCACGACTTTCAGAACCCCGGCCAACGGCGGCAGGTAGACCGCTGCGAGGAGCAGCACCACGCACAGTGCCAGCGCTGCCCACACTGCTCTGTTCTGCGTCACATCGTTGCTGACGATGTTGGACTGGCTATCCCGCATGTTGAAGACATGCCAAAGCTGGGCAAATGCGAGCGTGAGGAAGGAGATGGTCACGCTTCGCTCGTTCCCGACGGCCAGCCAGCGCAGTGCCAAGCCGAAGGCGGTCAGAACCGAGAGGGTAATGAGAGCCCCGTAGCCGCCCACAGCCAGCCAATGCTTGCGGCCCAGTATGGGTTCACTGGGGGGGCGCGGTGGGCGCTTCATGACCACAGCATCTCCTTCGCCCACTCCCAGCGCCAACGCAGGGAACACGTCGGTCACCAGGTTCAGGAACAGAATCTGCAGCGGTTGGAGGGGCAGTGGCACATCCAGAAGCGAGGCAACTGATACCACGATGACCTCGCTCACATTGCACGACAACAGGTACAGGACAAAACGGCGGATGTTGTCAAAGATCACCCGGCCCTGCTCAATGGCTGCCACAATGGTTGCAAAGGCATCGTCGCGCAGGACTATGTCCGCGGCGTCACGCGCCACCTCTGTCCCACGCTCGCCCATGGCCACGCCAATGTCCGCCTTTTTCAGCGCCGGTGCGTCATTGACACCGTCGCCGGTCATGGCCACGATGTGACCTTGCTGCTGGTGCAAGGCGATTAGGTCCAACTTCTGCTTCGGCGTGACGCGGGCGAAGATGCGCGCCTCCAGCAGGCGCTCGTCCTCCAAGTGATCTTCACCACTGAGCTGGCTGCCCTCGATGACCTGCGGGGCCTCGTCCTCCACCAGCCCCACACCCACTGCGATGCTCCGCGCCGTGGCTGCGTGATCACCGGTGACCATCGTCACATCAACCCCGGCCTCCTTGCAGGCGCGGATGGCCGCTCGTACGTCATCGCGAGGCGGGTCCACGAGGCCTGCCAGACCAAGAAAGGTCAATTCGTGATAGGGATCATCGTCCTTGTCTGAGCTGCGCCGCTTGGCCAGAGCCAACACGCGTAGACCCTCGTCCGCCATGGCCTGATTCCTATCCTGCCATTCTCGTCGTGCCTCAGCCGTCATGTCCCGCTCGCCATCCTTGGTCATGTAACTGGAAGACGCCTCCAGCACAGCCTCCGGTGCGCCTTTCACGGCCACCAGGTACTGCGCGTCCTGCCGGTGGAAAGTGGCCATCATGTTCACCTTGGTGTCAAAGGCCACCTCGCGGGCCTCCGGCCACTGATCAAGCAGCCGCTCGCGCCGCAGATCGGCCTTGGCGCCTGCCACCAGCAGCGCGACCTCCATGGGTTCACCTACCGCCTCCACTTCCCCATCATCGTGCTGGAGCGAGGCATTGTTGCACAGCAGGCCGATGGTCAGCGCCTGGCGGAGCAACTCGTCATCGGTGGCACTCACAGGCTTGCCATCCCTGGTGAAGCCTCCATCCGTCTGCAATCCGCTGCCGCCCACCTCTATCTCGCCATAGTCCAGGCACAGCTCGGTGACCGTCATGCGGTTCTCGGTCAACGTCCCTGTCTTGTCGGTCAGAATCACCGTTGTGGACCCCAGCGCCTCCACTGCCGAGAGACGGTTGATCAGTGCATTGCGCTGTGCCATGCGCCACATTCCCCTCGCCAGAGCCACGGTGGCTACAATGGGTAGCCCCTCAGGCACGCTGGCAACGGCCAACGCAATCCCCGTCTCTACCATCAGGACGGCTTCTTTGCCTGCCAGGATGCCGCTGATAGTGACCAGCGCGCCGACCGCCAAGGTCACAACGATCAGGCGGCGGCTCAGGTGTGAGAGGCGCTCTTCGAGGGGGGTCACTTCCTCTTCGGCCTCTTCCACCAGGCTGGAGATCCGCCCCAGCTCGGTATCCATGCCCGTCGCCACCACCACACCTTCTCCGGCTCCTCGCGTCACTGCTGTGCCCTTGGACAGCATGTTGGCCCGCTCTGCCAGAGGCGTTTCGGGCGCCAGGGTATCCGTCGTCTTCGACACTGGCACTGACTCTCCGGTGAGCGCTGACTCATCAGCCTGCAGTTTGGAAGCCTCCAGCAGCCGCAGGTCTGCGGTGACGACATCCCCGCCTGAGACCACCACAACATCGCCTGGCACCAAGCTCTCGGCTGAGACTTCCTTAACCTGGCCCTGGCGGCGCACTTTGGCGCTGACGCTTCCGAGCTCGCGCAGGGCCTCCATGGAGCGCACCGCCCGCAGTTCTGTCACAAAGCCAATCCCGGCGCTGATCAGGATTACCGCTACGATGGCGAGGCTCTCCGCTTGGTCGCCAAAGGCAAAGGACACCACCGCTGCCACTGCCAACAGCAGCACCACCAGGCTCTTGAACTGCTCAAGCAGGATCCGCCAGGCTGGCGTCGGCTCTGCTTCACGCAAACGGTTGCGTCCGTAGCGCTCGCGGCGCTGCCGGACCTGCGCTTGATCGAGACCCTCGTCCCGCGCAACATCAAGCGCGTCGAGCACACTGTCGACCGCCATCGCCCAGGGTTCCGCAACGACAGTGGGCCTACCCCGCGGTGTCGCTGTGCTCCGAGAACTACTCATCTGCAACATCCTCTCACCCGTCGAGTGAGGGGCTGACGTCCGCCGCTTTGGATTGACCCGCATCAGCGGGCGATGCCTCAGCACCTGGCACAGGTTTAGGCGGGAGATCCGCCCGCTTCCATGGCTCGCTCAGCTTGTCCCGCAGCTCTCGAACCTGGCGTTCAGCCGCGTCGAGTGCGCCCTTGAGCGCACCTATCGCGCTGTCGCTCTTCTCAACCGCTGCGATGTTGTCCGGTCTGAGATAGGCCACGACGCGGGCCTCATACACATGTGGCGTCTCTTCCTGCGTTAGTTCTTCGATGGCGACCGAGGCGCCGATCATGTCGGTGTATCCCTCAGCCAGCGCCGACAGCCGCCTCCGTGCCTCTTCCCTCAGGCTACCAGCGGGATCCGGTACGGTGCTGTAAAACTCGAAACCAAAGTCATCCGTATCCATCCACTCCTCCTTCAGTGAGCGCATGCCCTAGGCTTATGCCCTCAGCTCGCGTATCTGTGTCCGGTGGCATCTCGGGAGCAGTCGTCCTCCACGGCTGCTGGCCGGTCTCACGCACTCTGCCGCTGCCGGCCCAGGTGTGCTTCACACTGCTCGGCATCACGTCCCGGCTGGCAGGGCTGCCTCCTCCACCGACAGGACGTACACATAGGTCGTCTGATGCCCAATCCGTCGCGGACCGTCATAGAGGTAGGCATGGATAGTGAACAGGCCCTCTTCCTTTGTCTCCAACTGCGTCCCGTACAGTTGCTGCTCTCCGCCACAGCCGGTAGCCTCAACCGTATAGAGCTCGGTGAGTTCGCCACTCGGCGTTTCGGCTAAGAAGTTGAGTTCCAATCCTTGGTAGTCGCACAGGCCTCGTACGATCGCTTCGCACCGCAGGGTCACGCCCTCGCCTGGATGCTCATCGGCCACTGCATACAAGCTGACCAGCTCCGCCCGTGCTTCGCCCACTGAGACCAGCATTCCAGGGGACTCCCAATGAAACCTTTCCCCGTCCTTCCAGGCATCGATGGAAGCGTAGAGCCTGCCACTCTGTGTGGCCTGGACCTGGAAAGGGAACTCGATCTCTTCTCCAGGCGGTAGCAAACCCCAGAACTTGCTGAGTCCCTGCACGTTGACGCTGTAGGTGTCCAGCGAGTTGAGTCTCACATCAAGGCTCTTCAACACGCTGTTTCCAGCGTTCTCTAGTCTTAGCGTCAGCCAGCGCATCCCCGGGTCCACTTTCCGCGGGTTCAGTTCGTACTCAATCGGATACTTGACTGCCATTCGTTTCCTCCCCGTCTGTTTCTACACCGCTTCTAATATGCGAACTCTATCCTGTAACGCCCGGCAGGGAGCCGCTGGCCTCATTCGTACTCAGCCATCATTTGCGCATATAGGCGCTCGGTGTCCTCGCGGCGACACAGCTCGGTTCCCGGGGTCATCACCGCTGCCGCACCTGCTGCTATGCCAAACAGCACGGCCTGCTGCAGCGGATTTCCCCTCTGCAAGCCCAGGACAATGCCAGCAATCATGCTGTCTCCCGCACCAATCTTGCTGCGAATGGGCACTGTGGGTGCGCGGAGACGTTTCTTCATGTCCTTTGTTACGAGCAGTGCACCTGCCGCACCCAGCGACACCACCACCACCTGCGCCTGCTGCTGTTCTATCAGTTGCTCTGCTGCAGCCTCCTGGTCAGCCTCCTTTTCCAGATCTCGCCCAGCCAACTGCCTCAGTTCTCGCATGTTGGGCTTGAGCAGGTATACGCCCTCCTGGGCGGCTGCCCGCAGTGCGTTACCGGCAGTGTCCACAATGAGCTCACAATCGCACTCACTGGCCACTAGAGCCACCCGCGCGTAAAAGTCCTCAGGCACGTCCGGCGGAAGGCTGCCACTGGCCACAATGTACTGGGCATGAGCCAGAGCTTCTTTGAGCTCGGACAGGCACTCCTGCCACTCCGGTTCGCGCAGCGATGGACCTGGCATGCCCAAGCGGAACTGGTGGCCACTGCTCTCCTCGAACACCGTGAGGTTCTCCCGTGTCAGTCCCCCGATCGCTATGGCCCGCTGACGGACCCCTTCTTGCTCCAGCAGGGTCGTGACCATGGCTCCTATCGGTCCCCCGGATGCGTAAAGCGCCAGCGATTCACCGCCAAGCCGGCGGATGGCGCGGCTGACATTGATTCCTCCACCGCCCGGCTCGTGGCGCGGCGACGTGCACCTCAGCTTGCGGTCGGGCACCACACGCTTGATATGAGCGCTCTTGTCAAGCGCTGGATTCATAGTCAATGTGATGATCTTGGGCACGTAACACTATCCTCCATTGAGACCGGGAGATTTGACAGGGCTCATCCCGGGGATTGATGGCGCTTTCTTCACGAACGTTCCTGCAAGCTCTGTAGCAAAGCCCGGGGCTTCTCTAGCGACTGTGCATGTCGCATGATGCTCTGCCATGGATCATCCTTCTGACCGAGGCGCCTGAAGATGTTGGACAAGACATAGCTCTGTGAATGAAGACTGCTGTCACCGAGCTCAGCCCACTCCAAAGGCGTAGCGACAGGGGCGCCTGGTCTGGCACGGATGGCATAGGGCGCGACCCCGGTCTGGGCATAAGAATTCCGCAGGTAATCGAGAAACACGCGGCCCTTGCGCTTATCCTTGCGCACCTCAGCGGTCAACCGCTCCGGCTCCCGCCATGCAAGCACTTTCGATACCTTTCGTGCAAAGGACCGCACGGCGTCAAAGTCTGCGCCGCGGTCCAGCGGCACAACGATGTGCAGGCCCCGCGAACCGGTGGTCATAACGAAACACGGCAGGTTGATCTCGCCAAGCAGCTCGTGTAGGGCGCGCGCGGCGAAGCGCACTGGTTCAAACTCGCCATCCGGCGGATCGAGGTCAAAGATCAACTTGTCTGGATGGTGAAGCTTGTCCTTTCGGCTCAGCCAGATATGCGGGGTGATACACGCTTGATCTGCCAAGTAGACCAGCGTGGCAGCGTTCTGACAGACAATCTGGGGCTGGGTCGTTCCCTCCCCTTCAACCATCACCGACACGCGCTCTATCCAGTCCGGAAAGTAGTCCGGCGCTTCCTTCTGATAGAAGCCTTCTCCGTCTATGCCATCAGGAAAGCGCTGCATGGTCAGCGGCCGACCCTGGATGTGAGGCAGCATGGTGTCGGCGATGCGCCTGTAATAGTCAATCAGATCGCCCTCTGTGATGCCGTCCTGTGGGAAGAGCAACTTCTCCAAGTTGTGAACAGGAACCGCACGTTGGTTGATTGTGATGGTCTTTTCAGTCATGCCGGAGTTGTCTCCTAGAAGATGCGCTTGCCTGGTCATCTCCGCCATGCGTGCAGCCTGGGCTGCACTGCGCTGGCGAAAAGGCGCGGCTATTCTCGACCCTGCCTCCTTTTCCACAGCCATCGAGCCGTCAGCAACGCGACAGAGAACCCCGCCAGGAACCAACCCGCCCAGTAGTCGAAGGGGCCAGGTAGCAGTGCGGGCTGCGCGACCTCACTTTTGCGCCTACCCAGCTCATCCACGAAGGCTTGTGCCCCATCCGTGTTGTCCACTCGCTCCATGGCCACTACAAAGGGTGCTAGACGCAGACCGCCGGGCCGCCCCCAAGCAGTGACGCGCAAGTTCTCGCCCTCCAGGACTGCCTTAACGTCGCCCACGTGGAACGGACGCATGCCCTGTTGGAGCAGAGCCAAGGCCACAGGCCTCAGCCAGGTCTGCAAATCGCGTTCCTGCTCGTCCGTGGACTCGTCAGCTACGGACTTGAGCGCGCGCTCTATCTGCTCCAGCGGCACGCCGAGTTCGACCGACATGCTGTGATCGTGCAAGGTGAAGGTGACCGTCTTGGCCGAATTGACAGCACTTCGCGCTGTATAGGTGTAGGTCTTTTCCATTCTGCTTCTCTCCGTTCTCTCGGTGTTAGCCTTCTCCGTTGTCGGAACCTTGCTACTCGCGCTCCCGTTCCGGACGTGGGCCAGGGATGTAGGAAACCGTAGGCCGCTTGCGCGTGGGCTGCGGGTACAGGGCCATCAGTCGGTACACGTCTTCAGGCACATCGATGGACACCGGCAGGCCCAGCCCCATGGCCTCCTCCGTCGTGATGGGATAGTCGTGCGTCCACTGGCCGCCAGACAGCTCCTCTGCCAGCGCACCCGCCTCCTCTGCGCTCATCTTCTCTCCGATGAGCCTGCGCACCGTGTCATGCACCTGGCGAACCGCCTTGGCTCCCACATCAGCCAGGACGAGGGTCTTGTCATCCACCTCATTGATATCCTTCCGTTCCACTGCCCTGAGGATTGAAGTGGCGGGCATCCCTTCTAGCTGCGGATCCACTGGACCCAGGACGGCGTTCTCATCCATCACGATTTCGTCGGCCGCCAGAGCGATCAATGTGCCGCCGGACATGGCATAGTGCGGCACAAACACCGTGATCTTCGACGGGTGCCGAGCCAGCGCGTGCGCAATCTGATTGGCAGCCAGAACCAGCCCACCTGGTGTGTGCAGAATCAAGTCTATGGGGACAGAGTCCTCAGTCAGTTTGATGGCACGCAGAACCTGCTCACTGTCCTCGATATCTATGTACCGGAACAGTGGGATTCCCAGCAAGGCCATGGTCTCCTGTCGATGCACAAGTGCGATCACGCGGCTCCTACGTTTCTTCTGGATCCTGTCGATGATCCGGTAGCGTGCGTACTGTCGCAGCCGCTGCTGTATCGCCGGCCATACGCTGGCAGCGATAAAGAACAACCAGAACAACTGGAAGATGTCCATGAGGTCTCGTCCCTCCTTCGTCATATCCTTGGATGTGTTGAGGCCCCGGCCGCCCAGCCGCGGCGCGACCGAGACCTCAACATCTGCTGGGGCCCGCCGTCAAGTGCGACGCTGACTAGCAATGAACTGCTTGGAGTCAGCGCCTGCGAACGCCAGCGAACTGTCGCCGCTATTCGAATCGCGACTGGGCCTCCGAGATGGCTTCTTTCAGCTCATCCAGCGCCCCGTTCATGCCCGACTGCAGATCCTGCCAGGCCGCCTCACCGGCCGCCTGCAACTGCTCATACTTCTCTTGAGCAGCATCGCGCTGCCCGCGCAGTTCCTCAAGCCTCTGCTCATATTGGACCTTGGCCTGTTCCGTTGCCTGGTCGGCTTTGGCTGCCAGCTCCTCCAATTGCGCGTTGAGGTTGTCCAGGCGAGTCTTGACCTTTTGCTCATACATCTCTTTCATTCCCACCGTATACTCCTTTCACATTGCGTGCCGAACATCATGGCCACGCCGGCGGATTCCATCGGCGAGGCGACGGCTTGTCCGCCCCCGCTGCCCAGCGTGTGGCGTGGCGCACACTGTTCGGCGCTGGCCTCAGTATCGATCTTGGGATGCGCCCCCATCCAGAGGACGAACAGGGATCAGATCAAAGTGCCTCGGGCTGGCATTCGTGGAACCGAGCCACAGCAGCCGCTTGCGGTAGGGTCCCGCCCTACGAGGACAAGAGGCTAAATTCCCGTGCACCCAGATCACGATTAAGCTTCTTGAACTCCTCAGCGACGGCTTCATCCTTGAACTTGAACTTGACCCAGCCCGCGTATGCAGAAGTCTTCATGCCCACGGGCGGTCTCCAGATCAGCTTGAGAAGCCAGTGGGCAGCAATGCTGATGACGGCTGCCACTACGAGCGCGACTGTGCCCACCACTGCCGCCGCAAACAAAAAAGCGGCCACCGGAGCGAGAAACCCGATCTGTCTCTCTAGCCCTTCATAGGCCCACCTGTAGATGGGCTGGTACAGCAGCCAGAGACCCACCACAGCGCTGATGGCGAGGGTGACGTACATGAGAGGATTCACGATGCGATCGGTTCTCTGCTCGAAACGACGCAGCTCCGCGGCGTGCTCTTCGCAGTACGGGATCTGTAGCCGCTTGAGCTTGAATGTCTCAAACTCCCCGCGTCGTCTCAGCACCTGTTTCACCCCAAAGGGCCGCGTGGTGTCCTGGGGCTCACCGCAGTAGACGCACTTTGCCGGAAACTCCACCGGAAGTTCGCGCACCGGCTTGTCCTTTGCAATCCGAACTTCGATAGTCTTTGACACTCTAGTCTGTTAGCCTCCAATCTGAAGCGTGCGATCTTGTCGATCTCACGGCATATAACCGAAAAGCGAACGGCGCAGAGGGCAGGGTGATAATTCGCCTTGCCCTCCTACCAAGCCGATCCTAGACCCAACTACTTGCTCTCGACCGGGATCTGCTTCGTTTTCGCTTCCGCCGTCTTGGGCAGCGTCAGCTTGAGCACGCCGTCCTAAAAGTTGGCCTTTGCAGCCTCGGTGTCCACACCGGACGGTAGCCGAATCGCGCGCTGGAACTTGCCGTAGCGGCGTTCCTTGATGTGCATGTTCTCCTCTTCGCGCTCCTCTTCGGCCCTGTACTCACCTTTGATCGTTAGCGTGTCGTCGCTGATACTGACATCCACGTCTTCAGCCTTCAGGCCGGGCAGATCTGCCTTGATGACAAGCTCGCCATCGGCGTCGTACATGTCCACCGGCACTCGCAGGCCGATCTCCGACGTGACCCAACCGCGAGCAGGACGGACAAAGCTCTCTTGAAAGAGCCGATCCATCGCGTCTCGCAGCGATGTCATTTCGCGGAACGGTTCCCATCGAATCATTGACATTGTCTTCACCTCCTTCGCGTGTTTTGTGTGCATACTGGCGCACTATGGTAAGTGCAGTCCAAAGCCCCTAGCCCGACCGTGGATATGGCCAGCAGCTCGGGCCATGGTCTGCGCGGCGCCTACGCCTTACGGGCTGCGCAGCTTGTGCGCTGCCAGCGCGCCAGCCGGACTGACTTGCTCGTGCTCCTCGTCCGCGCCATGGGTGGCGGGTCGGAGGAACGGAGTATCCTCATCTGGCTTGACCTCAAGGCCGTTGATGGCTTGAATCACGCCTTGCTGTCGGGCGGCGATCTGCTCTGCGGCCGTACGGATGGCTGTGCTATCCACCTCGCCACTCAGCGTAATCAGGCCATGCTCGCTGATGACCTCAATAGCGGCCAGTTCGGTGCGAGGATCACCGGACAGTGCCGTCGTCACCGCGGCAGCAATAGCAGTGTCCGTGGTCAGTGTGTTCTTGACGTCAATGACACCTTCGATGCCGCGGGCAGTGGCTTCGGCGCGCCGCTTTGCCTTCACGTCGGGCACTACGCCGCGCAGGAAGGCCACGCCTTCCTCTACCGAGAGCTTTAGATCCGGCAAGGACATGGACTCAAGACGGGCCTGCAAGTCATCCACAATGACTTGCTCACTGCGGGGCCGGTAGCGCGGCAACTCTTGCAGGTCCTGGTTATCCCCTTTGATCACAATGCCCCTTTCGCTGATGGCTTTGACCATAGAGATGGGAATGACGATGGACTCTGTGAGCAGCCCGGTGTCCACAACGACATGCTGTACGTCGCCGCTTTCGCGGTCTACAAGCAAGTGATCGACGGCACCAACCGTGCCTTCCAGGTTGTCCACCTCGGTGCCCCGTCCTACCACGGCAAGCCTGTCGGACACGCCTTCGTGGAGTCTCACAGTGACCCTGGGCGCGATACGCTCGTGGTAGACGAGACCGTATTCCGGTACTCGCACCAGCAAATCCTTTGGCTTGCGACTGCCACCCTTGCGCCAACCTGGCGCGGGAAGGCTGAACTCCTTCTCGCGGTACTGGGGCAATCCCCGTAGTTCGCGCTCGCTGATTGAGAGCTGAACGGCTTGATCAGAGGCCGTATCCACGACGTCGACAGGCACGACATGTGCAGTCTTGTTGTGCAGTCGGCCCGATTCGACGATCAAATCGGTGGTTTCGCCATCATCGGGATCGACCACGAGCTTGATCAGCCGGCCGGCATTGGTGCTCTTGCAAATGACCGGAGCACCAATGTTCAAGTTGTGTCTTTTCATCTAAACCTCGCTTTCGTCAGGTTCTGGATCGGATCGGGAAGTTGCAGGCTGTGGTCCAGGGTGAATCGTCGCCAAGACCCTGGCAAGCGATGCATGCTCGAGAGCACGCTCGCCGCCCAAGGGGCTCCTCACCCTGGCCTGGCCTCCATCTGCGGTCACTGCTAGGACGCGGACAGATTGATGCCCGGCCAGCAGCGATGTCACCACAGTGGGAATCCTGCCACCTGGCGGCAGCGTCACAATCACCCAGTCAGCCTCCGTCTGCTCGACCGCGGAGGGCAGTCTGGTAAGATCCGTTACCTCCGCGACGACGCACAGCTCGGGGCGCCTGCGAATGGCGCGACCCAGAAGCTCGCGCATGATGCGTGGCCGGTTGGCCAGGACGATGCGACTGCGTTGCATGGTGACGCTCCTGTCTCGCTGTTTCTGACTCGACTATTACCATAACGCATGGCGGGGCACGCGTAAATGGATAGGGATACACAAGGGGGGTGTGCCTTTCGGTATATCTTGGAGCTTCCGACGGGCAGTCAGAGGAAGGAGCTTGGAGTCACGAATACAGCCACCGCTACCAACAGCACGCCCAGAGACATCATGATCCCAACGCGGATGACTGGCAGCGGGGGACAAGCGCGCGTTTCACCGACTGTTGAGTTGCTCCCTCCGTTCTGCCCTTGTCGCTTGGGAGAATTCCATCCGCTAGCCCTGGCACCACAACCCCCTGTATCTCGGCCAGCGACTCGCCAACGGCGTTCGGCTTCGCAGTCCAACGATCATGATTTCACTGCTTCTTTAGGGTCGTGGCGATCTCCTTAGCCCAGGAAGCGATCGCCTCCCAGTCTCGAAAGTCCCCGGCCGGGGCCCTGAGAGCCTTGACGATCAGCTTCTCCGCCAGGCCCAGTTTCTTCATATCGATAGCACCATGGAAGAAGGCGATGTCACGAGGCTGAATGCGGTCGGCGACCGGCTGAAGCGCCTCGGGAAAGCGCCAGCCCTGCATCAACTCCGCTGTGTCTCTCTCCCCGGTGGGGCCGCTCGAGAACAGCCACACCGGCCGCTTGGCCAGTGCTTGTTCCTCTGTCCGAAGCAAGGCAGCTGCTTCCTTGCGCCAGCGCCCCGCGTACACCGCGCTGCCTATCACCACGGATGCGTAAGGGTTGAGGTTGCTCACGCGGTCGGCCGGCAGTACGTCGGTTGGTAGACCTGCTTCTCTCAGTACCTGACCCATCTTCTCGGCAATCTCCGCGGTTGCACCGTGCTTTGTGCCATAGGCCACCAGAACTCGACCATCCATTCGATCCTCCTTGTGTTGATACGATGTGCAGGACTTTCGAACTGCTGTGCGGCTGTTCGGGTCTCAATAGGGCTAGCTGTCTATCCGCCGCCGTGTTCCTGCTCTGACCGTGGCGCTCTATCGATAGCTGCACCCAAGCCGAGGCCCAAGGCCAGGCCGACGCCGACGAGGCCAAAGTAGATGGCCTCCCCCGTCGTCGCAAACATGATCGTCGCCAATCCGGCCCCGATGAACAGGCCCAGCAGCATGCCCCATGTCGTAGTACTGTATCTGCGATCATTCGTCTGCATTGCGATTCCTTTCGTCTTGCATGCTCGTCTACTGCGGACCGTGCAAGTGCCCAGCGCCTTGTGCGTGCCAGAGACACCTAGAAAAAGTGCACGTCAGTGCTCAACTCAAAGGGTTGCTCATGTTCTGCGGTCACCCACAGCACATCTGCCGAAGCCTTGATGGTGCCCTCGACGGCAAGGTTCACTACCCCCTCCGCCTGCCAGGACGAAAAAACGCTCTGCCAGACAGTTTGGCGGGCCTGCGCCCGCTTGGTGTCGTGGCCCGGCAGGGTGAAGGTCGGTTCTCCCATCCAGTTCAGCCCGCCGAGAGGTTGCTCGTTGCCGCGGGCCTTGGCCTGCGACAGCGTCACCTCTACAGCCGCCGACGTGGGATTCTCCACCTCCAGGAACACGTTCATGCCGCGCAGATCGTCCGAGGCGTGCAACGGGAAGGTCACGCTGGCTAGCTCAATGCTCTTGGCTGCGGCCTGCGCAGCCTGGTTGGCCCGGTAGGCAGCAACCCAGTGTGCAGCGGCAAACAGCAGCGCCACAGCCAGCAGGGCAGCCAGAGGCAATCTCCATGCTTTGCCTCGACCGATTTCTCGTAATCTCATGGTCATTACACACTCCTCTCCGTGCTCAGTCTCATCGTCTGCCCAAAGCATGGGCAGGCACTGATATGACCTTAGCGCGACACGTGAGGGCTGTAAATGGATGGGGATACAGGGAAGGGGTACAGCTGTGGATACACTTCGAGGGCCTGTCTCCGAGGCACTCAGCGGCGCAAGAGGACCTGACGGGTCCTGACGTGCAGAATGGAGCGACTTCTGGGGGGAGCTAGGCGTTGAGGTCCTTGTCCTGCATCAATGCCAGGTAGGCCGCTGCGTCTTTGCGGCTGCTGACGTTGAGCTTGTCCAGGATGCTGTGCACATGGTTCTTCACTGTGCCCAGCTCAATGTACAGGCTTTCGGCGATCTCGCGATTGGTCAGGCCCTGGCCGACCAGCTGCAGAACCTCGCGCTCACGCGGCGTGAGTTCGGCTGAGGGGTCGATGGCAAAGGCATCTTCAAAAACCTGTGAAAGCTCCGCCAACCGCGAAACCAAAGCCCCGGCAATGTCGGGAGAGACGATGGCCTGGCCAGAGTAAACGGCGCGTATGTTGTCCAGTAGTTCCTCTGCCGAGTCATCCTGCAGCACATAGCCCGCGGCGCCGGCCTCGACGTAGCGCAGAATCTCATGCTCCGACTCGGCCAGCCCCAGTACCAGAACACGGGCGGGGGACTCGGCCTCGGTGAGTGCGCTCAGCAGCTTCAGTGCTCCTTGATCCTGCAACCTAGTGCTCACCACCACGATGTCGCTCAGGTCGGCTTGCTCCAAGGCGCTCTCGACCGTCGTGGCCGAGCCGACCACCACGATGTCTGGCTCGTCTTCGAGCAGTGCAGTGATCACACCGCACATCAGGGGAAAGTCATTCACCACCAGCACACGGATCGCTTCCTTGTCCAACTTCCCTCCGGCTGCACAGCAGACTCGACCGTGGAGCGTCCCCAGCTTGGGATGCGCTACCTCATGCATCGTGAAGGAGCCCTTCAGCACTACCACAGCACCGCGCTGCCCAAGGGGCCGTGCGGGGTCCGCAGCCATTATACTTCACAGGGCTGGACGTGGGAAACGCGCACAGGCCAGAGTTGGTGCCCGAGTGAGAGCACCAGCTCCACAGCGTAACGGTTCGAGGCACTGGCCCTCGGTTGCCAGAACCTGGCCGGTAGCTCGGCCGGGCCAGTGCTTGGCAGCTTTTCGCCCGCACCCCGGTGTGGCTCTGTTAGCCTAATGGGCGCCGAGCCCCAGTACGCAACATGCAATAGCCCTATCAGCCAGCCACGACGAGTGCCCCACGCTCTGGCCCGTGCCAGGCTGCCGTTGGCGACACCACGCTCGGACGCTTGCGTCAACTTGACTTTTGGGCGATATGCCATACAATGTCCGACAATCAGACACAGGTACGGCCTCTGCATCAGTACCTGTGCTGCAGGACGCGATAACCCGCACAACCCACTGAGCTCAGCCGCTCGTCACCTGGGAATGC
>Ga0180437_10003343_pt1 | contig 24005 bp, 16 predicted proteins | sample SS_ome_4_FD_132410 | JGI IMG/M metagenome (GOLD analysis project Ga0180437, IMG submission 132410) | Hypersaline lake sediment archaeal communities from the Salton Sea, California, USA - SS_3_D_1 metaG | ecosystem: Environmental > Aquatic > Non-marine Saline and Alkaline > Hypersaline >... | reverse complement strand
TGAATACCAACAACCTGTGGTACGCATTCATCTGGAAAAAAGCCATGACCCGGCAGGAATGATGCTTTGAGCCCGGTATTAGATAATACGTTGTTGGTTTACTAAAATCTGGCCTGTGTATCGCCTCTACGCCCGGTTCTCAGCAGGGATCATGCTCAGTCTTTCGGTCCCAGCCCGCACATCCGACCCCAGATGGAAGTGTATGACACGCCGTCCTGCTTCCTGGAGGGCGAGCCTGTCCCCCAGGGCCGCAGCCAGATGGAGGACTCCGAAAGAAAGCGAGAATTCCCGCGATGCGGTATTCTGAGGGATAGGAACATCCCGACCCACATCACCGGTCAGCTGTACGAACAGGCCGCGTCCCGCGTCCCCTTTGTGCAGCTGCCCGGTTGAGTGCAGAAAGCGCGGGCCGAAACCAACGGTGGTGGCCAAGCGGTAGCGGTCACGGAGGCGCCTTCTCAGGCTCTGCAGGGCTTGGGACGTCTCTTCGGTAGGCATGAGATAGGCCTGGATGGCGATGTAGTCCCCCGCTCGACCTTGGGAAAGGAAGCGGTGAAGCGTTCGGGGCGAAACCGGCGAGGGCGTATCCTTAGGCATCCTTCCCGTTTGCTGGAAGGTGGACGTCATTTTCCTTGCCGACACCTTGGCGGCTTCCACATTGGGCTGATCAAAGGGATTGACCCCCATGATATGTCCGGCCACCGCGGTGGCCGTCTCCCATAAGAAAAAATGTCCTCCGATTTCATAGCGGTCATCGAGAGTCCACCGCACCACCGGATGACCGGCCTTGGCGAGCGCCTTTAAGGTGTCGTCTTGAGAGCCGTCTCCGGCCACTCTGATCTGCACAAAGAACCGATCCTGGCCGTAGACCTCCGGTCGAGTATTGGTCTCCCCGACTACCGGAAGGATCCCTCTGCCTTCTTTGCCCAGGCTTTCCGCCAGCAGTTGCTCCACCCAGTCTCCGAAACTGGAGATTTCCGGGGAAATGAAGAAAGTGGCCTTATCCCTTCCGGATTCCGACAGGATTCCCAGGACGGTCCCCCACCATAAGCCTGGATTATCCCGCGGTGTCGCATCGGGGGCGCAGGCACGAACGGCCTCCAGGGTCTGGGCGAGGAGATGTGCGACGTCCATCCCGATCAGGGCCGCCGGAACCAGCCCAAAATAGGTCAGAGCCGAATATCTGCCCCCGACATTCGGATCATTGAGAAAGACATCGTGAAATCGGAGTCGTTGGGCCGTTTCGACGAGCGAACTGCCGGGATCGGTGATGGCGAGGAAATGCTTACCGGCATCCTGTTTGCCGATGCCTTCGCGAGTCCATCGATAAAAGAACTTAAATAAAGACAAGGTCTCGACGGTCGATCCCGATTTGGTCGAGACGATAAAAAGCGTCCGCCGGGGATCGAGCCTTTCGGCATGTCGCCGGACAGCACCGGGATGAGTGCTGTCGAGAATATCGAGGCGGGGAAATCCCTTGCGGCTTCCGAAGGTCTTACTGAATAACTCGGGAGCCAGGCTGGAGCCTCCCATGCCCAGGAGCAGCACGTCCGTGATGCCTCGCTTTCTAGTCTCCTCCGCCGAGTCGTGAAGGCGGGGCAGATTCCCCTGCATGGCCTCCACAACATGCAGCCATCCCAGCCGGTTGGTGATTTCATCCGGACGCGGCTTCCAAAGCGTAAAATCATGGGACCACACGCGGGCCACAACCCGATTCTTTTCCAGATCGGCAAGGGCCGAGTCGACCGCTTGCTGGTAGACACCCGGCGAGGCCCAGGGCAACAACCGTCCGGGCGGCCGCCGGCCGCCGCGAGATGATTTGGAATCCATGTTTCCTCCCTCGATCATTGTACCATCCCCCGAGCGAGAATCCCAGATAAGGGACATCATTTGTGTGCCGAGGGACTGACGCATACAGGAGGTTCCAGCACGGTCAAAAAGATTTTTGAAATTTTGCACGATTGCAGTTGACAATCGGTATGTTTTGGTCTATTTTAATCAATATAGTCAATTTGGTCCCTTTTAGCAGGAAAGCAGATGCCGAAAATTTGCATAAAAGACTTGGAGCCGGTCGCAGCCACCAAGGCCAAAATCCTGTTCGGAGAAATCCTCCATCAGACATCCGTGGAAGGGAAAAAATTTTTGATCGACCGTCACGGCAAACCGGTTTCCGTAATATTGAGCTACCGGGAATATTGTGATTTATTGGAGAAGGCTGAGGGGAAATAGAATCATACGGAGCGCAATGACAATACCGAACATCCTCTGGACAAAGAGAGATTCGCTGGGGCCGACTTACGCCGCAGCAATACTAAAAACACCACTCTAAGGAGGGCTATCTCATGTCAAGAATCAAGATTGAGGATTTAAGCGTCGACCTTACAGAGCTGCAAAAAAAAGATCCCAAGATCTTGAAGAAGATCAGAGGAGGATGGAAAAGACCCCTACCCATCATCAGCAAGCCCACAGACAGCAAATTCGCCTTGTGCGACACCTGCAACTTCGGTTGCCCCAGCCTCATCGATTACTGAGATCAAGACGGCTCAGAATAAGGCAGCGCGGCGTCTATCCTCGCCCATCGCGTCTGCCTGCAGGAACGAGATCATGCCGCGTTTTGGGGCGAACAAAAATACCGTTATCCGGGATTGTCTCAAGGCATTTGATGACGGCATGGCCAAAGCCTGTCCTCCCGGAGAAACCCTAGCCATTGCACAAAACAAGCTCGATAAAATGGATCGGCCTATTCTAGATTCCTATTACCGCATCAATCGGCCCAGCGGAATTCCCCAGTTCAGGTTTATCGGCACCGAATTTTTCAAGCATACCACGACCATGGCGGGAACGAACGGGAAAGGTCACACCCAGGCACAGGCAAAAGCCAGCGGCATTATGGAATTGATAGAGCGTTATTCCGGCTATAAATATCTCCATGACAGAGACGCCTACACCCTCGACTCCTTCCGAAACCTGCAGGCCAGCGGGAATGCATTTCAACTGGAAGATCTCACATCCGGATTTACCGATCAAGCTAAGGGAAATTTCGAGCGAACCAAAACCATCCTGGATACGCCCATCAGGTGGTACTCAGCCTTCACACTCCAGGGAGAAGGATGTTGGCTCCCCGCCGCGCTCAGCAAATATGTGCTGCATGGTTCGAACGGAATGGCGGCGGGCAATACGCTGGAAGAAGCCCTATTGCAGGCCTTTTGTGAAGTCATCGAAAGGCATTGCACCACAGAGATACTCTCTCAGAAGCTTTCGGTGCCCAGCATCGCTCCAGCAACCATCAGGGATACCGCTGCTCGGCGCTTGATGGAAAAATATAAGAAGCTCGGCCATCCCATCTGGATCATGGATTTCTCTTTGGATTTGAAAATTCCCGTGATTGGAGTTGTCCGTGCCATAGACGACATGTACGGCTTCGTGACCACCGGCGTCGCCGCCAGTAGAAAGGAAGCCCTCATTCGTGCCTTGATCGAAAACTCGCAGGTGGAAGTCAAAGACATGGGCTACCGCCTCCAGTCCCTGAAGCACCTCTTCCAATCTTCCCGAACGCTGAACATGGCGGATGTCCTGGATCTGGAACAGGGCAACTTCAGGTTGGAGCTGGAGGAGCTTGAGAAAATCCTCGCCCGTCGACAGATGAGGATGTTATTTTTGAACACCACCGACGATGAACTGGGCACTCCCGCTGTCATCGCCTTCATCACGGGGGCTAAACACTTTCACGAGAAAATGAGATTTCGGAGCTTCTATACGGCCATCCTGGAAGACTTTCTGGAGACAGAACGGTACCGGGATGCCTTCGCGAAGGCATGCAGCTTCCAATTGATCGATCCTCAAGACCGCGCCGTCTTCCACTATTATCGAGGGTATGCCGCCTTATGTCTGGACGATCTCAATTCAGCCTGTCAGTCGCTGCAAAAGTCTGCGCAGCTTCCGAGAGACCACGAGCTCAAAGGAGCCTCCCTTTGCATGACAGGCGTAGCTCATCTTGCTCGAGGCAAGACGGATGGCGCCGTCGCTGCATTCACGAAAACCATTGAGCATGATCGAAATTTCAACCTCGATCGCACCACCTGCTTCAGCGCGGCCATGCATTCAAACAACCATCTCCTGCAGGATCGATTGATCAAAGCAAGACAACTCTATGCTGAAGTATACCGAGCAAGGGCCGAAAAACCGGCAGAAGCTTATATACCTACTTTTTCCCGCGCCCCGGACGCGACCGGGGGCAGAAGCGATAGCCATTTCCAAATCCCTGAAGATATCCCAAGTATTTCAAACAGCACGAGAAACATTATTAAGACCAGGATTTTCACGAATAAGGTTCCTCAGCATCACCACAAAAATTTTGAAGGAGGTCGAATCATGGCAAAAATCAAAATCACCGATTTGCCTGAAAACAGGAAAGTTTCGAAGGCCGAGATGAAGGCCATCTCCGGAGGCACAACGTTCCGGATCGATGCCAAAAAGGATCCGAGCGAGCTGGTCTGGAACTGGGCGTACTACAACCGGAATCGAGGCTACACCACCACCGAGGACGGTTACGTTTTGGTTTTCTGATTCCAGCCCAGACGAAAGCATCAGTACGGCTTAAATCTATTTTAAAGGAGCGAAGGACATGGCCAGAATCAAAATCAAGGATTTGCCCGAGGACACAAAAGTCAGCCGCGAAGAACTGAAAAAAATCAAGGGCGGATACAGGCAGCCGACGGATGAGGAAAGAAAGTGGATCTACCGACCCTTCCCGCCCCCGCCGTTTGATACGGTGCTTTGGTGATGTCTCCAAGGAAGAAAGGATGGATTGCGTCAAATGTCCAATATTAAAATAAGAGATCTAAATATCAATCTCGAAGAGCTACAAAAGAAAGATTCCCGGATTCTAGAAAAAATTCGGGGAGGAATGGTCAAGAAATACGTCATGTTGCCTCGAGGTGGAAGAGGCGGATCGAGCGGAGGCGGAGGCGGTGAGTGTGAGGCCGGAGCAGATACCATGCTCTGCACCACGGCCTCCGACAGCGGCTGTGGCTACGGGCCGGACACCATGTTCTGCTGTACAGGCGACCACACCGGGTGTCACCCTTTCTGGTATTGAACTGAAGCCTGCAGCGGAAGTTATTCATATTCTATTTGGGATCCTACGTATCTTCATTTATCACCGGGGCGGTCATACCGGTTGACGGGGGATTTGCCGCCTGCTGAATGAGAGCGGATGCTGTGGCGAAAGTAATAAGGGCAGACCAAGATAAAAGCAGCCTGTCATCAACGGCCGCGCTGGATTTGGGATATAGGATCGGAAGGCGCCTCCTTAGACAGGCCAGCCCAACGACTTTAGGGATCCGCTTCCCGGAGATATCCGATGCCGGCCAGGAAGAGTATTGGGATAACCTCTACCGCGGGGCGTCCGGCGTGGGGATCGCCCTGCTGGACCTTTTGCATGCAACGGGCGATGCGGCCTATGAATCGCCGATCCGCGAGATCGCTTACGACCTTATCGAAAGCATTCCCAGCCATTTCCATCTTCATCCCGGACTTTATGTCGGGAATGCAGGAACCGCCCTTTTCCTCCTCCGTGCCGCCTGCACCTTCCGGGACACCCACTTGTTGAGCGAATCCTGCCGGCTGAGCGATCGGTTGGCCGAGCGAACCTTCCACGGGACGGATATCATATCCGGAGCCGCAGGGACGGGACTCTTTTTCCTGACGATGTTCAACGCTACTCGGAATGACCGATATCTGGAAGCGGCGCGCCGAGCCGTCGCATTTCTCGCGGAGAAGGCGGAGCCGGTGGAACACGGCCTAACCTGGGCCCCGCTCATCCCGGATTGGGGAGAATCCACGGAACGCTACTCACCCCAGACCGGCCTCTCCCACGGCGTCGCCGGCATTTGTCTCTTCCTGCTGGAAATGGCGGCCGCAACCGGAGAGGACCTCCCCGGGCGGCTTTATGAAGCGGGAATAAGCTGGCTGGACAGCCGCATCGTCACCGTCGAATCGAGAAACTACTGGCCCGTTTCCCTGGAGGATCCAAAGCTCCGCTACCATTGGTGTCACGGTCCGCCGGCATCTCCCATGCCTACTTAGCCTTGCACCGGCACGTCGAATCGAAAGCAGCTCTGCAGACCGCGGCTGCGGCCGGGCGTGCCGCCCTTCATCACCTGCGAGGTCAGCCGCATGAACCCCTCTATCACTGCCATGGATTGGCCGGAATCCTGGAGTCATTCCTGGAATTGGCGCAAATGGGAGCCGAAGCGAATTGGCGAGCTACGGCCGTTGAATTCCTGCCTCGGTTTAGGGATGAGATCGAAAAGGAGACAGGCCGGTCTTCTTTGGGAAGAGTAGGATGCAGCCTCGCCCTGGGGGCGGCAGGGATCGCACGCCTCTTGCTGAGAATGGGGGGAAAGCCGGTGCTTCCTATCCTGAATCCCGCGTGTGAAGCCCTGAATATCTCGCCCTCTGGAGCCCCCCGGGAGATCATCCTCAACCCGGCTTCCAACACATCCCGCCATCATCCCGCAGGTACCGGCCCGGACTCTTGGAATACTTGGGCTGGGGCCGAAAGAGATCTATTGCCCTACCGTGTGGTCAAGCTTACGGATAGAAGTACCTACGTGCGATTCGATCCGGATGATGAAACCGCAGACGGTGATTTTTTTAGCGCCTACCGGCGTCATACCGGGAGCACACGGTTCTTTGCCTGCATTGAGAAAATCCATCGTCTATCACAAAAGCTCGAACTCGAGTACAACCAAATCCTTTCACCGGGTGTCCTCAATGGCTCTTTCCACGGTCCGTTCCTGCGCGAGATCGCCGGGTTGAGCCTCCTGCCTGAAGACAACCATGAACATCCAAGTGCCGTCATCGATAAACTCTCATCCCAATACACGAACATGCTGAAGCTGCTGTTGTCCCGACTCTCCAAAGATATTAAACACCGGTTGAGTTCCGAGACGAGTGGCCGCATCACCGCAATGGAGATCCTGACCAGCGATCCCCACAGGAAAGGACAGCGGGTGATCGCCATGAGGTTCGAGGGTGGAGAAGAGTGGATCTACAAGAGCCGGAGCGTGTCCTTGGAGCGTTTCCTGGTCGGAGCCAGCCGGTCGGGAGAGACGCTTTCTCTGGCGGAGAAACTCAATGAATGGCTCGATCCCTGCCTCCCCGGGTACGGGTTGGCCACCCATCGCATCATCCCGGGAGGGGAACACTACGGCTACGTAGAGCGCATCCGGTCTCGCATGGCATCGATTGAGCGTATCTCAAGCCGAAAGATCGAAGGCCTCGGCCGTGACATCCCCCCGCTTCAGGTACGGGCCGCCGTATTGAAAAAGGCGGAAGAAAAGGGATTCTGGTATGCGTCCGGCCTCCTGGCGGGCTATGCCATGGGCATGGGCCTCTGTGACCTGCACAGCGAGAATCTGTTCTGCGGCCTTTCCGCCTCTACCCCACACATCGCTCTCCATCCCATCGACATCGAGCTGGGTTTCCATGAGTTTGATTGTCTCCGCGATACCCTGCTGGTCGACATGATCCATGTGGAAGATCCTGAGGCGCACGCCCGCGGAGCCCATGCCCACCCCGGATTCGATAGAGAGATCAAGCTGTGCGGGACATCCAGCGAAGCCTGGGTATTCAGGCTCACACCGGAGGGATATGTCCTGACCCCCGGAACCCATCTCGCCGCGGAGCTGGACCTTCCTTATCTGGTACAGAATCATGACGGCACCATCGGATACGGCTCGCACCTGTTGTGGTTTCTACGCGGCTTGATCGACACTTGGCTGGCACTCAAGACCCACAGAAAAGAAACAGCCGATTTCCTCGTGGAACACCTGACAGGAATTCCCATCCGAGTTATGGCAAAGGCCACGCGCCTGTATGTTCACGGGCAGCGAAAATTCCGGAACCGTGCCTATCCCTCCTCTGGAGCCTCCTGGAGTTCAGAGGCGCCCCTCCCCTATCCGATTTTCGATTCCGAAATGCGGCAGCTCAGTTCCGGGGACATCCCCTATTTCTTTCGCTACTTGGGAGAGGGCCATGGATCCCCATCCGGAATCCGATGGTTTGATGGACTGCCTGAGGGAGGAGGGGATGAAGCCGATCTCAAGCGGATCTATCACGGCCTGCAGCCTTTCTGGTCGATCGTTGAACGCCAGACCGGAAAAGATGTGCTGGCCCGCGCGCTATCGGATGCGATCGCCTTTGCCGCGCCCGAGGGTCCCTTCGATATGACTGATAACGATCTCGGCATCCGGGTTTTCCGGCCCGAGGGAGAGGAGAAAATATGGTTTGTCATCCTGCTGGAGAAGCAACGCATGACCTGCCGCATCGACGGCGAAGGCGGCGTCTCGATCTGGGAGGATTGACGATTGGGGACCGTGTGGAATTCCCCATGAAACCGAGGAAAGGAGGAGACGAAATGGGGAGAATCAAGATCAAAGATCTGGAGATCGATCTGGATGAGCTCCGTAAGAAAGATCCTCAAATATTACGGAAGATCCGAGGCGGCGCTATGAGGACTCCGCCAAAAACAAAGCAGGGAGCGGGCGGCGGCGCAGCGGGAATCAGCTATCCCGGAGGGGGGGGAGATGACTCCTATCCATGGAATTACCCCGGCGGGGATACGATGTTCTGCTGCACCGGAGACAATTCCGGTTGTCATCCAGGCCCTGATACGATGTTCTGCTGTACCGGAGCGAATAGCGGCTGTCCCTTCTTTTGATTCTAGGCGAACTGCCCAAAATAAGGACAGGAGCTTCACCCATGTTTTATGATTGAGGACTCGGCGGCTCCGCTTCGAAACGGGCTTAAGGCCTGGTATCAATCCTGCGACTCGTATCGCCGGCGGTCGGTCCGCACCAGCTCGATGAAGGTCGATCCGACGGTCATCGCCAACTCGGCCCTCCAAGGATAGTCCCAATTGTTGGTCCGGATTAGCTCCACTTCTTTTCCGTCCCGACGGAGCTCGTACTGTGAATGCGGGGGGAACGATAGCCGGATGCCCGTCGTGTGGCGATCGGCCGTGCGGTTCTCGAGCGTAAACGCTATCCGGTTCAACTTCTTATCCATGACGATGTCCTCGGCGGCGGCGAATCCATCCCGTTCGACCTCGATCTTGAGCCTCCGCACGCTGTCTTCGAAGGGCAGGTACATATCGGGAAGCACGACAGAGAATCGGCGACGGATGCCGTCGCGGGGATTGATTTCCAGTTGGTCACCCAAGTCGGTCATTGAGCCTCCATAGGCGAACCAGCCGAAGAGAGGATCGCGGGTGACGATGGTCGCGGCCATGCGAAGGGCGCCGCCGTAGCCCAGGTCGATCTCGCCGTCGTAGTGCCACGGCCCCCTGGGGACCTGTACCCCTCCCGGGTAGCTCGAACCCATCCAGGCATTCCCCACCTTGGCCGACATGAACTGCCACCCCGAAGCGCCGTCGTTCTCCGGCCCGGGAAACCAGTATCCGTAATTCGTCTCCCGCCGGCCGGTGTTCATCAGGCACCAGGAGCTGAGATAGGAGGCATAGCCAAGCTGGAGCCAGTCCCAGGGATCGGCGGCAAAGTTGAGGGCGTAATCGAGCACACCCCAGCCGCCCATCGCCGCCATGTAGCTCATGGAAGGATCCGATCCCAGTTGATAGAAAGAAGACTCCAGCCATCCCCGCACCGAGAGTCCTGCGGCGAGCTGGCGCTCCATAAAGGCCCGTGCATGCTCCCGCCGCACAAAAGGGTGCGAATACCATTTCTTGAGCTTGAGGTCATACCAGAGATTCCGGTCGGGTTTCATATCATGGGTGGCGCCATACTTGGCCAGCGCATAGCTCGACTCGAACGCCGTCCGGTCGAAGGCGTATTCCGAACGGAAGGGATACAGGTCGTCGTAGACGAAATACTTGGTTTTCTTCTCCCACTCATTACGCAGCCACTGGGCCTGGCCGGAGAAGCCCTCCTGCTCGAGCGCCTCGATCAGTTCGAGCACCACCAGCTCGTTGTACAGCCCCCACTTGTAGGTCTCGTAATAGGTCGGGAATATCTCGTAGGGATAGATATAGAAGGCACGAGCTGTCTCCCAGGCGCGCTGAAGGTAGCCGGCTGCATCCAGGTACTTCGACATCTCGGGGTACATCTTGGCGATCTGATACATGTGGAAATAGAGCATGACGACGTGCGGGTAGTCGTACGACCGCCAGACGTGCTCCTTATCCAGGTTGCGGTCGGTGTAGGCCTTCCTTCTATCGGGATCCCGGTTGGTGTACCATTCCGGTGTGCCGTAGACGCCGTAAGGATAGGGAAGCTCATCGTCGGTGCGCTGCAGGCCTCCCCATACGAAGTTTTCCAGATAGTACTCGATCGACTCGATCTCCCGGCGGTTGGGAAACGTGACGTTCTTGGCGGCGATAAAGGGGGCCTTGCACAGGCCCGGATCGTCGCAGGTAAGCACATAGACCATGCGGCCGAGGAAGATGTCGGGATCCTCGATGGTGCGCGTGACCTTGGCCTTCATATCATACGGGCCGTAGACACCGTTCCACCACTTGGAGGGATCCCGGATCTGCTGCTTTTCGACGATGAAGGACGCCCGCTTCTTGATGAGGATCTCCAAAGGCTCGGTGACGAAGAATTCCATAAATGTCTTGCGGCCGCCGTCATGGAGAATGGTCAGCATGTTCTCGCCCAGTCTCCGAAAGGATACCTGATAGACATGGTGATCCGGTTTCGGCTCTCCCAACCGGATCAATGAGGTCTGTTGAGGGAACTCGGGCTGAATCGATTCGACGGCGGCCCGGGTGTGGAGCGAAAATCGAGCGGTCAGGTCCTCTGGCACCGTCATACCGGGAATGACCCGTATGTCGAACAGCCCTTCCCGGTAGATCCGTTCGCGCAGATCGTCGTAGCTGTCGGCGAACTGGAACCGGAATCCATACGAAGCCCGGCTTCCGGGCTTCCCCTTGGGCTTCAGCTCCAAGGCCGTGTGTTCCTGTCGCCAGGTGCCGCGCGGCTCCCCCCCGCCCGATAGGAGGGAATGGACAAAAACCTGGGTTCCTCCTCGTCCCCGACCCATCCAGTACTCGAGTTTGGTGCCCGGCTTCACCGTAACCAATAGGAAGGGAGGGGCACCCGATGCACGCACGAAAAAGAAAAAAGATCCATGCCCGGACATGAAGCGGTGGTTGAGGAAGCCGTGCTCGAAGATCTGGATCGGGGTTTTGCCGCGCGGCCCCGCGGCCGGCACGTTGATCGCCAGGTCTCCGATAAGGACCGGCCGGTCGACGGCCGACTCCAGATCGATAGTCCAATCGAGGAAGGAGCCGTCTGTATAGAAAGTCTCCACCACGTGAACCGCATCCCCCGATCCGGCATTGGAATAGATAATCGTTCCGGCATCAGATAAGGTCTTCCAGGTCTTCCCCCGCGTGCTGATGTCGGTCCATTCTCCTTCACCGGCCTTGATCCGCAGGATCAGATCCAGCCGGCTAGCGCCCGTCATGATCCGGGCCCCGAAGGGATCCCGCGGATCGGCCAGGTCTCCGATGCCCTGCTCGTCGTATGAGAAACGGATACGGTCCTTCACAATCTCTTCGGGAACGGCGGCCGCGGCCGAAAAGATGGGGCTGACGGCCAGGAAAAAAAATAGGATAGTGGATTGAAACCAGCTTTGATGTCTCACCCCTCAACTCCTTTCTCATCGGCCCCCGTCAGGATATACAGACCGTCGAGTCCCGCCACATATCTCTGGTATTCATCTTCGGGAAGCGGGTCGTAAGGCCTGCGGAATCTTCCGCAATCGAAGCCGATACAGCGCATGAATTGATTTTATATCAATGTTATCCCCAAAAGAAAGGCTTCTGACCTTGCGGTGGTCGGTTCGAGACCATCGAGTACAGGGCAAAAATATTCAAATATCCAAACAGGAATTCATGGCTCATCTGTTTTTTATCGCACTTTATCGTTAATTCTTTTATGATAGGTCGTAAGTCACGTTTATCACCAAGGAGTCCCTATCTCTAATTCCATTTCACCTAGATATCTCACAGACCTTGGGCTCAGCATGATCTGCCTGCGTGTTATCGCCTCGCCGCTGTGATCACAGATCAGGTCCATTCGAAAACCTGGAAGGAGTCTTCCCATGTCAAAATCTCTTTTCGTCGCAAAAATAGCATCTTCATTGAGAAAATTCATCTGTTTCATAGGCGTCCTGTTCCTTTCCCTGCCTTCACTGGGCGGTCCTGCCCAGGATCAAGACAAATTGATCCAATCGACCGCCCCTGAGCTGCGGCTGAAGTGGTTCGAGCGGCATCTGGCCATGAAAGAAAGCTCCGTAGACAAGGCTTTCGATTGGGAATTTATCGGACCTGACAACATAAGCGGCCGATTGACCGATGTCGATGTCCACCCCCGCCACAAGCACGTCATCTATGCCGCTTCCGCCTCAGGAGGGGTCTGGAAAACAGTCAACGCCGGGACGACCTGGATACCGATTTTTGAGAATGCGCCGTCGACGTCCATGGGAGATGTCACCATCGCTCCTTCCCATCCCGGCATCGTCTGGCTGGGAACGGGCGAACCCAACATCCTGCGCAGCTCTCAAGCCGGTACCGGCGTCTACATCTCGACGGACAGAGGCCGGACTTGGTCCGTCCTGGGCGGAAACCTGCCCACGACCTATGTCCACGATCTGGTCGTCCATCCTCGGGACGGCATCCTGGTAGCAGCGACACACGGCCGGGGCATGTGGACGATAGACGTTAAATCCCTACAGAAACAATAGCCAGATCCCTTAGCGCGAAGGGACACCATAGTTTTCGGCGGCGGACCCCCTGGCTTCCTTTATGGAATAGCTGCCCACGGCTTATCTCGCTTCGGTCCCCTCTCCGCGGATTGTCATTGAATAAGGGAAAAATGTCAACGCCGACACGGCCTGGATGCGGTCAAATTGACAATTCCGAGAGGCGAAATATAATAACGATGTAAAAAGGAGATAGGATATCATGAAGAAAAACGCCACCATTGTCGTTGCCCTGAGCCTTTCAATCCTCATGGGACGGGAAACTGGGGCAGATTCACGCGGGATCGAACACGGGCTGCGGTACGACAGGCTCATCATCCGCAATGTCGTCGTCGTGGACGGGAAGGGAACCCCGGCCCGCGGCCCGGTGGACATCGTCATCCACGGCAACTCCATCGACTCGATCCGGAGAACCCGTTCCGACGACGAGGCCTATCGGGACGAAGCGCAAATCCTGGACGGGACAGGCCTGACACTCCTACCCGGACTCATCAACATGCACGCCCATATCCACGACAGGAGAGGCGGTGGGACTCTTCCCGAAGATTATATCTATAAGCTCTGGCTGGGCTGCGGCATCACAACGGTCAGGGACTGTGGAAGCAACTACGACCGGACGGTCGAAGACCGGAGAAAAAGCCGGGAAGGCCTCATCGTCGCCCCGCGCATCCTCCTCTATATGATCACGCGCGGCCGAACGACGGAAGAGATCCGCCAGAAAGTCCGGGATATCAAAGCCGCCGGCGGCGACGGCGTCAAGATCGTGGGACATGACCGAGATCTCATCGAAGCCCTGATCGATGAGGCCAAAAAGCAGGGATTACGCGTCGCCCACCACATCGGTGTCGAGGAGACCGATGCCTGGGATGATGCCGAATTCGGGGTGACGACCATAGAGCATTGGTATGGCATTCCGGACGCCGCTCTTCACGGTTCTCAAAATTTTCCCTCCTGGTATAACTACAGCAACGAGGGTGACCGGTTCCGCTATGCCGGGAGGCTATGGAGGGAGGCCGATCCCGATAAACTCGAAGCTGTCCTCCGAAAAATGGTGGATTCCGGGGTGGCCTGGAACACGACCTTTGTGGCTTACGAGAACAACCGCGACATCGTCCGGGCCAAAAACCTTCCCTGGTTCGAGGATTATCTCCACCCCCTCCTCGAAGAGCACTTCAGGCCCGATCCGCGTGTCCACGGCTCCTACAACTGGAATTGGACCACGACGGACGAGGTCTTCTGGCGCGAAAATTACAAACTCTGGATGAAAGCAGCCCGGGATTTCGCCGGTATGGGCGGCTTGGTATGCGTCGGAGAGGACTCCGGATACAGCTTCAACCTCTATGGATTCGGAGTTCTGCGGGAGCTGGAACTCCATCATGAGGCCGGATTTCATCCCATCGACGTCATCCAGCATGCCACAGGAAACAACGCCAGAGTCTTGGGTATGGACGACCGGCTGGGACGAATACGGGATGGATACCTGGCTGATATGATCCTGGTCGACGGTAATCCCCTGGAAAACCTCAAGTATCTCTATCCCCGTGGGATTCTCGATCTGTACGAAATGCAAGGGGGCGACATGGTAGTCAAAGGGGGGATACAGTGGACGATCAAGGACGGATTCGTCTATCACGCTCCGACCCTGCTGGACGACGTCAAAACCATGGTCGCCGAGGCCAGACAGACCCGATAGACCGTTCTGTCGATCCTGCGGTTTTCAGGATATCACGCCGGCTCGGGGATAGAACCGCCTCACCAGGTTAATCATTCTCCGGCTCTCCGGACTAGAGGAGTCCTTTCTCTGACTCTTTGGCGATGGTCTCGGCATGGTGATGTTCCGTTCCGAAAATGCAGCCCGGATGGAGGCCCGTCGTCCGATATCACCTTCGAATCCTCAGCCCTCCCTCTGCTCAGGGATCTTCTTCGATCAAAAATCTTATCCGGCCGAATTTCCACGGTTGATGAAAATTCGCCTCGTGGACGGTGCTCCAAGAATAGTAATCCACTCTCACTCTATCCGGAGAATCGATGCGGTAAAAATTCACTCTCCAGACATCACCATGTTCCGGCGGAATGTGGGGAGCGCCCCAAAGTCCTTCCAAAGGAATGGCGTATTCCGCCTTCCAGCTGCCGGCCTCCCCGGGAACGTCGAGTATCCCCTCCACATGAGCACGGGTCTGAATATCTTGAAGATTGAAGTCGTGGAAGCCCTGAAATTTGTTGCGGGGATTGTCGGCGGTGCGGCCGTTGAGGATACAGGCATCGAAAAGAACGTTTTTGGGGCTGATGTTTATCTCATAGTACTGATGTGTCTTCCCGGACGGGCAGACGAAGACCTCCACGCATTCTTCCCTGTAGACCGGATCGTCCCTATCCCTAAGCGTCCCCCATACGTGATCGTCCTCGCAATAAAAACCGACATAGAGATACTCGCCGCTGTAAAGGACCCGAACCTCTGTGGTGAAGTTTTCCTTTGTCCCCGATACGGCATCCATCAGTACCTGTGGCTCCGCCTGCTGCCACAGGGGATCGTCCATTTTTCCCGAGAGAATGAGGTTACGCGGAATTCTGCGACAGACAATATCCTGTAGACTCGAATCCTCGGTCTTTGAAATCATACCGCCTCTCGGTCTATCAACGGTCGATCCACGGTCTGAGGGGACCGCGGAATTTCTTTGGCAGCCCAAACATATCGTCAGAATTATGACCATCAGAAAAGTCTGACTACTAAATGGCATAATCTTACGTGGTTTACTCATTCCTCTCCCCTCGTTTCTCGGGCCGATGCCTGGTAAGAGTGGTTTCAATCAGCTCGGAATCCTTCCGGACGAATGCTTCATTCTTTTTTTGCCAGCGTCCTTACAAAATCGAGCACATGCGAGGCCATCGTCCCCTTCGGTGGATCGCTCCACTCCTGGAGAAGGATGTAGGCCTTCTGATACTCCCCGAATCTTTCGAACACCCGGGCGCTGAAATAGCTGTTCAATTCTCCGCCTCCCCCTCCTTCCGTTTCCCGAAGAAGGCTGAAATCATAAATACGCTGTCGGGCGGCCTGAGCTTCTTCTTCTCTTCCCATCCGGTCATAACAGAGGGCGAGCAGGTAATCCTGAAGCCGGTAATCGGGATGCCAGGGCTTGCCCGTCCCCAGCCGTTCCGGATACTGTTTGGCGCCTTCCAGGAACTTGACCGCCTTATCGGCTTGGTTGCCCATGAAGCTCTCCATGGCCAAGTATATCTGGGATTCGACGAACAGACGGTGGGTATCGCGTTGACCTTCGTAGGGGAGGACTTTGGCCGCGTTGAGGACATCGAAACAATCCTGATAGAGTTTATTCTCCATGTAGGTACGGGCCAGGTCTATGGTGACGGGATCCTCGTTGGGAAAGAGCTCCGCCGCTTTTTTCGCCAGGGGAAGCGCCTTGTCTGCCAGTCCTTTTTCATGGTAGAGATTGATCACATGGTGCCAGTTCTTCCAATCCTTATCATCCGGAACCAGAGCCCGCTCGAAGTCGGAGATGTGTTTCTCCGGATCGACATTTCGAAGCAGGAAACCCCGGGCGATATAGAACGGCGCAAAATCCGGCTTCTCACCGCAGGCGGCGAATTCCGCCCGGGCGTCCTCATATCTCCCTTTTCCCCAATACACGAGGCCGAGATAATACCGGGATTTCCATTCGTCCGGCAGCTTTTTCTGGGCCCACTCGAAGACGGGAATGACCTCTTCTCGATAGGGAAAGACGAGGAAGGGAGAGCCTTGGACGGCCCGGTTCAGTATTTCCCGGCTCTTTCCAGGATTTTGGTCCTTCAACAGATAGGCCTTCCAAAAGGAAATGACCGGATAATCCGGACCGAGATCCAAGGCCTTCAGGGCCTCATCATAGAGACCGAGGCTTACATAGTACATGGCGATCTCGAGATAGGTTTCCCGGGGCAATTCATTCCGGATCAGCGAAGTGAAGGCCTGTCGGTTTTCTAAGGTCGAATCCCCGAGATATCTCTCGAACCTGGCCAAATGGTTCAGGGGATCGAGGTTCAGGATTTTATCTACAACCTTGCCCGCTTTTTCCCTTTGTCCGCTCAACCGGAAGATGGTGGCCATCACCTGATGCGCCTTGATATTGTAGGTGTTGTAGGCGAGGGCCCTTTGGATGTATTCCTGCGCCAGCAGAAAATTCCTCTCCACGAGATAGATCTCTGCCATCTGGCAGTAGGCCGTCGAACGATAGGTCATGGACCGGGCCGCCCAGCCCAGGGTTTCTTTGGCGTCGGCAAAATTTCCGAGATACCGGGAGATTACGCCGTAGGTGTAATTGACGTCGGGATCATACATGACGTACTTGAGGGCTTTCGCGGCATAGGAGTGAGCCTTCTTATAGCGGGCCTGCCGGCAGTAAAGCTCGGCCACTCGGGTCAGCGCCCGGATATGGAGCGGCTGTCGGTGCAGAACCTCCATATATTTTTCCATGGCCAGGTCATAATCTCTTGCTTTGTGGTACCGGTCGGCATTGAGATATAGCTGTTCGAGGGAGCTTTCATCGTAGTACATGAAATCGATCGGCCGCTTCAACAGGTTATGCTCCGGATCGTCCGAATAGCTCAGCTTATCGCCTACATCAATCCTGAGCGTTCCGGCATCCACATTTATTGGCACCGTCTTGATATAGCTTTCCAAAGGCGCCAGTTTTATGCGATCCCGGAAGACCTCTTTGGTACCTTCGAAAACCACGATATCCTCATCGATGCTCTGGAGGGCACAGAATCCCAAGGTCATCCCTTCATCGGCGGATGTGACATTCAGAGCGCCATAAGGGGAAGCCTTGACCATGGGCCCTATGGATTTATAGGGAAACCAGATGTCCCGCCAGGTGTCGGCGGTATAAGGGCCGAAGAACTCATGATCGTCCTGGTCGAACAGGCGGCCGAACTGCGGCTCGTAATACTGGCCATCCATATCGGTCAGCAGGTCCTCCCATATCCCTCCCGATCGTGAAAGCGACCAGCGGAAAAACTTCTGTCCCGGCATGTCGTCGTACAGGGCCCAATGGCCGAATCCGACATCGGTATCATGGTAGTAGGATCCGGAAAAATCTTCGTACTTCCCGTGAATGAACAGGGATCCGAAATCAGCCTTGTCGTGGTTCTTGTAATGGGACAGATCGAGCCCCTGCTCGGCACCCGGCCAGGGCCGTTCGGGGACGGAGTAATCATGGCCGATGAACTTGGTCCCCGGGAAGACAAATTCCAGATCATCCCCCACTTCGCCGGCCGCCGTGAGCCAGACATAATAGGTTTGATTGAAGGGCGTGGGATTGTAGTACAGAGATTTGGTCTCAAAATAGGCCTTGTCCGGAGGCAGGGTGACATTGACGGTCCAGTGGGTTCGGGCGGGGAGATCCATCACTCCGACGAAGCAGCTGACGCTCCCGTCCGGATTCTCGCGCAGCAAATAGTCCACGGGACTCGACGTCGTGGCCTGGTGGCCGCGGATGCCGAAATTCAATTCGATCCCCCCGGAAGTCCAGGGGCCGCGCAGCCCGATCTGCCTGAATTTTCGAACCTGGTTATGATAGATAAACTCACTCTTCGTGCCCTTCTCGAAAGCCCCGGCGATCTTTCCGCCATTTTCAGGAAGGATCAGGACCTTGACATAAGGATTCTCCAGGCTGACTACGGTCCAGGCCTGGTCTTCCCCGGTGTGGCTCATCTTGGTAAAAAAGAAATAGGGATAGAGCTTCTGCCCCCGGCCCCACATGCTCGAGCGGGACATGATGGGAGCCGGATCCGGTCCACCGAAGGGATAGGTCTTGATGACTTCCTTCACTTCCTTGATGCTGGCTTTCTGACCGAAGACATCGTCGGCCGAAAGCAGGACACAAACCGAAAGACACACAATCCAGATTTTTTTCATCACATTTCCCTCAGATTAATTCTCATTGGTCAAGAACTGGTTCCAATCCTTTTCCGATGGGAATTCATTGACTATAATATACGGGCAAAAATTTTTCAAAGATATGTTTCCTTTGCCCCAGGTGCTGCGCTCCTTTGCTTGACAAACAGATCATATGAACTAAAATCAAGGACGAATTTTCAAGCCAAAAGTCTTTTTGGGACACGGCCAAACAGGAGCAGGATCGAGACATCCCATGTTTTTCACCACAAAATCCAACGCTTCGCCCGAAGACATTATTTAGATTTCACGGAGTTCTGCCGATCGATCAAGGACTTGAAACCGGTCATCAAAGCCGCACACCGGTGCCTGTAAACCCGGATTTGCGTATAGAGGGTCTTGGTTCGAGCCGACCTAGGTTTGTGAACTAGGACTGAAACACAACAATTTATGAGGAGGATCACATGATAAAGCGAAGTTGGGTATTGTCTGTTCTTTTCGGATCTTTCTTCCTTCTGCCGATGAGCGCCGCCGGAGGGAACCCGATCAAGGTGCTTTATGCCGGAGACTCGGGCATCGTCATGGGACCGCATATCATCGCATCGCCGTTCAATTATGAGAGCAAGGGAGCGGAGGTCCACGTCTGGTGCCAGCAGGTGCTGGATGCCTTGAACGCCGAAGCCGACATTGAAGTGACCTATATGACGACTTGGAAGGCGTTTGAAGAATTTCCCGAAACGCCGGAAGAACTGGCTCAGTACGACGTGGTAGTCATCAGTGACGTCGAGTGGGAAGTCCTGGTGCTCTATCCATGGGCCCGCTTCATGGACGCTCCCATGGGACCGAACCGGCTGGTCAGCATCCGTGATTACGTGAAAAACGGGGGAAGCCTGCTCATGATCGGGGGATGGTCCTCTTTTACCGGCAGAAAAGGCATGGGCGGATATCACGGCACCCCGGTCGAGGAGGCCCTTCCGGTCGAATGCCTGGACGTGAACGACGACCGCCGGGAAGCGCCCGAAGGGGTGCACATCATAACCGTAGAGGCCGATCATCCCATCATGAACGACCTCCGCTGGGAAACCTGCCCGGTCTTTACGGGTTACAACCGGCTCAAGGCAAAGCCGAACGCAAAAGTCATCGCCAAGGTCAAGGAATTCGGTGATCCCTTTGTTGTCGTGGGTGACTATGGAAAGGGAAGATCCATGGCCTTCGCCTCGGACATCGCTCCCCATTGGGGTGCGGGTTTCATGAAGTGGGAGGAATACGGCCGGTTTTGGGTTCAGGCCATCCGTTGGCTGGGCACCGAATCCGCAGGGCAGTGAGAGGGATTCCGGATTTCCGGACACTGGCGTCGAAGCTCAGCGCTCGGTGACCAGCCCCATCTTTCTGAGTTTTTCGACGCCTTTCTCCCAGGGGCCTGCATCACCCCAGAGATAATAGGAGAAGTACATCGTGCTTTGGCGATAGATGGGAACCCAGGGCTGAAGCTCTGCATAGTAATGGTGGGCTACCTGGTTCACGGGATGGTTCATCCACATGTGGAGGAACTCCGGTTCGGAAACGGGAAAGGCCCCGACAAACGTGATGTCCTCCTGGGTGTCATAGGCGGCGTTCCAGCCTTCCGTGAGGTGGATGACCCGTCCGTAGTACTTCTCGGGACGCATGCGGAACTCCTGGATCCCGTCCCTGGTCGGCATCAGGAATTGATCCTCGGTCCAGTGCTTCTCGCCCAAAGCGATGATGGGCTGGGGACCGAGCATATTGGTCTCGGGATTCTTGAAGTTCAACGCGAACCGGACTTCCAGAAGCGGCGAGTTACCGTACAGGGTGAAGATCTTCTCCAGTTTGTTTCCGTAATAATCGGCCGTCATCCGCACCCGCACGAAATCGCCCTCCTTCTTCAGGATCTTGGCTTCATACAGCTTGTGGGTCTCCACACTCGGCTGGCCTAGGAAGTCCTCGAAGCCGCCGTAGGGGTAGAACTGCCGTTTCCGGAAGGGACGCCGGTGCGTCTCCGATTTTTCCGGCCAGAGCTTGAAGAGGACGTTGTCATTGCGCTCCTTAACGATGTATTCGATGACACGGGCACCCGTGCTCAGCAGGGTCACCCGGACCTTGTTGTTTTCCATCCTGTACTCGTTGACACCGTCGCCGTTGAGGTCGACCTCATACAGATAGGGTTTTCCAGCCGGTGTGCCCACCCCCAACTGGCTGACGTTCTCCGCGCCGATAGCGGAAACCTTGACACGATATTCCCCGGATGCGAGTGCGAGTGAAAAATCCAGGGTCTGAAATTCTCCCGGGACAGCCGATCCCTGGCGAGTCGTCTCGAACACAGGTTTGTTCATATCGTTTGTATCAAAGACCTGAATCCGGACCGGATACTCCGTTTTTTCGGTATAATTGTGGATGGTCACCGGATAAGCGACCTCCGGGGCATGGCCGTAGAGGAGTTGATGGACGGATATCGCCCGAGGCATCTGCATCACCGTCAGGGTCCCCTTCTTCCGTTCCCCCCATTTGAAGTGCACGGCGATGGGATTGTCCTTATTCATGGCTTCAAGAGTCGGTTTGAGGGAGAAGGACATGGTTTTGTGGGAATTGGCGGGCATATCGACCATGAGGGGAGAGGTCTCCTCCATCTTTAGCTCGGGTGGGAGTGTGACCTCTAAGGTCCCGGATACGCCAGAATTTGCGGTGTTGATTAGGGTAACCATAAGATCCCGACCGTCCACTTTGGCCTCGATCTGGATCCGATCACCGAAATAGTCTTCAAGATAGACGCGGTCCAGGAGCAGCATCTGCATCGCATTCCGGAAGAGTCTAGCGCCCATCATCCGGCCCTGCTCCATGACCGCCACACTCCGCCGGGCCAAGATGGCCTCATACATCCGGTCCCTGGTGAAGGGAGCGCCCTTGTCCACGAAAAGCACCATGCAGGGAACGGTTCCTTCCTTGATCTGGCCGCTGGTAATGATGAAAGGAACGTCCTCGTTGTCGATCTGCTCCTTATTCCCCAGGATTCCGATTCGGCCGTCGAGGTGATAGCTGTCGAGCGCATCTTCGTACACGGGACGGAAAACATAGCCCCCCTTTTCGCGGACGTATTCGAGGAATCCGTCCACATTAGGCATATCCTGCGGCTTGAATCCTTCGTAATCTCTCAATCCGTAGGCGAGTAGGCCCAGGCCGGGCAGGACGGCGGCCCTGCCGCTGCCGACGTCGGTAACGAAGGGAAGGCCGACCTTATCCAGCCAGCCGTCCAGGTCTTTTTGCAGCATGTAGTCCATGTAGCCGCAGAACGTCAACCAATCGTTCCCCTGGTTCATGGCCATGCCGATGATCTCGAGGGGATGGTACGGCCAGCAGGTGACGCTGTAGAAACGAGTCTGGACTCCCGGCCAGCCCCGGTGGAGGTCATAGCGTGCAAGTACTGTCTTCACATTCTCGATCAGTTTTTTTACGGCGCGGCGCCGCTCGCGGCTGGACGAGGACACGACAAAGAGTCTGCCCTCCCCTTTCTCGAGAACGAAGGCCCGCATGTTCAGGTAATCCTCGCTGGAAAACTGAGTGCTCTTCAGGCTGTTCTTAAAATCACTCAGCGAGGGAAGCTTGCCTTCCAAGGCGCGGCCCAGGTCGGTTTCGGAGTCCATATAGGCCAGCACGGGGCCGTTCTTGAGGGCGTCCCACAATTCGCCCTGTTCGGGCTCGTCAAGCTCGGTAACCGCCGTTCCCAAGAGCGTGGCGAGAAAACCCTCCTCCATCCAGAATCCGGGAATCCCCAGCTCTTCGGACAAGTCAAGTTTGCTCTGAATGATGGTCTTTTCCGGATCCGGTTGGCTCATCTGGAACAGGTTCCCGTACTGCAGCCATTTCCAGTATTCATTCGACCAATGGACGATATAGCCGTTGAATTGACCGGGCGTGACAATCGCATCAACCGTGGGCAATGAAGGGCTTCTGGATTTCCATTCGTCCAGGCTCTGCCCTTCGATAGAGGCGGATCCCGCTGTAATGAGCATTGCCATGCCCATCCACACGATGGAGCGAATAGGTGATCTTTTTGGCCAGTTCATCATTGACCTCCTTAAGCAAAAATTTTGATCAGATCAAGCACGCAGAATCATACCAGACTCGGATCAGTTATTTCATCCCATTTTTTTTATCATGCTGTTTATATCAGTTCTATAATCCGACACGGAGAACCCTGTCCACCCGGATCCATCCGAGCACATAGTATTTCCTATTTGGATCTCGACCATATGAAAACCGGGCTTGCAAAAATCTTTCGATGAGGGTGTGCTCAGGTGAATTGCCCCTGGCCATTATGCCCTCCAGATTAAGGATCACAGACAAAAAAGCTCACATTCGATCTGGAACATGATCTGAGAAGGCATATCCAAACTCGGTTGAAATATGGGAGAAGACATGTTAAGTTTGGGCTGCTGATAAGAAGTGAGTCGATACAAATAGACTTAAATCTAAGCATGGGAGGCTAAATTTGATTAATCCAAGCATGGAAACGGAAATTCGTCTTTTCCTAGGAGGCAGGACATGAGTCCCGGGAACTTGAATCGACGAGCATTTCTGCGTATGGGTGCAGCCCTGGGGACGGCCGCCTACGCGACCAAGGCCAGCGGCCTCGATAGCATACTGGCTGCTTCCCAGTCGGTCGCGGGCCGATCGCCTGAAGAGGTCGCCAAAGACGAGTTTTACTGGAGGGAAATCCAGCTGGGCTTCAAGCTGGACCGCACGCTGATCAATCTCAATAACGGCTTCACCTGCCCCACCCCCCGAGTCGTGCTCGAAGCGGTCTGGCGCTACATGGACATGATCAACATGCTCCCCGTCCATTATCAACGCATGGTGCAGCGGAACATCCAGACGATCCGTCGAAACATGGCGGCGGAATTCGGATGTGAACCCGAAGAACTGGCGCTGACGAGAGGAGCCAGCGAATCTCTGCAGATCGCGCAGAACGGGATCGACCTCGAGCCGGGCGATGAGGTGATCACGACCGAACAGGACTATCCCCGCATGCTGACGACCTGGGATCAGCGCGTGCGGCGGGAGGGAATAAAGGTGACACGCCTCCAGTTCCCGGTGCCGACCACCCAGGACGATCTTTATCAGCGGTTCGAGAATGCCATCACCCCTCGAACGAAAGTCTTCCATTTCTGTCACATCACCAACCTGACGGCCCAGATGTTCCCGGTCCAGCGTCTGTCCCGCCTGGCACGCTCGAAGGGCATAATCACGATCGTCGACGGTGCGCATGCGTTGGGGCATTTCCCGTTCAAGCTTCGGGACCTCGAGTGTGACGCCTATG
>Ga0180437_10003342_pt1 | contig 24008 bp, 20 predicted proteins | sample SS_ome_4_FD_132410 | JGI IMG/M metagenome (GOLD analysis project Ga0180437, IMG submission 132410) | Hypersaline lake sediment archaeal communities from the Salton Sea, California, USA - SS_3_D_1 metaG | ecosystem: Environmental > Aquatic > Non-marine Saline and Alkaline > Hypersaline >... | reverse complement strand
CGCCCGACCAATCAACCGACTTTGCTTGAAAAAAGAATAAGATTCCGATCAGAATTGATAGTTTAAAGCTATTTTTGTTCATTATGCTCCTTTTTTTAAAAAAAATTACTACCTAGTATATATTAGGATATACAGATAGTTTTATGTTTGTCCAAAAATTATATGCAAATTTTGGTATAAGGCCTAAAAAGGACTTTTAGGAAGCGTTAAAAAAATAGTATCTCTTTAGATTTATGCACAAGGGGGTATTAATTTTCTTGTTTCTAAAAACTAATTATAGTATCATTTTTCTAATTGCTACAAAAATCAAAAAGATACAAACAGATCTTTAGGAGAAAAATATGAAGATTCTTGGTTTTGTCAGAAGAAGTTTTTTTATTTTACCATTTTTATTTATTTCGCTTTTATCATTTTGTGATGCGCCTCGATTGACGGTAATTTTTGTCGTTGATCAGTTTGCGTATAGCTATATTAATAAATTAAAGCCTTTTTTTAAGGGAGGATTGAAGTTATTTTTGGATGAGGGAGTTGTATATGAAAATGCCTACTATCCACATGCAATGCCTGCGACGGCAACGGGGCATGCTGCTCTTGCAACTGGTGTATTTGCAAAAAACCATGGGGTGATAGGTAACAAATGGTATAATCCTGATGGAAAAATGGTTACTTTTCCAACTGACTCTAAAAAAAATGCTGCGGTGTTTGATCGGGATGGCAACCCCTTAAACTACGGAAGATCGAGTCATAGAGTTATGGTTCCAGGACTTTCTGACCAGTTGATTTTGCACCCTTATTCACAAGCCACTAACCATTCTTTTGCTATTTCAATAAAAGATAGATCTGCTATAGCAATGGCTGGATCACTTGGCAAAGCCATATGGTTTGATGATTCTCAAGGATGTTTTACTACAAGTAAAGCCTATTTTGGTGAGGTTCCTGGCTGGGTTTCAGAGTTTAATAAAAAGAAAAAAATATGGGATATGAAACGGTATAAATGGAATACGGCATACTACTTGAAAAATAACCCAGCCTATGCATTTAAGAATATTGATAACTATAAGTATGTTGCAGGCCACAAAAGGATAGCTGGAACAGAAATCGAGCTTCTGAGTAATGATAAGGAATCGGGCGAATATAATGGGGATGGTGCGTATGAAAAATTTTGTTATCTGCCAATCGCCAATAGAATGTTGCTTGATTTAGCTGAAAGCTGTATCGATACTATTTTAAAAAAAGCAAAGCGACAAGATAAAATAATGGTATGGATAAGCCTTAGTTCGTTAGACAAGCTATCACATCTTTTTGGACCAGATAGTTTGGAAGCAATAGATATGGTATACCATATTGATAAATTACTTAGACGGTTTATGCGTCGACTACACAAAAGAATTAGAAAAAAAGATGTTCTTTTTGCATTGACAGCTGATCACGGAACTGATCCTATTCCAGAGCTTTTGCAGGATGATGGGTTTAAAAAAGCTATTCGCATTGATACCACGGCGTTTGTCAAAAAGATGAACCGAATGTTAACCAACGATTATGGAGTGGATAATTTCGTTGCTGGATTTAAATCACCCCAATTTTTCTTTGATCATCGAATTTTTGACGATCTCAAACCGGATGTAAAACAGCGCATTATATCAGGCTTTAAAGAGTTTCTTTTAAAACAACCTGGTATTAAAAATGTATGGACATATGATGAACTAAAAAAAGCAGATTTTGCTTCGCAATCAATAGAAAGTTTTTATAAAAATCAATTATATCCTGGTAGAAGTGGGTATCTATCGGTCCAGGTATATCCCTATTGCCAAGCATCAAAGTATAAAACTGGTACTGGACATAGAAATCCGTATGAGGCGGTTACTCATGTTCCCTTGATGTTCTATAGAAAAGGCGAAGTAGAAAAAAAGATTGTAAGAGATAGAGTAAATATGCTTCAATTTGCCAATACAATAGCTCAAATGTTAGAGATACCACGACTTCCTGCTTCGGTCTTCAATATATTACCGGGCTTATCTTTCCAGGCTGCCCGATCGGATGAAGCTTTAGCCTTGGGATAATTTGCTTATTACTTTAGTTTTTTGTATGAGCATTGACAATCTTCTATTGTGAATTCTTGCAACTCTTTTGTCTCACAATAGAATGCGTTTTTTGGTAGCCTTCCCTTGTCATGTATGGAGTTTGATTTCAGTAAATGAAGATTGTCACTTTGTGTATGCTTTTTCTTTTTTGGAGTGAATAGTGTGACGAAAAAACTACGGAGCCTATTTTTCTTTTTTCCGGTTGGGTATATCGGTATCGTAGATACCGCTAAAAGACAAAGTAAAAACCTATTTATTTTCATCATTACCCTTCTTAATTAAAGGTTTTTGGATTCTTACGAGCCCTATACGCATTCTTCAATCCATCATAGTGAAATATAACAAGGCCGGCAAATATCATGGCTGAAGCGAGAATAAAGGTTTTGGTTATTGTTTCGCCTAGAAATGCCCAACCTATAAGTGTAACAAATATTGGGATAGAAAAGCCGGCAATTGAGACAAATGTTATCTGGTATTTTTTAAAGCTTATTGCATAAAGTGCATACCCGAGAATATTTCCTGCAATAACTGTATATGCAAATAAGTATGTAAATTGAGTCCAGGACGGTATGCAGATAGGTGCCACGTTTCCGGTGAAATAATGAATAAGAAAAAATGAAAATGCAATGATGCCACTGACTAGCATAGAAAGTCCATTTATTTCTGTCGGTTTATATTTTTCTGTTTTTAAAAGTGACCGTATTAAAATCCATCCATATCTTCCGATTGCAACAGCACCAAGCAATGCTATCTCTGGATAAGAAACTTCAAGCCATGCTTTAAGTGGTTCTTCAACCGGGCTTTTTGCAACTATAATCAGTACTATTCCAATAAAACCGATGAAGATCCCTAATAATTTTTTCCAAGTTAGTTTTTGTGAAAAAAGAATATAAGCGTAAATGGCGGTTACAAATGGATCTATAGCGCCAATCATTGCCGCCTTAGAAGAAAACATATGTTTAATTCCATAGTTTTTAAGTAATGTTGGAATAGTGGTTGTAAAAAGGGCAACCATAAGTATCTTTGGAATATCTTTTTTGAAATAAGAAAAACGAAACTTCTTAGATCTTATGTAGTTATAGACGATCATAATGGTTCCGGCACAGATATACCGTATCCCTACAAAAAATGATACTGGTAAAAAACCAAGAATCACTTTATTTGCAGATATTGCAGTTGCAAGTAAAAAATAGGCTATAAATATAATAATCATGTTTTGTCCTCAGTTTTAGTTGAACTATTCTAACCCCATGTATTGGCAAAAAGCATTTTGATTAGGTGCCCGTCCCAGGAATTTCTTCAAAAGTTGATTTGGATCTTTACTCCCGCCTTTTTCAATAATTTCTCGTATATATTTTTGGCCAATTGCAGGATTTAAGAGCCCATGTTTTTTGATTTCATTAAACAGGTCTAAGGCAAACACCTTCGCCCACATATAGCTATAATATTTGGCTCCATATCCACATAGATGCCCAAATGAGGCAAACATATTATCATCAGGATCATAGTGACTATTTTTTCGCAACGCTTTACTTAACTGTGTATAGATTTTTTTAGGATCTTTTTCTTTTCCCTCTTTAAAGTAGGCGAGGTCAAGCAATGAAAGGTAGCATTGTCTTTGCAAAAAAGCACCAGTAGTAAACTGCTTGAGAGATAATATCGTATCTATTAACGTTTGGGGTAGGGGTTCTCCAGTTTTATGGTGGCGGCTTATTTTTTTAAGCATTTCCTCATCAGATAACCATTGTTCAAGCATTTGAGAGGGCATCTCAACAAAATCTGTTTTTACATGAGTTCCTGCAAAAGAAGCAATATCAGTGATGCCTAATATTGCATGGAGTGCGTGTCCAAGTTCGTGAAAAAATGTTTCAACATCATTGAACTTTAGTAAAGAATCAGTATTATTTACAGGTTTAGGAAAATTGGCAACCACGACAGAGAGAGAAGGGCCATGCCCCTTCACTGCAGGGATAATGGTTGATTGACACGCATGACTAAATTTATTTGGACGCGGATACAGATCGAGTAGTAAATAACCCAGAAGACGATTGTTTTCTTGCTTGTATACCGCAACCGATTTTACCTCATCACTCCAGAGTCCCGGGATTTCTACCGGTTTAAATCGGAGGGCCATAAATGTTTCATATATTTTAAAAAGTTGCTCAATAGTATGATTGGCGGGAAAATATTGTGCAATTACATTTTCATCCAAATCAAAATGCTTCTTTTTATATGTGTTGGTAATATATCTATAGTCCCATGCTTTTATTTTACCACTTTCTGTCAGTGTTGCAGATTCTGGGAGATCAGAGACAAGCATATCAAATTCTTTTTGTTCCTTTATATCGGCTTTTTTTATAAGCTCTGATAAAAATGTTTCAACAGTTTGCGGGGTTTTTGCCATCTGATCATCTATATCAAGATGAGCGTAGCTAGCAAATCCTAGAATTTTTGCCAGCTCATCCCGCTTGGCAATGATCTCTTTTAATATTTTTTCATTTTTTGGATATGCTCGGTTATTAAATGCAAGGTATAATTTTTTTCTTGTTGCTTCAACTTTGCAGTTATCCATAACCTGAAAATAGGTTGGGTAATCAACACCAAGTATGTAGGTATCGGTATCTGTTTTTTTAAGTGAATCTATGTATGATTCATTGAGTCCAGCAAGTTCGGCCTTGGATACTTCGACTGAGCTGCTATCTTTTGCTATGTTTGACTCAAACTCCAGCTCAAGAGCTGCCAACTCTTTGTATAACTGTTTTACTTGTTCTCGTTTTTCTTCAGAAAGATCTAAACCGGATCTTTTGAACTCATCTACTGTTTCAGTAATAAAATAGATTTGCTCATCGGTTAAATCTTCTTTTTTTGCATTACCGTGCCAATATTTTTTTAAGGTATCATACAGTTTTATATTATTACTTATATTATCGATGCTAAATGCCTGAAGTGTGAGTATTCCTTTGTGTGCTGCGTTTCTTAGGGCTTCATCCGGATTTAACATCTCAATTACTGAAAGAATATGGGAGACTATGGCAATATCTGATAACGAAAATAAGTTATCCATAGCTTTGGCCGTATTTTCAAAGGTATACTGGTTTTCTTTTAGCTGAACGATACGTTCGATTCTCGCGTTGGCATCTTTTAAGCTCTCTTCTACCAGCGTATTAATTTCTTTTTGTTCCTTTGGAAATAATGTTGCAATATCAGATATTTTTTTTATTCTAGTTTGCATTTTTTCCCTCTTTTTACCGTTACCAACGCTATTAGGATTGATTTTTGTTATACTCTATACTCTTAATGTAATCCATTTATTTCGAAGTTCAATAGCCTTTTTTAAAATCTATCCGTATCTATTGATTTTAGTTGCCGTTTTTCATAACCTTATTGATAGGGTGGCTTTCTATTTTGAGAGGGGGGAGAATGAAGAGGTTTTTATTCCTGCTAGGGATTGTCTTGTTTGTGCAATGCTCTATTTTTTCTATGAGTGTAAAGAGGGACGCAATACGCTCTCTACAGACAGATCTCACTCATTTTATACAGGCAATTTTAAAAAATGATATAGAAGAGAGAATCACAGGGACTCACCTGTATACAGTTTTGATGGATGCACGAACCATTTCTGTTGCCCAAAAGCTTAGAACAAAAGATAAAAAAATACTCTCTTTATTGCGTACCGTATGTAAAAAGAAGAATAATAAAGCATTAGAAAAAATAATTATTGAGTCTAAGCCAATGTTGGAATATGTGATTACAGATTTAATTTGTAACTATTATAAAGAAGGTAACGGGAAGCATAAGTCGGCTATGCTATTAAATCGTTTTCCAACTATTAGAAAATCGCTTTTATACAAAAGCCAAATACTTAAACGGCGAGTTCGGTTAGATAAGCAATTTAAAAAATTTATTGATTCTCTTAAAAAAGTACAATATACATGTGTGGAGAGCTGTAATGAGTTAGAGCCTGCCAGACAGACCTGTATTATAAATAGAATAAAAGCATTATTCTTTTTGGCAGGAAAAGAGTAGCTATCTTTGAGAAAACTTAGTAAGGTGGTTCCATGAAAAAAGCTATTTATGTCTCTTTCTTTCTATTTTGCAATCTGTTTTTTCCATATGCCAGAATCTTTTGCATGAATCATAATGTGGGTAACCATACAAGAATTTCTCTTATGCAGGACCTTAACAGCTTTTTATTCGGCCTCGTAGATATCTGTATGAAACGAGATCGTGAAAATAGACGAAATACAATAGGTACGCTTATCGCTAGAAAAAAGTTTTATAGGCAATTAAAGGAGTCGAAAGAGCAAAATAAGAAATGTAATGAGGAGCTCAAAAAAGAGTATCATAGTAAGCTAGCTCTTCAAAGGGATTCAGAATGGGATCTTGAACACAGATATGTGATTTCGGCTGCAGAAAATCTGAAGAGAAAAGAGGAGTATATTTGTAAGTTATTAGATAATACGTGTAAAGAAAGCAATAAAGGTATAATAAAAGAGATTATTTTAGATTCAAATAAAACATTGATAAATGCGATCTTAGGAATTCTTCTCTGTTTTTCTCGCAGAAAAGAAGACTTTACGAAGGCGTATGCTCTTTTAAATCAGTTTCCAAGGGTAAGAGATTGTATTTTTTCTCAAGACCAACAGGTATGGCAGAAGAATAAGCAGTTTGAAAAATTTCTACAAGAACTTAAAAAGCAAACGTATGAATGTGTGTATTCTCGAGATAAAAATTATAGCTATACTCCCTATAAGAAAGCGCCTCCAACTGCAGTAAAAAAAATATTAGAGAAGCTAAGGGAACAGCGCTTAGGAACAAAGTAGCCTGTTTTAGCCCAATTTTTTCTTCAGCCTAATCCAAGAGTCTCGAAGTGTAATAGCCCTTTCAAAATCTAACTCTTGGGCGGCTTTTTGCATTTCAAACTCAAGCTTCACCAGTCCTTGTTGTATCTCTTTTGGTTTCATGGTTGCTTTAGTTTTAGATTTTTTTGATACTTTGGATGCCTTTTGGATAGCTTCCTGTAGCTTAGTAATACTTTTGGTGACCTCTCTTTGTACACTTTTTGGGGTGATTTTGTGTTTCTTGTTGTATGCTTCTTGTATAACTCTTCTTCGATTTGTTTCATCGATGGCTGCTTTCATCGATTTTGTAACCTTATCTGCATACATAATAACTTTGGATGCAGTATTTCTTGCTGCACGACCGATAAGCTGAATAAGTGATTTTTTATCTCTAAGAAAACTTTCTATATCAGCGTCCATAATGGCCATTAGTGCAACTTCGGGTAGATCAAGCCCTTCTCGTAGCAAATTGACTCCAACGAGACAATCAAATGTTCCCATTCGTAGTTTTTGGAGTAACTCAGTCCGCTTTGGCGTTTTGAGATCACTGTGAAGATAACAGACTTTTATTTTTTCTTTCTCAAGATATCGAGCAAGCTCTTCTGCCAGTTTTTTTGTTAAAACGGTTACAAGAGTCCTAAACCCTTTATTGGTGGTGTCTTTTATCTGATTTATTAAGTGATCAATTTGCCCTACTCGTGATACAATTTCTATCTTTGGATCAACAAGACCGGTTGGTCTAATAATCTGTTCAACTGTTTGAGATGAATGTTGTAATTCATAATCGCCAGGCGTTGCAGATACAAAGATTACATTTTTAAAAAACCGTTCTATTTCTTTAAATTGTAATGGCCTATTATCATAAGCTGATGGAAGTCGGAATCCAAAATCTATTAATGCTTTTTTGCGGGATCTATCCCCAGCATACATCCCACGTAGTTGAGGAATTGCTATATGAGATTCATCTATGACAAGCAAGAAATCTTTATCAAAGAAATCAAATAAACAAAATGGGGGCTCTCCTGTTTTTCTTCCATCAAAATGAATTGAATAATTTTCGATGCCTGAGCAATAGCCGATTTGCTGTATCATTTCAAGATCATGTGCAACTCGTTTCTTGATTCTATCTTGATAAAGAGCATTTTCTACCGTCGGTGCATATTCCTCTAGTTCGGCTCGTATGCTTCTTATAGCTGCTTGTTTTTTATCTTCTGTTGTAACAAAATGTTTAGCCGGAAAAATCAGTACATTATCAAGGTTTTTGATTACATTATTGTTATGCTTATCGGTCCATTGTAATCCCTCGATCATATTCCCAAAAAGTTCAATTCTTAACTTTTCCTTTTGATAAGGTAGATTAACCTCAACAGTGTTGCCCAAGACTTGGAATGTTCCCGCCGTTTTATCCGTTTCATTCCGTTTGTATTGTATAAAAATTAGCTTCCGGATAAGCTCTTTACGATTTATAGCTTGTCCAAGCTTAAGGGAGAATGCGAGATCGCGGTAATCTTGTGGATTTCCCAGAGAATAAATACAGGATACTGAGGCCACAATTATAGTATCGGGTCTGTTGATTATAGAAGCTGTGGCTTCTACTCTAAGACGCTCAATTTCGCTATTTATTTGTGTTTCTTTGGGAATATAAATATCCTGAGCTGGCATATACGATTCAGGTTGATAATAATCATAATAACTAACAAAGTAACAGACCTGATTTTCAGGAAAAAAGAGACTAAACTCCTCATAAAGCTGCGCAGCCAACGTTTTATTAGGGGCCAGTACTAAAGCCGGTTTATTCTGACTTGCTATTGTATTGGCAATCGTAAATGTTTTTCCAGAACCGGTCACTCCAATAAGGGTAGATTTGCCTGGCATGCCAGTAGTAAGCTGTTTTATAGCCTTAGGTTGATCGCCGGTTGGGGCGAACGGTAGATGTAGATTAAATAGTTTTTTTTCCATAATTCTTAATAATAGATTTAAATAGATTTAATATAATATTTTTTAGCTTATCATAAATTTTCAGTTTGTCAATTGTCGAGAAGTTGTAATTGTTTAAAAATCAGCATTTTGTGGAATATTAGCATAAGTTTGTCTACTTGTAAGGCAAGGAAGCAAAAAAAATAAAACTCTTGTTTTGTCATCCTATAATTTTATAAACAATAAAAGTATGAACTATTATTTTTTAATCCCCTTTAAGAAGGAGTGACAGTGAGCAATAGATGTACGGTTAAGAAAACTATTTTGGGAACCAAGCTTTTGATCTGTATTTTTACTAGTTTGGTCTACACACCCTTGCTTGGATCATGTAACAACTGTTGGTGTGTAACTTTAAATTTATTACGCGGCATTAATCAAAAAGTGATAAATATCAGTAAAAATATGAGCTGTAGTTCAAGTGAGCCTTGTTGTGAAAAATGGGAAACCATAGCTGGACCAATAACAATCACAAGATCTGGAAACTATCGTCTGAGTGCAGATTTTGAAGGGCCAATCGTTGTAATGGCAGATGATACGGTGATAGATATGTGTGGAAAAACCATAACTCCTGGAGTCCTTGGTGATGCTACCGTTTCATATGTAGCCGATATGGGAGTTGATTTATCTGCAGAAAAATTTGGAATTATGATTTTGGCTAATACTTGTAAAGTCCAAAATGGAAACTTTACAGGTTCTTGGTCGGCTGGCAATGAAAACACGAATAGCGATGAATGTGCTGTTTGGGTTGGGCCCGGTCTCAATGGAACAAGGTGTGAAGCGTTAAAAATTACTCAAGTAAAAACAGGAATTTGTATTGATGGATTAGAAGCGTATCCAGTTATAGATTTTGTCTTTAAGAACTGTAACTGGAGTGCCTGTGACTGTGCATTGGAAGCTTATTGGGCTGTCGGAAGTGCGTGTAGAGGGGGAGGTATAAACGATTGTTCATCTGGATTAAAATTTCAAAATTGTCAAGGCTGGTTTGTACAAGAGCTCGTAGCTGCTCAAGTTAATCTAGATAAACGAAAAATCTTTGCGGATTCTTTAAAAGCGTTCAATGGGGAAACACCATTAGTAAGTATTATTGACTCAATGAATATTATTCTGGATACTATAGCTGCATCTAATTGGTTTGATTATGTTTTTTCTTTTAAAAGTCAAGCCGACGGAGCTACAACAAAAAATATAGGATGTCGTAATATTGGAGTTAATGCATCTTATGGAGTTGCTCTTTGTACAGAGGTGGAAAACATAGCTTTCGAGAATGTATATGCTGTGGACGTATATAACGGTTGTTCTTTGCAAGCATTTGTAGACGGTACATTTACTAATTTCTGGGCTGATGGCGTAGGAAGTCAATATGGTGGGGTAGGCTTTAATATATTAGATGGCTGTCAATCAATTTCTCTTAATACACTTACTCTAAATGACTTTACAAACGGTTTACAGATTGGAGCTAAAGGCGAAAAAGAGTCCCCTGATGTTGAAAATATTCTAATTGATGGGGCTAACTTTTCACGCATGAGAAAGGGTTTTGAGGCGTACAACCTATGTGGATTTGTTGGTAATAATCTGGATGTTTGGGTAGAAAATGTAGCTTCTTTTGAAGATTCTAGTCAGCTTACAATGTCAAATGTTAAAGCTGTGCATTGGTCCGATCCCACTCAAACTGAGGATACATATAGTTATGCTCTTACTTTTAATCGTGTAACCGCAGCACAAGCAGAAAATTTATTTATTAGTGGTTTTACATTTGCAATAGGATCAAATCAAACTAAGTGGATACAACTTCGAAAAGCCATTATTAATGATTCCATGGTACATGTGACTGGTGTTAATCAGGAAAGTGCTAGATTTCAAGATGTTATTTGCCATTTCTCTGCTTTGGGGATGATACTGTATCAGGATCGATTTGGCGATTGGCAAGCACATGAATATCATGATGTGACGGCTGATTTGGATAAAGAGTATCTTGAGGCTTTCTTAAAAGAATTAGAAGTTGATATACTTGAAATAGCAAAAATTGTAGCTGAGGTAGAAAAAGGAATAGCCGTATGGATTAGTGAGGCAGATGAAGTCTCTCTTAGTGCTTTTGATGTGGAGGCTGCACCAGTTTCAGCTGCACATATAATGACTTCAACTGGTGTTGAATTAGCCGGTTGGGATGTTGCTGGTATTGGTGGAGCGTTGCCTACCAAAGGGTCAACCAAAGGGGTTTCTGACGAAGTAGTGGCTATACACGTTGACGGGTCAAATGGAACAAGCATAAGAAAGGGTAAAATAAGAAGAGTACAGGGTGGTAAAACTGTTACTGCTATAAAAGAAGAAAATTCTACCGGTTCGCAAATTTCAGAGAATACGATTTCTGATTTAGATGCACCTGAAGTAACAGCTGTTAATAGTGTCGATTGTTCGGGTAGTTATTTTAATGGAAATAAGGCCTTACTGGGTGATGCTAATGGCATGACAACCAATGGATTTGTTAATAATATCATCGACGGTGGAGTTTATACAGTGAACCAATCAGCCGCTGATAACGATTTTCCAAGCTGGGTAGATAACGTTACTACACTTACAGGTGTTGCTGCGAATCAGTTATATAATATTACTACATTGTTTAAATGAAGAAATACATTTGTGACCCCTTAAGCTTACCAGGGAGCCGCGCGCGGCTCCCTGATTCTACTTTATAACTTTTCTTTATCTATTTTTTTCTCACTGCCTTGATGTAAGATCAAATAGGGTAAGAATCACCTATTTTCTTCTATTTCTACTCAGATTTCTTGTATGTCTTCTTCTTTGATGCTGATGCTGTCTTCTATTTCTTCTTCTGTTTCTATTGTTTCTATTGTTTCTATGTACGGGTTTATATGAGCGGATTGGTCTTTGCCTTGGCCGCTGGAAGACTGGTTCATCCTTTTCATTATTTCTAGAATTGTTATCCAAAGATGTTACATTATTTGCATTACTTGGCACATTGGTTTGCATGTTATTAATTATAACAATGGCATCTTCAAAGATAATAGTATCCTCGGGGCAATCCTCCAACCAAGTAGATTGGGGTATATCATGTAAGTTAACAACAAGAATATTGTTTTCTTTCCACTCGAAAGCATGAGGGTATTTTTTTATAAGGGGCTCTATGCCGTTGATCCAAAGTTTGCTGTTCTTTGGATTTTTTCTTTCTATGTCTTCTGGCTTTTGTCTGCAGACAGGACATTTTGTATCATGCGAACTTGTAAACCAGTTTTCTATACAGTCTTTATGAAATGTATGGGAACATGCTAGCTCTTTGCTCCCATTGTCTTCACCTCCGTTGGATGATATTGAATCAAGGCAGATGATACAGGAATTTTCATTGGGATCATGATTCATAGCATTTGTTATCGGATTACTAAGAAGTAAGGCCATTGAAAGCATTAAAAACAGTTTTTGTACAAGACATCTCATAGAATAACCTCCCTAAAGATTTTATGGGTACCATTTATTATTATTATACTCTGTATAATTTATGCTACCGGGGTATTTCGTACTTGTCAAATGGGGGTTATTTGTTCGGAATCCTACTATTTTTTCTTAAAATTGTTGTTTTTTCTTGCTTGTCTTTGATTGTTTGATGCTCTGTTTGTGTCTTCTTCTATCAAAAGGCTCCTCAGAATGTTTTCTACCCGATTATCAATAGCAGGGCTAAAAAACTCCACTCTCATGTCAAATATTCGATGAGGATGAAGGAGAGAGCTCATAAGTCTCACTATAGGCATCATTTCATTCATTTCATCTCTAATAGCCCTTTCTCTCACCATTCTCAGAAAGTGGTTTGTTAGAGTATCTTGCTGTTGGGTTTGTGGTATCTGTTCGGGCGCTTGTTGTCTTTCATTACAAACCAGGCCTGATCTTATCGTTTCACACCGTGGACAGGTTGCATGGTTCATAAGCCAATTTTGGAGACATTTTTCATGGAATGTATGCCGACATGATTTAATCATTGATAGATCTGTATTGCCAAGTTCTTTTGTACAAATCCAACATATCTCCTGTTTTTGTTTGTCTGGCTGCTTTTGGTTTGGATTTTTTTTGGGATTGAGTCTTCTTTTTTTAAAAGGTTTATCTTTTTCCTTTTTTGTACATTTGAATTTTCTTTTCATGCAGTGCAATCTATTTGATGTTCCTACGACAAAGAGGCTTAGAAATAGCAACAGTACCACCTTTGAGTTTTTCATAATCATTCTCCCGAAAATTATGGCATTATGAAATATACCGTATCATATTTGTAAACTACCTTTTCTTATATAGTTCTACTATTTCATTATAAAAAGCAATCAGTTTATGGCCCATATTGCTTGGTGTATATGTTTGTCCTGTTTTACAGGCATGAGAACGTAGATTTTCAAGAAGCTTTGGGTTTTGTGAAATATTTTTTATTTTCGTAATCATTTCTTGCGATTCATGGCATAAAAAACCATTCATGCCATTTTTTATAATATCTCTTTGTCCTGGTCCGTCGATTGATACAACAGGACAGCCACAAGCCATAGCCTCTGCTAATACAAGCCCTTGGGTATCGCTCGTTGAAGAAAAGAGAAAAAGATCAGCATTTTGATACAGTTGAGCAAGCTCGGATTTATTTTTTTTATAGGTAAAGGTAACATGCTCGGGTGATAAACTTAGTTTGTCATAAGCGTATCTTTTTAGTTTATTTCCATCGCAACCGCATCCAGCCAGTATAAATCTATACTGCTTATCGTTGGTATAAAGTGTTTTAAATATATCTAATAAGAGAGGCATATTTTTTTCGGGAACAAAGCGACCAACCGTTAAAAGAGTAAACAGCTTATTTTTTTTTGTTATTTTTTGTTGTGACGCAAAAATAGGAAGAATGCTACTTGGTATTTTTACTATTTTTGTTTCTATATTTTTTTCATATAAATAATGTTTTATTGCATTACTTGGAACAATAATGCCATCTATTTTTTTACAAAATGAGAGCACGATTTTTTTAATTATAGGTTTGGTTATATATTCTGGAAGTGGAAGATAATGTGCATATTGTTCGTATATGGTGTGGTAGGTAAAAATAATAGGAATATCCAATTTTCTGGCTGCTTTGAGGGCAGATTGTCCAATAAAAAAAGGGTGTTGCGTGTGAATGATATCAGGTTGTAATTTTTTTAGTATATGTATAAGTTTCTGCGTTTTTTTCCACGGAACTCCCATATGATTTTTTTTATACATAAATCGGGTAATGCTGGGGATTCGTATGACGTGTTCAGGGTCATTATGTTTATCTCCCAAAAAATCGAGCGTTATGATATGAACGATGTGCCCTCTTTTTTGAAGCTCTAATACAAAGGAGTTTATAGAGCTTACCACTCCAGCGCAATATGGTGTGTAGTTATTTGTAACGATTGCAATTTTTAACATTCTGGCCCAGCTTGGTATAATATACAATTATATCATGTTTATATAACCATATTGGGTGTAAATCTTCAAGTTACGTCTCTTTTTTTATTTATTTTATTTTTGTTATACTCAAAGGCGTTATAAATAAGTTGTTCCAATAAGCCGAGAAACAGTAGGTAAAAAATGGCATTAAAAGAATATGTAATTTTAGTCGATGAAACAGATACAGAAGTGGGAAGAGAAGAAAAGTTAAAAGCGCATGAATTGGGACTGCTTCATCGAGCATTTTCCGTTTTTCTTTTTAGGAAAGTTAAAAATGAAATACAACTGCTTATACAGCAAAGAGCCAAGCACAAATATCATTGTGGAGGCCTTTGGGCAAATACCTGTTGTAGTCATCAACAAGAAGGTGAGTCTTCCATTGATGCGGGTAAAAGAAGATTGATTGAAGAAATGGGAGTAGATGTGGAAGCTCTCTTTGAAGTTGGATTAGTTACGTATAAAGCCGTTTTTGACAATGGATTGACTGAGCATGAGATAGACCATATCTTAATCGGTAGATTTGATGGAGAGGAGATTGCATATAACAAAGATGAGGTTGAAGCGGCTGAGTGGGTGGCGTTACCAGTGCTAGAAAGGGCATTTTCGCTTCAGCAGAATACCTTTACTCCGTGGTTTCCCTTAGCGTACAATAGTATTCCCAAAAGGGCGATTGATAGGCTATTTACATAAAAATCGGGCTCGCGCCCTGTCTGGACTTATTCTATTTGTAATTTCTGCTTGCTAGAGGGCTTCCTTTTTGATACAATATACTATATAAAAATGGTTATGTAATTTCTCTCAAATGGAGGATTGTTCAAATGAAAAAAGTTTTGGCATTAGTCTTTGCTATTGTGTTATCTATTGGCTCTTTTGTATTCCCTATGAAAAAGCCTTCCCGCTCTGTTCAGGAGTCTATAGATCCTATGTTTCTAAGAATCGAGGATCTAAAAAATAAAGGTGATGAGCAATCTAAAAAGACATTAAAGATTTTAGCGTCTCTTTGTTATTACATTGAATGCTTGTGTGAGGTGGTCAATTCAGAAAAAATTGCGGCAAAAGTTGAACAAGATGCTTCTGTTTTTGATGAGGAAATGAATGACTTAGTTCAGACAATTGATCAATTATTGAATGAGCTTGATGAGGAGGACAGATCTTTATTTTACCAGTTTGATCGGATTATAGCGTCAAGTTTTAATTTTAGTAATCTAATAACATTTATTAACGCCAGAAAAGCTTTTGCCAAGGGAGTTACAAATTTTCTGACTACCTACTACGATCTCATTTGTTTTGTTCGTAACCCAAGAGAATTTCAACAAAAAGGTTGTACTAATTTTTGTTCTAAAATTATAAAGGTGTTTAACCTTTCTTATGAGCAAGCTCTTATTAGAAAGAAGGCTATTTTGGAGAGAGCAAAAGAACTTCTATTCTTTGATATAGATCAATTTACAGAAGTTCACGAGAAGCTAAATTATAAAAGAATGGCAAATATTAAAGAAGCTCATACTATTTTGTCGGAAAAAGAGTCATGTGCTTTTTGTAAGAGAGTGCAAGATAATATGAAGCAGTGTTCTAGGTGCAAGGCAACTCATTATTGCAGCATTGCATGTCAAAAAAAAGATTGGGTAAATCATAGGAAAATATGTAATTCAGGGCTAAAAACAAAATATGAAATGCTCAAAAATATAGTAAATAAAGCCTTGTCGGCTTCAGAAAGATTTAACCAGATGTATCAATTGATGAAGGATAAGTATGACAAGATATCTAGGCAATTTGTTGGCTGGTACAAAGATGCTAACGAGTTTAAACTTTGTTTTTCTAATCTCTATTCAAAGCTACAAGGGGCCTTAAACGAAGCTAAACTAACTGTTTATGCTGGATGTCGTAAAGGGAAGCCCTTGCCTCCATCAATATTTTTTATAAATGATTGTATTAATAAAGAAAATGTAACTTTTCTAAGGGTTATATATCAGAAAGTTGGTATTATAAGAAGTTATTGTGATAAACTATTTGGTCGCAATAATATCTTTCATAATCAAAATCTGGAGCTAAAAAAGTTTCGAGACTACCGACTAAAAGTTTTGCGCGACGAGAAAATGGATATTATTTTACAGTCTTATTTAGCAAGATTGCTTAGCTGTGAACTTTGGAATTCTAGCAATACTAGCCTTGTTATCTCTGCCGCTCCTTCTAGATATCTAGCTTCAACTTTTAAATATTACGAAACAATGCTTGATAAAAAGATTAAGGAAATAAAAAGAGAATTACAGAATAAAAAGAACAAGCAAAATCAAAAAAGAAAAATACGAAAAAAGAAGGCTAGAAGTTTAGAAAAATGTAAAGTTGTAGAATTAACTACAGGGCCCGAAAGAGAAAGCAGTTCTCAAGAAAATTACCCAAAGAATGATTCGGATACTCAAGATGAATGTTCTAGTGGGCAGGAGAACGGGAGCAATCAAGAGATAGACCATTTGGTAGTTGCTCATGCTATACAAGAACTGAGAAATGGACTTTTTGGTGGCCGAGATATTTCGGTAGAAGTTGATGGTGATATTTGTATACGCCAGGTTTGGGGATCGTTGGATGTAGATAGTATGAGTTGCGTGCTCTACAAAGAGTATAAAAATAAGCACAATAAAGAGAACCTTGATTTTGAACTTGCAAGAGATAGCCAATACACCCGGCAAGATAAGTTTCATGGTTTTTCTTACTTAATTGATGATCTGGTTAACAATGGTTATGGGACTATCATAACACAAACAGCTGATTTGCCAGATTGTTGTAAGGGGTATCGACAACCTAAATTAGAAAGCTCAGGACGTAGCGCAATTATTATAAAAGGTAAGTTGACTACTACAAAAAGATATTTTTATAAAGTCAAAAAAGATGGTATAGCTGGCAAGAGGGATGCTGGTTTTATTAGAGAACGTGGCGGTAGATGCTACGAGATTTTTAATGGGTACTTTATGTATATCTGGGGCGAAGATGGTAAGCTTATTCATCGATGCTTTCATAAAGAGTATAGAAATAAATAAAAAAAGCCCGGATTAAAAGCCGGGCTTTTTGAGTTATGGAAACTGTTTAATTCCAAGCTTTTGCCAATCAGTATTGAACTTTACTATTCCTTGATCGGTTAAGGGATGTTTTGTGGCTTTTTTTAACACTGAGATTGGAACAGTAATCACATCTGCACCGGCCAAAATTGCCTCATGGAAGTGGCGCACATGCCGTATTGAGGCAGCCAAGACTTCTGTCTTTTCAAATGCATAATCATCTAACATGAGGCGAATTTCATCAATGATTTCTATTCCATTGACGTCGATATCATCCCATCTTCCAATAAACGGGGATATATACTTGACCCCAAGTTTACACATTAATACACTTTGAATTAGCGTAAAAACAAGCGTAACATTAATCCGAATCCCTTCTTGCACGAGTTTTTTAATAATGAGATAATAATCCTGATGGCATGGAATTTTGACAATAATATTGTCTGCTATTTTGGCTATCTCTTTTGCTTGAGCATAGACCTTTTGGGGATCTGTTTCTGTGACTTCTATGCTTACGTCTCCATGAGGTACTGCAGCAGCTATTTCTTGTACTAATTTTTTGATATTCCCACCTTCTTTGCTTAATAGTGTAGGGTTGGTTGTAACGCCATCAATAATTCCTGTATCAACCCAATATTTGATTTTTTCTAAATTGGCTGTATCTAAAAATATTTTCATACTATTCCTTTATCTTCCATGAATACCCAACTCTTTTAATATGGAGTCTAAAATTTTTCTTGGCTTTTTTAGCGAACAGGCCTCCTTTTGTATATTTTTCCATGGATCTTGCTTACGAGCCAACCTTCTAAAAATATTTTTAATGGTATACTTAGTTGGTGTTAGTGTCGGTATAACCTCTTTCCAGTCGATTGGAGTGGCGATGGGAGCGTCTTCTTTTGCTCGTACTGCGTAAGGTGAGACGCCGGTTTGCGCGTATGCGTTTCTTAAATAATCTACAAATATTTTGTTCCCTCTTTTTTCTTTTCGTATCTCTAAGGTTAATAGGTTTGGATACAGTAATGCTACTACTTTTCCTACGTCTTTTGCAAATTTTCTTGTAAAATCAAATGTATATGCTCTTTTTAGAGGAATAGTAATATGGAGGCCACGAGAACCGGTTGTCATAACGTATGTTTTTAACCCCAACTGCTGTTCAAGTATTGGCTTTATGAGTTTTGCTGCTTTTATAACGCCCATAAAATCTTGTGTGGTAGGATCTAGATCGAAAATTATCTTGTCGGGATAATTAAGCTTGTCGATTTTGCTTAACCATACATGGGGTGTGATACAAATTTGATTTGCTAAGTATACAATTGTAGCTTGATTATTACAAATCACGTAATTTATAACGGTACCGTCTTTTTTTTTAATCGGTACTCGCTCAATCCAATCCGGGAAATAATCGGCTATATTTTTTTGAAAAAATCCCGGGGCTTCTATTCCGCCGGTAAATCGTTGCATGGTAACCGGATAATTTTTCATATGTGGGATTATCACCGGAGCAATATGATAGTAATATTCCACCAACTGTTTTTTTGTAATTCCGCTTTTTGGAAATAGTATATTATCAGGATGGGTTATTCTTACTTGTTGTTTTCCTGCTTTTATGTAATACAAAATCTCTCCTTACGTCTTTTTTTCTTTTAATGTATATAGGTACGGTTTCCTAAAGCAATATTTTTGCTTGATCCTTCCTATTTGTGCAGTATGTAAGTTTACTGTTGCTATTTCTGCCTTGGATATATTATTGTATCTATAAGGGGTAACTTTCAATAATCAGGGGGGGACGCATGAAGAAGTTCTATTACGGTTTTCTATGTGTATTTTTTATTTCACCTGGCCACATTTTGAGTATGTGTCGAAATGATGCAACAGATAAATTAATAAAAAATGATCTTACCGTATTTTTAAATAGCCTCATACACAAGTGTGATTCGATTTATATGAATGATACGAAAAAAGAGCGAGAAACTGAACTATCGAGAAAGAAGTTTTATGAGCAGCAGATGCAATCAAATGATGATCTAAAAAAAGACTATCATGATAAGCTAAAAGAGCAGCGTGAGTCGGAATGGGACTATTTTTTTTATAGAAAAATTTCAGCCTCTGAAAAGTTACAACGAAAAGAAGAACAGATATGCCACTTATTGGATAAAGCTTGCATGCAAGAGAAAAATAAGAATAAGATAAAAAAAATAATTATTGCTTCTGAACCTGGAGGAATCTTGGAGCGTACGATTTTAGAGTTGCTTTATGGATTTTCTACAGAGATAGCCGAGGATCCAGGAGCAATGATAAAATCTTTCATCCTCCTAAATCAATTTCCCAAAATCAGAAGAAGAATTTTTTGCTATCGGTTTAAAAATGTTCTATTTAATAGTTTTATAAACTCACTAAAAATGAGAAATGATGTACGCATTTCTTACCCTTGTAAATTTAATTTTCCAAGCAATGAGCGCATTGACTATCCCGTAGAGTTTCCAAATGGCGTTGCAAAGGTATTGGCAAGCTTAAAAAAAAGACAATAGCCCATACCCTTCTACGGTTTAAGATTTTGCTATTTTTTCGATCTGATGCATAGTTTTTCCAGTAAGAGCCGATTTATTTTCTGTATTGACCGGCTTGCGTCTGGCATCATCATATTCATCTTTCATTTTGATTAAAAGCCATTGATTTTTTCGTTTCATTCTAATGAGTGCGTAGCCACCTTTGAGTTTTTTTCCCTCGAGCCATACCTCAATTTGTCCATTTTTTAGGCATTGATCGAGTGGAACCAATGTGCCGTCTTTTTCCTTTATATTTTTAAATGTTCCAATATCCCATACCATGACCGGGCCTGCTCCATAATGACCTTGGGGTATTACGCCTTCAAACGTGGCATAGTCTAAGGGATGATCTTCCGTTCTTATTGCGAGTCTTTTTTCTTTATGATCGGTTGACGGTCCTTTTGGAACTGCCCAGGAAACAAGTACACCGTCTATTTCTAGTCTAAAGTCATAATGTAATCTGCTCGAGTCATGTTTTTGTATAACAAAGAGTGGTTTTTCCTTGGAAGGCTGTATTTTTTTTCCAATCGGTTCAGTTGATCTGCTAAGGTCTCGTTTGGCTTTATAGTGAGCAAGGGGATCCTTTTTATTCATAGCCATATATCCCATAGTTAAAAATAAACATGTTACACATAAAATTATATTTTTACTCATGCTTCTCATTTTAAATAGCATATCTTATAAAAAGCAATAGATTAAACATTATTAAAACGGCTATAGAGTTATTTCCATGCCATCATACGCTACTTTTACTTTAACTCCGTATTTTTTTCCTATGTTTCGTATTTTTGCCCCCAATGTACGGCCATCACCTTCTACAATCTGAGATCCGCAATGGGTAAATATTGCTTCCGGTATCCCTTGGTGAGCACACCAGATAATCTGATTTTTTATGGTGGTATGTCCCATGGGAATGTCACCACGATATCTTATAATTGGACGTGTAATCGATGCGCCATCACCTATATACATTTGAACATTTTTTAATGCCTGATTTTGATCGATTATAGAAATCAGATCTGACACATAAAAAATAGTATGCTTTCCTGCTGTTACTTTATATCCTACAGCCGGTGCAGTTAATGAATGGACGACCGGAAAAGGTTGGATTTTTATACTACCAACTATTATTTTTTCTTTTGGCTTAATAGTAATTTTTTTTTGTATTGGATATTGGCGCATAATCTCCCAGCTTTCTTCGCTTGCATATACAGGGCATGGGGCGCCATGCTTTAATCCTTGTGCATGATCAGGATGTGCATGGGAGATACATATGGCTTTGGGGTTAATTTCATCCAATTTTTTTCGTTTAGTTATCCAATCGAGACCCCAATCAATAATAAGTTTCGTAGTTCGGTATTGAATGAGAATCGATGAATGTCGCCGATGTCTAGCCGTTTTTGCCTCAATATTTCCACGCGTTCCCAAAAAGGTGAGTTTCATAATTGCTCCTTTCTTACGATAGGATAATAAGAAGGTGGTTCTACTTTCAATAAAAATCATATATTGATTTAACGGCAATTTAATGGCTTACTTTACATAAGGGTTGCCGTTAAATTGCCATTAAGGGGATTGTGATTATGTCAAAAAATTTTGAGCCAGTTTTTTCAATAACCCCTCCTATAGCTCGATCGTTGATGAAGATAGAGGCCGTAAAACAGGCTATAACAGGGTTGCCAATAACCCCTTTTCTCCTTACTAAGCTCAGAGAGATCGCTCTTATTAATTCTATCCATTATTCTACAAAAATAGAAGGTAATAGATTGACAATGGAGCAAGTGCAAGAAGTTATAACAGAAAATAAAAGTTTTCCTGGTAGGGCGCGTGATGAGGATGAAGTAAAAGGTTATTACGTAGCTACCGATGCGATGGAAAAATATGTAGCTAAAAAAGTGCATATAACACAAGATATAATTAAAATGTTGCATGCTTTGATTATGGGAAGAGGAAAAAAAAGGGTAAAACCAACGCCGTATCGGGATGGACAAAATGTTATTCTTGAAGGAGTAACTAAAAAGATAGTGTATATGCCACCGGAGGCAAAGGACGTATTCGATCTTATGCAGCAGCTTGTTACTTGGATTAACAGGTCAGATTATCCGTCTCCTATCATTGCAGGCATAGCTCACTATCAATTTGTTACGATTCATTCTTATTACGACGGAAATGGACGTACAGCTCGTATATTGGCTTCATTAATTTTACATCTTGGGGGTTATGATTTAAAAGGTATATATTCACTTGATCAATACTATGCAAAAAATTTATCAGCGTATTACGATGCGCTTACTATTGGGCCTTCACACAATTACTACCTCGGGTGTGCCGATGCTGATATTACCTCATGGATAGAATATTTTTGCCGTGGTATGGCTACTGCTTTTGAAAATGTTAAAAAAAGAGCAGAAGATGGGGCCTCTGTAGGGTTTAAGGATAAATCTGAAATATTGCGAACATTGGATACAAAAAAAAGAAGAGTTCTTGAGCTTTTTATAAAACATGAGACGGTAACTTCTGCGCAAATTGCACAACTTTTTGATTTTAAGCCGAGAACAGCCCGGCATTTATGTCAGAAATGGAGTGATCAAGGGTTTATATATGCGGTTGATACATCTCGAAAAGGTCGTAGATATAAACTTTCAAAACCATTTGTATCGTTATTAAAGTCATAAAAAGGCCCGCTTTTTCGGCGGGCTACTTCTTTTAAAAATAAGTTATATGGTTTATGCTTCGGTGTTTTCTTCCTCTTTTTCTGTTTCTTCTTCTTCTTCTTCTTCTTCAATAGCTTTATTTATTTTACTACCGATGAGCGTAATAATTGCATCACTTTTTTGTTCTTCTGCGTATGTTAATGCTGATTGCCCTGTTGAATCTACAATTGTAGGATCGGCATTATTTTCTAATAAGAAACTAACCATTTCAATATCATTATTGGTTATTGCGAGCAATAATGGTGTTAACCCTATTAAACTCTCTTGTTCATTTATATTTGCTTTATAATCAAGGAGTAATTTTGTTATTGGCATATTTTTATTTAAAACAGCATACATTAAAGCATTAAATCCTATTTCTGTTTTTACATCTGTGGTTGCTCCTGCTTCAAGAAGCATTTTAGCCATTTCAAAGTCATCATTGTGAACTGCTAAGATGAGTGGCGTTAGTCCGATGATATTTCCTTTAACTTCAACTTCAGCTTTGTATTCAAGCAAAAGCTTTGCCAATGGCATATTTTTTTCCAAAACTGCTAACATCAATGCGTTTGATCCCGTTTCATCTTTATAGTTTACATCTGCCCCTTTTTCAATAAGCATTACAATCTCTCTGATAGTATCATTTTTTCTTACTGCATCCATAAATGCTTGGTTTACATTTTCTTGTTGAGCGTTGTTGCTTTTTGCACAAAACCATTTGAAAGGCGCATAATCCGTCCATTTTGATTGTAATTGAGTTGCCACAGAGGTAAGAATAAGAATGGAACATAATGTTTTTTTCATTTTTTCTCCTATAGGGTTTATATAGTTTTTAAAAGTTTTATAAATAATACCCTTTTTTGGAGATAAATGAAAGTGCTGCTTGTAAAGGGGATTAGAAAGCTAAAATTGAGCACCGCTAAATATCGTATCGCCTTTTTTGGAGAGAAGTTTCAATGTTTTGCGTAACTCCTGTACAGGAGGAAGCTGTCATGCCTTACTTTTACGCCTACCCTGTTCCTGAACTAAATGGATAAAAATGAGTACCACACCTATGTCTTTGCCTTTGATAATATCATCATAATTTTCTTGACTTATTATACCTTCATCTCTGAGCTTGTTAAGCACATCAAGCTCATCAGCTGGTAATTCAAATGCTTGCATGACATTAGCAGGGGTATTATCATTTAATCTTAGGCCAACAATGCCTACTCGTTGTGAAAATTCGTGATCAATGTCGGTGCCACGACGTGATAAGATAGAGTTGATGTGGGGTCGCATAATGGTCCCTTGGGTTACATAGCCAACTATTGTTTTATTCTTGTCATTTGGACCAGCGGTTGCAAATATTGAGTCACTATTTTGATCATAGAGAACTTTT
>Ga0180437_10003339_pt1 | contig 24017 bp, 15 predicted proteins | sample SS_ome_4_FD_132410 | JGI IMG/M metagenome (GOLD analysis project Ga0180437, IMG submission 132410) | Hypersaline lake sediment archaeal communities from the Salton Sea, California, USA - SS_3_D_1 metaG | ecosystem: Environmental > Aquatic > Non-marine Saline and Alkaline > Hypersaline >... | reverse complement strand
GGCCGAACATCGTGTCTTCCTGGGGCGGACGGCCCACCACCGTAAACGGCCAGATCGCGTCGGTGCGATGGAAGACGTGCTCGACCCGCAGCACGGGAAAGTCGTGGGCCAGGCTGTAGTAGCCCAGGTGATCGCCGAACGGCCCCTCGGGCAGCAGCTTCTTGGGGTCGAGGTAGCCGGTGATGCAGAAGTCGGCCTCCGCGTGGATGGCCGGCGCGTTGGCCCGGCAGAGCATCGGCACGCGGCGCCGCCCCAGCACGCCGGCGAAGGCCAGCTCGCTGACGCCCTCGGGCAGCGGCATTACGGCGGCAACACTCATGGCGGGCGGCCCGCCCACGAACACGTTCACCCGCAACAGCTTCTCCGCCTGCAGCGCCGCGGCGTGGTGGATTCCCAGTCCGCGGTGAAGCTGATAGTGCATTCCCACTTCCCGGTTCGGCTGGTACTGCCCGCCGGAGAGCTGCACGCGATACATCCCCAGGTTCGACCGCTCCAGGCCCGGCTCGTTGGGATCCTCGGTGTAGACTTGCGGCAAGGTGATATAGGCCCCGCCGTCGTCGGGCCACGATTTCAACTGCGGCAGCTGGTCGATGGTCGTTTCCTGGTCCATCACGGCCGCCCGCTTCACCCGCTTCGGTCGGGCGGAAAGGGCCGTCCAGGGCGTCTTCAGATGCAGCTTGGGCCGGCGGAGCAGATCGGACGGATCGGCCTGCAAATGGACCAGCCGCCCCAGGGCGTCCAGCGAATCGCGGAACAGGAACCGCATCCGCTCCATGGTGCCGAACAGGTTGCAGACCATCGGGAAACGGCAGCCGGTCAGCTCGGCGAAGTAGACGGCCGGCCCGCCCGCGCGAAACACCCGCCGCTGGATCTCGGCCGCCTCCAGGTTCGGATCCACGGGCCGCTCGATCCGCACCAGTTGGCCGGCACGATCCAGGTCCTCGATGCAGTCGCGTAAAGTTCGATAGCCCATCAGTTATGCAGATTCGAGAAGAAAAGGTATCTCACGCCAAGGCGCCAAGACGCGGAGGAGGTATTCGTCTCATCCGTTTAGCCGCCGACGGCACGTCGGCGAGATGGAGCGTCACTCCGCGTCGACGCGCCGTCGGCGGCTAAACTCTATTCGATAAACCGTTTCAAGAGGATCGCGTTTTCGGCGTTCAGATCATGTCCTCGCATAAAGCCGACCGGCCGGGACCGGTCGAACATATAAAAGGCCCGATGCCGCTCGACTTCGCCCGTTTCGATACCCAGTTCCGGTCCCAGCCGATACCCGTCCGGATGCGCCGGATCAACGCCGGTAGGATTCGGCTCCACCTCGAAATATCCCACCGTGATCCAGACGGCGTAAACGTTCGACCGCGTGGTGACCAGGTTGCCCAACCGCATGAGGCCTTGGTAGCGGAAGTAAGGGTTGCGGCGCGGATTTCTAGCCATATCCGACGCCGGAATTGTGGCTTGCTGGGGCCGTGCATACTCGAACATGGCCGTGGAAGAGGACGGATTCGGGTTCTGCCGCAGGAGCGTCGCGTTGACCTCCGGATCAGGCCGCAAACGAAGAGTACTTACGGAAAGTGGATTATTGCTCGCCAGTTCCGGCACCAAATACTCGCCGCCGAATGAACGGAACGGACTCTCGGTGCGCGTCGGGAATCCGGATGCAATGGTATGCATTCTGGGCAATCCCGTTGGGCTACGGCGACTCTGCAGAAACAGCGGTGGCGCGTTGGATTCCCAAAGGTTGATATCCGGGTCTTTGAACCCGTTCATTAGGCCCATGAAGACGTTGCGACTCGTGATCGTATTCAGATTGATCCGCCCCGGCTCGCGGTAATTGGAGATCCAGTGGAACGGCGGTCGGAAGTTGTGGTTGTTCGCGTTGGCGACCGTTGTCGGGTTCCATTGCGTCTGGGTGCCCACAAAGCGCGACGGCACGTGCAGAAACTCGAACACCCGGTGCAATTGGGGCGCCTTTACGTTGGCTTTTTCCTCCGAGAGCAAGAAGTTCAGCAGATGGGTAAACGGTTGCCCTCCCCCAACCTCGTACGGGGACGTGTTGCCGGCGTCAACGCTAAAGCCACTCAACAAACGTGATGAACGCGGTGTCGGCACCAGCAGCAGTTCCAGTTGACTCACAAAGGGCCGGTTGTTCCACGTCAGCCAAGGAAACGGGCGCGCCGGCCCGCCCTTATAGATGTCACCAGGACCATAGTCTCCCGCAACGGCCGGAGCGTAAAGAGGTTGGTAGGCCTCGTTCAGGTGGCCAAGTGTGTGTGCGAAGTCTTCGGTAAAGTAATGGTTTTGTAGCGCGGGCGGCGCGACGGTGGAAGACTTGCGCGGTGGATTGCTAGGGTCGACCGGCTCTTGCGGCCACAGCTTGCCCGCCAGGTCGGGCGTGGCCGGAGCATTGTGCTCCTCGACGTCGCCGCGCTCGCGTGTGTAGAAATCGTATTGGCCCGCATTCACCCAGGGATCTCGCTTCTGGTCTCCCGCATTGTACGACGTCACCCCGTTGAACGCGGTCAGATCGATCTGCATCAAGTCGATCGTGCGATAGGGGTTCGTCTCCGGATCATACTCGGCGAGTGGATTGGCCAGCCGTTGCAGATAGATCACTCGGTAGCCGGAAGTCGTGCCGTTGGTGTATGGCGCTTCCCCCTGCACGTCCAGCGGGTCATCACGAATTGGATTGTACTCGGTGGCGTTTGCGTTGGCCGCATCGTAGACTGGGTAGCAGTTTACTGGTTCCGAGACACTCAACCTCATCGGTCGGGTCTCATTGCCCACGACGCAGCCCGGCGGGTTGATGACGACCGCCACCGCAGGCAGAATCGCCAGCGATGACAAATCGTCGTTCGTACCGTCCGAATAAATCTCCACTTGCGGTGTGTCGGGGTCGGCCGTGGGAGTCAAGACGATCCGCCGGGTCGTTGAGTCGGAGTAAGTATCGTCCGGATTGGCGATCGTGTCCTTGAAACCCAGATAGGTCGTATTCGGCCCAGGCCCCTCCCCCGGACCCACCACGGCGTACCGGCCCGGCTTGATCGGCGCCAGCGGGGGTGGAGCGGTCGGGTCCGGATAATACTGGCGGCCGTCGCCCGTAATCTGGGCGTTGCCGGTCGGGTTGGCAAAGTAGACACTCCGCTCGATTGTGGGACGATTGGTGGGGTCCGGATCGTCGGGATCCGGCTTGGCGGGATCGGGTTGCACGATGATCATCCGCCACACGGGCGACGTGCCGGCCATCTTGGCCAGATCGACTCCCGGATAATCCGGCATTCCATCTCCGGTCTTATCATAAAGGAACTCGCCCGGCGTCGCCTCCAAGTTAGCCCAAGGGTTGTAGAGTTCGACGAACAGCGAACCTTGCGGGCGGAGCCGCTGGTCGTAATTGTTGTGCGTATCCTTATTCTGCTGGGCATCACTATTATATTCACCCCCATCTGCGCTGAGGTTCTCCGTCCGGCGATCGTGGAACGCCAGCGTTTCGGTGATCAACAACTCGGGCCGCTCACAACCCCAGACGAGTCCGCGGCAGGGCTGCCCCTGAGAATCGACGAGGTTGGCGTGATCCGTGCTGAGCGATCCGTCGACGTCCCAAGTGGTCCGCTTCGCGTCGCCATCGTCGTTCTTGAACGGGTGGATATCGTACTCAAATGGCGTCATGATCGAATCGCGGTCGCGGAAGTCGACCACGTTGATCGCCCACTGCGCAATGTGCGGAGCCCACGCGGCCTCTTTCTCATCTGCCGTCAACGTGCTCGGGTCCCACGCCGCCGGAAGCCACCCCGGCGGCAGGGCATCCATGTCCATCACCATCATCATCAGCACGTAGAGGTGCCGGGCGTAAAGCTGCCGGGCCAAGACCCGATCCACGTTCCGAGCCGTGATGCTCACGGGGTCGTTGAAAGAGAGATTGGGATCCGGTAATCCGTCTCCACTGACGTCAACGCCGTTGACATGATCGAACTCCGCCGTGACCGGAGCACCCGTCGCATCGAATTGCGATATCTGTTCGCGAAGGAGAACTTCCTCCGGCTCATCGACCACACCGTGGCCCAACGTGCCCGCCGGAGTGTCGTCCCGTCCGTTGCCGAAGGGCCGGTTCACGTCCATCTTCAATCCGGCCAACATCTCGCGCGGCAGCAGTTTCGACACGTTGGCATTGAACAGCAACTGCCCACTGGACGCTCCATGTACCGCTATCAGCTTGGCCAACAACAGGTCGCTCACATGGTGAGGCCGTAGCCCGGGCAGGTAAGAGGTGATGTCGCCGCCGCTTTTCTCGCTCTCGATCAGCTCCTGGCGCAACTCGATCGGCAAAGCAACGTTCGGACAGGGCAGGTCCCAGCTTTCGGTGGTGATTTCGTGGCGATGATTCAGCAGATTGGCTGCCAGGGCCGAGAGCCGTTTTGGAAGCCGGCCGCCGTCGATATCCGATGCTCGCAGGACTGCTTCGAGTTCTGTCGGCGAAAAGGGCGCGTCGATCTGCTTTGCGCCGGTCAGGCCGCGCGCGGCCGTCGGCGAAAGGTCCAATTCATAAGGATCGTCGACCTGCTCGGAAACGCCCATATTCGGATAGAGCGGATGACCGCGCATATCCAGCCCGATCGCACCATCGGGGATCGAATCCATCGGCGAGCCAAACGCGCCCGGATACTGGTAACAGCGGTTCTGGCTGAGCGCGTCATCCTGACCGAACTCACCCGGCCCCTGATCGAAAACACCTGGTGGGGCCAGGCCGATCGCATCGGCGTAGCGTCCCGCGTATTGCCCGGTGCCGGCGAGCAGGTTCTGGTACTGCGGCTGGGGCGATGCACCCGGAAACAGCGGTCGCAAATCGATGTCCGCGGGACCGCAACCTTGTCCCCGCCACAGCGACGTCTGAATCGCGTCGCCCGCAAATTTCAGACCGGCGACTGCCGTGGGAACGCTGATCAGCGCGGGATAGTACGAGTTCTCAGTCTGCTGCAGGCAGCCGTGGGCGTTGAGGTTCAACCGCCCGTCCATATCGACGCAAAGGATGGCAAACAGCGGCTTGTATTGCCGCCCGTCGGCCGTCGAGCGGACCGGAAAGCCCAGGTCGACCCAGATGCTGTCCGGCAGGCCGTCGCCGTCGTTGTCGACGTCCCAAGGGCCGACTCTGTCCAAGCACGCCAGAGAAAGAGGTCCGTCGAGCCTCCCGTTTCCGTTCACGTCTTCCGCCGGATCGAGGATGCCATCGCCATTGGTATCCTCTTCACCATCCAGCACACCGTTGCCGTTGCTGTCTTCTCCGGCGTCCAGCATGCCATTCCCGTTCTGGTCTTCTCCGAGCGTCCATGCGCCGTAGTCCGGCCTGCCATACGGATTGCTGCCGTCGAAATAAGGGTGGTCCTCCGGCAGAGGTCGCAGGATGATCTTGCGCTTCAGGTTCACGATGCTGTCCGCGAGTACAAGGTCGAATGGCCAGTTCTCGTCGCCGTCGCCCGCAATGCCATTAGGGCCATAAGGCTGGAGAATCGCGTTCCATTGCTGCTGGGGACTCATGCCCTGCCAAACACCATTGGGGTCAACGACGTACTGCGCAGCATTCGAACGGAGTTCATTGAACCAGTAGTTGATCAAAGCCGGGCGATGCAATGAAGGGATGGGCACGTCTCCGCTGGGGAGCCTCATCGCCAACAGCATGTTTTGATAGTCGGGCGCGTCGTAGTCCTCGTTGGCCCCACCCGCACCTGCCGGGTCGCCATAACCGATCAGAGAATTCGCTTGCACCGCCGTCAGATTGGGCAACAGCGCATACCCCGGGGTGGCTTGCAGGCCGGAAATACCGTTGATGTCTTCATCGATATCGAGGTGTCCATCACGGTCGCGGTCTTCAGTGCCCGGAGTGAGTATGTTGTTATTGTCGGCGTCCTGTTCAGCCGTATCGAGTCGCCCGTCGCCGTCGACGTCCTCATTCAGCACGTCGAGTTGACCGTTCCCGTTCAAATCCTCGCCCGGGTCGAGTTGACCGTTTCCGTTGAAGTCTTCGCCGGTTTCCGTGGCCGCCAGCAAGGTCCGCATCGGGTGATACCCAAACCCGGTGCCGCTGAACGGCGCGCCGTTGACCACGTATCGGTCGCCGCTGGCAGGGACACCGCGTTGAAAGGCAAGAATCTGCGGGTACCCGGTTTGCGGGCTGACGCCTACGATTCGTGTACTTTGGCCCTTCGCGCTGCCGCTGAGCATCGTCAGCACGCAACCCACCAGCCGGTGGACTGCTCCGTTTGGATTGAAAATGAAGCTCCCCACGTTGTTCGGGTCGGGGTCCAGTCGGCCACAAGCGAACTCGATCAGTTGTCCGCCGGCGATGTTGGTCGTGTCGAGGAACCCGCCGTCCGTTGTGTCGTCGTAGAAATTGCCGACGTAGGCTTCATTGCCGTACAAATCCTCCAACAGACTATGCACCCCGATCCGCGACGCCGAGTTATTGCTGCCGCGGAGGACTTGCATGGCGGCGCGGTCGGTGTCGTGCCAGGGGGCGTACGACTGCTGCTCGGTGCGGCGGCCGACCTGGGCGCTGCGCATTTGCTGGCGAGTCAACACCACAAACGTCACCGCCACCAGACCGAACATGGCCAACAGCGCCAAAATCACCAGCAGCAACACGCCCCGTCGGGCCTCTGCGTGGCTGAGTTTCATGATCCTCTTCCTCGTTACGAAACGCTCCCTTGCCCGGGCCCGCAACAGAAATGACGAAGCTCGAATGACGAATGACGAAAAAGCGTCGACTTCACGACGGTGCGGAAGGGGACAGTCCCATTTTCGCTCCGCGAAAATCGGGACAGTCCCCGGCTCCGCGAAAATCGGGACAGTCCCCGGCTTCGCAAAAATCGGGACAGTCCCCGAGTCGTTGGTCCAATCACTCGCAGCTCAGATTTCATTCAGTTACCCCATAAGAGGTTGTAGTCCAATTCGACCAACGTCGTGTAGACGCCGATCACGCCGTCGAACAGGGCGGCCTCGGCGTTCTGAATGACGCCGTCGTTGTCGAGATCCTCCAGCCCGGCGTTGTTCGGGTTGTAACACCAGCCGAGATCCCAATCGGGGCCGGCCAGCGTCACGTCGCGACATATCAGGTCGCTGTTGTTCGGATCCTCGTAGACCTCGCCGGCGGCAATGATCCGGTACCAGCGAAAGACGCCCCGCTGGCCGATGACGGTGTTGTCGTTGGCATCGACATAGGTATACGGCACGCCGCCGCAGAGCATCAGCCATTCGTTTTCCTTGACGTCGAGGTATTGCGCAAATCGCTCGGGCTGATTGTTGACTGGGTCGCTGATGGTCAGTTTCACGTCGCCGCCGCCGTAGCCGCCGCCCAGCATGTTGGCCGTCACGGTCCGCTCGGAGGCCGTGGGATCGTCGTCGGTGGGCAGTGCCAAGTCGCGCTTGTAGAACACCACCACCGAGACCCGATAAAGCTGCTTGGAGCGCACCACCAGCGGCGACTCGACCAGCGCCGGCGTGAGCGTGACCATCCACGAATAGTTGCCGTCGATCTGCTGTCGGTTCGTGGCGTCGGACAGGGCGACCGGCCGGAGATCGCGGTCGTCGGGCTTCTCGAACAGCAGATCGTCGTGCCAGGTGAAGACCTGATCGGCCAACGGCAGGCTGGGCGTGGTCGGATTGGTGTTCAACAGCAGCCCGGTCAACGTGACCCGCGTCATCCGCGGCAGGTTCGGCAGCGGCGGCGGGTCGGCCAATAGCGGTTGCCCGTTGAGGTCGGATGGATGATACGGAAACCAGGCGATCTGCTCGTTTCCCGCTTCACGAGCGATACACAATGGATCGATGGCGAACGATTCGCCGTAGGAAAGCGTCGCCCCGCCGCCCAGGGCAATCCGGCCGGTGTTGTCCGGCTGTGTCGGAGTGTTGGGGATAGGACTATTGTTGGCGGTGTAGTTCACCCAGGTGGTCGGATCGAGCATCCCGCGGATTTTGATCTCCCGCAGCCCGGCCCGACCGCAGGCGGCCGAACGGTCGGCCTTGCCGGTCTCGACGATGGCGTATCGGCCCACCGGAATCAACGCCGCCAGCCCCAGCAGCCCGATCGCCAGCACGAACACCGAGATCAGCACCTCCAACAGGCTCACGCCGCAGCGCGCTCCCTCTGCCTTTGGCTCGCGGAGGGGGACAGTCCCATTTTCGCTCCGCGAAAATCGGGACAGTCCCCAAGCAGCCTGCCTTCGCAGTTCGACAATCGCTCGCTGCATGTCAACGTCCCCCTAGGCTTTCGGCTTCCCGGGCGAAGGTGCGGGCATGGTGGAACCAGTCCCACCAGTGTTTGTCCTGGGGGATACTACTGGGGAGATGGTTCGGATCGTCGCGATCGTCCACGTAATTCTCGGCCACCGAGACCATGCCCGACTGCGGGCGGATCGTGATCCAGAGGCTGTCCGGGCTTTCCCAGTTCTGGTCCTCGTCCAGTCCGACCTGCGTCTTGGCGTCGAGCACGTCGAGGAACTGGTTGGGCGCGGCCGGGGCTTCCACCCGCTCACGCTTGCCCACCAGCAGATAGATCGGATCGACCACCGTCCACTGGCCGTATTGGTAAAGCGGCGCTCCGCCAATGGCGTCCCACTCGTAATACCCGCAATAAACCTCATCCAGACTGCCGTTGGGCGAGAACATGATGATCACCGGATCGGTCAACTGCGTCGACGGGGCGACTTCGAACGGCGCGAACGAGGAGTTGTTCGGATTGTGGTCGGCTTCTTCTTTGGCCCCCAGGTTTCCGGGCGGCGGGAAGGGGGCATCGAAGCCCGAGGCCGCCAGGTCGATCACCGTGCGGGCCGGCAGTTGCAGCGGCGCGGCCGACGACTTTCGCGGGCCCCGAAAAATCTCGAACGGCACCGGTGGCGACCAGCCGGCCAGAATGTCGGGCCAAGGGACGCTTTGCAGCTGGCCGGGTTCAAGTTTGAGGGTCAGCCAGTGGCTGTCGATCCATCCGTCAGGACTACTAGGCGGTTGGGTGTCCGTGCCAACACTGAAATCGATGTCTCCGTCTGAATCGACCGGGAAATCAAGATCCACCGCAGGGGGGTCATTGTCTGCAGGATCATCATCGATGGTGTAGTACGGTCCCTGATGGTTCAACTGGATCAAGTCGCCACGGCGAATGAGATTGTTCGACCATTCGACGGGAAATCGGAGCTGCAACTTCAGAACCACGCTGCCGTCGGCCGCATGGCTGATACTGGGCGCATCGAGCGTCCAATCCTGCACGCGGACCACGGCGTCGAGCACGTCGCCGGCGTAGGGGGGCGGCACTTCGGCCTGATGCAGGACCATGGCGCACTCGGGCTGGCCTTCGAAGCGCTGCAGGATCACGCCGCAGGGGCGACCCAGCTCGACGGCGCGGATGCGGGCCGAGGCGATATAGACGTTGGCCATCCGCGCCGCCTCGCGAACCCGACGCCCCTCCAACGCCGGCCGCATCGACGGAATGGCCACCGCCGCCAGCAGCATCAAGATGCCCACCACCACCAGCAACTCCACCAGCGTAATGCCCGCGGCCCGACGCCTCGCAACGGATTGACCCGGGGACTGTCCCGATTTTCGTGAAACGAAAATGGGACTGTCCCCCTTCGCACAAGGGAGACTATTCCTGCACGAGTCCGTAGCCCCGGCGGCCCGGCGGCCATGAAGCATCGCACTGTCTACGCCGGCATGCGACATCTTACCGTGCCTCGGTGCGGTGGTTGTGGATGTTGTCGTAGTGCTGGAGATCGGACTGGACGATCGGATCACTGGAGTTCTTGTCCTCTTCCTTGGGCTGTCCAATCAGCAGGGTGGCACTGCCGTCAGGAAGATAGGGGTCCAGGTCCCCGTTGGTCAGGGCGTAGGCAAAAGTGGCACTGCCGCTCTGCGCCTTTCCGATGTTGATGTCGAACCGGCCGTCCGGCCCAGCCGAATAAATCAGTGGGTAAAGGGCATAGCCACCCATCAACCCACGGGAATCGAACGGATCCGGATTCGTATCGGGATTGTCCGTCTGCAGTGTGGTATCGGCATACAGGGACGGCACAAACCCAGCGGGCCAGCGGATGAATCGGATCGGGCGGCCCCAACCGTCGTGGAACTCGGGCAAGCCGTCTTCATCAATGTCGCCCTTTTCGTTGTCGCCGAACTGCTCGTCCGCGCCGGGGCAACTCATCACGATCATGTACAGGCATTCGGCCGCACCCCACTTGTGCAGCCGCTGCATCGCGCCCGTCGGGTTAGCCGTCTGTTGCTGCTGCCATGCCCGGGCATACGTGCGCCAATAGCGATGCGTCAGGGCCGACGGGCTCAACGTGCCCTGCAGCAGCGGCGTGTCGGTCGGAGGACTCGATGGCGGGTCGGACGGCGTCTGGATCACGTCGGTCCACCGGTCGGGCATTTCCATCCGCATCAGATCGCGCAGGGCGTTCAACCGCGCCCGGGCCGCGGCGCTCGGTTGCATCCCCGCCGTGCTGATCGGCACTCGCCGCGTCTGATACGACTCGTATCGCTCCATGATCACGCGATCGAGCCGGGTGATCAACGACTTGGTTTTGGCTTCGCGGGCGGTTTGGCGGGCCGATTGCAGGGCCCCCAGGACGGCCGCGGCCAGGATGGCGATGATGGTGATCGTCACCAGCAGCTCGACCAGAGTGAAACCCCGTGGTCTGCATCTCTCACGACGGTGTGCCACTGCTTCGCAGAAGCAGTGCGTTTCGCGGGAGAACACGCCGTCACTGCTTCTGCGAAGCAGTGGCACGCGCCTCCCGTCACTGCTTCTGCGAAGCAGTGGCACGCGCCTCCCGTCACTGCTTCTGCGAAGCAGTGGCACGCGCCTCGTTGATCGGCTGTTGAGGCTCATTCCTCTATCCCGTCCTCAAGTCGGCCTTCGCTGAAATTGGTCAGGTTGTCCAGGTCGCCGTCGTCCTCCGAGAAGTTGTCGCCGGTGCGAGAGTTGCGGTAATCGGCGGCTCCCGCACCGACCGGCTGATTGCCGAACATCTCGTCCACGCCCGGGGAGATGATTTGAAACGTGTCGGCGTTGTTCCAGACGCGTTCCGCGGCCACCTCGGAAACGTCCGCGGCCCCCTTGAGCTTCACGTCGCGCAAATAGGGCACCGCGATGTTCTCGGCGGTGGCCGCATTGGCCGCCTGGGGGTCCACGATGGGCGCGCCGGTCACGTCGAACTTGCAGTAGAAGGGCTGCATCGGCCCGTTGCCGCCGCTGGTGTCGACCGCGTATTCCTTACGGCCCGAGGAACCGCTCGTACGCGGTTTGAAATAGACGTACGGGATCTTCGTCTTCGCCGAGGAGTACATCGGCCAACTCTTCCATCGGCTCTTGGTGGGATCACTATCGTCCACTTCGAAACCGCGCAACCGGGTCTCGTCGAAATCGAACAGCTTATTGGAGGAAGACTCGGTGGCATCAAACGGGTGCTCCGGATTGGGACTGAAGCCTCGAAGCTGCTTCGAAGAATCGCCTTGATAGGCGTCCGGGAGTCCACCCAGCCAGAACACCAGAGCCGAAGCCGGGCTGAGGCTGTTAAAGTCCACCTTCTTCGGGTCGTTGGGGTCAACCAGAGAGAAATTCGGGTGATGGAGCATGAAGTGCGTGCACAACTCGTCCCACGCGGCGTCCGGGTCTGAGTTGGAAGGCACGTGCATCCGTGGATACGCCTTGCGGAGATGCCGCAGCACGGCCGCCCGGGCCGGCCTGCGAATCGAGTCTGAATTGTCGGACACGCCGAAGAAGTCCGGGGGATAGTCGCCATATTCGTCTTTGTAGGCGTTCAGCGCCATTTCGAGCTGGCTGATGTCGGTCGTAATCACCGCCTCTTGGGCCTTTCGCCGGGCCGCGTTGATGGCCGGCAGGGCCAGGGCCATCAGCATCCCGATGATCACGATCACGATGAGAATTTCCACCAGGGTGAAGCCCCGGCGGGTCGGTCGTTTGGCGTCCATGGCAGTTCCTCCCGCGTTTCCGGAAGGGGACAGTCCCATTTTCGCGCTGCGAAAATCGGGGCAGTCCCCAAGCCCTTTTTGTATTCCAACGCGTGGGTGCGAGCACCCGGCTTCCTGTTGTATTGGGATGCGTGGGTGCGAGCACCCACCCTACTTAGGTCAATTTCTCGATCAGGCTGATCAGCGGCATGAACAGGGCGATCACGATAAAGCCCACCATGCAGCCGAGCATGATGATCAGCAACGGTTCCATCAGGCTCATCAGGCTTTCGGTCAACACGGCCACTTCTTCGTCGTAGGTGTCGGCCACCTTGTAGAGCATCGTATCCAACTCGCCCGTCTCCTCGCCCACGTCGACCATGTTGACCACCATGTCGTCCATCACGCGGGAGTTCATCCGCGTCATGTAGACCAACATGCCGATGGGTCCGGCGACGAACATGAACCAGAAGAAGAGCGCCATGGGGTGGAAGCCGGTCTTGGAGTAGTCTTTCAACGGCTGGGCGATCGACTCGCCCTCGCGGATCGATTCGTAGACCCGCTGGTAGAGCGTTTCGAACACGGCGTTGCCGGCCGTCTCCCGGGTGATGTGCAGGGCTTCCAGGATCGGCACGCCGCTGGAGACCAGGGTGCCGAGGGTCCGCGTGGTTCGGGCCACGATGTTCTTCTCGACCAACTGGCCGAAGATGGGCATCTTCAACAGGAACAAATCCCAACCGACCCGGCCGGGATTGAATTTGCGGAGCAGCTTGATGAACAACCAGACCGAGATCGGCAGCCCGGGAATGGCCCACCAGTAGGCGGTCACGAGGTTGGAGGCGGTAATCAGCACCTCGGTCATGACCGGCAGGTCGGCTTCGAAGTCGGTGAAGATCTTGCGGAATTCGGGCACGATCTTCAACATGATGAAGACGAGGATGCTGACGGCGAAGCTGACCACGGTGACCGGGTAGACCAGGGCGCCCTTGACTTTGCGTTTGAGGGATTCGGCCCGTTCCTGGAACTCGGCCAGGCGGCGGAGGATGATCTCCAGGGCCCCGCCCGCCTCGCCGGCCTTGATCATGTTGACGTAAAGCCGGTCGAAGGCCTTGGGCGACTTGCTCATGGCCTCCGACAGGGTGGCCCCGCTCTCGATCTCGTCGCAGACGTCGATCAGGGCGTTTTTCAGCGCGCCCGGCTTCGACTGGCCTTCGAGGATCTTCAGGCTCCGCAGAATAGGCAGGCCGGCGTCCTGGAGAATGGAGAGCTGGCGGGTGAAGGTGGTCAGCAGCTTGGTCTTCACGCCGCCCAGTGCGAAGGTTTTCCCTTTGGTCTTGGCGGTCTTCTTTTCGGCAGCGGTCTTGCGGCTTTTCTTGACGGAGATCTTCGTGACGAAGTACCCCATCTGCCGTATCGTCGCTTGCGCCTCTTCTTCGTTGGGCGCTTCGACCACGTCCTTGATCTCTTGGCCGGTGGCGTCCATCGCCTCGAATTGATAGGTCGGCATGATTCGACTCCTTTGGTGGTCGGCGGGTCGCCGTACCGGCGATTGTCAAACCAGATCGCCGTACCGGCGACCGCTAAACGGAAAACACCTCGCCACTAACCACTAACCACTAACCACTAACCACTAACCACTAACCACTAACCACTAACCACTAACCACTAACCACTATCCACTATCCACTATCCACTATCCACTATCCACTCCATCACGATTCAGCCGTCGTTTCACGAATGACCTCCTCGATGGTGGTCACGCCGCTGAACACCTTGCTCAGTCCGGAAGTCCGCAAAGGGTGCATCCCGGTCCGCAGCCCGGCGTCGCGGAGTTTCTCGGTCGACGCCCCACGGTTGATCAGATCGCGGAGTTCCTCGTTCATGATCATGTACTCGAACAGCCCGGTCCGGCCGGCGAAGCCCGTGTTGTTACACGACTGGCAGCCCCGCCCGCGGTAGAACTTCCGATCCAACACGTCGTCGGGCGTGAGGTCCAACTGGGCCAGGGTTTCGGTGCCGGGCATGGTCTGCTCTTTGCAGTCCTGGCAGATTTTGCGGACCAGCCGCTGCGCCAACACCGCTTCCAGCGTTGCCGTCAGCAGAAACGGCGGCACGCCCATGTCGCGGAGCCGCGTCACGGTGCTGGGAGCGTCGTTGGTATGCAGCGTGCTGAACACCATGTGCCCGGTCAGCGACGCCTGAACCGCAATCTCCGCCGTCTCCAGGTCGCGGATCTCGCCCACCAGGATCTTGTCCGGGTCCTGCCGCAAAATCGACCGCAGACACTGGGCAAACGTGTTGCCGATGGCCGCGTCGATGGGCATCTGCACTACGCCGTCGATATCGTACTCCACCGGGTCCTCGGTGGTAATCAGCTTGTCGGTGATCTCGTTCAATTCGTTCAACGCCCCGTAGAGCGTCGTCGTCTTGCCCGACCCGGTAGGGCCGGTCACCAGCACGATCCCGTTGGGCTTGCGAATCACCTCGCGGAAACCGGCCAGCACCGAGGAGTCCATCCCCATCACGCCCAGGTCGAGCATCACCACCGAGCGGTCGAGAATTCGCATCACGACGCTCTCGCCGAACATGGTGGGCATGACGGCCACGCGCAAATCGACCGGATGCCCGCCCACCGACAGACGGATGCGTCCGTCCTGCGGCAACCGCCGCTCGGCGATGTCGAGATCGGCCATCACCTTGATCCGGGTAGTGATCGCGAAGGCCAGGTGCCTGGGCGGCGGAACCATCTCGTAGAGCACCCCGTCGGCGCGAATGCGGATCTTGAACTCGTTCTCGAAAGGCTCGAAGTGCAAATCGCTGGCGTGGTCCTTGATGGCCAACAACAGGACCATGTTCAACAGCTTGCGAACCGGGGCACTGTCGGCCAGGGCCTCCACGCTGGTCAAGTCCAGCGCCGCGCCCTCTTGCTCGGCCGCCTCCGCCGCCGCGATCAGGTCCTCGTCCTCCTCCATGCCGGCGATCAGCGTCTCGACGCTCTCGCCTCCCACCGCGTAGTAACGATCCAGGGCCCGGAGCACGTCCCGCTCCGTGGCCACCACCGCGCGGACCTCATAGCCCAGGAAGCTCCGCAATTCGTCGATGATCGACAATTTCTGCGGATCGCACATGGCGATCGTCAGCACGTCGTCTTTGAAGCTGATGGGGATAATGCGGTAGAGTTGGGCCATCGGCTCGGTCACGCAGCCGAGCACTTCGGGCGGGATCACCACGTCGCTGAGGTTGATCACCTGCATGTTCATCTGCTCGGCCAACGCCTGGGCCAACTGGTCGTCGTTGACCAGGCCCATGCTGACCGCGATCTGGCCGAGCATCTCGCCGGGACGCTGCTGCTGCTCCTCCAAGAGCATCTGCAGCTTGTCCTCGGTGATGAACCCCAAGTCCACCAGAATCTGACCGATACGCCGAATCGCCATTACTGCAACACTCCCACCGGTTGATAGAACCTCATTTCGATGCCCTCTCCATCCGGCTGCGCGCTTCCTCCTCGGCCTCCAGCAGGCTCCGTTCGGCCTGAGCAATCCGGGCCTCCAAATCGTTCCGGTAGTTTGCCTTCAGCAACGCCTCCTCCTTTTCGACGGTTCCTTTTTCCCAAAGCTGGAACAAGTGGTCGTCCAGCAACTGCATGCCTTCCCTTTGCCCGGTCTGGATCGCCGAGGTAATCCGAAACACCTTGTTTTCGCGGATCAAGTTCGCGATCGCCGAGGTGACGACCAGCATCTCGTAGGCCGCCACGCGGCCGCCGCTGATTCTCGGCAGAAGCGCCTGCGAAAGCACGCCGATCAAGGCCACTGAGAGCTGGGTGCGAATCTGGTCCTGCTGATTGGTCGGAAAAACGTCGATGATCCGGTTGATCGTTCCCGCCGCCCCGGTCGTGTGCAGCGTGCCGAAGACGATATGCCCGGTTTCCGCCGCCGTGATCGCTGCCTCGATCGTGTCCAGGTCTCGCAACTCACCCACCAGAATCACGTCGGGATCCTGACGCAACGCCCGGCGAATCGCCTCGGAAAAACTAGGAACGTCCACGCCGATCTCGCGCTGATTGATCGTCGATTTCTTGTGCGGGTGGTAGAACTCGATCGGGTCCTCGATGGTAATGATATGGTGATCGACATGGTCGTTTAGAAAGTCGATCGCCGCCGCCAGTGTGGTCGTCTTCCCTGACCCGGTCGGGCCCGTAACCAGGACCAGCCCGCGGGGCCGCATGATCAGGTCGGACAGGACCGGCGGCGTGCCCAAATCGTCAAAGGTCAACAGGTCCACGGGGATCTGCCGCAGGACCATGGCCACGTGGCCGCGCTGCTTGAAGATCGAGACGCGAAATCGGGCCAGGTCGCCGAAGGCGAAACCGAAGTCGGACCCCCCCACCTCCTGCAACTCTTGCTGGCAACGCTCCGGGGCGATGCTCTTCATCAAGGCCACCGTATCGTCCGCGTCCAGCACCTTGGTTTCCAGCTTCTTCAAACGGCCGTGCAGCCGCACGACCGGGGGCTGACCGACGGTAATGTGCAAATCGCTGGCGCCTCGGTTGACGACCGTGTGCAGCAGTTTGTCGATAAGGATGGTACCCATCTTCAGATGTCTTCCACGTCTCTAATGCGGCCAGACCCGTGACCTGGGTCGAGAAGCCTCTTCCGTTGTTGTCCCTTCCGCGCCTCGCCAACATCGACGCCGGGCCCTAAACCGGCGTCGAGTCGTTCATCTGCAGGGGCACCTGGCTGAAAAGCCCGGTCGGCTGATGCTGCCGCGCGAGAGAATCGTCAACCGCCCGCCGGTACCCTCTGGTCCGATTATTCGCAAATTGCGGAAAACCTCAAGCAAATTTTGACTTTGGGCCTGGCCCCGGCAAGACCCCGAATTTCGGCGTATCCGGCCGCGGGGGTCGACCCTTCAACACGTTTCTCACGACCCGGCCGTCTGTTGGCCGGCCATGCGCGTAGTTCTATCCTTCCTCATCCGCCTTCTTGGCTATACGGTATACCTCATCGAGTGTAGTGACACCGCGAAGCACCTTTTCCAGCGCGTCTTGATAGAGCGTTCTCATGCCTTCGGCGGTCGCGGTTCGCCGAAGATGTTCGGTCGGGGCTTCGTTGAACGTCAGCTCGCGAAGTTTCGTGGACATCAGGAGCAGTTCGAAGGCAGCCAGCCGGCCTCGATAGCCGGTCCCCTGGCAGTTTCCGCAACCGCGGCCCTTGACGAAGTTGGCCCGCTCCATCATTTCGGGTGTAATTCCAGCAGCCTCCAGAGCGGTCTGACTATACGTGTGCGGCTGCTTGCACTTCTGGCAAACGACGCGTACCAAGCGTTGGGCCATGATGGCCACCACACTGCTGGAGACGAGATAGGCGGGCACACCCATGTCGATCAGACGTGTAATGGCACTAGGCGCATCGTTCGTATGTAGAGTACTGAAAACCAGGTGTCCAGTAAGGGACGCCTGGATTCCCATCTGCGCCGTCTCCAAGTCGCGCATCTCGCCTACCAGAATGATATTCGGCGCCTGACGCAACATCGCGCGGATCACCCGCGCAAAATCCAGCCCAATGTCGTGCCGCACCTCCACCTGATTCACCCCCGGCAGGTAATACTCGACCGGATCCTCCGCCGTAATAATCTTCCGATCCGGCGTATTCAGCTCGTTCAACGCGGCGTACAACGATGTCGTCTTGCCCGACCCGGTCGGGCCCGTCACTAAGATAATCCCGTTGGGACGCTGAATCAGCCCGGTGAATCTCCGATAGTCGTCGTCGGCAAAACCCAGCTGCTTCAGCCCCACCTTGATGCTGTCCTTGTCCAGAATCCGCATCACCACCGACTGCCCATGATTGGTGGGGATCACGCTGACGCGTAGATCGAGTTCCTTTTCTCCCAGGGTGACCTTGATTCGTCCGTCCTGAGTTCGGCGCCGCTCGGCAATGTCGAGCTTCGAGAGGATCTTGATGCGAGACAGGATGGCACCAAGTAACCTTCTCGGGGGGCTGTCTCGCTCCACCAGCACGCCGTCGATCCGGTAGCGGACCCGAATCCGGTCCTCGAACGGCTCGATGTGGATGTCCGAGGCCCGAAGTTGCACGGCTTCGGAGATCATCAAATGGACCAGCCGCACGATCGGGGCGCTGGTCTCGTCGATTTCCTCATCCCCGAGGTCCGCGTCCTCTTCCGTCTCGGTAAAGTCGATGGCCGTATCCGTGAATTCCTGCAGCATCGAATCGGCACTCTCGCCCACCGTCTGGCCGTAATGGCGGTTGATGGCCTCCAGGATCGATTCGCGGGGGGCCAGTGCAATTTCGATCTGACAGTTGAGGATGAAGCGCAGCTTGTCGATCGTCTCGTAGTCGTCCGGGTCGCTCACGATGACCTTCAGGCGACCGTCGCCTTGGGAGAGGGGAAGCACGGCGTTCTCCCGGGCGACCGATTCGGGAACCAGTTCGACGACCGACGGCGGGATGACCACTTCGCTGAGGTGGACGTACTCGCAGTTGTGCTGTTCGGCCATCGCCCGCATCACGTCCTGGCCGCTGGCATACCCCAATCGGGCCAGAGCATCGGGAAGTTGCATCCCCGATTCCTCGGCCATTTCCACGGCTTCGGACAATTGTTCGAGACTGACGATCCCTCGACGGACGAGAATCTCGGTATAATCACCCTTGTTCTGACCGGCCATGTAGCGCTCCGAATCGCACGGTAGGGACGGCCTATCCACAGAGATGAGCAAAGAGGCTGCAAGGCGAACGCCTCGCCCCACTCCTGTCTGTTCTGCACAAGGTAGAGGATAAGCCTATAGTATCTAGCGTAACGGCGGCGATTTTTGCTGTCAACTACCTTTCCTGCCGCCCGTGCAACGTGGGGGTTCCCCATTGACATCCGGCGGGAATCCGGCCATAATCCGCCCCTCCTGATCCGGATAGACTTGGGATGGCCCCCGCGGCACCCGTCCGCTGGATGTCGCCCGGGTTGCTTGTCCGATCACCCTCCTCTTTGTGGTGGGCGTCTAATGGCCCGAGGCATCGCTGCTTCCGTCGCATGGCTGCTGCTGATCGCCTTGCTCTGTCCCTTGCCGGAATCCAACGGACAGACGCAGGAAGATGGCCGGCCAGGGGCGAATATGCAGGTCGACGGCTTCAGCGCCCCCGAGTTCGCGGCCCCGGACTGCTGCCCGTACTGCAAGACTCCGTACGACGAACCGCTCGACGAGCCGGTCTTCCAGCGCGATATCGCTCACCGTTGGCTCCATGTCCGCCCGCTGTTGAAACACCGATTGCCGAGTCTCTTCGGGGTCCCAACGGAAGCTTACAACCTGATGGGCCGCCCACTGCAGCGAGAGAGCTGGCTATATCGTCCATTCAGCGCCGGCTGGTTCATGGGCATGGTGCAGGGCGGCCCCTTGATCGACGACTGGGTAGGTCAGCAGCGCGGTTTCCTGGGTGGATACCGGTTCGGCTGGGACAGCGATTTCCATTGGGGCGGCGAAATGCGCTTTGCTTTCGGCTCCGTGCGGCTGTTCGACAGCGACCGAGCCAAACAGGCCCGATGGGACGCCGACACGCAGGACGGCTTCACGCCGGACGACCCTTGGCGCCAGCGTTTCGACCGGCGCCGCGACGCCGACTTGAACCACTGGGACCTCGACGTGCTCTACTACCCGTGGGGTGATACGCAATGGCGACCCTATCTGATGGCCGGCTTGGGGACGGCCCAGGTTTCCTTCATCGACCGGCTCTCCCAGAAATACGACAAAACGGTGCTGGCGATGCCGCTGGCCATCGGCATGAAATGCCGCTGCAACGATTGGCTGGCGTTGCGACTGGAGTGCACCGACAACATCGCGTTCGGCGGCGGGAGCGGGTTCAACACGCTGCACAATCTCTCGTTCACCGCCGGGCTGGAAGTCCGCTTCGGTGGCGCGCGTAAGGCATATTGGCCCTGGAATCCGGGGCGCTGTTACTGGTGACCCTTCGACTCGATGGGTACCTGGTCGATCTTGGCGGCCAGGATGAAATCGCTCTCCGACAGGCCGCCAATGGCATGGGTCCAGATCTCGATGCGGACGTGGCGATAGCGTTCCAGGTGTAGCTCGGGGTGATGGGCTTCCTGCTCGGCCAATTGCCCCACGCGAGCCAGGAAGTCCATTGCCGCCTGAAAATCGATGGCCCGCCAACTCTTTTCGATCCGCTCTCCGTCGTGGGTCAGCCGCCAGCCGTCAACCTTCTGCAGCTGGGCCTGGGCCTCGGCCGGGGTGAGTTTCTCGACGCCCCCTTCACACGCCTTGCAGCGTTTGGCCGCCAGTTCTTCCACCTTGGTGGGATTCATTCGATCCTCCTCCGTTGCGTTTCCTGCCGTACCGACCAACCGGGTCGACTGCGTTGAAGGAATTCTTGCCGGCCGGCCGCCGCCGTCAATTGGCCAACGCGGGGTTTGGCCCTTTTCTCCGAGCCGCCCCGGCCAATCGCCTTCAAGGGACAATACGGCCTCACCCCCCAGGTTGGGTACGCGTTGTGTGCAGAAGAGAAACCGGCGCCAAAACGTGCGACTCGAGCCTGGCGAACGTGCAGCACAACCGGCTCGTCCGCAAGAAGCAGATCGGGAAAAGCAACGATGGACAAGGCCCGCCCCAAACCGCCCAGCAACAACCCCAGCCCCACTATCCACTACCCACTATCCACTACCCTCTATCCACGACCCACTGCTGACTCGCATGGCTGGCAACCAGATGGGGCATCCAAAGGGCCTTGTCGATCAGTTCCACCAGGACCTCCGGGTCGAACGGCTTGCGGAGATAGTAGGTGCCCCCGACGGCGTGGCTGCGGCGAATGATGTCGGGGATTTGGGCGCCGGAGAGGAACATCACGGGCACGTCCTTCAGCGCCGGGTTTTGCTTGATCCGCTCGCACATCTCCAGTCCGCTGTGGCCGTGCAGGTTGATGTCGGAGATGATCAGATCGGGGGGGCTCTCTTCGGCGGCCTCGATGGCGGCCTCGGCGTCGGTGCAGCATCGACAGCGGAATCGGGCCTTGGTCAGAACGGTCGCCACCTCGTCCAGGACTTCCGTTTCGTCATCAACGACCAGGATCAGAGGAGGGTCAGATTCTAGATGGTTCATGGGCTTTCTGGGTTTTCGGGAGTCGGGAGGGTCAGGTGCGCGACACGGGAACAACCCCGCCGGGTGCCGGAGGTCCCGCTGTCTCTTTCATTCGTCCGTAGTTGTTCCACTGTTGATTAAGCTTTCCCCGGATCGCCTAACCGCCGCAATCATCCGGATCGACAAACCCCATCCCCAGCCCGGTTCGACCGGTTTTTCCGGCCGGCCTTGCGACGCGACGAAAACAGATGTCCGGGAGATAAGCATCGTGCGGGCGTTTGGCGCGAGGAAGGACCCGCACGCGTTGTTTCCACGCCGCTGAGATTCTGGTAGCCGAATTCGCCAGAATTTGGCCCTTCCGCCGCGCCGCCAAAGTCTGGCGACTTCGGCTACGATACCAGCGCGATGAGTTTCTCGCAAAAGGACCCTCGCCTGTTTCGCCCGCGTGCCACCGGCGTTGATCGCGCCATGGTTTACGGCGTGAATCCCCATCCCCCCTCGTTCCAGAATCTCGCGAAGCTCACGAAAATGCGTCGGTAACAGCCGCAAACTGCGCTTCGATAGGGTGGTGAACGGAAGATGGACGCAAGCAGAATGTAAGGGCTGGCCACAATCAACGCCACCGGTAAAATGATTGCCCAGTGGATGCCCCAGAACACAACCATCACGAACAGACCTGCCATAGGAGTATTCTCTCGGACGGATCGTCAGTCTTGCCGGGTGCCTCCGCCCCGGTTTGCTATCAGGTCTTGTAGACTCCCGCTTGCCTGCGCTCCTCCGCCTTGGGGCTGATGGAGGTGTCCTCGCACACGTCCAGCCCGAGCTTGCCGATCAGCTCCTTCAGATAGTCGAGATGGGGGCAAGCCGGGCCGTGGTAGTTGTCCCGGGTGATGCACGAGGAGAGTTGCACGACGAGCTTGTCCTTCTCAACTTCCTCCTTGGCCTTGATCTGGCGGACCAGGTTATTGAGTTTGCGGTTCAGCGCCCGCCCGCAGCACCCGCCACACGTCAGGTAGAGCGTTCGATGGGCCTTGTCTGCCGAGTAACCCGCAAAACCGCCGGTACGCTCGTGGAACGCTTTCTCGCAGGCGTACCCCGAGCATCGCTGCTTCACCAGGTGGCACTGCACGATGGCGATGTAGCCTTTGTCTTTCATGTTGTTCTTTCAGTGAACGTCCAGGCTGACTTGCGTGGCTGCCCTCGGACCACGCCCCTAGTGTCCCTCGTTCTTCGGCCACGTCAAGCCTAGCGGGCGGATAACTCGGGATTCTCGCCGGGTGCCACTGGCCACGCCAGTGTCTTCCGGCCCGGACCTTGCGGTACGGCATCGGCAGTCCATGTCTCCGCGTGATTCAACGTCGAGGCCGCGGGCAAAATGGCTCGGCCAAGTGTGCCGGGCCACGGCGGCTCCCGCCGACGCCACCCGGGCGTCGATTTCGGATACTCACCATTATCATAATCGAACCGTCGCCACGTGACAGCCCCGTTCGACCACCGCTGCGGCTCCTCACGCGGCGAATTCAACGGCGATTCTCGGCCGCAAGGCCCGCGTCACGATGCACGGGCAAGTCCGCGGCAGCGACGGGTGAGTTGATTCCTGTTCACGATTCCCGGCCTGCCCTCTTCCCGTTCGTAGTGGCCGCATTCATGCGGCCGTTCGGGCCATTTGGCGACGCGGCCCCGATGAATCGGGGCACTACCAACGGCATTCATGCGGCCGTTTGGGCCCTTTGGCGGCCGAGCCCCGATGAATCGGGGCACTACGAACGACGAACCGGCACGCCCCAGAGTGATCTTGACTTGGCCGGCACGGCACGGTAGCCTTCTCCACCTTTTACGGGTGGGTTTGCCCTGTCCCAAACCCGGTCCTTGCCCCGATCGTCCCATGTCGCCGAGCTGCTTTCGCACTGCGCGGAGTCTCTGGCCGGCCGCATCCTGGCTGCTGGTGGTGTTGTGGGCATGGCCGGCCGGGGCCGAAGGCTGGCTGGATTTGATCCGCAGCGACGTCCGCTCCGCCCCGCCGCAATCCGAACCGGAGCGCAGCCCCCGCCGCCGCCACCACGGCGATCACGACGAACCCTCGTTTTACGGCGAGTTCTACGGCGATTTCCTGATGTTCGCCTTCACGTCACCGTTCTGGGGACCGCATGCGGCGCTGGACGACGATTTCGACAACCAGCTGCTCTTCCCTCGCTTCCCCTACGACAATACGCTGGGCTACATGGACGTGGCTCCCTGGGCCAGCCGGCCGCGGCGGTGGTCGGTCCGGCTGCGTGCCGACTACGGAGACGCCTTCGGCGGCCTGCAGCGCGTGGGCGGACATCTGCTGTTGAGCACCGCCGCCCGTTGGGGACTCGACACGGAGATGACCCACCTCTGGGAACGGCTGCCCGGCGGCGAACGCGACGAGCTGTGGCTCGGCGACTTCAACGTCTGCTACCGCTTCGCCCAGAGCGAGCGGATGCAGTGGCGGACCGGGATCGGGTTCAACTGGCTCGACGATCCGGCGGCCACCGACTACGGGTTCAACTTCACCTACGGCGTCGACTGTTTTCCCAAGCAGCCGTGGGTCCTTTCGGCGACGCTCGACTGGGGCACGCTGGGCCGGGCCGAGCAGTTCCGCTTCCGCAGCAGTGCCGGCGTGCTGATCCGCGGCGCGGAAACCTACATCGGCTACGAGTACCTCGACATCGACCGCACCCAGATCAACAGCCTGCTGGCCGGGGTGCGGGTCTGGTTCTGAGCCGTGTCGCTCACCACGGAGCCGCGGAGTGCACGGAGGTTGCCGCTCTCGTACGACGGCTCTCCGAAGCCGTCGAGCCCCGGTTTCAACGCGAACCCGTACCGTAATGGACGGCTTCGAAGAGCCGTCCTACGGGCCTTCCGCCAAGGCCTGCGGCAGATCGAAGACGACCGCCCGGCCCATGGCCCGACCGTCGGGCGAGGCGGCCGATCGCCAGACTTCTGCCGC
>Ga0180437_10003338_pt1 | contig 24027 bp, 17 predicted proteins | sample SS_ome_4_FD_132410 | JGI IMG/M metagenome (GOLD analysis project Ga0180437, IMG submission 132410) | Hypersaline lake sediment archaeal communities from the Salton Sea, California, USA - SS_3_D_1 metaG | ecosystem: Environmental > Aquatic > Non-marine Saline and Alkaline > Hypersaline >... | reverse complement strand
GGGATGACGGCGCCGGAGGCGGCCGTGAGCGGGCCGGGGCGCAGCCGGCAGGCGCGCAGCGGCAGGCGTGGGGTCAGCACGATCTGTGCGGCTTCGTACTCATTGGCGGCCGCGCAGATGCGGACCGACGCTTGACCCGATGTCGGCGCGGGGCGCCCGCGGCTCACCTTGCGCTCGGGCTCGCACCACCACGCTGCGAGGTTCGCGTCCCGGTGAATGAGGTTCCCGCCGCGCGCGTCGTAGAGCGGGGGAACGGAGAACTCTGACTCCACCTCCCAGAGCACTTCGCCCGACGTCGCCTCAAGGCAGCGAAGCCGTATGGTGTGGTCGCCGCTGGCCCGCAGCTCATAGGGGAGGGCGAAGCGCCGCGACCCGCCCGGCGACAGCGAATACCGGTCCTCCGAGTCGGCCGCTTCGCCGCCGGGCTGTTCGATCTCGAGCTGCATCAGCAGCGCGCGCCGCGGCCCGCGGTTGGTCACGGACAGCTCGATGCTGCCCTCGGCTCCGGGCCGGAGGCTGCCGACCTCCTCGACGCGGACGTCGAGATCGCTGGTGTCGCGGAGGACCGCGAAGTATTGAGTCGCACCCATCAGGCCTTTCACCGGCCCGGCCTCCAGCAAGCGGCACCGGTACTGGTAAGAGTTCACCTGAAGGTCCGCGTCGTCGGTCGAGCGGAGGCGCACCCACAGCTCTCGAGCGGGCAGTAAATCGGCGGGCAGCGGAAAGGCGACCCTCTTCTCCTCGTCGATGGTGCCGAGGTTGAACCACTGCTCGCCGTCTTTGCTGCCGTCGATGAGAAGCGAGCCCTCGACCAGGTGATTCACCCTCACCTCGACCTCAGGCTCGGCCTGCCGCAGGCGGCCCACACCATGACGGTACACGACCTCGGCGGCTCCGCCGAAGACCCAGCGGTTCGTGTTGAAGTGGGCCGTGAAGCGCTCCAGACACCTGAAGTCGGTGCTGCCAGGGCCGCGGAACGGATGCTCGGCAACATATTCCCCGTCGACGATCTTCTCTCCGGCTCCCAATGCGAAGTCGAGGCCCTCCCCGCGGCGGTGCACGGCCACCGCCGGGGTCACTGTGATATTGTCGAAGAGGAGCGTCCCCTTCACATGCCACTGCCCGACCCGGAACAGGGCTTTGCCGAGAGCCGCATCGGGAGTGCGGAAGAAGAAGCTTCGCCGGTGCCACTCCATGTTCGGACGCGCATCGCGGTTCACCCAGTCGAGCCCTGCGATGGCGACCCCTTCCTCTGCCTGCGGCGTCCTTCGCAGCCAGTAGGACATGTGATAGAGGCAGTCGGGCTTGAACTCGATCGGGGGCTTCGGCGTCCACCACGACGCGTCGTCGCCCAGTCCGGTCACGCCGACGCAGCGGTCGCCGTCGGGCGCTCCGTATTCCCAGCCTCCCGCCCCAAGTGCGAAGACCTGCCAGCCCTCGGGGCCGGTGCGACCCGCCTCAAAGGAGTGGTTCGGAACCAAGTTGCTCGGCTCGCCTGCGAGCGCGGCGGAGACTACTGCGAGCAGAGCAAGCGTCACCGCGGACAGAAGTAGTGTTCTCATTCTTCCGGATCCCCCTTCGGTAGCGCGCACGCTGTGCGCCGATCGCTCTCATTATGGCGCGCAATGGTTAGCGCTTCGAGACGACCAGCGGTGCTCCCTTCCCGCGGAAGGGCGTGCAATGGATTCTTCTGCCACCGCGAGGGCTCGGCAGCGCGACCGAGCGCATGAATCACTCGTCATCGCACGATTATGACTCTCGAATGGGCGGGTAAGTTCTCAGCACGCGATGGACGCTCGTGAGGAGAGCAGGAGTTCCCGCGCCCCCGCGCCGAAGACAGGATAGGTAGGCGCAGCCGAACGGCGCGCGACGACGGCATGGAGGGTTTCGATCGTGAGCCAAGGGAAGAGTGCTCAGGCCGATCCGAAGACCTACGGGCGTGAGCTGAGTGGGGACGATCTCGACCAGCTCGCGGTGAACACGATCCGCGGGTTGGCGATGGATGGAGTCCAGAAGGCGAATTCGGGCCATCCGGGGATGCCTATGGGAATGGCCGATGCCGCCTTCGTGCTGTGGACGCGGTTCCTCCGGCACAGCCCCTCTGACCCGAGGTGGCCGGACCGCGACCGCTTCGTGCTGTCGGCCGGCCACGGGTCGATGCTCCTCTACTCCCTCCTCCATCTGTTCGGCTACGGCCTCTCACTGGCGGACTTGATGCAGTTCCGGCAGTGGGAGAGCCCCACGCCGGGACATCCGGAGTACTGGTGCACGGCGGGCGTCGAGACAACGACCGGGCCTCTCGGGCAGGGATTCGCCAACGGCGTCGGCCTTGCGCTGGGCGAGCGCATGCTCGCGGACGCGTTCAACCGCGAGGGCGAGCCCATCGTGAACCACTATACCTATGCCATCGTGAGCGACGGCGACCTCATGGAGGGCCTCTCTCACGAGGCAGCTTCTCTCGCCGGGCATCTGGGTTTGGGCCGCATCATCTACCTCTACGACGACAACCACATCACGATTGAGGGGGACACCAAGCTCGCCTTCAGCGAGGACGTGGCGCGACGGTTCGCGGGCTACGGGTGGCACGCCCCGACCATCGACGGCCATGACCGAGCGGCCGTGGCCCAGGCCATCGAGGAGGCGCGCCGCGAAGGCGAGCGTCCCAGCATCATCATCTGCCGCACGCACATCGCCAAAGGCAGCCCTCACAAGCAGGATACGGCCGACGCCCATGGCGCGCCCCTGGGCGAGGATGAGGTACGCTTGACCAAGGATGCCCTGGGCTTCCCTGCGGAGCCGCCATTCTTCGTGCCAGAAGTGGTGCGAGAGCTGTGTGCGCGGCGCCGCGGGGAACTGGACGCCGAAGCCGCCGCGTGGAGAGAGCGTTTTGCGAAGTGGCAGCAGGTCCACCCCGACCTGGCCGCGCAGTGGGATGCCCGCATGTCCGGCGCGATTCCCGAGGGCCTCGCCGAGAAGCTGCCGCAGTTCGAGGTGGGCAAGGCGGTCGCGACGCGCAATGCAGGCGGCGAGGTGCTGCAAGTCTTGAGCGCTGAGCTGCCGGGCCTGGTCGGGGGCTCGGCCGACCTGGCGCCATCCACGAAGACGCTGATCAAGGGCGAGTCCGATGTGGCGAAGGGCGCGTACGGCGGCCGCAACCTCCGCTTCGGAGTCCGCGAGCACGCGATGGGGGGTATGCTCAACGGGCTGGCGCTGCACGGCGGCTTCATGCCCTACGGCGGAACGTTTCTGGTGTTCTCGGACTACATGCGTCCCTCCATCCGGCTTGCCGCGCTCTCGAAGCTGCCCGTGGTGTACGTGTTCACTCACGACAGCGTCTTCGTCGGCGAGGATGGTCCCACCCATCAGCCCGTCGAGCACTTCGCCGCGCTGCGCTGCATCCCGGACCTGGCGGTCATCCGTCCCGCGGACGCTGCGGAGACGGCCGTCGCCTGGCTTGTCGCCCTCTCCCGGAGAAGCGGCCCCACTGCGCTCATGCTCACGCGCCAGGGCCTACCGACGCTCGACCGCAGGGAGACCGCTCCGGCCGAGATGCTCCGCAAGGGTGGCTATGTGCTGCGCGACTCAGAGAACCCGGGAATGATTCTGATCGCCTCCGGCTCCGAGGTGCACGTGGCGCTGGAGGCAGCGCGAATGCTCGCTGAGGAGGGCCGGCGCGTGCGCGTTGTGAACCTGGCGAGCTGGGAGATCTTCGAGGAGCAGCCCGAGGACTACCGCCGGGAGGTGCTCCCGCCAGAGGTCCCGCTTCGCCTGGCGGTCGAGGCGGGCTGCTCGCAGGGATGGGAGCGGTATGTCGGCGACAGGGGAGAGGCACACGGAATCGATCGCTTTGGTGCCTCCGCTCCCTGGAAGGTCATTGCGGAGAAGCTCGGGTTCACCCCGGAGGCGCTTGCCGAGGAGGCCCGTCGACTGCTCGATGGCTCTTGACTCACCGGAAGAGCCCGGAGGAAGCTGATGGTCCTGCCGGTGCTTTGGGTCCTGCTGGCGGGGCTGGCGCTGGTGCTCGCGTGGACGACCCGCGCCGTTGTGTTCGCCTGGGTGGGGTACCTCATGATCGCCACCTGGATCATCGGCGCGGTGGCGGCGCGGCTGGGCGCGCGGGGGCTCTCGGCGTCTCGCGATGTCTCGGCCGATCGAATCCCGTTCGACGGAGAGATCGCGGCGGAGGTGACGGTCGCGAATCGCAGCCGACTCCCGGTGCTCTGGCTGGCCGCCTCGGAGGCGCTTCCGGCGGGACTGCCGATGGTGGGGCTGAGGGGGCGTATCGGGCCGCTCGGCGCGCGGAGGGAGTTCAGCTTTCGTTACACGCTTCGTGGTGCGCGCCGCGGCTGGTATGCGCTCGGGCCCACAGTGCTGCGAACCGGCGATCTCTTCGGGCTGGCGCGCAGGGAACGCGCTGCAGTCCCGTCGAGCCACCTCACTGTCTTCCCCAGGATCGTCGCGATCGAGCACGCCCGGCTGCCGTCACGCCGCCCGGTGGGCGAGGTGCGGGCGCGTCAGCGCGTGCTCGAAGACCCAACGCAGGTGGTGGGGATTCGTCCGTACCAGCACGGCGATGGACTGCGCCGAGTGCACTGGCGCGCGACCGCCCACACCGGCCGACTTCAGTCGAAGCTGTTCGAGATCTCGGCTCAGGTCGAGACGACCGTGGTGGTCAATCTGAACCGCGCTGATTACGCCGATGCGCCGGGGGAGGCAGAGGAGGCCGCCGAGCGCGCGGCGGTGGCCGCCGCGTCGATCGCTCACCACCTGCTGGAGCGCCGGGAGCGGACCGCTCTCGTTGCGCTCGGCCGCGACCCGGCTGGGGAAGACGCCGCGGGAGTGCTTCGGATCCGCAGCGGCCGCGGGCGCGATCACCTGGCAAAACTGCTCTCTGTGCTCGGACGCCTCGAGCTTGGACCGACCCGGGGCCTCGCCGCGGTCCTTTCGGAAGAGAAAGACAGCCTCCCGTGGGGCTCTCTGGTCGTGCTCGTGACCCCCGGAGTGCACGAGAGCATGCTGCCCATGATCGCCGGACTGCGGAAGTCCGGCTTCGAGGTCGGCGCCGTGCTGACGGGGCGGGCCGGCGCAACTATCGCCGAAGAGGCGAGCCTCACGGGGCTGGGAGTCGACACCGCAAGAGTGCTGTCGGAGGCCGATATCCGTGGCCTGGCAGTCTAGCGGTCAGCCAACCAGGCACCGATTTCGCGTCGAGCTGTGGTCGTGGTCCACATGGCTCGTGCTCTGCATCATCTCTTATCCGGCAGCGGTGCTGCTATGGCTTGCGCCGAAGGCGGGGATAGTCGCGGGATTCGTCGCAGGGCTGCTGCTCGTCCTTGCAGCGGGCCTCGGATACGCCGGGAAGGGGGACCTGGCGCGGCCCTTGCGGCTCGCACTTGTCGCTACCGGCACGGCCGTGGCGGTGGGGCTCGCGGCCATCGGCGCCGATGGTCTCGATATCTGGCGCGCGGCGGTGTGCGGTCTGCTCGCAGCCGCCGAGATCGCATTCATCTGGCACTTCCTGCCGTGGCTCGTCCGGGACGCCGAATCGGCGGAGCCGGCCCCGGCTGGGGGCGGTCCGCGACTCGGCAGGGCCGCGCAGCAGCCTGCCGCGGTGCGGGCGGCCCTCGGCCTCGCTCTGCTCCTCGGTTTCCTCGCGCTGGGACTGGGAGCTGCTTGGACGCGGGGCGGAAGAGGGCTGCCGGAGCCGACGGTCTGGCTGATCGCGCTTGCGCTGCTGACGCTGGCGCTCATGTTCCTGGAGCGTATGACTTCCTTTGAGCGGGCCGCCCGGGAAGGGAACCTGCTCATGCCCATGGGTTCCTATCGGCGGTGGGTGGGGGCCGGCATTGCCGTCCTGGCGGCGGCCGCTCTGCTGGCCGCGGCTGCACCGTGGAAGCCCGCACCCGAGCAGGTCGACACCCAGGAGAGTGACACGGCAGTCACCGAGGCGCCCCCGGCCTTCTCGCTTCCGACGGCAGGCGCGCGGGACGCGGCGGCGCGCGCGGCGGGTGGGCTCCGCGCGCTCGTCGCGGCCGCCAGGGCCATCCCGCGCGGCGTGCTCGCGCTCTGGCTCCTGCTCCTACTGGTCCTGCTCGCGCTGATCATCATCTGGGGATTCCAGCGCAGCCGTGCGGCGCGGTGGCTACTGGTTGCGACAGGATGGATGATCGCCGTCGCAGCGCGCGTGTGGCAGCGCGTGCGGGCGGTGCTCGCCTGGCTTTTCACTGCGCCGGAGGCGAAGCCCGAGGAGGCTCCGTCGCCGGAGGATGAGAGGCGAGCCGATCCCCTGTTCGACCCCTTCGAAGACCCCGAGCTGCTCGCCGGCCTTTCGCCGCGGGAGGTGATTCTGCGCACCTACCACCTCCTGCTGAACTTCGCCGAAATGCTCGGCCACGGACGCCGTCACGGCCAGACCCCCTTCGAGTACGCGTCTCTGCTGGCGCGTGCGGCGCCTGCGGCTCGGGAATCCGTGACAGCCCTGACCTGGGCCTATGCGGGGGCGATGTACGGCGGAGACGCGGCCGTGCTACCGGACCCAAGCTCCATCCGCGGCTCGTGGCAGCGCATCAGCGCCGCGCTCACCGCCGACCTATCTCCGGAGGATGTGGAGCTGCGGCGCCGCGCGTACGTCGCCGCGCGGACGCTGGAGCGGTCGGACTAGAGGCCGTGGCGTCATCTGGGACGCAGCCGCAGGCGGAAGCCCCGAGTCTGCCACGGTCGCGTCGTATACTCCAGGCCGCCATCCTTCCAAGCGGCGGATCCTATCTTCCGTGAACTGATAGAGTTGTGGCTGGCTCTGGGCGAAGCGGAACTACAGGTACCGCTCCATCAGACGCAGGATGCTCTCAACGTTCGGCCGGATTTCCGGCGCGTCTCCGCCAGCGTCGAGAGCCACCCGGTGTCGATCTGGGCGTATCCGACGAGGGTCAGCCGGCCCGGCGCGCCAAGAGAGTTCCCTCCAAGTGGTCAATCCGGATGCCCATCTTCCTCTCCAACAACTCGCACTCGGTCACGCGCTCAACCTCCACGGTTTACGGAAACGGTATGCCGACGGATGTTGTTCGCCGGAGGCCGCCGGGGCCGCCTCCCCGGCAGGGGGAACTGCCCCGAATATGTCACTTGACGGGCAGGCTTTCTTTCGGTAGCATTTTGGCAGTGCGCGGAGAGCGCACGAGTCTAGAAAGCCGTACGACGGGGTGAGGAGCGCGTCTGGTGCGTCGGCCGATCTCCGATCAGGCGAGGCTTTCGGAAAGGAGACTCGGCGATGCCCACGGGTAAGGTGAAGTGGTTCAACGACGCGAAGGGGTACGGCTTCATCGAGACGGCCGAAGGCGACGTGTTCGTGCATCATTCGGCCATCGAGGGCGAGGGTTTCCGGTCGCTGCACGAGGGACAGGAAGTCGAACTCGACATCGAGCAGGGCGCAAAGGGCCCGCGCGCAGTGCGAGTGCGGCCGGTCTAGCCCAGCGTTGAGGACACGCACGGGGGCCTCGGCAGTGCCGAGGCCCTTGTCGTCGGCCGCAGTTGCGGTGGCCCGTCGCGAATTCTCCCAATACATTCGGCCAGGCCCGATCAGCGAGCCGCGGCCGCCGCGCGCGAGGAGTGGCGTAGGTGGGAGTCGAACGGTTTGGGTGGAGCATCCAATATGGCCGCCTGTTCCGGGAGGCCACGTTCGGGGCAGTCCATGTTACGAACTGACGGGAGGGTCGTATGGCAGAGCTCACCGCGCGCGACCGCGAGATGTTCAAGCGCCAGATTCAGATGCCTGGCTTTGGAGACGAAGCACAGCTCAAGCTGAAGGACTCAGCCGCGCTGGTCACCCGAGTGGGGGGGCTCGGCGGCCCGGTTGCACTCTATCTGGCCATGGCCGGGTTCGGAAAGCTGATCATTGCTCACTCGGGCAATCTCACCTGGTCGAACCTCAACCGCCAGATCCTGATGCGATACGACCACGTCGGGAAGGCGCGCATCGATTGCGCGACTGAACTCTTCGAACGCCTTCATCCCGAGTGTGAAGTTGTCGCCGTCGGCGAGGACGCGAGCGAGGCGACCGCGAGCGACTGGGTTTCGCAGGTTGACGTCGCCTGCGACTGCCCGCCGACGTTCGAGGAGCGCTACGCGTTGAACAGGGCCTGTGTCGAGCAAGGCAAGCCATTGATCGAAGCGGCCATGTACGGTATGGAGGGGAGCCTGACGACGATCGTGCCGGGCGAAACGCCGTGCCTGGCGTGCCTCGTTCCCGAGACCCCGGATTGGTGGCAGCCGTACGGCTTCCCGGTGCTGGGGGCGGTGTCGGCAGCGCTCGGCTGTCTCGCCGCGGTGGAAGCGGTCAAGGTGGTCACCGGCTTCGGCGAGCCGTTGAAGGGTCAGATGCTCTCTTACGATGCGAATGCGATGGACTTCTTCAAGTTTCCCGTAGCGCGGCGCCCGGACTGTCCGGTGTGCGGCCACCCCTGAAGTAGGCTCCATGAGCAAGAGGAAGGGCACCAAGAAGGCCGCAAAGCGAGCATCGAAGAAGCGCTCCGCGAGCAAGGCATCTACAAAACGTGCGGCGATCCGTACCTCGGCAAAGACGTCATCCGCGGCGCGTTCGTCTGCCAAGTCAGGGCGCAAGGCGGCGGGGCTGCCGGCCCCCAGGCTCCGTGCGCTTCCGGTCTACGAGTTCGACGCGGGTGGACTGCTGGGCTACGTGCGGCTGACGGACCCAGAACGAGGCTTCGAGTTCAGTCGGTGTGCCGGAGGGCGGTCTCTGCCGACCATCTGCAAAGAGGTGCTTTCGCTGAGGCACTACCTGGCACGCGGACAGGGCGGCCTTCTGGCTCCCCGTGAAGAGGCCGAGTGCCGCGGCAAGGTCGAGAAGGTGGGGGCCATGTTCCGCTATGACAAGGTACCCAGGTGGCCGGTTACGGCCGCGGCCCGGTACGAGCTCCTGCCGAAGGGCGGCCTAGATGCGACCTTCGCCTTCGATTTCAGAAAGGGGCTGGAGGCGTTCGAGGCCGGCATCGAGACGCTCTTGCCCGGCGGGCAGCCCAGAGCCTACGTGCATGCGGGCGGCCGCTGGGTGGCGGCCGCGGCAGGGCCGCGGCTGCAGCGTTTCTACCCCCGGAACATGGCCGTGGCGGGGCTCATCGCCGACGGCCGATGGAATGGGCTTCGCATGGCCGGTCTGGGGCTCGCCGTCGAGCCCCAGGGATATGACTACCCGATGGTGGTCGTGTGGGATGGGCACAGTGGGTGGGCCCTCGCCCAGATGGCCCTCACGGAAGAATGCAGCTCGGTTTGGGTGAACGGGGCCGATCGCACGATGGGGCTGGGATTGGTGGGGGCCGACGTGAAGGCCAGATCGGCCGTCACGTGTCGAGTGCAAGCGCTCCTGTGCCGCGCGGAGAAGCTGGACGACGTCCTGCCCCACTACCGCGAGTTCGTCCAGCAGGCCCGCACGACACGACGCCGGTAGGCGGCACCGGTCGCTCGGCCATAGCCTGAAGGCCATTTCCTAACCTCTCACCGGGAGATGCACCTGCCCTCAGTGCCGCCCAGAGCGCCTTGCTCTGAGGCATGGCTCGGCCACATGGGGTTATGGAACGGCTGCTAGAGACGGCGCCGGAAGAGCATGCTTCCCAAACGCTCGAGCGGCGAGCAGCAGAGATGGCGCAGGAGAGCCCCGGTGGTCTGCTTCGGTTCTTCCGGCAGCCGGGGGATCACCAGCAAGATATGTGCAAGCCGGACCGCGATGGAGACGGCGACGACGAAGTGGAGGTTCAGGAAGGTCCGCCCTGCGAACGGAAACTGGACCGGCCTGAGAACCTGAGCGAGGGCCCCGCCGAGGATCGGGCCCACAACCCAGCCTACGCTGGCGGCGATTGAGAGCATAGCGATGTAGGACGAGCGGTTGCGGCGCGGCGTGAGGCCGAAGAGCATGCTCATGTCGGCGACCTGGATGCCGGCGCCGAAGATGCCCCCCATGACGCCTGCGGTCGCGAGCAGTGTGTAGTAGGTACTGCGCGTCGCCAGCAGCCAGCAGATGGGGAACGCAAGACTGACGATCGTGCTGAGCGTGACCACCGGCTTCGCGCCGAACCGGTCGCAGATGCCGCCCCAGAGCGGCAGGGCCAGGGCAGCGAACACCATCGGCACGATCACGATGTAGAAGTTGGACCAGAAGTTGCCGATGTCCAGCACCTCGAGGCCCAGCAGCCAAAAGAACGGACCCGCAATGCCGAACATCAGGGCCTCGCTCAGCGCGTAGGCGAGATAGCCCCGGAAGGCCGGATTGCCGAGAGGGCCGGCGATGACGCGGCCGAGCCGCCAAGGGGGACCTTCATCGGCCTCCATGGGCGTTTCGCGAACGAACAGGAACAAGAGCAGGTCGGTCAGGCCGAGCACGGCAGCGATGGCGAAGATCGCCGTAAAGACGGGGAAGCTGCTGTTGCGGTCCAAGACCCATCCCACCGTTCCCGAGGTGATGACGGCGGTGACCGTGGCCAGCGCTGCGCGGTTCCCCAGGTAGCGGCCGCGAATCTGCTCCGGCACCATGTCGGCAAACCAGGACATCCAGGCCGGCGTCCCAGCGTTGCCGAGCGTGGAGGAAAGAACAACCAGCGCCAGGAGCAGGCCCACACGCGCGTCGGGGTAGCGGTCGGGGATGGCCCAGGGCAGGGCCGCGACGGCGAGCCAGACGAGGCGCTGGCTGGAGCCAAAGGCGAGAAAGAGAGCCCGGCGGCGCCGCGTGCGCTCAACGAAGTAGGACGCGGGGAGCTGTGCCAGGACGCCCACGAACGGCAAAGAGAACAGCAGCCCGAGGACGAAGGCCGAGGCACCGAGGCTGCGGGCGAAGCTGACGAAGGCAGCCCCGGTGATCAGGTTCATCCAGGCCGACCCGAAGATGCCCCACGCGATGGCGGCGACCCAGAGCGCGCGCCGTGTCTCCACGGGGCTCAGGAAGCCGGCATCTTCTTGTTCAGGTGTCCCGTCAGAGGGCCACATTCGTTTGCACTGTCTTCGAGGCATCAGGCCGTCGCGCGTGCTGCGACAGGCCCGCGGAAACTCCCGCTCATTGCCGGCGTTTCCCAGAGGGCGCCGACTCAGACGAGCGGGGCCGCTTCTCGCCCCCGCCCTCAATATCCGGCCGCTCCAGGAAGTAGGCCAGGTGGGCCGGGCAGCGGCAGTCGCTGGAGCCGAAGCCCCTGACCGGCACCTGGGCTCCCGGCAGCGAGAGCACACGGCGGTTCCGCGAACACTCGGCTCGCGCCCTTGTGGCGATAGATACCACGTCTATCAGCTCGACCGCGCGCAGTAGATAGTCAATGTGCCAGTGGAGCCGCTTGCGCGTGCTGTGATGGCGTGCCAGACGACGCTCGAGCCCGTTCCTCGCGCTGCCCGTATAGACGTAGTAGCCGGCTGGGAAGTGAAATCCTCCAAGTCGCCCAATCTGCAGCGTGCGAGATGCGCGCAGGCGCAGAATCAGGTGATAGATGCCGGGCGTTGCGCCGCGCATCACGGAAAGCTCACTCTCAGCTCGCTGGAGACGGCATCTCCGGCTCGCACCGTCATCTCTCCCATCGTGTGACGCAGCGCGACCAGAGGTCCACTTGCGGTGACGGCCGCCTCGGGATGCATGCTGCCTTCGGGGTTCAGCCGAAGAGATGCACGCGCTCCACGGTGCCAGGTCTCGAATTCGCCGCTGCTCAGCCGGCGCAGTGTGCGAAACAGAAAGTTCGCGGGCACGAAGCCCGCGAAGGAGCACGGCCTGCGGAAGACGATCTCGTCTCGGCATACGAATCCCGCGGGCGAGAAGTCGAATCGGCGCGTGTGCCGCACCAGTCGCGAGGCCCCGAATAGCCCGTCTTCGGTCAGCCGATAGCGCATCTCCTTGCAGAAGGCGTAGTGCCGGCCGGCGGGCAGGATCCCGTACGGGAGGGGTGTTCCGCCGGGCTCCGATCGGTCTTCCTCGGCGCCATAGCAAGGGAACAGGGGCTCCCGCTCGACGCAGACGTACGGAAAGGCGAGGCCGTTCATGGGGGCGCCTACGGGCCGGGCAATGACGCCCACGTATCGTCCCTCGTCCCAGACCCGGAAATCTTCGTGCGGGCGGGAGGGAGCGATGTTGCCCGCGAGCGGCAGGTCCGGTTCCGCGGCTCTCAGCAGCATCAGGCCGAGAAACGGCAGGTAGTCTGCATAGCGGTTGTAGGTGTACCATCCGGGCTGCCGGGCATCCGCCTGCCACAGCTCGCCCGGCTCGCCCTCGCGGAGAACAAGCGGGAAGGAGCCATCCTCTCGCCGATACCTCAGGAGCCAGCCGAAGACGCGCTCCGCAAGCTGCCGGAAGTCGCCGTGACCGGTCATCTGAGCAGCCGCCTCGAACAAGTACACCAGCGCGCCGTATCCGAAGATCTGCTGCTGGCCGCGGCCCACGTACAACGTGTCGCCGTTGGGAAGGACGAAGGGCACCAGGAAGCTCGCCGCCTTTGCGGCAGCGCGCGCCGCCCAGGGCGAGCGCCGGTGGCGCCACAGCTCTGCGATCAGGGCCCCGCAGAAAGCGTGATAGGCGAGCGACCGAACTCCGGGCCTGTCGCAGATCAGCCCTCGGCGGGCGTAGCGGGCGAGAGCGGTGCGCGCTTCGAGGGCCGCGAGGAAGGGGGAGAACAATGGCCCCGGCTGCGATCGGCAGACCGAGCGCAGCAGCATCCAGTTCGCGGAATGCCGTCGGCCGAAGCGCATGCGGCGCAGCAAGGCCTGCACGGGCCGAGCGCCGAGCCGCTCCTGGCATTCCAGCAGGGCATAAGCGTTGAACTCGGTGTGGCTGGTCGGCGGCTCTTCCTTGAGCCGCTGCCAGGCGCGGTCGATCTGAAGGCTGAACTCTGTGCCGAACGCCAGCCACAGCCGCAGCGCGGAAGCCACCCCATAGCTGTCCGGGCCGGGAAATCTCCCGTCCGGACGCTGCCGCTCGGCCAAGTAGCGAGCGATCCCGCGCGCCGCCGCCCGATAGTCCTCCCGCCCCGCCATACTGGGACCTACTACGCCAGTGCGCGGCTTGGCACCTGCTACTGAGTGGCGTGGAGGACTGCTTCGACGCCGAGCGAAAGATAGCGGCCGCGAGCAGCTATCCCACGCTCAAGGAGATGCCAATGTCCGTAGAGCGCTGGTTCGAGCATTGCGATGAGATCCTCGCCCGCATTCGCGCGACGCAGACCGAATCCATTCGACGCGGCGCGCAGCTGATAGCCGACGCGGCCCAGCGGGGGGGCGGCCTCCACTTCTTCGACACGGGCCACTGCTCTCGGGAGGCGATCCACCGCGCAGGTGGGTTGTGCATGCTCAACCACCTCCGGTTCAGCCTGGAGGTCGATACGCGGGCCGCGCCGAAGCGCGCCCAGGCGGTCGCCCAGCGCGCACGAGAGGGGCAAGCCGCGTCGGACGAGGAGCTGGCCGCGCTCGCCGTTGCGCGGAGCGCCGCGGAGTCCGGCGACGTGCTCATCATCAGCAGCGTCTCTGGGAGGGCGGCAATAGTGGTGGAGGTGGCGCGGACGGCCAAGGAGATGGGGCTACAGCTCATCGCCATCACGAATGTCGCCTACAGCCGCGCGGTCGAGAGCATGCACTCCAGCGGGAAGCGGCTTTTCGAGGTTGCGGACGTGGCCATCGACAACTGCGGCGTTGTTGGCGACGCGGTGCTGAATATGGAAGGAATTGATACGGGAGTTGCGCCGACCTCGGGGGTCGCTTTCTGCTACCTCATCTGGGCTCTCACCGCCGAGGCCGCTGCACAAATGCTGGCGCGGGGACTCCATCCCCACGTCTACCGCTCGGTCAACTTGCCGGGCGGCGAGGAGTTCAACGCGCGCGCGGAAGCTGCCTACCGCGACACCGGTGTGTAGGGAGAGCACAGTGTGGGCAGAGCGATACTTCGATGCCCTGGCATCACAGCTTGCGCGCGTCCGCGCCGAGGAGAGCACGGCCATCGCCCAGGCCGCCACTGTGATGGCCGACGCGCTGGCCGCCGGCCGGCTGATATACGTCTTCGGGTGCGGGCACAGCGCCATGCTGAGCATGGACCTGTTCTACCGTGCCGGCGGGCTGATCCTGGTGCATCCCGTCTTCGACGAGCGAGTCATTCTCACTCGCCGTCCGGTGACCGAGACGACAGACTGGGAGCAGCGCGAAGGCTGGGCGCAGAAAGCCTTCCGAGAGTCGGGGGCGGAGGCCGGGGACGTCATCATCGTCTTCTCGACGAGCGGCCGCAATCCGGCACCGGTGGACGTAGCGCTCACGGCAAAGGAGGTTGGGCTGGCCGTGATCGGCGTCACCTCGCGCGCCTATGCAAGCGCACACCCCTCCCGGCATTCCACCGGGAAGCGCCTCCACGAGGCGGTGGACGTGGTGATCGACAACCACGTGGAGCCTGGGGACGCGGCGCTGTCCTTGCCCGGCCTGGAGCAGAAGGTCGGTCCGACGTCCACCGCGCTCGGATCGGCGATCGCGCAGGCCCTCGTGGTCGAAGCCCTGGCGAAGCTCCTCGCCCGCGGGGAAGAGACGCCGATCTATGTGAGCGCGAACCTACCGGGAGGGAAGGAGCACAACGAGGCGGTGCTCGCTTGCTACCGCGCGCGCATCCGCTTCCTTTGATCTGAACGGCCGCTCCGTCATCGGCGGAGAGGCAGACGTCACTCCGAACCATGGGGTATTGCGGATATGGCACAAGAACCTGCGAAGATCCACCTGGTGCCGCACTTCCACTTCGACCCGGTGTGGATCGAAGATCAGCGAACGTACGCGCGGCGCGCTTTCGAACTCGTCGAGCAGTACTTGGAGGCGTGTAGGCGAGAGGAAGGCTACCACTTCCTGCTTTCCGAACTCGACTACGTGCAGCCGTTCATGGCCGCGTACAGCGAGCACCGCTCCTTCGTACGAGAGTTGGCAGCGGCCGGACGCATCGGCGGAGGCGGCTCTTACAGTCAGCCCAACGAGATGAGTCTGCAGGGAGAGGCTATCGTCCGCAACCTGATCTATGGTCGCCTCTACCACGAGGGGCTGCTGGGCATGAAGCCCACAGTATATCTGCCGCTCGACGTCTTCGGACATTGCCTCCAGTTGCCGCAGCTCGTGGCGAAGGCGGGATTCGAGGCCATCGTATGGTCGAAGGGCATCGCGGGAGCGCCTCCTCTCTGCTACGCGCTGGCACCGGACGGGAGTGCGCTTCTTCAGAAGCGAGAGCCGTACTGGTACTACCCGGAGAGCTACCAGGAGTTCCTGGACACGGCGGCCGACGGCCTGGAGCATCAGGCGAGGCTCGGCCTGAACCAGGACCTCCGCCTGCTCGGGGGCGACATGGCGGCGCCGGCCGCCTGGCTGGCGGGCCGCTGTGAGAGGCTCCGCGGGCGCGACCCCATCATCGAGATCGGCACTCCGGAAAAGTACCTCGCGGCAGTGAGGCCGGAGGCTTATCTGCGAAGGGCCGTGATTCCCACCGGCGGTGGAGATCTATCCTGGTACCACATGGGGACGACAGTCACGCGCGCGGAGCTGAAGATCGCCAACCGGCTGGCCGAGAACCGCATCCTGAGCGCAGAGAAGTGGGCGTCGCTCGCCGGCTTGCTGGGTGCCAGCTATCCGGACTTGGCGTTGGACAAGGCATGGAGACAGCTCCTCTTCGGCCAGCACCACGACGCGATCACGGGGACAAGCTCCGACATCGCGTTCTTGGACCTGCTTGCCGGCTACCGGGAAGCCCTGGAGCTGTCCACGGCGGTCGAGGAGAAGGCGCTGACCTACATCGCGACCTCTGTGAACACGGCTGCCAGCAGGCGGGCCCCTCGGGAGGGCGCCGCCCTGGTGGTCTTCAACGCCCTCAACTGGAGGCGGACCGACGTTTGCCGCGCGCGGGTCTGCCTCGACGGCGCGCTGGCCTCCGGCTTCAAGCTCACCGCCGGCAAAGGCCGCGAGGTGGCCTGTCAGATCGCGGCCCGCTCGGATGATGGAGACAAGCAGTGGGCCGAGATCGTCTTTCTCGCCGCCGACGTGCCAGCGATCGGGTATCGCACCTATTACCTTGCGCCTGCACGAGCGATGCCGCAAGATTTCACCTTCAGTGAAGCGAGCGAGGGCATCATCGAGAACGAGTTTCTCTCTGTACGCGCCGACGCCCAGGCCGGCGGGGGCCTGACCAGTATCCTTGACAAGCGCAGCGGTAAGGAGCTCGTCAGTGCCGATGTCGGCCCGGCCAACGAAGTCGTCGCTCTCGGCGAACGCGGCGACCGCAGGATGGCCCCCTGGGAGCTGTTTACGACGGGCGAGATGACGCGTTCGAGCGAGCAGAGCGCAACGGTCGAGGTGCTGCACGGGCCGGTCTTCAGCCAGCTTCGCATCACGGGCGAGATGCCGGGCCGCTGCGGCCTCGTGCAGGAGGTCACGCTCTATCGCGGTCTGCCCAGGGTGGATCTGCGCACGAGTCTGCGCGAGTATCGCGGCCAACACGAGCTCTTCGCTCTGACCTTCCCCCTGGCCATCCGGGGGGGAGTTCCCACCTTTGAGGATCGTTTCGCCGCGGTCGTCAAGCGGCCGAGCCTGGGACGGCTAGACTTCCGCACGCTCGAGGAGCAGAATCTATCCCGCTGTGGGCTCGGCGCCGCGCAGAACTGGGTCGAAGTGGGTCCCGCTCCCTCACTCGCCATCATGTCGGGAAGGCAGACCGTCAGGTCGCTCCCGCTGGGGCCGTGCACGATCGTGACGTCGGTCGATCTCAAGGAGCGAAGTGCGGTCCGCGCGCTTATGAAGGCGCTCCTCGGCCGGGGAATCACCTGCTCGCACGTGCTGGACGAGGAGGACCCGGAGGCGAACGGCGACGGCTGTGCGCTGCGCATGAGCCTGGGGCGGCGCAATGCCTACTCGAGGCGGCTGCTCGAACTCGTACCGCAGGCGGCCTCTCGGCTGACAGAGGCGATTGAGAACGGAGGCTGGGCGGGAGTTCTCCTCCGCCGGCCCGACCCCAAGGGCGAGATGCCCGATACACCGGTCCTCATCGCCGACACCGCCGACCTCGGCAGCGTCTCTCGCCTCGCGGAGATGCTCGCCGCCGAGATCGAGCAGGGCGGCCTTCAGCTTCCCAATTCCTGCGACTTCTCCGGCCTCTCGGGGGAGCGCGACGACTACGGCGTCGCCCTTATCAACCGCGGCTCGCTGGCTGCAAGCTTGGAGAATGACGGAACCCTGGCGGCGCTCCTATATCATACCTCTGCGTGGAGCACCCAGGCCTGGGGTGAAGGGAGGCTCGGTCGTTTCTTCGTTCCCGAGCACAAGTCCCACGTCTACGAGCACACGCTCTATCCGCACCGCGGCGATTGGCGAGAGGGCCAGGTCGTGCGCGCCGGATATGAGGTGAACAACGCTTTCCGCGCCTGCCAGGTGTCTGTACAGTCCGGGGCACTGGCGACAACTCTCGGCCTGCTCGAAATGGACGCTCCCAACCTCATCGTCACGGCCATGAAGCCGCTGGGCAACCCGATCGCGGACCACATGTCGACTGCACACTCAGAGCCCCGAAAGGGGTTCATTCTGCGCCTGTACGAGGCCCACGGGACTTCAACATCGGCTCGCCTCAAGTTCGCCTCCGCGCCTGAAAAGGCCTGGCTGACCGACCTATTGGAGCGCGGAACCGGGGAGGTGGAGATCGCGCCAACGGGCTGGAGGCGGCCGCCTGAGATCGCGCTGGACGTCGCCCCGTGTGAGATCGTCAGCCTGGCCGTGCGCCTGCCGCCACTGGTGGAAGCCGGGGCACCCGAGGACCTCGGTCCAGCCTCGAACTCCGAGCATCCACTCTTTTGCCGCTACTGGGAACATAACGTCGGAGCCGCTCCGATCGGCAATCAGCCGGTCACCATCTGGATGCGCGGCCAGGTGCCGGTCGGCGAGACTACGCGCTTTTCGCTCGGGATCAGCAACGACGCGCGAGACCGCGAGATCTCCGGCACCATCAGCGTGCTCGCCCCGCAGGAATGGACGATGATCCCGCGGCAGGTGCCGTACCGCATCCCCGCCGGCTCGCAGGCGGTCTACGAGATCATGGTGGTCGTGCCGTCGGGAGCCAAACCCTGCTTCATCCGCGCAGTGACCGAGCACGGCGAGCAGGCGCTGCAAGATGTGCTGCCCATCGGAGAGGTCGCTCCTCTGGAAGTCTCTCTGGCGCGAGTGGAAGACCGTTTTGTGGTGCGGATGAGAAACCCGAATCCCGACTACGCCGAGGGCGAGATCGCGCTCGTGACCCCGTTGGAGTCCTGGGGCCGCGCCGCCGATACGCTGGCGCGGGGCCTGGTGAGCCCCCGGCTGCACGCCTTTCGACTGGACCCTGAGCAGGAGGGCGAGTTTACGTTCGCCGCCACAGGCGACGCAACGGGCCTGTGGGCCGTCGCGAAGGTGATGTGGTACGGCCGGGTGCAGTACGTCCAGGAGGGGGGGCGAGCCTAAGCTGAGCCTCTGCCGCCGTCGGAGGTCGGCTCCTCGAGCGCGGAGACGCGTCTGCGCAGCTCGCGGATCTCCCGGAGAAGTGCGGGCAGTCGTCCCGCGGCCGCATCGATGCGAAGCTGTTCCCGCAGCGGTCGCGCGGGCCTTCCCAGGACGACGGTGCCGGCCGGCACGCTGCGGATGACATCGGCGCCGGCCGCGGCCGCCGACCCCTCGCCCATCGTGACATGGTCTGCCACGCCCGCCTGTCCGGCCAACACGACGCCATCCCCGAGCGTCACGCTGCCGGAGATGCCGACCTGCCCGGCGAGGATGCAGCGGCGTCCGATCTTCACGTTGTGCGCGACCTGGACCAGATTGTCGATCTTCGTACCCTTGCCAATGACGGTTGCACCGGTGGTGCCTCGGTCGATGGTGACGTTCGCGCCGATCTCTACGTCATCCTCCACGAGGACTGTCCCGATATGGGGGATCGGCACGTGCTCTTCGCCGTCGCAGGCATAGCCGAACCCGGGGCTACCGATCACGCTGCCCGCGTGGACGACCACCCGGGCACCAAGCCGGACGCCGTCGTAGAGCGTGACGTGTGGGAAGAGGACGCAGTTCTCGCCTACCTCGACCCCGCGGCCAACCGACACCAACGCATAGAGCTGCGCTCCTCGGCCGATCCGCGCAGCATCGCCGATGACGCAGTAGGGCGCGACGGACACCTCTTCGCCGAGCTGTACGTTGGCGCCAACCTCCGCGCTCGGATGGATTGCCGGGCGGAGGCGAGGTGCCGGGTGGAGAAGCGCCAAAGAGCGAGCGAATGCCAGCCGCGGGTTGGCCACTCGGAGCACCGGCTTCTGTCCGGACGAAAGCTCGGAGGGAGCGATGATGGCCAGGGCATCTCCGGACTCTGCCTCCGCCAGACGTCGCGCGTCCTCAACGTAGACCACGTGTCCGGCGGCCGCGCTGTCGAGCCCGGCGGCCCCGAGGACCTCCTCTCCCCCCTGGGCTCCGACCAGCTCAGCTCCCAGCGCCTTCGCCAGCTCGCGTAGGGTCATCGCTGTCTTTCGGGTCCTGGAAACGCGCCGCGGGCGCGCCCGGTTGCAGCCTACACCGCCGGGTCACTCCGCCGCTTCCGCGGGTTCGGGAGTCTCGGGGACCTCGGCGTTCAGCCTTGTCAGCACCTCGTCCGTGACGTCGACGCCACCGAAGAGCACCATTTCCTTGCGCACAACGAGCATTAGCTCATTCTCTTCGGCCACCGCTTTGACCGCAGCGTCGACGCTCTCTGTCACGAGCCGGGTCAGCTCCTCGTACTTGGCCAGACGGCTCTGCTGAAGGTCGGCCTGGAGCCCGGTGAGGTCTTCCATCCGCCTCTCATATAACTGGTTCAGGCGCTCGTACTCGACCTGCTCGTCTTCGGAGCGCTCCTTGACCTTGCGCAACTCGAAGAGCCTGCGCTCCCGCTCGTCCGACAGCTTCCTCAGCGCTTCGAGGCGCTCTGCCCTCGCCTCCGTGGGCGCGGCCATGTGTGAGAGATCGAGATATTCCTGTCTCTCTTCATCGAAGAGCAAGCGAGTCGCGTGCTGCTCCCTGAGCTGTCGCTCCTGCTCCATCTGGAATTGCTGAAACTGGTCGTTCAGCTCTTGCATCCCGCGGTACTCGGCCGCCACGCGGTCCATATCCACAAGGCCCCAGTTCGGCGCGGATGCCGCGGCCCATCCGGCACCGGCCATTGCGATGCTCAGAAGGGCTCCGGCCACTATCACACACGCGGTCAGTCGCTTCATGCTATGGCTCCTCTCTTTCGCGGCGCCGACCCGGCGCCCCGGCTAGAACATATGCTGTACACCGAAGTGCGTCTCGGTTCCCTCTTCGCTGAACCCAAGGTCCAGCCGCAGCGGGCCGATGGGTGTGCGCACGCGTACGCCGATGCCGTACCCGACGTGTGCGGTGAACGAGTCGTGCACGACATCCTCGAAGACCGGGTCACTGGCGACCGGTCCACCCCAGGCGTCGCCCACGTCCACGAAGGCAACGCCCAGCAGGTTGCTGCCGAGTGGGAACCTATACTCGGTGTTCAGGATCGCCATCCGAGTCCCGACAAACCGGTCGCTCCGATATCCGCGCAGGGATTCGCTTCCCCCGATCAGAAACTGCTCCAGGTAAGGCGCGTCGCCGGTGACCAAACCGGCGAGCAGCCGTACGGCAATGGCCTTATCGTCCCCGACCGGGAAAAACCGCCGGTTGTCCGTGACGTATTTGTTGAAGTCCACGCCTCCGATGACGCCGGCGAACTCGGCCGAGAACTGCTGGTAGCTTCCGCGGAGCGGGTTGTAGGTGCCTCTGCGCGTGTCGTTCGCCGCCGCCACCGTCACGCTTCGCACTTCTCTCGGCTCGAATGCAGCGCCGGTGAGGAACGGTTCCTCCTCAGCCGTCAGCCCGGAGATCGACACGTCATCTCGCCGGAGGCGCAGGTAGACCGTTGTGTGATCCGACAGAGGCCGGCCGAGGGTCAAGTTTCCGCCTGAGCGGCGTTCGTCGTACAGGATGCTTCTGCGCTGACCGACCTCGTCGGTCACGAATGCCTCTCGCACTATCAAACGATTGTAGATGCCGAGATTGAGCCGCGTCTCCGGCGTCATGACCCAGGGGTGACTGTAACCGAACTCGTAGCTCGTCCGGCCGCCGAACTCGCCCCGGACCTTGACCGTTTGCCCGATTCCGCCAATGTTCGTCTTGACGAGGTCGACAAAACCGACTGCTCCCTGCACCGAGCTGTAGCCGCCGCCGACGGACGCCATTCCGGTCTTTCGCTTCTCGACGACGGTGATCACGACGATGACTTTGCCGGGCTCGGTGCCGACCTCGGCGTCGCGGCGAACCGTCTCGAACCACCCCAGGCCGCTCAGGCGCGCGACGTCGGCGGCCACCTTACGATCATTGTAGGTCTCGCCCTCATTCGTGCGAATGTAGCGACGGATCATGTAGGTCTTGGTGTGCGTGTTGCCCGTGATCTTGATGGTCTCGATCTCGCCTTCGGCGATGATGAGCGTCAGCACGTTCTCGGGCATTCGCTGTCCGACCACGATAGCCAGAATGTAGCCCTTCGACCGATAGAGATCTTCGACCGCTTGAGCGTCGCGGGCGAGCCGGGGCGCATTGTAGACCTGCCCCGGCTTCGTGTCCATGGCAGCCAGCAGCTCTTCGCCGGTCAACTCTCGGATGCCTTCGAACTCGATCTCCTCGATCACGGGGTTCTCCGTCACGCGGAAGACGAGCCGAATGCCGCTCTCCACACTCTCTCGCTCGACGGCGACGGTCTGAAACCATCCAAGGTTGAGCACCGTCTCGCGATCCTGTGCCACCTGCTCTTCCGAGAACTGGCCACCCACCTCGCTCGTGATGGCGGCCCGGATCTGCTCCTCCGATATCTCCTCGTTCCCAACGATCTCGATGCTGGCGATGGGCGCGGGCACGGCGAGGGGCTCGGGCAGAGGTTCGATCTCGGGCGCCTCCCACTCGGCGGCGGCCGGGGGCGCCAGGTCCGTAACCTCTGGCTGCGACTCGCCTTCGGGAGCGAGCGCCGGCTCGGATGGCTGTTCGGGCTCTTCCTCGGCGGCCGCAACCGCCGGGGCCGCTTCAGGCTCTGCGCCCCCGGTGACCTCCTCAGCGGCGCGTCCACCTCCAGCAAGGGCAAAGCAGCAGAAGGACACAGCGAGCAGCGTGCAGGCAGAAGGACGACGCATCATCTCCTCCAGGTCGAAGGCAAAGTCCCCGCCCCTTCCCCCACGCATGCCCACCGAGTCACTCGGAGAACTGGGGCCCGAGGAACTCCCGCAGCTTGGTGCGCGCGCGAAACAGACGCGACTTCACTGCCTTCTCCGGGCATCCGAGAATGCGCCCGATTTCCCGATAGGACATCCCCTGTACGTCGCGGAGCACGATCAATGTCCGGAAGTCCGGCCGCAGACGCAGCAGGCAGCTTTGCACAAGCGTTTCGAGCTCCGCACGTTCCACCTGCTGCCCGGGCTCTTGGCTTGTGTCCTCGATCTCCCGCGCGGTCGTTCCCTCCTCCCCCTCGACCGGAGCATCCAGGGAGAACGAATGGACGCGGCTGCGGTGCTGCTGTTGCCGGAAGTAGTTCTTGCATAGGTTGACTGCGATGCGATAGAGCCACGTATAGGGATGGGCATCTCCCCGAAACCGGTCGTACGCCCGCAGCGCGCGTACGAACGTATCGGAGGTCAGATCGGCGGCGTCCTCGTAGTCCCCCACGAGCCGGTAGACGAGGTTGAAGATCTTCTGCTCATAGGCCTGGAAAAGCTCATCAAAGGCCTCGGTTACCGGATGGCCGCCGTGCTCGCCGTCCTGGGCGGGACGATCGTCCACTGAGGGCCACCTGTTTGCCGCATCGGCAAACTCGCCCGCTTCGCCCGCGCCGGCGGCGTCTCCGACCGCTGGCTTCGACACCCGAGCAGGCGAGAAGTTCGCCGCTGAGTCTAGCACATTTGCCGGCCGCGGGCAACCCGCGGCACTCTCACTAGAAGGGCACAAACGCCTGCACCTCCCAACGCGCTTGGTCGCGCTCGTTCACGCTCCAGCCAACAGACCACAGAGGTGGCTTGATCTCGTAAGTCACGCCGAGCGACCGCGTACCCTCTGGCCCGCTGATTGGACTTACGTAGGTGACGAACACGCGCCGGAAGATCTCCTGGCCCAGCCGGAGCCGCACCGCGCCTTCCAGGGCCACGTCCAGCGCGACCTCTTGCATCCCGAGCGCGCCGCCGAACGGAGGGATCACGATGCCGGTGACCTCTCCGCCGCCGGATCCGGTGTCGCCGCTGCCCGGCACCGACAGCAGGGCGGCGATATCCTGCCTTCCCCCGCGGCTCGGGGCGAGCACCGGTCCTACCAGCAGTGCCTTGATGAAGGCCTCCTCGAGGTAGGGAATCGAGCTCGCATTCAACGCCAGAAGCCTGCTGTCGAAAGGGTAGATCTGACCCGTCGGTCGGAGAGAGACTTTGTAGTCTCCCACGCGGCCGTCGGCCTGGGCGCTGACCGTGATGCGCCACTGGCTCGATTCCCGCGCGATCCACGCGGTTCCCTGGCGCAGGCTGAGCACACCATTGGGGAAGACCAGCCGTCCCTCCTCGCTTGCGACCTCACCATCCACCCTCAGCCCCTCCGCGCTCAGCCTCCCGCCGATATGCAGATACCCGGAACCGCCTTCTCTTGTGCGCGTGCCTCCGGGCTCGAACAGTATCTCCGTCGGGCGCTGCTCGGCTCCGAATTGGAAACGCACTTCCTGGCCCACCTGGAGCCAGACGTCCACCCTGGGCGCAAAGGGGAAAGTCCCGACGCTGGGGACTTCGCCCATCTGCGGGACACCCAGCGTGGCATGCGAGACCACGAGCGATGCATCATCGAGCGTCCTCAGCAGCGCCTGCGGCCTGCCGCCCACGAGGTGCGGTCCCACCTCCTTGGCGACCAGAGGTACGGACGTGCCGAGCGCGGCGAGCGCCGCCCTCATGCCCTGCCACATGGCCTGCTCCATCGAAGCTCCGGCGCCGGGCACCGGCC
>Ga0180437_10003337_pt1 | contig 24028 bp, 20 predicted proteins | sample SS_ome_4_FD_132410 | JGI IMG/M metagenome (GOLD analysis project Ga0180437, IMG submission 132410) | Hypersaline lake sediment archaeal communities from the Salton Sea, California, USA - SS_3_D_1 metaG | ecosystem: Environmental > Aquatic > Non-marine Saline and Alkaline > Hypersaline >... | reverse complement strand
GGCGTCTTCGCGGCGGATGACAGCCGGATTGGCGTTCTCTTCGATTTGGGCGATCTCGATGATGGGAATGCGGTATCCCGACGGGGTTTCGATGAGAATGTTCTCGATTTTATCTTCATCGTTGCGGAATTCTTCTTTATAGCGTACGAAAATGTCGTACCGTTTTTGGGTCTCGATGAGTTCCGTAGCCACTTTACCGTTGCAGGCGACTTCGATGACGTCGGAGACCTGTTTAATGTTCAGGCCGAATCGGGCCAATTTTTGCCTGTCGAGTTTAATTTGGAGTTGAGGCACGCCCGATATCTGTTCGATCTGGAGATCGGAGACTCCCCGGGCGGTAGCCATGATATTATGGGTTTGGCCGGCGAGCTCGGTCAGGGTATTGATGTTCTCGCCGAATATCTTCACGGCGATGGCCGCCCGAATACCCGTAATCACATGGTTGATGCGGTGCTGGAGGGGTGCGTTTATCTGAATGAGAACCCCGGGAATGCCGGCCGTGATTCGCCGGATGTCGTCTTTGACCTCCTCGATGGACTTGTTTCGTTTTTCCTTGGGTACCAATACACAGTTGGAATGGGTCAAGTTCACCGGGGCTGTATGCTCGGCTCCCCGGGCTTTTCCCGTGGCCCGAACGACACGCCGTACCTCCGGCAGAGTTGTTATCTTTTCGGCCACGAGAGAGGCGATGCGGCTAGATTCTTCCAGCGATGTCTCCGGCGGCAGGAGCACGTCCACCAACAGGGAGGATTCGTCCATCTCCGGCATGAATTCGGAGCCTATCAGCAGGGATGATAGGATACCGATGCCGATGATGGCCAGACAGATGATGATCATCTTTTTAGAGTGCTTCAATGAATACGCGAGCAGTGGATTGTATCCTTTTTTAACGAGGTTGAGCAGAGGACTTTCTCGCCGATGTGCTCTTTTCTTACCAATTTTTAGCGATGACAGGACGGGCGTGATGGTCAGAGATATGATCAAGGATCCCAGAACAGCCGCCGAAACCGCGAAGGTCAGGGGGATGAACATCCGCCCCTCAATGCCCTGAAGGGTAAAGATGGGTGCGAATACGGCCAGCAGAATCAGGATGGCAAAGAAAATGGGTTTCCCGACTTCTTGAGCGCCGTTCAAGAGCGCCTGTGAGTATGTTTCTTTTCCTTCCTGGAGGTGGCGGTATATGTTCTCGGTCATGATGATGGACGAATCGACGATCATACCCAGGCCGATGGCCAGTCCTCCCAGGGTCATGATGTTGATAGTCAGGCCAAATAGCTTGAAGAACACGAAGGCAAAGACGGCAGAGAGCGGGATGGCCATGGCGACCACGACGGTGCTCTTGATGTTGTTCAAGAACAAATAGAGCACGGCGATGACGAGAAAGGCTCCGATGAAAATGGCGCTGGACACGTTCCGAATCGATTGGGTGATCATGTCCAGTTGATTGTAGAACGGTTCGATAGACCATCCTTTTTTCAGCGATGAGCCAATTTTCTGGAGCACGTCTTCAACGCCCTGAATGGTCTTCATTACGTTGGCATTGTACTGGTTCTGGACTGTGACAATAACCACCTCTTTGCCGCTTTCGCCTGCCGTACCCCGGCGCACGAAGGCACCGACCTTGACGTCGGCTATATGACCGATGGTGATGGGCACACCGTCATGGGTTTTTAGGACGACGGCCTGGATATCGGCGATGGTCTGGATGCGTCCTATACCACGGATAATCTTTTCTTCCGGTCCTAAGAGGAGAAACCCTCCCGAAGAGTTGATGTTATTATCCCGGAGGGCATCCATCACGTGGTGGATGTGGATGCCGTAGTTGAGCATCCGGTTGGGATCGAGCATCACGTGGTACTGCTTCAGATAGCCGCCGAGGTTGATAACATTCGAAACGCCTGGTACGGTCTGTAGCCGTGGTTTTAAATTCCATTCGGCGAAGTCCCGCATTTCGAACAGATCGCCACCTTTGATGGTAAACTCGATGGCATCGGCAAACATCGAAGAGATGGGACCGATAAAGGGCGGTTCGATACCCTCTGGAAGCAGGGGCGTGATCATCTGTAATTTTTCAGTAACCAACTGACGGGCAAAATAGATGTCCGTGCCGAACTCGAATTCAATGGTGATCTTGGATAATCCCAGTGTCGAGTTCGACCTCACCCGTTTCACATAGGGGAGGGAATTAAACGAGCTCTCCATCGGGAACGTGATGAGCGTCTCGATATCCTCTGGTGCCATGCCCGGGCTCTCGGTGACGACGTTGACCACGGGTGCGTTCAGGTCGGGGTAGACATCCACCGGAAGTTCGGTGAAGAACTTGATACCGACCCCGATGAGTATGCAGGCGACGATGATAATGACGATGCGGTTTTCCAATGAATAGGCAATCAGACGATGTATCATGCAATATCTCCTAACAGATTGACATGACATCCTGAGATATGGAATTCAGTATTCTCGGATTCAGATCCTCCCCATCATGAACAATCAAAGGGGTGTTCATTTTCAAGAAATTATCAATGCACATGTCCAGCGTGGGGATCGACGCCTCCCATTCGTTGTTTCGATCTCAGTTGATAATTTCCCTTTGTCACAACGATGTCTCCAGGGGCAAGACCGTCGAGGATTTCTATGAACGAATCGGAAACGATACCCGTCTGAACGACATGTCGATGGTATCCGCCGGGTTCTTTGACGAATACCACGTGAAGCTGTTCATCCTCCAACACCGCGTCTCGTGGGATAACCAATGCATCCTGTTTTTGTCCAACAACGAGGTGCGTATCGGCAAACATACCGGGTTTCAGCTTCTGCGATCGGTTGTCGATTTCGATGAGGATCTTGATGGTCTTTGTATCGGGATTCAACGTGCTTGCTATATAGAATATCTTTCCGATGAAGTAGTGATCCGGGTATGCGGATACGTTTATTCGAACCTTCTGACCGATCTTTACCCGGGTCAGATCCTTCTCAAAAATATCTGCTTCGCACCATACGGTTTCCAGGTTGATAATTTCGTACAATCGCGTGGAAGGATCGACTTTCTGCCCGACGCTGGCATCCCTGGACGTGATGATACCGGAGATGGGTGCGTGGATATGAATCGTCGAACCGATGGCGTTGCTGTGACCCGTGGGCGGATTGTCCAGTTCATCCTCAGTGATTCCGATGGCCAGTAGTTTTTTCATGGCATAATTGTAGTTGACTTCGGCAATATTTTTAGAAAGCTCGGCTTCCTGAAAGGCCCTTTCAGAGATGATATTCTCTTCAAACAGTTTCTGGCGTCTTTCGAAATTCTGACGGCTGATATCCAGTTCGGCTTTGGCCTTGTCGTATTCGGCCCGCAGGATGCCGATCTGGGGACTGGTCAGGCACGCCAGCTCATCCCCGATGTTGACACGGTCGCCCAGGTTAACGAACGCACAGTTGACGCTGCCCTCGATGAACGGACTCACGATGGCGACGGCATTTTGATCCGGAACGATCTGCCCGGGTACGGTAACGAGTCGCTCGATAGCATCGATTCTTGCTACGGTCGTTTTCAGGCCGACGAGTTTTTCCCATTCACCCTCGACGGTAATGAAGCCTTCGGCCGTATGGTCGTGCTCGTGGTCTTGTACATCCGTCGATTCAAGAGTTCCGTTCGTATGCGCGTCATCCTCCACGTGTTCGTCAGTTTCGTGTTCCTGTGTCTGCTGCTCATCGTGTGTATCACTCTCATCGGAGTGCACATGCTTTTGAGCCGCCGATGATGGACGGGCATCGTCATCATGATCGTGTTCATCCCCTGGCCCTTTGGAGCACATCAGAGTGAAATACGTAAGAATCACCAGAACGATGAATGATGGAAAAATCTTCATCGATTTCCTCCACTATTTTCAAAAATCACCGGGATACCTACAGCCTGTTCCAGGTCGGCTTGTGCGGCCAGATACCGATACAGCGCATCGTAGTATCCCGCCTTGATCCGGTTCAGCATTCTCAAGGATTCCGCGACTTCCAGGTATCCCATTTCACCTTCTTCATAGCTGCGTGTCGCGATCCGCACGAGTTCCTCGACTTCCTGAAGCGTTTTCTCCCGGTAGTTTTGAACTTGTCTCTCGGCTACCTCGAGTTGAGAAAACGCTTTGTCCACGTCCTGAAATACCCGTCTTTCTATCGATGCCAGGTTCCATCTCTTCGCATCCAGTGAATAGTTCGCACTTCGAATGTCACCCTGATTCTTCAGGAGAAACCAGAGGGGAATCGTAATTCCTATCATGCCACCCCATGCCTTTGGCGACGGCTCATAGGGCAGATCGTGTCGGAAATACCGGAGATGAATGTCGGGCATCAGACCGGTCCAGGATAGATTTCTTCTTGCACTCTGTTGAGACACCTCTGCCCTGGCTTTTGTAAGGGATGGATGGTGCGCCAGCGCCAGGGACCGCAGGGAATCGAAATTCAAGGACACGGGCTCAAAGTTAAAATCACCCATGATCTGAACCGGTGTATCCGCTTTTCTGCCCAGCAATCGCCCCAGCTCGGACATGGCCACATCCAATCCTTCCGTTATGGCCAGGACTTGATTTTCGACTTCGGCAAGATCGACCCTCACTTTCAGGGTGTCGTAGGGCGAGGATTCCCCTGCCAGAACACGGATCCGTGCCTTCTGCAGGTTTTGGCGGGTAAGGTGTTCGATTTGCTCAAACAATATCTTTTTCTTCTCCAGAAGGACGACACGATGGAAGCCCTTTTTTACCTGATTGATTAAGTCGCTTCGTCGGGATAAAAATTCGGCCTCTTTCTGTTTTTTTTCATGGTGATACCACTGCCCTTTAAAGAGGTAGGCCAAAGGAAAATTGAAGCTTTGGGCGAATCCCATTTTTCGCGCTCTGTAATCGGACGGATCGTGGCTATCTCTGGGTATTCCCTCATACTCCGCGAACAGCTCCGGGCTATCCGGAGAGATGCCTTCCCAGAGGGCAGCACCGGCTGCTTTCCATTCTTGCCTTGCACTCAACAGGTCAGGATTGTGAGCCAGGGCTTCGTCGATGGCCTGCGGCAACGTCATTTTCTGGGCCTGGACAGGATGCAGCCCCGTCACATGATTCATCAGAATGATTAGATAAATAAATGTCGATCGGAGCATCTTCTGTCTCCATCGTTGTTGTTGATAGCTTGTATTTCGTATGAACCGGTACTACTCGAATTGCCGTGAGACGTCCCGGCATGTGTTCGGTTTTATGTTATACGTAAAATGTGGATGTATGTGAGTGCTCAGGCGTGATTTTTGGGAGGGTGGTATACCAAAGGATACCACACGTGTTCATAAGAGTTTATTTCCGAGGAAGTATGCTGAAACGAATCCAAATAAATTCGGAATGTCACGCGTTGAATATCGCCGATGAATCCACCGTAGCAGGCGCACCGGTATTTCTTTTTGCAGTGTTCTTTATGGTGAGCATGATCGGTGTCTTGATCGGATGAATGCGACCTCTCTTGGGAGGCTTGTTCAAAAAAATGAAAATGGTATCGTGAACGGGAGTTTCCTTCACTGGCAAGATCGTGCGTATGGCCGCATAGTCCTAGAGTCGTCAGTAGGAATTCAGAGATGAGGAGAAACGCAATACCCTTTTTGCATATATCGAACATCTGTTTATTTAAGCCCCCTCGTCGTCGACAACGAATGAAACAATATGCCGAATTTTTTCAGAAAAAGCAAATGCTTATTTTTCAGATAAAATATCCATGAAAACAAAACAGCATCCCGTATCGCATTTCTGCAGCCAGAACAGCATTTATACGCTTACGGATGCGTTCGATGGCGACATCCGATATGTGTTTTTCGTATGTCTCGACCTTCTTTCTAAAAATATCCTTCATAATTGTTGCGTTACATTGTTTTGATGATCACACAGACCAGTCTTTGTTCGCTTCCCAGGCTTTTTTCAGAGTATCCCCTCGCAAACCACATCGGAGGGCTTCCAGGGCGAGGATATCAGCGGGAGGTACGTTGCCCAGGTTGACGTTGGTTCCGAAACGGAGAATGAGGTGCTGCTGCTGGTTCTTGATGGGGGCTTCCCATTCGAGCTTCGTTGGATCATCCACGCCGGCCAGAATACCGTCGATCTCGTCTTCCTTGACTTTGCCGTCGGCGTCGAAGATACCCACACCTTTTCCGGCTTCTCTGGCTTCGACGATGACCTTCGAAGCGCCGCATTCCAAGTCCGAAGCGATTTCTTTGTACATAAGGTCCAGGGCGATTTTCTCGTTGGGATTCTTTTTTCCGACCTCGGTGAGCACCTTAAATCCCATATCCATGGCCTTTTTGATGCAGTCTCGCCGCGTTTCCAGATCGATCTCGATGGTGCCGTCGGAGATTTCGATGGCATTGAATCCGAGTTCCTCACACCGTTTTAAATACGCGGGATACTGTTTCTGCCACAGAGCCACTTCCATGAATGTACCGCCCGGCATGGTCCACACATCGTATTCTTTCAGGAGTTTGACTTTCTTTTTCACGGTATCCATATCGATAAAAGCCGACGTACCGAACGTGAATTTCACCATATCGATATAATCTCCGGCCATCTCTAACAAATCCTTCGTTGCCGTCAGGCCCAATCCCTTGTCGATGATCATGGTGATGCCGTCTTCGCGTGGTTTTTGCGTTCTATCGCCTACGGGCATTTGGAATACGCCTTCGAATGATTTCGTGTTCATTACTGGAATTCCTCCTTTATCAGGTTTTTTCTTCATTGTCCGATGACCGGAGTCAATATTCGATACCTTCCATACAGTTTTTCACGCCGGCGTAAATCGACTTCACTGGCAATAAGTCGGCCTTGTCGATGAACTTGCGCATCGTATCCAGCCTGGCCCGGGCCAAATCTTGGTCGTCACAACCATCCACGGGGAGTCTTTCATACATCAGCCAGGGGGGTGCGAATTTTTCACTGGCATTCTTGAAGAGTGTCCAGACGATATTATCCTGGTCGCTTAGGACGGATACATCGGCCTTGGGACGGTTGGATTCAATACGTGCGTTGATGATTTGCAGTCTGGGATTCCTGTAGACATCGTCGGCCTGGAGCGTGCTCAGATCGATGGTCATTTGTTCTTGCCATGCGTCCTCGACCTCCGGGAGTTTCAGGCCCAGGAGATCCAGAACCTGGGGAAAATCGTGCATCAGACTGCCCAGGCGTACGTTATCCAGGAGCGACCCCTTGTAGAAGTCAATCCCGTCTTTCGTCAGCCGCACATGGGTCATTTCGGTACTGAAAATTTTCCAGCCTTCGATGACGGCCCTGAGGAGATACACGGTTTTGCCTGCTCCGGGTCCGCCCATGACGAGGAGGAGGGTGTTGTTCGTGGGGATATAGATCGAACTCGCATGAAAGCTGTAAATTCCGCAGGCCCGTTCCAGGATGGACAGGCTGTAACGGAAAAACAATCCCAGGTTCCCGAACAGGCTGTAGCGGATGTCATGGCAATCTTTTTCCCAGGCCGTGAAAGCACCGGATACGATACAGGTCTCCTTGCCGATGGAGACAGAGGGTTTGAGCACCGGATCGTCGAGCACGACAAATTCGGCGTCCACATCCTCGTAGGGAATTTCTCTGTACTCGAGCACGTTGGTGCGCAAGGATTCTACCCGTATGGATTCGAAGTACCGCTTCGAACGGATCAGCTTTTCGTTGTTGGAGACGATGCCGATCCTGGCATCCACACACTGCACGGCTCGCTTAATCAACGGAGAGTTCATCACACGCTCCTGATATCAACATCCCAGAAAGGGATTCAAAACGGCGATGTCACACCGTATTTTTCTCCCATGCGCCGGAGAAGTTGCCGCGTCTTCTCCGGCAGGGGGATTCCGAGCTTTCTGGCGTCTTGTTCTTTCTCAAACTCTTTCAATCCGGCAAAGTAGACGCGTTCCTCGCCCTCAGCGGGTGGACAAATTCGGAGGCTTTGAAGCGTCCTGTCCATATCCCGACGAAACGCGGAGGGATCGCGGAATCCCGAAATCTGAATAGCCCCGAAAAAGTGACTTGCACGTTTTGAAGGATCGGTGTCGCTGAGCTCGGAACCCATGGGCGCTCCTGAAAGAGCGGCGCATAGTATGTCCACCATTATGGCCAATCCGAAACCTTTGTGGCCGCCGAATGCTTCTCCGGCTCCGCCCAGGGGCAGGACGCCGCCCCCCAGGCGATGGTACATATCATCCAGGATGCGGTGAGCATCGGTCGTGGGACGGCCGGTCTTGTCCACGGCCCATCCCAGGGGTATGGCTTGGTTTTTCTTGTCGTACACTTCAATCTTGCCCCGGGGTACCACGCTAGTGGCCATGTCCAGTACGAACGCCTTTTCCCGGTCAGCGGGCGCGGCAAAGGCGATAGGATTGGTGCCGAACATTACCTGTCGGCCGAATGTGGGAACCGCCAGCGCCGGTGTGTTGGTCATGGCGATGCCCAGCATCTCGTGTTCCAGGGCCATCATGGCGTAATAACCAGCGATCCCGAAGTGGTTGGAGTTCCGGACGCTGCCGAAGGCTGTCCCGCTGATGCCCGCCTTCTCTATCACCAGCTTCATCGTTCTGACGCTGACCGGTGCCCCCGGACCGCCATGGGCATCGACAATAAGGGACGTGGGTGTATCGTGTGCGATTTCCATTTCCGCATCGGGTATCATCATTCCCGATTCGATGCAGTCCACCCAACGCAGAATGCGCCCGACGCCGTGAGAATGAATGCCGCGGACATCCGCGGCCGCGAGTACGTCGGCTGCCATCCGCGCATCATCCGAACGCATGCCCATCTTCACAAAGAGGTCGCTGCAAAACGATCTCAGCGGTTCGATGCCGATGCGAATGTCTCCCATCCATGGTCTCCCGATGATGTTTTGCTGAATCACAGAGGTTTAATGTATACATTTATACGATTTTATCCAAACAAAAATCCCATGGATATGCTAACGAGGAGCTATTCGGATGAGATATACGGCGGGTGCGAGTTTATTCCTTCTTTGGATCGGTCTTATCGCGTTGCTTTTTCCCCCAAGGACAGGCCTGAAGGCACACGAGGCAGCCGTCATCTCCCGTACATGTGTTTATATCCAGAACCTGTTCCCGATGGGAAGGATGATCGTCGAAGTCAATCAGGCTCAAGGCTTTTTGCGGGCATTGATCGACGCACAGGGAGCAACGGCCGCACCGGTTGGGCAGGGGTGCGTCGGCTATGAGTTCAATATTCGTCAGCACGGCGATCAGACGATGTACGGGGCCATGCTCAGGAGAGATGATGAGGAGGGAGCGGCCTTGCCAGCCCAGGCCGGCGGCTTTGGCCAGGACTTTCAGGGACATCAAGCCGATGCGGTGAATCGGGTCATACTCGTCCTCGGTATGAATGATCAGGGCGCCTTTTTTTCTGGCTTCCAGAAAAGAGCAAATTTCGATGGCGGTTTTTTCCAGGAATAGAGAGACGTCGTTTCCCGTGGCGGTTTTCCCCAGTTTGGAAAGCTGAGCCCCCAGTACGATCGCATTCGTGTATCCCACTCGTAAAAAATATTCGGTGCTTCCAGGCAGACCCGTCGGCATGTCCCGAAGTTGATCGATTCGGGCGATGCCTACGAGGTCGATACCGAGTCCCCTGATGAATGTTTTCAGCTCTACTGTATTTTCCGATGAGGTGAGTTCGGTTTGTTTATTCATGTATCTCTATTGTATCCCTCCGCTTCATAGCATTCGGAAATGTCCATGTGATAACGTTGTTGTCGTCAACGTGCCGTCCATCCTCCATCGGCGGCAACGATAGCCCCGGTCATGTACGAGGATTCATCCGAGGCCAGGAACGTGATGACGCCGGCAATCTCATCGGGTTGTCCCAGTCGTCCGAGAAGCGTTTTATTCACGATACTTCTCCGTTCCGCTTCCGGGTTTGAAGACGTCTCGATGATGGTTTCCAGCAAGGCCGTCGAAACCGGCCCGGGACATACGCAATTGACTCGTATCCCATCATCGGCATGGTCGACGGCCATGGATTTTGTGAGCTGTACCACCCCGCCTTTGGAGGCTGAGTAGGCCGCAATCTCTGATCCGCCGACCAAACCCAGTTCGGATGCCACGTTGACGATAGCTCCTCCGCCCTGGTCTTGCATCCTCGGAATGACCGCCTTGGAACACAGGAACACGCCTTTCAGATTCACGTCCAGGAGACGATCCCATTCGGCTTCCGTGGTGTCGGTCACCTTTTTTGCAAGTTCGATGCCTGCGTTGTTCACCAGAATGTCAATACGACCGAATGCCGTCAGGGATTTTTCGATCATCACCTCGATCTGGGATGTCACACTGACATCCACGGGGATATATATCGCTTCGGCCCCTTTGCTTGCGATCTCGTTGGCTACATCATGAGCTTCTTGGATGTCGGCCAAGACCACCCTGGCTCCCTCTTCAGCGAATCGTCGCGCAGTAGCCAGACCGATGCCCGATTTGGCACCGGTCACGATGGCAACTTTTAATGTCAATCCTTTCATACGCGTTCCCATACCGTTTGAATCGTCAATACCCATGCGTCTTCCAGCCTTGGCAGAAGGTACGAACGTTCTTTCGAGTTTTCAGTCGGCTGTCTCAAATTGGGCTGTAAAATGGCGCAGGAAAGGGGCCTCGTAGGTGAATCGGAAGCCTTTTAACCGGTCCCTTTTTTTGAATACATCTTCGATGACTTCGACAACAAAATCAAAATGGCTCTGCGTGTACACGCGTCTCGGAAAAGCCAGCCGGACAAGTTCCATGGGTGGCGGAATGTGCTTCCCCGTCTTGGGATCCGTCTTGCCGAACATGATGCTGCCGATCTCACAGGATCGGATGCCGCCCTCCAGGTACAGCGCACACGCGATGGCGTGGCCTGGGAACTTCTCCGGCGGGATGTGGGGAGCAAAAGCCTTGGCATCTAGATAAATGGCGTGGCCCCCCGGGGGCTTGACGTAGGGAACACCGATCTCATCCAGTTTTTCCCCCATGTATTCTGCAGTACGGACGCGGTACGTTAGATAGTCTTCGTGGAGAACCTCCTCCAATCCCTGGGCGATAGCCTCCAGATCTCGGCCAGCCAGGCCTCCGTATGTGGGGAATCCCTCTGTTACGATAAGAACGTTGCGGGCCTGCATGGCCAGTTCGTCGTCGTTCATCGCCAGAAAGCCGCCGATGTTGACCAGGGCATCCTTTTTAGCACTCATCGTGCATCCGTCGGCGTAGGAGAACATCTCTTGGGCGATTTTCTTGCACGATTTGGCGGCATAACCGGATTCTCTTTTTTTGATGAAAAAGGCATTTTCCGCAAAACGGCACGCGTCCAGAAACAATGGGATGCCGTACTGAGAGACGATTTTCTTGGTCTTCCGTATATTCTCCATGGATACGGGCTGTCCGCCGCCCGAGTTGTTGGTCACCGTGAGCATGCATACGGGGATGTTCTTGGGTCCGGTCTCTTTGATGAATGCGTCGAGCCTGTCCAGATCGATGTTTCCCTTAAAAGGGTGAAGGCATTGAGGGTCTTTACCCTCGGGAATGACCAGGTCGACGGCGTTGCCGCCGTTGTATTCGATATTGGCCCGGGTCGTATCAAAGTGTGTGTTGGAAGGAATTGTTTTACCGGATTTCGATATCAATCCGAAGAGAATTTTCTCTGCCGCCCGGCCCTGGTGGGTTGGAATGACGTGCTTGAATCCGGTAATCTCCTTGACCTTATCCCGGAAACGGAAGAAGCTGCGGGCGCCGGCGTAGGATTCATCCCCGCGCATCACACCCGCCCATTGCTCGTCGCTCATGGCCGAGGTTCCGCTGTCTGTTAAAAGGTCGATGATGATGTTCTCGGCCTCTATCATGAAGAGATTGTAGCCTGCCTTTTTTAGAAATTCTTTCCGCTGGCTTTTTGTGGTCATCTTGATGGATTCGACGACCTTGATTTTAAACGGTTCGATGATGGTCTTCATCAGGAGGTCTCACTTTCTGCTATTCCGGCTTCTATAGCACGTAGGCGTGGTTGCAATGGTCGTAGCCTGTAAGTAGGGTTTTTGTTCGCGTGAACTGGATATCGGGATTCAGTCCCTCACAAAATCCATAATCGTACGCACAGTAAAAGGCAAAGCCGATGTCCGCCGCATCCTCTTTGAGCATCTCTTCGGCGAACAGACACCAGGTTACCTTCATTTGCAGATGGTGCTCCGATTTCTCCACGATCTCATAGTGGAGGACGTCTTTTGCCGGTTCCCAGAGAATTTCCAGGATGGTGTCCAGATTCCGTTGGGGCAGGTCGGCATTCTGGAGCGTTTTTCGGGTTTCATCGATGGAGTTCTGTTGTACGGTATCGAGAATATCGGACCCGTACTGTTTTATCAGTTTCTTGAAGAGCACGGCCCTGTCGTGAATTTGACGTTTTTGGAGTCGGAGGTAAAGTTCCTGGAGTTCTTTTTCACAGTCTTGGTTTCCGTTCTGCCACATGGATCGATGAGCACAGAGGGGAAGTACGCTTCCGGTTAGCAGCGTTTGTTTGAGAAAGTGTCGACGCGATGTGAAATCCATATGATCCTCCTTTATCGGTTGTATGCTTCGGTTCCGTTTTTTTCCTAAAGGTCACACTGGTCTCAGCAAGACGATCCTGTGATGTCCCGTCGATCGGATGAATGACATGTTAAAACAGTCCGTTGCCACGTGTTTTTTGTATGCAGCAACCTTTTTATCTGATACTTACCAAATCCTGTATGTATTCAAGGACATGGGGAACATACAGCGGACGAGATGTTTCTATGAATAGATTTCCGTTTTTTTCATGACTACGATCAAACATGTTTGACGGTCACGTCGTGAATGAAATACGTGGTTTCCAACCGTATTTTTTTCTTCGCTGTCTTATAGTTATCGCTCGTGGCGTGAATCGATGACAGGAACTTTTCCTCCCTCTTGCCCAGGAGCTTGCCATCGGTAATCAAGCCGCTGGATGAGACGGTCACTCCCACACTCTTGGGTACGAACACATCCACATCACCGATAAATCCGAAAAGGCGTATCGTAGTCTCACCCTGAGGGATTTGAGCTTGGGTCATGTCCAGGTCGATGTCGCCAATGAAAATCCGAAGTTCTTCTGGGATCACTTGCCAGTCGCCTTTGCGGCGAATGTCTCCGAATAGTTTATGCTGAATGGTTGTGCCGGGTTCGATGTGTCTGTGACGGATGAGCAGCCACAAACCCAGCCCTACCAAGGCCAGGGGCCAGAGGATACCCCAAGCGCTGATATTCAGAATGCGGGCAATGAGGAACAACCCTCCTATAAAAATCAAGATACCGCCGATGTAGTATTGTCCTCGATGATGCATGGTTTTCTCTCCCCGTTTATCGAACGAGTGTGAATTTTCTTGTTTTTTTGAACGCCCCCGCCTCCATCATGTAGAAGTAGATGCCGCTGGACAGGTGTGTAGCATCGACCGTGAATTCGTACTCACCCGCCGGTCTTTCCTCATCGATGAGCGTGGCCACTCTTCTTCCGAGCATATCGTACAACGTCAGCCGAACATGAGACGTTTTCGGTACGGCAAAACGGACGATGGTAGTCGGATTGAACGGATTTGGATAATTTTGTTCCAGCCGAAATTCTCTGGGCAATCCATCGAGATTCGTCTCCACGTCCGTGAGAATGGGGCCCGTTTGATACCAGAAGCCCGATAGCGCCGTATACGACGTGTTCTGAGTCCTGCCGATGAGGACTTGCCCGACGGTTCCCATCATCTGCATGCCGGTGCTGGAGAGAACATCCCCTCCATTACCGAACACGGACTGCTGGATAACATACTGCGTCCATCCGGGATGAACATGACACCATCCCCAGATGATGACGATGAAGAGCCAAGTTGTTCTCCTATTGAACATGATGGCCTCCAAATTACTGATATTTTTCCGAATTTTCAATATTTTTATAACCAGTTCTTAAAGTTTCATCCACACCAAGAGCCTTTGGATGAAGGTACGTACCCCGTTCCTCGCCTTTTTTGTCCTGTTCCACCGGTATGCGATGGGCTTCGGCGTAGGCATCCTTCCGAATGCCGGTAATCTGCCAGGAGACCTTCAATCCGGGATTTCCCCCGGCGATCATGAAGCGATTGTTCGATATCTCCTGGGCGATGTAGATTTGGGCGAATCCACCGATGCAGGTGAGTTGATACCGGAAGTCCTTGTTCAGGGCGTCAAACCAGTCCGGTAGTTCGACAACAGCCTCCCCCCGATCGTCCAGAATCACATTACCGTTGTAGATGTTCATCATATCCGGGCTTTCGACAAAAGAATGATAGAGGTATCTGTTCTCAGGATCCAGGGGATGATCAATTTTAAAGGCACCGGCACCCTTGCTCAACGTACCGGTGACATGAACATCACCGTAAAAGTATCCGGCCCAGTTCGTGCTTGCTGAACCGACGGCTGTTCCTACTACTCCATAATTCGTGCCCTCGTTTCCCGAAGCATACCCATACACACCACATTTTGTATTTCTGGCTCCGATGGCTTTGCCAAAAACACCGAATTTTATACCGTCGTCCCCGCTGGCATCGCCGAGGACACCATAATACGCTTCAGTACCGCTGGGTACGACGAGGCCCACTACGCCCGCAAATCCCCCGACTCCCTTGACACCGGTCCCGTAGTAGTCCGTCGTGTCGTGTCTCCCGAAGATGGCAGGATCGTCGTCATTAGGGATTTCATTTTCAACATGCAGGGAAAACAAGGGGTCTATCGTCCCGATGCCGACACGGTTGTTGGATTGGATGACCATCTGCCATGCATTTCGATAAAAACCGATTTGATCTCTACCGCCCTGATTGGTTTTTCCCATGAACCATTCGTCGATTCCGGCGGTATTCTTGAGCCATATGCCCGGATTCCCAAAATCTCCTCCACGGAGTCCTATCTGGCCGTTGATGTCCATAATTTTCGTCGGCTGGGTGGTTCCGATACCCACGCGACCCTCGTTATCGACATAGACAACGTCTGCCGGATTGCCGTCAGCCGCATCCAGGGAGTGGGTGTCACCGGTTGCCGTATCTGCAGCCGTTGTTTGTACCGTCCCGTCCGGGAATTTGAAGCCGTCCTTGGACGAGTGGATGAAACCGTGTACCTGGAGAGGACTGCCCGGCGCAAGCGTTTTGATGCCTATGTTTCCCCCAGGTTGTATGATGAAAGGGGAATCCGACCAACTGGTGGTGTTGTTGGCTTGTATCATGTTGCCGCTTTGGATGGCAAATGCGCCGTTATAAGCATTGCCCAGGTTCCATCGGGTGCCAGCTCCAGACGGACGTAACGTCAGAACGCTGGGTCGATCAGCCCCGCCGTATATCGACAATTGGCCGTTATTGATGAACAGCCTTGTTTCTGGATTGGTGGTATCGATTCCGACGTTGCCTTCGTCGTCCAAATAAAGAGCGTCTGCGGGATCACCATCGGCTGCATCCAGGGAGTGACGGCTGCCGCCGGCTGCTGTGGCAGAAATGGTGAGGGTGTGGTCGCTGTCGGTAATCGTCACGTTATTTCCACCGACCAATAAAATATCGTCTTTCAAGGTATTGATACTCCGGACTGTACTTCCATCGGCGATCTTGCGATCCGTTATGGCACTGTCGGCCACGGATCGAGCATTCAGGCTGTAGGCCGAAGCGGTCAATTCCATACGAGGGGTGAGTTCTGCTCCTCCACCTACTGCCATTCCCAGCCAGTAAGGTTTGTCGAACGGGAGATCCAGAGGATCGACACGTCCCAATATCACGTTGAAAAGACCGTTGGCCGTGGATACAGTTTGTGTTTCTGTCCAGAGGGGAGTGCCACTGTCGGCCTGGTCATAGAGACGAAACGAGATGACGTAGTTACCGTCTGCTATTGGATTTCCCCCGGCGTTGGTCAACAAGCCCTGATAGCTTATGGTCTGTGGAACCTGAGACCAGAGGATGTGTACCGCCAGAATGATGCCGCACATGAGAATAACACATCTTAAGTGACGTATTCTACCCATCTATCTGTCCTCTCTGATGTTTGTGAGTGAGTGTCATGGATATCGAAATACGGTTGAATGCAATTTGGTCAGGAAATCGGTGTACAAAAAAAAGACATCGTTCGAATTTGATAATACGTATTATCCCGTTGAATGTCAAGATAAAATTCACGAATGAAAAATCCACTTTTCATTATTGCATTTCTATTCATTTTCCATTACCTTGTCGACGAATGAAGAAAATCGATGGATACATCCAGCTTACGCGTCCGGTCAACCTGCTCATCGCCTTTGTTTCGATCTTTATGGGCGGTTTTGTCACGGGCTCTATCCAGCCATTGGCCAAACTGCTGTTCGCCTGCCTTTCTGGGACGCTTATTGCAGCCGGGGCCAACGCCGTGAATGATTTCTACGATCTGGACATCGATCGCATCAACCGACCCAAGCGGCCCCTGCCATCGGGACGGGTTTCACCCACACATGCCCATGTGTTCTCCATCGTGCTATTCATCGCAGGCATCGTATTCAGTGTATTCATCCACATGGCAGGTGTTATTATTGCAATAAGTTCATCGGTTCTTCTCTATCTCTACAGCCTCCGGCTGAAGAGGACCGTCCTGTGGGGAAACATCACCGTTGCGACGATAACCGGGATGGCTTTTGTTTACGGAGGTATGGCTGTTGGACGTACCCGGGAGGCGATGGTCGTGGGCGTGTTCGCTTTTTTTTATCATGGAGCCCGGGAGATCATCAAGGACGTGGAAGATATGGAGGGAGACCAGGCTCAGGGCATCAGCACTCTGCCCATACGATACGGTGTGCAAAGAGCTTTGGTATGGGTCACCATCGCGTTGATCATCCTGATAGGCCTGACTTTCATTCCGTATGTGCTGGGCATTTTTTCTATGTATTATCTTGTGATTGTCGTCGTCGGTGTCGATCTTTTCCTGGTCTACGTCCTGATATCGATGTGGAGAAATCCGGAATCGAGGAATCTGGGACGTTTGGCCGTGTGGATGAAGGCGGATATGCTGATGGGACTTTTGGCCGTTTATTTGGGGTGATTGGCATGCGGGCAGTGGTTCAACGCGTTGCGAAAGCGGATGTCGTGGTCGAAGGAAATGTGGTGGGACGTATCGGCCGGGGAGTGGTCATCCTCCTGGGCGTCAAGAACGATGACCGGGAGGAGGATGCCGTTTGGCTGGCCGAGAAATGCATGAACCTCCGCATTTTTGAGAATGAGGAGGGTAAGTTCGACTTTTCCCTCCTGGATATTCATGGCGAGGCCCTGGTCGTCTCCCAGTTTACCTTGTACGGAGACTGCCGCCGTGGTCGCAGGCCGAGTTTCACGGATGCGGCCCCTCCGGAGTTGGCCGAATCGTTGTATGAAGCGTTCGTCGATGCGATACGCCAATCGGGTCTGAACGCTCAGACCGGTGTCTTTGCAGCACGCATGATGGTAAACATTTATAACGAAGGCCCGGTCACACTGATCGTCGATACGGAGGGTGTCAGATAACATTCGCTTATCTATCCAGGGTGGGAAATAGTATTTCGTGTCACAAAACGTAAATTGAAATAACGTGGTAAATCGGATGAACCAGGATCATCTTCCGACCATCGTTCTGGCGTCGAGGTCTCCCCGCCGTGCGGCTCTGCTGCGGCAGATGGGTATTCCGTTTCGGGTCATATCGAAGGACATTCCCGAAGAGTCCGCCAGTGGGGATGATCCGTTAGAGCATGTCATCGAACTATCCCGGAGAAAAGCCGAAGCTGTCGTGGATCGCGTAGAAGAAGGGATCATCGTCGGTGCCGATACCGTCGTTTATCTCGACACCGAGATTCTGGGCAAACCGAAAGATGCGGACGAGGCCAGGGCCATGCTGACGAAGCTGTCCGGACGGACGCACGAAGTATTCACGGGTTTCACCATCATCCAGGTGAACGACGGAGACCCGTTTTCGGATGTGGAAAAGACCTCTGTGACCTTCAGGCGTTTGGAATCCTGGGAGATCGACGATTATGTCCAGACGGGCGGGCCGATGGATAAGGCAGGAGGGTACGGCATTCAGGACCGGAGTGGCCTGTTTGTCCATCGGATCGACGGTTGTTTTTATAACGTGGTCGGCTTTCCGCTGACGAAGTTTTACCAGGGACTTAAGCGAATCTTGGATGAAGACACCCTTCGACGGATCATAGGCTGCGGCGGAGGAATTCCGAGATGATAGAAATCGGAAACAAACTCCAGGAAGCCCGGAATGCTAAGAAATTATCCCTCGAGGCCCTGCATGAGCGTACCAAGATCAACGTGTCAATCCTGAGGGACATCGAGGCAGGCCGGGCTGAAAATCTGCCGGAGGCATACTACCGGGCCTTTATCCGTACTATAGCCAAGGAGGTGGGCCTGGATCCGGATGTGCTAATCCGAGAGTACGATTCTAGAAGGAAGGCATCCGAAGTACAGCAGGAAGATCAGAAAGCATCAGTCTCAGGTACGTGGAATCTCTCCGAAGCATGGATGCGATGGAGAAAGACGGCCTTGGTTGCGGCTGCGTGTCTGTTATTGGCAGTCTTGGTTGTTTTGATCGTGCGACACAGCCATCCATCGGCATCGAAAACGGCGCTTTCCGGTTTGACAGACCGGAGGTCCGATTCCGAAGATAGGCATCCCGTCATGGGTGCGGATTCGACGTCCGGAGCCTTTTTTATCGAGGCTGTGGGATTGGCGGATGTATGGTTTGAAGTAGGCGTTGACAGCGGAACCCATGAAGCTGTCTTTTTGTCCAAGGGTGAGAAGCGGACTTGGCATGCCGATGATTCCGTATTCGTGGGTTTGGACGATCCCCGGGGAATCCGTCTTTCCCTGGGCGGCAAGCCTCTGGAGTGGGCCACAGATCCCATCTCCGGTGTGAACCTGCGTATCGGCCGTGATGGTATCATCGGGCATACTCCTCGATTGAAAGAATCGGTTGCAGTACAGGAGGAGGAACCGGAATCGGAAGCGAAACCGAAAACGGAAATCGATATTCCCACAATGCTTCTGGGGAATATCGTCCAGAAGGATTTGATGGAGCAGTTTCCCATGTTCGCTCAGAATCGAGATGCATACCGGCCCGATGTGGCGGCTATCTCCCGGATCGACAGTCTGCGTCCAAGCCTCAGTATTGTATGTTTCATGGGTACGTGGGATTCTCTCTCCCAGGATATCGTGCCCAAGGTGTTACGTGTGATCCAGCTTTGCTCTCTTTCCAGGATTTCCGTCAGCCTGATGGGTGTTGATCGGAATTTGCAGGACAGGGTAGGTATGGTCGATTTTCACAGGATACAGGGAATCCCCACGATTCTTTTTCTTTCTCGCGGTTATGAAATAGGACGGATGGTGGGACGGCCGGATCAGCCTGTCGAGTATCGGTTTTTGGACATCGTTGAAAAATCCGAAAGTCTTGTAAAGGATGAAGAAGAAACCACGCAAGATACGCTTCGTGAAAATGGCGGGGACGGGGAACGATTTCATCGTTTTCGATAACCGCGAGACACGATTCAGCGGACAGGAGTCGGATTTTTTCGCTGACATTTGCCAGAGAAGAGTGTCCGTCGGAGCCGATGGCGTTATCCTGGTGGAAAAGGGCGTGTCGGCCCCCGTGCGCATGCGGTATTTTAACAAAGATGGTTTTGAGTCGACGATGTGCGGTAACGGTGCCCGATGTACGGCGTATTTTGCCCGAGAGAAAGGCTTCGTCTCCGAAAATAATTTTATTCTGGAGGCACCCGACGGTCTCCATCGCGTCCGAGTCGCGGATACATCGGTAACGCTGGCAATGACACAGCCTCACGGGCTTCGTTCAGGCTACGGCATTGCCAAAGAGACGGTTCTCACCGAGGGAGGCTTTATCGATACGGGCGTTCCTCATTATGTTCTGTTTGCCGAAGACGTGGGGAGTCTGGATGTGGAGGCGATGGGGCCCTTTTATCGAAACCATCCGGCATTTCCCGATGGGACCAACGTCAATTTTGTCCAGATTTTGGGAGAGAATCGCATTCGGGTGCGTACGTTTGAGAGGGGTGTGGAAGAAGAAACACTCTCGTGCGGTACGGGATGTGTTGCATCGGCTCTGTTAACATCGAAGCAGGCCGGCTACACGTCCCCCATCACGGTCTTGACCAAGGGCGGGGAACTCAGCGTCGGGTTCGACGAGACGTGGCAGGAGGTGTTTCTCACCGGACAAGTCAAGATCGTGTTTGAGGCCAGTCTACATATCCCATGAGCGATTTGGGGTAGGAAAGCGATGGAAGACTCGGCGGCGAAGCAAAGCATAGTCATTGACGGATACAACCTTATCTATCAATTTCCCGAACTCAGGAGAATGCTGGAGAGGGATAGGGAGGGTGCCCGCAAGGGGCTCCTCGTACGTCTCGGCTCCTATGCGTATGAAAAGAATGTTCAGATTGTGGTGGTCTTTGACGGTGATGATCGGCTGATGCGAAAACCGGAGTCTTATTCGGGCATTCGGGTGATTTTTTCTAAATTACCGGAAAAGGCAGACCCGGTCATTAAAAAAATGATCGAGGAGCATCGGCAGGGTGATCTGACTGTCGTGTCGTCTGATCAGGAGATTGCCGGATACGCCCGGCTTTACGGGATCAGGGCGGTCTCGTCCCGACAGTTTGCGTACAAGGTATTTAAAGCACGGAAACAGGAAGCAGAGAAAAAGTATGACCATTCTCTCAGTCCGGAAGAGCTGGAAGAGTGGCTGCATATTTTTCGGCGAAATGGTCCACCCAAAGACACCGAAAATGAATCCTGAATCTGGATTTGATGTAATTACGGGTGTTCAATATGGTTCGGTTCGATTCGAAAGAGGCATGCGCTCATCGTTTGGATTCCGACGATCCACTGAAGGATTTCCGGAAGCGATTTTTCATTCCAGAAGACACCATCTATATGGACGGTAATTCGCTGGGCCTCCTCTCTAAAGACGCCGAGAAGGTCCTACTCCGGGTCTTGGATGAATGGAAAACGCTGGGAATTCGGGGCTGGCAGGAAGCCCGGAACCCATGGTTTTATTTTGCGGAACGACTGGGAGGACTGGCTTCGAGCTTGGTAGGCGCCCGGCCTGAGGAAGTGGTGGCCACGGGTACAACGACCGTAAATATTCATTCTTTGGTCAGCAGCTTTTACAATCCCGACGGCAAACGGAAGAAAATCCTGGCCGACGACCTCAATTTTCCTACGGATATTTATGCGCTTCGAAGCCAGCTGCGCCTTCGGGGATGTGATCCTGAAGAGGATTTGATTTTTGCCTCGAGCGCGGATGATGGACTCCTGGATGAGGAGAAAATCGTTCGGATGATGTCGGATGATGTCGATCTGGTTTTTCTACCTTCCGTATTGTATCGCAGTGGTCAACTCTTGGACATGCCATTCTTAACCCGGGAGGCCCATAAAAGGGGCATTCTCATCGGATTCGATTGTTCCCATTCTGTCGGTGCAATTCCTCACCAATTCGATGCATGGGGAGTGGATTTTGCCGTGTGGTGCAGTTACAAGTACCTGAACGGAGGGCCCGGCAGCACGGCATTCCTCTACATCCATCAAGATCATTTTCATCGTGAGCCGCGTATCGCTGGGTGGTTCGGCTACGTGAAAGAGAAACAGTTTGACATGCTTCTGGATTTCGAACATCAAACGAGTGCAGGCGGGTGGCAGATTTCATCTCCGGGTATTCTCAGTTCCTCTCCTTTGGAGGGTTCATTGGAGATGATGTTGGAAGCGGGCATCGAGAACATCCGGGAGAAATCAAAGCGAATGACGTCTTATCTGATTTATCTGGTCGACGAGCTTCTGTCAGCGTCTCCTTATGACTTCCGTATCGGATCGCCACGGGATTCCGAAAAGAGAGGCGGCCATGTGGCCCTGGTGAGGGATGATGAGGCGTGGAGGATTTGTGAAGCGTTAAAAGCGAGGGGCATCGTACCGGATTTCAGGCTCCCGAATATCCTCCGCATCGCCCCTGTTGCACTATACAACACGTACCATGAAGTGTGGCGGGTTGTACACCAGATCAAAGACATCGTGGATACGCAAGAATATCAGCGGTTTAAAAAAATGAGGTCGGCAATTCCTTAATGCCGTTCCTTCTGGGAGGGCATTGTCGTCATGATGTCTTCTTCTCCGGGTTTTTTCCTGCTCACAGGATAGCCCAGCCGATTCCATTCTCTCATACCCCCCGTCATGTTGAAGGCCCGAATGCCTTTCTTCGCCAGGAGTTCGACGGCATCTCTGCTTCGATTCCCACTGCGGCAGTAAACGATGATGGGCCGGTCTTGGATTGATTCGATCTCCTGAATCCTTTGACCCAGTTCCTGCAATGGAACGAGCATTGAACCGGCGATGTGGTCGAGCGGGCCTACGAATTCCTCGGGTGTCCTCACATCGATGAGGGCTATGCTTTGGGAGGAATCGAACTTTGCCCTCACCTGCTGCGGGGTGATATTCTCAATGGCCGTTGTATCGATTGTCTGAGCCGTAGAGAATGCGGGTGATATCCATGGTAGGAAAAAGAAAGTCAGTACGATTCGTTTCGTCTTCATCGCTTCGTCTCTCGGAATGATTATCCCATTCGAAACCGTCGGAGTCGTAGCGAATTCGTCACCACGGACACCGAGCTCATGGACATGGCTGCGGCAGCGAAGACGGGTTTCAGAAGGATGCCGAAGAACGGGAAGAGGACACCTGCTGCGATGGGGATACCGATGACGTTGTAGATGAAGGCCCAGAAGAGATTTTGTTTTATCGTTCTTAAGGTTCTTTGGGACAAGTGAATGGCTCGGATGACGCCCCGAAGATCGTCGGTCATTAGCGTGATGTCCGATGTTTCCATAGCGACATCCGTGCCCGTACCCAGGGCAATGCCCACATCGGCCTGGGCCAGAGCCGGCGCATCGTTGATGCCGTCGCCAACCATGGCCACTGTCTTACCTTCGCTCTGCAGACGCTTTATCTCTTCTGCCTTGGCTTTGGGCAGAACCCCGGCGATGACACGGTTCACGCCCAACTGCCTGCCGATAGCCTCACCCGTCCGGTGGTTGTCGCCGGTGAGCAGGACAACTTCGATTCCCATGTCCGTAAGCTCGCGACAAACCTCCGATGCATTTTCTTTCAGTGTGTCTGCAACGGCCAGAATCGCCGAGACCTTCCCGTCGATGGTCATTATCATGCCGGTCTTGCTTTCGGCGGCGAGTTCCTCCATTTTCTCTCGGACGGTGCCCGTGTCTATTCCGTATTCCTCCAGGAACGCCAGATTCCCGATACGTATTTCCTTCAAGTTGACGGCAGCCCGGACTCCCATTCCAGGAAAACTCTCGAACATATCGGGATCGGGGATGGCCATGCCTTTTTGAGCAGCACTCTCCACGATAGCCTCCCCCACAGGGTGCTCTGAACGTTTTTCTGCGGCAGCGGCCAAGCGGAGTATTTCGTTCTTGGCGTGTTCTGCCAGGGGTATGATGTCTGTCACTACAGGCTCACCATGGGTGAGGGTTCCAGTTTTGTCGAAGACCACGGTGGTGATACGATGAGCCGTTTCCAGGCTCTCGCCCCCCTTGATGAGTATGCCGTGTTCTGCTCCGATGCCCGTTCCCACCATGATGGCCGTGGGTGTGGCCAATCCCAGGGCACAGGGACAGGCGATGATGAGGACGGCGATGAAATTAAGCAGGGCCCGGGTCAAGACGGGAGGCGGACCCAGTAAGGCCCATACGATGAATGTGACCAGGGCAATGGCGATAACAGTCGGTACGAAGATGGATGCTATCTTGTCGGCCAATCGTTGAATGGGTGCCTTGGAGCCCTGAGCTTCCTGAACCAGACGGATGATGTGTGCCAGAACCGTGTCCTTGCCAACACGGGTCGCCTTGAACGTGAACGATCCGGTCTTATTTATCGTGCCGCCCACGACGTCATCCTCGGGTTTCTTGAGAACGGGCATCGATTCTCCGGTGATCATCGATTCGTC
>Ga0180437_10003336_pt1 | contig 24033 bp, 17 predicted proteins | sample SS_ome_4_FD_132410 | JGI IMG/M metagenome (GOLD analysis project Ga0180437, IMG submission 132410) | Hypersaline lake sediment archaeal communities from the Salton Sea, California, USA - SS_3_D_1 metaG | ecosystem: Environmental > Aquatic > Non-marine Saline and Alkaline > Hypersaline >... | reverse complement strand
CTCCGCCGGACAATCTCCATCCATGTCCTCCTGGTGCGGGTTGTAGTCTTCCGGACAATTGTCGTAACAGTTGATAATACCGTCGCCATCATTGTCAACATCGGCCCTGCCGCAGCCGCAGATGCCGGGTGCGGTCTTATTCGGATCGTCGGGACAATCGTCGCTGACGTTAGGCTCACCGTCGCCGTCCCTGTCTTGATCGCAGACGTCGCCCGACCCGTCGCCGTCGGCGTCGAGCTGGTCGGGGTTTGCCACTTCCGGGCAGTTGTCCAGGCAATCGAAGAGAGTGTCACCGTCACCGTCGGTATCCGGCGCGCCGCAGCCGCAGATGCCCGGCTGAACCTTCTCCGGATCGCTCGGACAATTATCAACACAGTCGGCTGCACCGTCGCCGTCACTGTCGGTATCCGGCGTCCCGCAGCCGCAGATGCCCGGCTCGGTCTTATCAGGGTCATGGCGGCAGCCGTCCAGGCAGTCCACCGTCCCGTCGCCGTCTGTGTCCACGTCACAAAGCGACTCGATGCCGAATGTCACCGGGACCGTCGCCTCCTTTCTGACCCAGACCACAAGTGAAACGGCTCCGTCGGCGGTTTCCTCGACGCCCTGTCTGAAGTTCGGGCCGGGCTCGACGGGCACACCGTCGATGAGCAGGTCAACGTCCTCCGCCCAGTTTTCGATGACAAAACACGGGTTAATAATCGGAGAATTGCCCGAGCCCTGCAGTGTGAATTCCAGTTGCATCGCCTCCTGTGAGGTACGCGAGAACCTGTAGGCCCGCTCGGTCTTGTCGTATGCGCCACCGGTGAACCCGGAACTGCTGATACTCACCGAAGGTGCGTTCTCCCACGATTTGGCCATAGGGATCAAGGCGTTGACGTCCCAGTCCGTTGTCATGCCTGTGAGCATAATTCTCACACGCCTGTTTACGGGACCGCCGCTCTGCGAATAATCGCCCCACTCATAGTGCATAAGCGACGAATGCGAAGGCAATATCCGCCAGAATTCCCTGTATCCGGTTGCCGGGTCAATGTTCCAGTCCCGCCCGATGTACTGCTGCGGCCATGCGGGCCAGTCATCGTAGTGATTGAGCGGCCACTGGTCCGAATGTCCGACCTCATCTATCCAGACCCCGCGGTTTTCGACCACTACAAAGGGCATCGTCGTGCCGCGTGTTCGGACGATCATGATAGGCCTTCCATCGGCCATGTTCTCGGTGGGCCAGCCGTGCTCCCACGTGTAATCGACTTTGTCTCCGTTGGTGTTGGTCAATGACAGCGCCTCCCAGTGGACGTTCTGCTCCGGTACGGTTCCGGCTCCGACAAGAGGGATCGCCTCGTGAAATTCCATGTGCCCCTCGGGATGCGACGTGTGCACGTTTATCCTGCGAACACCGACGGCATCGGGATATATAGTGTAGTACTCATCGACCCAGTCACCCCAGCCGGTCCCATCGACGTACGGATGGCGATAGTCCCGGTCGCAGGGCGCATATCGCCAGTGAAAAACGACGCGGGCGTTATGGCTGTAGATTATTCGAGCATGCGAGTAGCGGCACTGATAGTCCTGCATCGGCTCACAGCAGCAGCCGGAAAGGCCCGCCTCGCTTGCCCGGCGCTCGACGAACTGATTGTCGTACCAGTGGTTCTGGTCGTTGACCCAGTGCGGAATATAATTGGTGCCGCGCCAGCAGACAAGGCGGTCGGGTTTGTCGTCGAACTGGACAACGACGTCGGCATGCTCACCGACGCGCCATGGAGCATCGAACTCTGCGCTGTAATCGAAACGCGTATGGTAGGCGCCGAAAGGCCCGGGAGTCGTCGAGCCTAACGGAAAGACGGGTGGATCGAAACTGTACTGGTCTGGAACGGCGACGCGATTTATCGGCCCGCTGCCGCCGCTCGGGGAAATTGAGACCTCCGCCGAAGTGCTCGATTCGATGCCGAGCCAGATGATGAGGTTGTCACCGTTCATGTTGCCTGAGAATCCTGTTCGCATTTTTGTAAGCGCGCCGCCGCTGACGGTGACGGCTGCATCGGCGTCGCCCCAGTTCTTGATCACGACTGCGGGATTATGAATCGAGCCTCCCGTGCTGGTATCGAGAGTAAACGTAAGCTCTGCCGGCGCACCGTTGTTTTTGCACTTCAGGACGTAGCAGCGCCTTGTTTCGTCGAAGCCTTGGTTATCGTATTCGGCTGCCGAAGCCGGTGATAACACGAGTTGAGCAGGGTCGAGCCACGATGCCGGAAGAGACACAATGCTGTCGAACTCCAGCATCAAATTCTGAATGGTCACGTCCGCCGGGTCGAGCCACTGCGCAAGGCTCTTGCCGGAGGCGCTCTTGAATGTACGAATACAGACGCCGTCCGGATAAACGGTAAAATACTCCTCCACCCAGCCGTCCCAGCCGACGTTGCCAAAACTCGGTATGTAGCGCCAATGCACAACTGCCCGCGCAGGGCTGCTTTCGATAACAAAGACACGCGAGTATTGACAAATCCTGTCGTGCCGCAAACCCGCCCCATCGCCACTTCTGGAGACAAGCTCGTCAAAGTACCACCTGCCCTCGTCGGTTTCCCAGTAAGGCAGATAGCTCGAGCCGCGCCAGAAAACAAGCCTTTCGCTCGGCTCGTCAAAGCGCACCACCACATCGGCATGGGCGCCGACCCTTGCCTCATTGTCCCAGCTTTCGCCCGAATTGAGGCGGAAGTAATACGCACCTCTGAGCATCGAGACGCCTTTTTCTACAATGGTGTAGGTGTGGAGGTAGTCTTCGCCCAACCGCACGCCGCCTGTCGGGTTGGACAATTCGAGCATGACCGTTTCGTTGTCCTCCTCCTGGCCGTCGTCAACGATTTCGATGATGATGCTCTGAATTGTCTCACCGACGCCGAAGCTCAGCGTGCCGTCGGCCAACGTGTAGTCCACGCCGCCGCCTGCGGCCGTGCCGCCGACCACCGCATAATCGACCGTAACCGGCTGATTCCACACGTGCGAAAGCTCGACCACCACAGCCACGGGCGTTATGTTTTCCCTTCCTCTGCTCGTACCTGCCGCAAACTCAACCGCCGGGCGAGGATCAATTATCATGTGCGTGTGCTCGGTAACGGCTCCGAGTTCCACTTCCGGCCCGGTCGGACCTGACAACACAACAATAATTGTCTCATCGTCTTCGTCTTCGCCATCGTCGATAATCTCGACCACTATATTCTTGCTGGTCTGTCCGGGCTCGAAGGTGAGTGTCCCATCGGAAAGGACATAATCGACGTTGCGCGTGGCTGTTCCATTTATCACCATGAAGTCGACGGCGACGGGGTCGTCCCTTGCTTCCGAGAGTACCACCGGGATGATAACCGGGCTGACACCTTCGACCGCCCCCGAGACAGCCGTCTCGAACTCCACGGTCGCCATTCCGCCGCCGCCTGAGAGCACATAGTAGCCGCCTTCGTAGGCGTACCGGATTTCGTCATATCCGGCTTGCAGACGGATAGGCTCGCTGCCGCATTCCCACACGTTCATGAAGTCCTGGGAGCATCGAAGTATCCCGCCGCCGACGTGTATCTCGGGGCAGCGGTCACACTCGGCATCAAAGCCGCCGTTTACCGTCATGGTCCCGCCGTTGAGGTATATGTATGAACAGCCCACATTGTCGGACATCATTACCGTCTCTCCGACGCTGACGTTTAGCTGGCCTCCGTTCACGTTCAGCCTGCCGTTATCTTCGATAATCCAACGGCCGCCGCAGTTGACCGTTACCGTCTGGCCCTCCTCGACACTCCTGACGCCACCGATTATGTTGGAGCAGCCCCAGTCCTCACCCGGTACACGGGCGCCCGGCCCCAATATCAAAACCAAAACCGCGGGAAAAAAAGCCTTTTTGAACATTGAAACGCCTCCCTTCCGTCAATCACCCGCCACCAGGGGCGACATTGACTAATCTGTTGGATTTTCGCAAATTGAGTTCTGCCCATGAACAGACAGAATGCATCTAAGTTTTAGCATTATACACTATAAGAAGCATCGCAGTCAAGCTTTTTATCGGCCTTTTCGCAGAAGCATCTTGCCACTTGCGGATTGTAGCACGTCAATCGATCTTTCTGCAACTGCTCTTGCTGCTTGAGCTTCAGCAAAACCGCCCCGCCCATTTTGGGGGGTCACTGATGAATGCAGAAACTACTGACCTTCGATTTTGCAGAATTTATAGCGGTCGGGTCAGCGGTTCGTAGAATTCTTTTGGTTTTGCACCGAGCGTGTTTGTGAGGGTTCCGAGGTTCTGGATTTTGCATTGTATTTTGTCGCCGGGCTGGAGGTAATCGCCGCTGGCCAGGGCTACTCCTGCGGGAGTCCCGGTGGCGATGACGTCTCCGGGCTCGAGGGTCATCAGATGGCTTAAGAAAGAGACGATATCCACAACGGGGTAGATCATTTGTCGAGTGTTGGCGTTCTGTCGCACCTTGCCGTTTACCGTCAGTGTCATGTCAAGATTCTGGACGTCTTCGACCTCGTCGGCGGTGAGCAGATATGGGCCCATAGGGCAGAAACCGTCGGCCCATTTTCCATTCAGCCAGTCGTAGAATTCGTCCCACGGCCGTTCGGCCCGGCCTTGCTTGAAGGTGACCGTACGTGCGGAGACGTCGTTGACAATTGTGTATCCGGCGATAAAGTCGAGCGCCTTTTCCGGAGGGACGTGCTTTGCTTTGCGTCCCATAACTACAGCAAGTTCGATTTCGTAGTCGATTGTTTTGCTGTATTCGGGCCAGGGTATTTCGTCCTCCGGGCCGATAAGTGCCGTTGAGGGCATGATAAAGGGCCTTGGCACCGTCGTAAGTCGCGGCGAATCGCTGAGTCCGAGCGCTTTTCCGGCTTCCTTGATGTGCTCGGCGTAGTTGCCTGCAAGTGCGATAATCTTTCCGGGGCATGTGATAGGCGGGCCGAGCTTTAACGAGGCGGCGGGTATTGCGGGGGCGGCCGAATCGGCCAGTTCGGCGATTTCTTCGAGGCATGACGGCCCCTTCTCGAGTACTTGTCTTACGCTTCTCGGCGGGTTCGGGCCGTGCCAGGCACCAGGGATGTCGATTATTCGGTCGTCAGAGAGTATCCCGCATGAGACTGTCCGGTCTTTCGAATAGGTAACCAATTTCATTTTCTGCCCTTTGTTTTTTTCAATATTTTCGAAAGCAGCCGTTTTTCTGGCGAATATCGGCACAAGTGTCGATTTAATTATATGGTCTGACACCAGAGTCGTAAAGGCTCAGAGGCATTGTTAATCGTCGGAGGCTTTATGGGCCGTTTTGCAGGTATTCTGTTGCGAGGGGAATTAGGCGAGGAACGAGATTTTGGTTTTCTGAGGAGTTTTGGCATGGCTTTGCGGGAATTGCGGGCGAGAGCAAACAGTTGGCTGCGAGTTCACAGGCTCTCCAAGACTGCCGATGACCTTCCGGACATTGACAGCGAAGGTCTTTTAAGCTGCGAATCCGAGCCTTCGGCGAGCGGCCATGGCGGCGGCAATTCTGTTGTTTTGAAGCCTGTCCAGCCGATGGACAAGCAGCAATCGATGGAAAAACTCCAGGAGGGCTTTAACAGGCTGATCGAGCAGTTGGAGGGTATCAACATCCATCTGGACCGGCAGGTTGCCCAACACGAGGACTTGATAAGCCGTGTTGACAAGATGCCGAACCTGCTCGAGAGTTTTCCAGGTGTTGTTGAGAATCACAGGAAGCTGACCGAGCAGTTGCTCGAGCAGTTGAAGGCGAGCTCGATCAAAGAGCAGCAGTTTACCGAGATCGTTTCCAAAATACCCGCAGAGACCGCGAAACAGACCGATGCTCTTGTGAACATCGACCACCAGCTTGCGGCTGCGGCGGATACGGACGTGCAGATGGCCGAGAGCTTCAACAGCTTCAACGAGATGCTGGGCAAGCTGAACCAGAGCGTCACGGGCCAGACCGGCGGGATTATGCAGATGAGCCGGACTTTCGCGGCGAGTGACCGGTATCTGAAGTACGTAATGTCGAGGCAGCACAAGAGGTTTATGTGGATGCTTATGACGACAATCGGCGTGTGCGGGGCGGCTATCCTGATTCTTGGCGGGACCATACTCTATCTTGCCCGGTGAAACCGGGTTGATTTTTGCTTTTCTGCGAGCGCACAATTGCGGTCAATTCCGGTGGGTTTTCACAGGTCGATTGATAATTCTTCTCGGGAGATTTCCAGAAAATATGTATTGGGGGTCAGGTGGTGCTTTAAATTATGAAGACGGATGGATTTAGCTCACCTTACAAGCGCCACAACCTTTGGATGTTGATAATATTTTTTAAGAATTTCAAAGTTTTTTCTTGCAGTTTTAGCGACTGTCTCATAGAAAGGTGGTGGTTTGCTCTTTGGCAAGGTTATAGCCTGATTGCAGGTTCCGCAAGCAAGGTGCTTCGGAATAGTCAAACGGGAACCCGGTTAAAGTCCGGGGCGGTCGCGCCGCTGTGAGCGTTCGTTTCGATTCTTTCGGAAATCCGAGGGGCGTTTTTTTCCACTGTTCGCAAGGGGTGAATGGGAAGGAGTCCCGAGGTAGGACGCAAGTCAGAAAACCTGCCTGTTGTCAGTTTCACATTTTCGGTGTTCTCGCGAAAGGGACACGGTGTAGGCTGCGCGTTTGAGGCCGGTATGGGCGCGGGCTGAAGTGATAATAAAACCATCGTTTCCTTCGTGGGAACGGTGGTTTTTTTATTTGTTGTGGAAGGTCCTCGCGGCAAGGGCCTCTTAACATGAAAGCAGGTGAATTTCGGATCGGAAACCGGTTCTGAGGAAAGAGATGAACAGTAGGACGCCAGGTCTGTGACAGATGATCCGCTGTGTTGTAATTCCACCGTTGATGCCGAACGCGGGCGGTTTGCAACCTTGAACTGCGTTCTATTCTGTTGTAATCCGGCGCGGCGCTGCGGTGCGTGGCCGGCGCGCGATGATTAAAGATTAAGTTCAGAATACAAAAGAAAGGATGAGATATGTTTTTGAAAAGTGTAATAGGTCTGATTTTCCTATTGTCAGTGGCAACTTTTTCGGCGAGAGCAGGATTGAATGTTGACTTCGAGGATCTGAGCCTGCCCGGCGGCGAGTCCTCGTGGAGCGGGAATTATCCTATTGATGGTGCAGGCGGCAGCGGTGAGTTGACGCACTTTACCAGCCGCGGTGTCTCTTTTGTGAACTTTTCCGACGGTGACTGGGGCTTCTGGGAAGGCTTTGGGTATTCGAACATGTCGGACGCGACGACACCGGGATCAGGCAACCAGATGAGCGCCTATGCGGGGACAGGCCACAATGCCGGAGACGATATCTACGCGGTGGGCTTTGCCGGGTATTCGACGATTCCAGTCTTAATCCTACCGACGACAACGGAGCTTGTGGGCGGTTATTTTACAAACACGACCTATACTGCCCTTTCGATGCTTAACGGCGATGCGTTTTCCAAGAAGTTCGGCGGCGACACAGGCGACGAGCCGGACTGGCTGCTCTTGACTATTACGGGTAAGAACCAAGCCGATGCGGCAACCGGGACGGTCGATTTCTACCTGGCCGATTACAGGTTTTCCGATAACAGCCTCGACTACGTGCTGGATGAGTGGGCAATTGTGGACCTTGCCCCGCTCGGGGCGGTCAAGAGCCTTGAATTTACGCTCAGCAGCAGCGACACGGGGCCGTTCGGGATGAATACGCCGGCATACTTTGCGATGGACAATCTGATTGTTCCTGAGCCGGTGACAGCCATGCTGCTGGGGCTGGGTACGGTGCTTCTCAGAAGACGCAGGGCGTAAGTTTTGTACCGTCTTCATATAAGAATAGATCACCTCAACAGCAGGGTGGGGCCCTGCAACAGCCCCACCCATATTGAGAAAGGTAAAGTGAAAGATGTTTTTGCAAAAGATTACAGGCGGATTTTTGGTCATACTGCTGCTTTCTGCAACCGCTGCCGGGGCCGGGCCTTATACCGAGGCGGGAATAAACGGTTTTCTCGGGGCCGACCGGAGGCACGCCGACCCCTTGAACGATGAGGACGCGCAGATAAATCCGATATTCAGGGGCTGGGCGACGGACTTTCGCGATTACCTGCCTGCCGACGACAACTGGAGCGGCCTCGGTGTCTGGAACGATCCGAAAAAGGCGCTCGGACCGGTGACGGGTCTGAATTTCGACATTGTAAGCCTGGGCGACCTCGATGAGGGTGAACTCGGAAACGACCTGCCGCCCGGCGAGATTACGCTGGTTTTCGGTGATCCTCAGGATGCGAATGACCCGCGGCATATACGCGACGTGCAGGGATATGATTTCGTTATCTTCGAGAACGGTTTTACTTCAAGTTTCCAGACCGGCGGCGGCTCCATCGAAGGTGAAATGCTTTCAGAGTTAGCGTACGTCGAAGTCTCCTCGGATGGTGTGAATTTTGCGAGATTTCCGGCGGTATCACTGACTGCCGGCCCGGTCGGGCCTTACGGGACCATCGACGTGACCGATGTGTACAACCTTGCGGGAAAACACCCGAACGCTTACGGAGTATGTACGGGCACGCCGTTTGATTTAAAAAAGATAAGCGGCACACCGGCGGTTGTGGAGGGCCTTGTGAACCTCAACAATATCAGCTTCGTTCGCTTGGTGGACATACCCGGCAGCGGAGATTTCACGGACCGGGCCGTTGAGCATATCGACCCGACCAGCGGGGCGGAGTGGGATTACTACGACGGCAATCACGCGATTTACGATGCGTGGGTGACAACAGGTTCCGGCGGGCTGGACATCGAAGCGGTCGGGGTGCTTAAGAGCCAGGAATACTCCGCGGATATAAATCTGGACGGCATGGTAGACGGTTTTGACTTCGTCTTGTTTGCATCTTCATGGCAAAAATGTTTTGCCGATGACGGCTGGATAAGCCGGTGTAATCTGGCTGAGGATGCCCACAATTCACCCCGCGCAGAGCCGCTGGTGATAGACTTTTGCGATTTTGCAGTGTTGGCGAAGCAGTGGTTCAAACAGGAAAAATGGCGGACCGAGCAAGAGCTGATGGATTGACAAATGCGCACGGATAACAGAAACGGGTATACGCTGATAGAGCTGCTGGTTGTAATCTCCATCGTGGCAATTCTGCTGAGCGTGATGATGCCTGCATTGGCAGCCGCCAGGTCGGAGGCGCGAAGCGTCGTCTGTAAATCGAACCTTCGTCAACTGGCGATAGCAAGCGTAGGTTATGCTTCGTCAAACGACGGCTATTATGTTGCTGCAGCAGCGGATATGTGGGACAATTCCGGGCTGCATCGCTGGCATGGTGTGCGCGATAGCCTGTCCGAGCCGTTTGATCCGGCGAAAGGGCCTTTGGCCGAATTCCTCGGCGCCGGGCGGATAAAGGAATGTCCCGCCCGGGTCAGATTCGTTAAGAGCCGGTCATGGGACAAGAATTTCGAGCAGGGCTGCGGTGGTTATGGTTACAATATGGCCTATCTGGGCAGCCGTATCTGGCAAAACGGGCTTAATAGTATTGAAAGCTGGCGGCAGGCTTATGCGAAAACGGCAAATATGACGGAGGTTTCACAGCCGAGTGCGACGGTTATGTTCGCCGATTGTGCGATGAGCAAGACTAAGGGTCATTATATCGAGTATTCATTTGCCGAGCCGCCTTTTGCGGTTTCGGGCGGCGAGGTCATGAGCAGCTCTTTCATGTCGCCGTCGATTCACTTTCGGCACAGACATCGGGCCAATGTGGTCTGGGCCGATGGAAGCGTCTGCTCCAGGAAAATGGCCCAGTTTGAAAAAGACAACGTCTACGGGATTACATCTGCGCAGATGGAACTGGGATGGTTTGAGCCTGTGAACAACTCGCCGTTTGACCTGAAGTAGCGCGGGCAGGCGGGCTGACGTCGGAGTCGCTGTTTTTTTTAAGCTTTGAGAGTTTATCATGGGCGAAAAGGTACTGGTTTCGTGGAGTGGTGGTAAGGACAGCGCGCTGGTTCTCTATGAGCTTTTGAAAAGCGCACAATATGAGGTAGCCGCGCTATTGACGACGCTGACGGAGGATTACGACCGTGTCAGTATGCACGGGACGCGGCGCCGGCTTCTGACCGGCCAGGCTGAGGCGCTGGGCTTTCCTTTGGAGAAAGTGTATATTTCAAAGTCCGCTTCGAATGCCGAATACGAGTCAAGAATGGGCGAGGTCTTGACAAGATATTTGCGAGCGGGCGTCGGGTCGGTGGCTTTTGGGGACATCTTTTTGGGGGATTTGCGCAAGCATCGTGAGGAGAATCTTTCGCGGCTGACAATGACGGGGATTTTCCCGTTGTGGAGGCGTAATACAGCCGGGCTTGCGGAATATTTCGTGGATTCCGGTTTCAAGGCGGTTGTCACGTGCGTGGATTCCGAGTATCTGAGCGGTGATTTTGTCGGCAGGGAGTACGGGCGAGAATTCCTGTCGGATTTACCGGATGGTGTGGATTGGTGTGGTGAGAACGGAGAGTTTCATTCTTTTGTTTACGATGGTCCGATTTTTCACCAGGCCATAAGGCACAGGCAGGGTGAGACCGTTCTGCGCGAGGAGCGGTTCTGGTATTGCGACTTGAAGGCGGTCAATGGGGATTCGGCTGGCGGCGTGACGCCGGGCTGCTGAGCTATTTGAGGGCCGGATATGAGTCTGGTGAGGCTGCAAAGTGTGGCTTCGCAGGTCAAGCGCCGAGCGCGCTTTGGTCTTGCGGGTTTTAACCAGCTTCTTTGGCCGACGGTTTGTATGAACTGTGGTCGGAATATCTGTGAGACGGACGACCGGCTTTGCAGAAGCTGCTGGGGTGAGCTTCTCGAGTGTACGGGGGGTGATTACTGTCCGCGGTGCGGGCGGGATGCGAGCAGGTACGGGCTTGTCGAAGGAAGCTGTCCGGATTGCCAGGGCAGGGAGTTTTTCTTTGACGGAATAGCACGTGCCGGTGTCTACGACAAGGCGCTTCGGAAGATGATACTGGCTTTCAAGCTCTCTGGTCGGACGGAGTTGGATGTTGTTCTCGGTTTTCTGGCAAATTCGGCATTTCAGGGCGCCGCGTTCGTCCAGGAAGTGGACTTTTTCGTACCGGTACCGATGCATTGGACCAGGCGGCTGCTCCGCGGGTACAATCAGTCGCACCTCATAGCCAGGAGATTGAAACATGATTCAGTGAAAACCAATACCGAACTGGTCAAAATCCGAAGGACTAAGAGTCAAACCGCGATGACCACTCCCGCCGGCCGGGCAAGAAACGTCGCCGGCGCCTTCGCCGTCCGCCGCGGACACAGCTTCGCCGGACGCAGGCTCTGCCTCGTCGACGACATAAAAACCACCGGAGCTACGCTGAATGAGTGTGCCGATGTCCTCAAACAAGCAGGCGCGTCGAAAGTATACGCCCTGGTTGTGGCAGTTGCGGGCCAGAATGTGAGCTATCCCGCATTTCTCACACTATTGTAAGCAGATGTCCCTAAGGTCAGCAGAAATAAAGAGTTACAAAGCTTTTCCATAATACGGACAATAACAGTCTGTAATTCGGTACAAACTTTCAGATTTCGCTGAAAACCACAGGTTTTCTTGGGGGCGTGTAAGTAAGTGTTTACCTTGAAAGGAATTATGACGCAGGAGAACATACGCACACAGAGAAAATTTAGAAAAACAGAAACGCTGTGAGAAATGCGGGCTAATTGCGCAGCCGGCGGCAAGTTGAGCTTTTCGTGGGTTTTTATTCATCCGTTTTCCAGGCTCGTAATCTTCAGCGTCTCTTGCGCCGGACTCGACGCTAATCCGAGTCCAACGTCCGGCCTAAACTAAAGTTTCTCGTATTTTATGATTGCCCGGTACAGGCCGTTGATTCTGTTTCCTTCGATGGTGATTGGGGAGTATTTGTGGTTTCTTGGCTGGAGTCGGACTTTGTCGTCCGGTTCGAAGAAGATACGTTTGAAAGTTGTCTCGTGGGGCATTATGAATCGGATGAAGCAGTCGTCGCCGTTTCGCACTTCTGCGGCGGGGGAGAAGATTACAATGTCACCTTCTTTGAACTTCGGCTCCATGGAGTCACCGACAACCCGGACAGCAAATCCGTTCGGGTCGTGCAAGTCCGGGCATCGGACGTAGTCGTCGGCGATACCGACCGGATAGTCGAGATCGTCGAAATCACTTGGGTATCCGGCGGCAACCTTGTTGATGATAGGCACTGCTCTTCCGGCGGCTATCAGAGGCTGAGGCTGATCGATGTCGAGCTGCGTCTGGCCGAGCAGCGAGTCGAGTTTTTTTAGAGAAGACTTTCGATGTATGACGTTTTTTATGAGGTGTCTAAACTTCTGATTTTCCGCCTCGGCGGATTCGTAAGCCTGGCGGATGTCCGGCGGGATTCGCTCCATATGTGCGATGTGCAGCAGCAGTCCGGGCTCGAAGCCGAGTAGTTTTTCGAGCCTTGTGAGCAGTTCGTCGCTGGGCGGGTTCTTGACCTTGCCTGTTTCAATGGTCGACAGATACGGCTTCGAAAATCCGACACGAGTGCCGACCTCGTCGAGCGTCAGCTTCAATTCTTCACGTTTGTTTCTTATTATCTGGCCTAACGACATAGTACAAATCTTACAGTAGTCTGAGGTAAAATCAAGGGCAGAATATCCGAGGGTTAGTGTTTTAATTTGCCATTATAGGCTCTGCTGCGATCATGTTCTTCGGGCTGCGGGCGTATTTTTTCACTCCTATCGGTTTACTTAAGACGTTTTTCTCTGGTAAATACGGCAAAGCCAAGGATGGCTAACAGGGCGGCGGCGGACGCATATTTGACGGCTGCGGGGAGCATCCTTCCGGTTCCTGCGATGACGCCGAAATCAGCCCCGCCGGCGATAAGATCGAGTATTATCCCGCCCAGGAGGGCACATCCGGCAACGACGGCCAGATACGCAATTGCGGTTCTGGCTCCCAGAATTTTCCAGATGGTGACGAACGAGGCTGCGTTTGTGGCCGGTCCTGTCATGAGAAAGACCAGCGCAGCTCCCGGTGTAAGTCCTTTCAATATGAGTGCTGCGGCGACGGGTACCGAGGCGGTTGCGCAAACGTAAACGGGTATTCCGAGAAACATCATTATGATCATGGGCAGGATTCCGGTTCCGAGTTTTTCAGCAAAGTAGTTTTCGGGCACGATTGCGGAGATGACGGCGGCGACGACAAGTCCGAGCAGCATCGCCCTGCCGATGTCTCTCGGAAGAGTGACGAATCCATATCTGAGGCTGCCCAGGATTCTCCTGCCGCCCGTGGCGTTCCGGCAGCACTCGTCCGTGCATTTTTCAACCGTTGTTGCGCCTTCACTTGAAGTTGGGGTAAGCAGGTCTACAAGGCCGCCTCCGATGATGCCGGTTGCCAATGCCGCCAGTGGTCTGAAAACTGCAAAGACAGGCCCGAGAAGGCTGAGCGTGACGAAAATGCTGTCGACGCCGGTCTGGGGCGTGGAGAGCAGGAAAGCGATGGTCGCCCCCTTGCTGGCACCGTGCTTGTGGAGTGACATAGATACCGGGATGACTCCGCAGGAGCACAAGGGCAGCGGAACACCGAAGACGGAGGCTTTCAGGAGCGGCCAGAGCCCCCTTCCGCCGAGGTGCCTTTCGACGAACCGCTGTGAAACAAATGCCGAGAGAATTCCCGCGACAAAAAAACCGAAGAGCAAATAGGGCGACATCTCGGCAACGGTTTGCCAGAAATCAATCACTATCAGTTTGACGGAATCAAGCATTATTCAGCACCTCTTTCCGGCCCAGGACGCTTTTACTATTAGCTTGTCGGTATTTTTCGCCGAGAATATAACGACCTGGCCTTCAAGACCTTTGTCGGATTTGAAAATATACCGCTCGGCTCCCTGCACTGTTACCTCGTTATTAGATACAATAATTTCAATATCTTGTTCGGGGCCGGCGCGGCGCATTACGTTCGCGAGCAAGAAGGCTTTTTCCAGGCCGTCTCCGCAGCCGTAGTTGGCCACCTCATCCGGCTGAGCCAGGCGCGGTCCCTCGTAGATGGAGACATCGGGCATTCCTGCCAACCGGTTGTAGACCTGCCGGACAGACATGGATTCTGCCATTTTCAAAGAGACCGGATTTCGCTCGACGGCAGCCTTTACGAACGGGCTCCATTCGCAGGTCGGCATGTGACGATACGTGTAGAAGGCCAGGTCCGCGGTGGCGTTTTCGCGGCGGACAGACTGCAGGTAGTCGATTATCTGCTCTCTGCTCTGCTCTGTGGAGATTCTTATCGGGTCAACTGGCAGAAAGTTTTTGTTCGGTGAGGGCAGCCTGGCTTCGATGTGCACGAAATCGGCAAGTTCGGCGACAAGTTTTCCGGCATCGGGTATGACGGGCTCGAAGTATTCTGTGAGTATCGCCTTCCCCCGTAGGTCTGCCGGGTCGATCTTTTTTTTACGAACGAGTCCTTCGAGTTCGTCGCATCGGATTCTTCCGGGCAGTTGATAAGGCGCAAAATCCTCTTCCGAGACCTCGGCAAGGAGTTTCTCGTGCGTGGCGTCGGCGATTCGGAAATTGCTCGAGTGCTCGTAGTGAAAGAGAACCTCAGCCTTTACGAACTGCGGGATGCCGTGACAGTCGCGACATACCTGGAAGTACTCTTGATAGTGTCGATTCAGACGCAGGAAATTGGCGAAAACCTGAAGGTTCAGATTCGTTGACAGATATTCGCCGAGCCTTTTAGTGAAGTGCTCGTAGGCCCGTTTGTCGATGGTTGCAGCGTCGTAGATGCAGTGAATGTAACCGGAAGGATGTGTGACGATTGTGACGTTTTCGTTTCGAAGCGCCCGCTGGGCCTTGTTGGATATTTCGGTGCCGTTGAACCACATAGTCCTCGTGACGAGCCTTCTGTTGTTTGTGAGGACGCCGTCCTGGACGTCGATGAAATTCTGTGAGTGAAGCGGCGTGAGTATCATATAGATGTCTTCGAGTGGGATTTGACAGACGATGAACGCGGCGGCGACGTAAAGGGCAGCCAGCGAGACGCATTCTCCGGCCTTCTTGGTGTATGCCGGTTTGAGCCGAAACGCGTCCATTGCCTCGACGGTCTCGGTTTTCCAGTACGGGATGATATCGGAGTCGTATTTGTCGAGGCCGAAATGCCGCCGGATGTCGACGTCGAAATAGTACTCGTCGCCGTGGTAGCCGAAAAGTGCGTTGCTTCGAGAGACGGCCTCGGGCGAGATAAAGTGCTCGAAGCGCTTCAGCTCGGCGTCTTTACCGGTAAGGCCCCATGTTTCCAGGTCGAGGTTGAACTCGTATTCGTCCATTATGAACTGTTTGAGGCGCATCAGCTTCTTGTAGCTGCTTTTGCCTTCGAGCTTCTTGAAACAATCGAGCTGCCGCCACCGCCAGATGACCGGGCTCATTATGTTGGCGAGCACCAGGCTGTACATAAGCTCGGGAAAGACGAAGATCTCCATATCCGAGAGGGTTATCGCTGATGTGTATTTTTCCAGTTTTTCCGCATTCATCGGCAGCTGGCTCCGACATACAGACGTTAAAAGTCAGTCTTTTTGATATATACTCGCTGCTCCAGACCGTTGTTTCACGATATTTCAACCCTTCGCCGGCAAGAGTTTTGAGGAGTTGATTTTACAAGAGATTTACGGCTTAGTCCATAACAAGTAACCAGGGGCGCCGGGATGGTTCCAAAAGAACGAGGCAGGCCGAGAGGACTGCCTCCTTTTGAGCATCCGCAAATAGGCGATAATCGCCTTTTCCCTTCTATTGAGCGGATAGAATCTCAGTTGTGAATGTAGAATCACAAATCGTGCGGGAATTCCAGTCATCCACATAAATATGCATTACCACGTGACCGGCCTCTTCGGCCTTGAAAGCCTGCGAAGAACAAAGTGGAGCCAAAAGTGCACGTCCTCCTGTTGGGACAGGAATATTTGCAGCACAAACAGAAGGCCAAGGAGAAGCGACAACTTTTACACAATTCTCCGGAGAGAAAAACAAACCGCAGAGATTGAGGATGTTTTTTGTTTGGTGGCCAAAGTTAAAAATTTCTACTTGCACAACAAAAACATCTCCAACCGTTAGTTCGTGAAGTTCTTCAAACCTGGCAAACTTATTCCCCACAAGCTCAGATCTAAAAATTGTAACGTCTGTAACTCGAATATCACACTCTGGGGCGGTTGGGATTATTTCTATATCCAGCGCTACGGGAACTCTCTGGTAGCCGCCGCCACCGAGATGTAATTCTCCGGTTATATGGTATGACCCCGGACCTATAGGAAAGTCGTCATCTTTTCCTAGGGTTCCATTGTCATTCGTCATATTCCAGATCTTTCGGTATTCTTTGGATTCATGGGCATCCAAATGAAGCGTTATAAAGCCACATGGAGGAATAAGGCGCCAGTGCTCCCAAATTTCCGTATTATTGCCGTCTGTGATAACAAGGTGAGCAGCATAATAGCAGTTCAAAATCGGCGCTATCTCAAGAGGGGTTTCAGTTAGATTTGTAACTCGATACATAATTTCCACATCTTCCCCTGAATTATAAACAGGCTTATCTGTCTGTATGCAGTATTCGATGCCATCCTTCACCACAGAGTTCGAATTCAGCGGAGTAGATGGGATTATTTCTATCTGTACTGAGACTGGGACGTACCTATCATGAGTTTCCCGGTAACCTAACACACCAGTTACATTATAGTTTCCAGGCAAAATATCATCACCGTTCTTATCAGTCATATTCCAGGTATGACTATATTCAAATGACTCAGAAGGACTAAGACTAAATGAAGTAAACGCGTCCGTGCTTGGCCGACCCAGATTGTCCCACATTCTCAGTTGGTCCTTATCTACCATCCAATCGCAAGTATTCTCTAACGGCCCATAGCTGAATATAAACTCCACATCATCCTCACTCAAATTACTCACCCTGTACAAGAGCTCGACATCTTCTCCCAGATGGTAAACAGACTTATCTGTTTGTACATAGTATTCGATCCCGTCCTTCACCACAGAGTTGGAATTCCCGTACCATGACTCTGTCATAAGCCATTGACTCGCCACAACGCCAACGTCAAGAAAATTAACGATACCGTCGCTATTAACGTCACCATCCAATGTTTTTTCTCGCAGCATAGGTAAAGTAGCTGGTTCCGGAACGAGCCAGAGATTGGTCAAGCCACCGTCAGCTTGAAAGTAACGACTGTTCGTCTTGTCGCCACGTATGCCGAAAAAGACACCCGGTCCAAACCAGCGCGGGGTCTGCGGCTCCGTGGGCAGTTCGCCACTTATAAGATGCTCGGCATAGGCTCCGGCAAATTCCATTTCAATCTCCTTCACCAATACGTCGGCAGCCAAGGGGGTGTTATTGTAGCTGCGCAGGAAGAAACGATCTTCTGCCGACCCGGCGTTGTCGGTGATGCTAATGTAAAAATCGACGTTAGTCAGGTCACTTCTGAACTCGACTTCACCGGCCTTAATCGAAACCCCGGACGGACCTTGATAATACCGATACTCTATCTGGTTATCCAGAGGATTCAAATCAGTCGCTGACGTATCATATGTAAACGTCCCGGTTATACTTGCTCCCTGATGAACCGAGTCGCCTTTGCCATAAAAAGCACAATATGGATCCTCCAGATTTGTTATTTTACCGGTAAATTGCAGTGTTACCAACTCACACCGTGCCTGCGGAGCACAAATCAAGGCGGATACGACCAACAGTATTGTCAAAACGATTGCCTTCTTCATCTTCTTCCCTTTCTCTCAATTGTTCCCTGTCAGGCCCGGTCGGAACTTTTCCCCGAAATTGGCCGCTCGCAATTGTACGGGACATTAACATATTATAACCGTTATGAATCCCGATGTCCAGATAATTCTTCCCTAATCATTGGATTTCCCGTAGGTTGCGGGCCTCTACACTATCGTTTTTCTTCTGCGTCTACCGACAGGGCTAAGTCGAACCAGAAGGGCGCCGGCACCTATGACTAAAATGCTGCTCGGCTCAGGAACAACCCAGGCGGAGGTCACCTGTCCGTTAAACGAAAACTCTACGCCCTTGGTTCTGTCGCCTTCAACGCCAAACCGGCCTGCCAAAGCCCACCGGTCGAGGAGAGATGGCATAGCCGAGAGGGAATCGGTCGAAAGCAGTTGGCCTGTGCTGTCGCGCAGGTCCAAAAACATGAAGCCAACCGATAGGCCGCTGTCCAACGGGCGATTGTTGTAGCTCATCAGACTAATCGAGTCATGTTTCCGTCCCAAGTGGTTGTCTGAAAGTAACACCCTGAAATCAGGATTGCTTGAATCCGTTGCGAACTCAAAATCCCCGACCGTCAGCAAAATGCCCGATCCGCCGCTGGAATACAGATATTCTCCCAAACTGGGCTGAGCAGGTCGTGAATCAGGCATTGAACTGTCATATGTGCAGATGATTTCTACAACGTCACCTACTGTAATTTTACCGTCCAATACACCGAAGTAATCGTACACCCGGTCCACTACTTGACCCGTAAAGCCTAAGACTACCAACTCGCACCGCGCGGCCGGCGCACAAATCGATCCGCATACGACCATTGCTATTGTCAAAACGATTGCCCTCTTCATCTTCTTCCCTTTCTCTCAATTGTTCCCTGTTAAGCCGGATCGGAACTTTTCCCCGAAATTCCCCGCTTGCCTGGTGACCTTCGCCTCACCAGTAATCCGCCTCCGCCAAGCATAACCAAAGTAGCTGGTTCCGGAACGAGCCAGAGATTGGTCAAGCCACCGCCAATTCGAAAGTAACGGCTGTTCGTCTTGTCGCCATGTATGCCGAAAAAGCCACCCGATCCAAACGGGCGCGGGGTCTGCGGCTCCGTGGGTAGTTCGCCACTTATAAGATGCTCGGCATATGTTCCGCCAAAGCTCATGTAAATCTCCTTCACCAGTACGTCGGCGGCCAAGGGGGTGTTATTGTAGCTGCGCAGGAAAAAAGTGTCTTCTGCCGACCCGGCGTTGTCGGTCATGCTAACGTAAAAATAGACGTTAGTCAGGTCGGTTTCGAACTCCACTTCACCGGCCTTAATCGAAACCCCGGACGGACCTTGATAATACCGATACTCTATCTGGTTATCCAGAGGATTCAAATCAGTCGCTGACGTGTCATATGTAAACGTCCCGGTTATACTTGCTCCCTCACGCACCCACTCGCAAAGCACAATTCGGCAGCAATAGTATCTCACGCATTTTTTCCCTCCTTTCGTTTTGCCTTCAACTTTTCATCCTGAGGGCTCCAAAACCCCGTAAAGGCAATTTTCACGCACACAGACAAGCCCCCTGGGCGTTTTTTCTGAAAAAAAAATTACCCCAAAAAAGCTTCGCCCCGAGAGAGCAACCCATATATTATACAACAACTCCATAATACACGGGCCGTCCGGTTTTTGTCAAGCTTTTTTTGCTAAAAACTACAAAAAAAACAACTGGTAAATTCCATAAACTCCGGGCCCAGCCTGACTTACAGCGGATATTGCCGCCTCCATCCTTAAATCGCGAGCGAAAAATCTACTGGACGCTAATGGGGAAAAGTAATTCTTGGGTGAATCCGGTTTTCTGTTAGTGCGGCTGGAGGCAGAATTCGAGGATTTCGCAGTCGGTGCATTGTGCTCGGCAGGCGCCGGTGCAGTTTTCGAGGATTCCGACGCGGGAGAGTGCGAAGTCGTATTTGACGGGGTCGGCTGGTTCGATTCGCACAAAGGCCTCGGTAATCGTCAGAGCGGCTTTGAGGGAGGCGTTCTTGTGGTTATGGAGGCCTAATATTTTGCATAACCTTGCCATGTGGACGTCGACGGGCACTATGAGTTTCGCTTTGTCGATGGATTTCCATAGGCCGGGATCGACACTGTCCTTGCGGACCATCCACCGGAGGAAGAGGTTCAGTCTTTTGCAGGCGCTGCCGCCTTCGGGATTCGACAGCAGGTATCTCAGGCCCCTCGAAGGCCGGCTGTTGTGAATCCTCGTGTGCATCTGCAGGAGCGCATCGCAGAATTTCGACAGAGCGGGGATGATGTTCTTGTCGCCGGGGCTGTGGAACTGAGTGAAGAAGTCTTCGAGGGAACCGTGACTTCCCAGTACTTTTTTCAAGATTATGAGAAGGTCGGATATATCGTCGCCGGTGGTGAAACGGTGCTTGAAATCCTTTAATACAGCCCTTTGCCTCGCATCGAAGTCTCGAACAAACCTACCAGGGGCTGGGCTCATGCGTTGGAAGAGGTCCGTGAGGCTCTTTTCTATCTGCCCAACGCGTCCGTATGCGAGGGCGGCCGACAGGAAGGCGGCGATTTCCATGTCGCCGCGAGCCGAATAGTTGTACACGAACTGGAGGGGGTCAGGCTTTATGAACTGCCGGTGGTTGTACCGCCCGTAAAGCGCTTCGAGCACGTTCGTTCTTATTGCGGTTTGCCTGGTCATGTTGACGGTATCTTTGCCATTCGCCCGATTGTTGTCAAGTTTTTATTTGTTGCGGTTTGTAGCTTTGGGCCTCGCGGGCCGCTGCGACCGGGCCGTGTGGATGGACGGCGACCGGGTGGTGTTGTGTCGCCGTGTTGGCGAGGTGCTGAGATAGTAGGTGGTAAAACAACAAATGGGCTTTAGACTGCGGAGAGGGTGTTTTTTCTTAGGTTCATTTTGTTGAGTGCTCGCCTGTCGAACCTGCTTCTGCAGAAATTCGGGAAGTGTTTCAAAAGATAACGCTGCTCGGCGTTAATCCTGTCGAAGTCAATTCTTTGGTTCAGTACACAGACAAAATAGGTTTGCTTTGATTCCCGGCTTCTGTAAAGCCTGGAGATTCTTCCGCTGATGTTGGTAGTATCGCCATCTCGAAATTGAATTGTCAGGTTGATTGGACGATTGATTTGAATTTGACCGGCGACGTTGTCCTTGCAGAAAAACTTAATAGCTTTTTGCGAAAGGTCGAGAATGTGGAAGTCGGCGTTGAGCACCCTGGGCGTTTCGTTAGGCGGGTAAACTATTCTGAAGACCTCTCTTCTCTGGGATGTCCTCTCTCTTTTTGCGAAGGGTTTTCTGTCCTCGAGCCTTCTGTTGATTCTTCTTCTGTCCGCTACACCTCTGTTGCAGCTTCTTCTGTCAGGTCTGGTTCTTCTCCAGTCTTGCCTACTGTCAACCCAAGTCAAAGTCATTTTCTCGCCCCCCCAATCACGCCTGGTCTCGGACCCACGATACTTGCGGGTGGTTTCCTGAGCCGTTACCGTTTCCTGTGGCTCGGGGTATCAGTCAACAATAGGCCAATAGCAGCGAGCAGCGTGCCAGAGTCGAAGGGCATTCTGCCAAAAAGTTGCAACTACTTTGATTAGGGGCAGTTAGGAATGCAATTTTTTCAATGGGCGGCGGAGGGCCGCGCCGCATCTCAGGCCCTGGATGATACACCGGGCAATTTCAGCAGAACCTTCGGCTTGACGTCTTTTAAGCCGGCGCGCTGTAAGTTCTTTCACGCAAAGCTGTTACGGGCGCCGGTCGCGGAGGCGCAAATTTCAGGTGTATCATTTTGGTAATTGAGACAGGGTAGTCTATATGAGACAGCCGCCAGGCTGTTGGAATACAGAAAGGCATGGTCGCGTACAAATGAGCAGCACGCCCAGATTGGCCGATAAGGGCGCAAGACCCCCCGCAGGGGGTGGTTAATCCTCCAAGAGGATTCCTCTTCTATCGAAATGTGTCCTGCAGAAGTTGGGGAAGTTCTTCAACAAGTATCGCTGTTCGTCGGTTACCCTCTCCTGGGGTATTAGTTCATCGAGCATGCAGACGAAAGAGGTCTCCTCTCCATCTTGATCCTGCTCAAGCCTTGTGATTTTGCCGCAAACCCTGCGGGTACTGCCGTCGCGGAACTGGATTGTCACTTTAAGAGGGCCATTGACCTGCGGGGAAGGTTCGGCCCCGTTTTTGCAGGCGAATTTTACTGATTTTTGTGCAAGATCGATCACTCGATAATCGGCATTGAGCACTGTCGGGCCTTCGTCGGGAGGATAAACGACCCTGAAGTACTTTCTTCTCTGGAATTGTCTTCTTTCGAGGGTTCTTCTTTCAGCTTGTCTTCTGTCGGCCTGCCTTCTGTCAGTCTGTACTTCGCTTGTCGGTGACGACTGAGGCTTTCTTCTCTCTTGTTCCCTTCTGCGGGTTTGTCTTCTTTCAAACCACTTCATATTCCGATACACCTTTAGGCGTCTGGAAGGTGGTGCCGCTCAAACCATAATATTTTCGGGAAAAACCAGGGTTGTCTTGAGAAGTTTTCGTATTGAATTGGTGTGCATAGCAGCGGTTTGCAGGTCCGTAAATACCCTAAGCCGGACGTGCGGTAAGCAGCCTTAGACTTCTCTGACGACCGGGGCCTACGGTCAAAGCTGGACGAGTTTTCGCCAGTTTCGGTTGTCTGCCTGTATCAGACGGTCTGCTTGAGGAAAGCTTTGTGCTCCGGCGTCATATCGATGGGGCATTGATTTGTCCTTTTGCCATTTTTCCAGTACGGGGCTCAAGAGTCGCCATGCGATTTGGACTCCGTCGTATCTTGCAAACAGTGTCTGGTCGGCGAGCATGCAGTCGAGCAGGAGACGCTCGTAGGCTTCCGGCATTTGGATGCGGAAGATGGAGGCGTAGCTGAAACTCATGTTCAAGGTTCCCATGCAGATTTTCGAGCCGGGCCTTTTTGCCTGAAAGCTGAGCGAAATACCCTCTTCCGGCTGAATTTGCAAGACAAGCACATTCGGAGGCATTTCTTCAAGTCCAGCGGCGAGGAACATTGAATGGGGTATTTTCTTGAATGTGATTGCTACTTCGGTATCCTTACCGGCCAGTCTTTTTCCGGTGCGCAGGTAAAAGGGCACGCCGCTCCATCGCCAGTTGCTGATGAACACTTTGGCGGCGACGTATGTCTCGGTCTTTGAGTTCGGGTCTATTCCCGGCTCCTGGCGATAGCCACAGACGGGTCGGCCTTCTATCGAGCCGGGACCGTACTGGCCCCTTATGATGCGTTGCTCGAGCTTTTCGAGGTCGAAGGGGCGTATGGAGCGAAGCAGCTTTACTTTTTCGTCGCGGATTCGGTCGGCTTCGAACGACGTGGGTGGCTCCATTGCGACCATCGCAAGCATCTGCAGCATGTGGTTCTGGAAGATGTCGCGCAGGGCGCCGGCTTTTTCATAGTATCCGCCGCGGTGCTCGACGCCGACGGTTTCGGCAATGGTGATCTGGACATGGTCGATGTAGTTTCTGTTCCAGATCGGCTCGAAGATTGTATTTGCGAAGCGTAACATGAGGATGTTCTGGACGGTTTCCTTGCCGAGATAATGGTCGATTCGGTAGATCTGTGATTCCTGGAAGCATCGGTGGATCCTGGCGTCGAGTTCTGTGGCGGTGGCGAAGTCCCTGCCGAAGGGCTTTTCGACGACCAGTCGGATTTTCTCTACGTGCTGTATCCCGTGCGGGCAGGACAGGCCGGCTGAGCCGAGTTGCTCGATTATTGAAGGATAGAGAAACGGCGGCACGGCAAGGTAGAAGATGTGGGCTGAGTCGACGCGGTAGGTCTTGTCGAGTTCGATGAGTTTTGCCTCGATTTTCTTGTAGAAGGCGGGGTCGTTGTAGTCGCCGCTTATGAAGTACAGCCTCTGGAGGAAGGATTGGAGGGTTCTTTGCGAGAGGGAAAAAGATGCTTTTTTCATCGCTTCACGGGCGTTTTCGCGGAACTGCTTGTCTGAAAGTTCTTTTCTGCCGGCGCCAAGTACGTAAAAACTTTCGCCGATGAGTTCACGGCCGAAGATTTGGCTCAGACTTGGGATTAGTTTTTTGTGGGAAAGGTCGCCTGAGGCCCCAAAAACGATGATTCCGTTTGGGCCGGCTGGTGTTTCGGCGCAAATTATTTCGGGTGTTAGGAGCGCGGGTGTTATCTTTTCCATTGTTTTTCTCCGCTGAGACGGTTTTTGGAACCTATTCTACAGTGGGGCCGATAGCACGCAAGGCGTATTTTTCGGTGAGCGTCCCCGGTTTTCGTTATTTATATCGGCAAAATGTGGG
>Ga0180437_10003335_pt1 | contig 24034 bp, 12 predicted proteins | sample SS_ome_4_FD_132410 | JGI IMG/M metagenome (GOLD analysis project Ga0180437, IMG submission 132410) | Hypersaline lake sediment archaeal communities from the Salton Sea, California, USA - SS_3_D_1 metaG | ecosystem: Environmental > Aquatic > Non-marine Saline and Alkaline > Hypersaline >... | reverse complement strand
TTGTCGACTTCCATCGCTATGAAAAACACCTGGCCAGTGTCCAGCACCACCACATCGTCAAGCTCAACCTTGTGAAAACCCGGCCTTGCCATAGTTCCACTGATCTGGGTGACTGCAGCACTGCTCAGATCATCCCTATGAATTCGCACTGTATAACTGACATCCTCCGCTATAGTGTAGAAACCAACCGATTTGAGGCGCTCACTTTGTTCAGCTACAAAACGGTTGGCCGCAGCCGCTATAGCGGGATCGCCACTTGTATCATACTGCCAGCCGTGCAGCGAGTGACTGTAAATCGCATCGAAGCTGACCTTGTCAACGTCACGAAACGTTACTCCACCCATTTCCGGATGCCGGGCCGTATGCTTGTCGTAGTAAGAAATCCAGAAATGGCCATCGCCGTATTCGCCCCAACTGTCTCCCCAACTGTTCCTGCACAGCCATGCACCGTTAAACTCTGCTTGCGTAGCTTTGTCGTCGTCCCAGCCTACAATAGCAACTGCGTGATTAGGCAGATTCTCGTCATCCACAGGCTGGTAGTGTGTGCCCTCACTGTAAAAACCTCCCCCCCAATACATACAGGTCCCGACGGAACCATAGCTGATAACCGCTTGTTTTATGCGCTGTCGTTTCTCGGCGTCTGTCCCCGACAATGTGTGCCACTCGATGTGACGTGGGATAAAGTAAACGTAGCTGTCGTCGCACTTTGGTATCCCGTCTGTATCCGAATATCCGAATTTCACTCGCTTGGCGGGATAGTCACCCTCGATGATTTCGGTGTTCAGCGTTTCATTGACTGCCCCATGATTGACTAAATATGCCGTCGCGATGCGGTAGTCGCCCCCCAAATGGACTATAAGCCCGTGTGTCCGAGTTGCTAACGGTTCATCCGTATTGCTACCGGGAAAAGGAGGTCCCTGGCCTGTGAACCAACTATTACTCGGAATCTCATCACCGTCCATGCCCTTCCGGGTAAACCCGCTGAACTTATCAAGATGATATTCAGCCAAATCCGCCTCGCCCACCATGTCTGCCGCTGCCCAATTACCTGTAACGGTAAGATTGCTCTCCATTGCCGCGGTAGTGCCAAAAATCCAGCATGTTCCCCACGATTGGTCCCGCACCGCCGTCGTGTAATCTGTTGTACCGTCACCGTAGTAATCCCTGAGGTCAAACCTCGCATCGGTTTGGCTCGGCTGACCCAACAGACAAGCCGGTACGATCAGGTTAATCACAATAATTCCAACAAAGGACCTCACCATCCCGCTCCGGAAAACAGCCCCCTGTTCTCAAAAGCATATTATACCAAAGATTTCTGTGGCTCTCACCGGATTTCGTGTGAAGGGCGTAAAGAAATCGCGGCGGCTGGCGGTCTAAAACCACGGCGCCGCGCGGTCGTCACGCCTCTTCCACAACTTCCAGCCCCAGGGCTTTGCCAAATTCGATCAGCGGCTCCTTTACGTCGCCGAAAACTGTTACCCGGTGCCAACCGAAGATGTCCCACTGATCGAACAGCTTGCCGATATCGCCCCGGACTTCGCCTACCAATTGGGTGCGGCAGCCTCGAGGGGCGTCAAGGTTGCCAACCGACTTAGCCTGGTGGATGACCATGGTCTTGCGGGCGAAATTGGTACGGAACGACGTCGTCATATAGCCCGCAGGCAGGAACGACTGCGCGCAGGTCCCCCGTGGGTCGAGGTCGTGGAGCGTCCGGATGCGATACATGTTCGATGGCCCTTCGGGGCCAAAGGCCTTGGTCGTGGCCACGCAGTGGGCGTAAACGATCTGGTTCTTCGCCGTATCGAGCACCGGATCGGAGACGTAGCCCGGTCGGCCTGTGAGGACTCGGGCCATTAGCATACTCAAGGTGTCGTCGGGCATGGCCTCACAGACTCCGTGTCCACCGTCATTAAGCAGTTGCATGAACCCAAGGCATGGATATGCCGGGAGTTTCCCTGCATTAAATCCCCCGAGACAATTCATGGTGACCGTATCGGTGTCGTAGCGCTTGAGCAACTCGAGTGTGGCCAGATAGACCGCGCCGGCCTTGCGAATATACTCGGGCGTGGGTTCGACGACCTTGTCAGCCTTTTTAGTCCACCGGTCGGCCCATTCAGCCGCTTGATTCGGACCGACCTGCTCGTAGAGTGCGTTGAACTCCTCGAACCCGATGTAGATACCCTCGGCACCGAGGAAATCTTGCTTTTGGCCCGGCTTGCCACGGCCAACAATCAAGAACCGCGAGTTTTTGAACCGCTTGACGGCCTGACCGATTTGGGTAAGCTTGACGGCGTCTTCAATGCACTTCATCTGACCGACCGACGCGAAGGTTTTCCGGTACACGTCCCGGCACCTTCGGGCGAATGCGTCAGGCATGGTGCCAGGCTTAAGCTCCGCAAAGCAGCGCGCCACGGCCACCAAATCGTCCATCCGTGTGGTCGCTACGCCGCAGGCCGGAATGCTCTCCCCGCAAAGCCTGCTGTAACCGACCAGGAAGACGCCTGAACCGCCCAAGTATTCATCAGCCACAACCATCGGCTTGCCAAGTTTGCCGATCGCTGTGATGGCGCCGGTGAGAGACCAGGTCAGGGTGAGGGTATAAACCAGATAGCCGTCGAGTTGGTCCTTCATTGACGCCGCCTCTTGCACCTCATTCCGGTCGCGAACCACTATCGGTATGAACTCAACTTTGCGGCAGGCCTCTTTCAGCACCGTCAGGATTTCTTTCTCGCGGGCTTCCACGTCAAATTGCGGGTGCGGCCAACTCGCGCCGGCCTTCGACAAGAAGACCAGGCCGACCCGAACCGTTTTATCAGCAGGTTTGTCAACGGCGCTTGTCTGCGAAACCGTCCAGCCCCCTGTTGCCAGGGCTATCCCGCAGCACTTGACGAAGTCGCGTCTGGTGACCCCATGATGGCAACCGAAACATGAACAATGGTGATTTGAATGCGTCACGGGAACGTTATGAACGATAGGCCTTTCTTTCATAGCTTTTCCTCACTATTTGCAGGATAGTCGTTGGCGGTAACATGCACGGCGGAAGTAGTCCGCTCGCCGGTATTATACTCCAAAACTCAAAATCGCTGCAATATCATTTTAGATACGGCTAAATGAATTGTTTCCGTTTACGGGTGGCAGCCTTGTGCACACTGCGGCGGATAGCGGCATGACCTTCTATCCAAATATTAGAATGCGTGGTTTTGCAGGTTGTATGGGAATTGACGTTAAATTAACAGTGACAATGATTTACGATGCTGGCAGAGAATCAGGCGAAAATCGCAAGAAAGGTGGATACGATCACTTTCGTGCGCCCTTGTGTGCGAGGCCGGTTCTCGTATGCCGGCAAGACCTATCCAGACAACTTAATCTCCCAGGAAAATTTGCTGCGGCAAAATACGGCGATACCGCGCCGGGAAGAGAAGAATCGCGTTTTTTCCAGAGAAAGCTTGCATTATAGGGCATTTCGTGGTATAGTTGGTGGTTGGAGCGTCCGGGATTACTTCCACATCGCGTGCGAAAATCGCTGAGCATACGGTTGAACGGTAATTACAAGGAGAAATGTTATGACCAAGAAATTGATTCTGCCGGCAATTGTAGTTTCCGTTTTTGCAGGCTGTCGCGGGCATCCTGCTCGATGCAGGAAGTCCATTTATTGCCTCTTGTAAGTGACAAGTCTAACGTCCTGAAATAGGAGAGAAATGTGAAAACAATGAGCAATATCACGAAGAGAATTGTGCTGCTCGCTGTTTGCGCATCTGTGGTCTCGGCTCTATGTGGAGACGTCTGGGCGAATTCTTCTTTAAGAGTGGATTTCGAGTCAAGCACACGAGGGCCCAGTCTTGGCAGCCCCGCAGGCTGGAGCAGTTTCAACGATGTTGACATAACAAATGGTGACACGGCATCGGTGACTTTCGGTGATATCACCGTCAGCATTACAAACGAGAATACAAACAGAAACGGCGGGTTGAACCTGCACTTTTCCAGTTGGATCGATCCGCCTTACAGTCCGTCCGGTCCTCTGGCCGGGCTTATTCAGGACCACTTGTACGTGCACGACTCCGAATCAGGGGACCGTGTAAAGATCAGAGTAAATATAAGCGGTCTTTATACAGACCAGCCTTATCAAGTGACCACCTGGCACAACTCAGGATACTCTCACCTTGCCGCCCCTGCAAGAATTGATATTTACGCAGGGGACGATCTGGTTGTGGATGATCTTCAGCAAAGTCTTGCCGCATCGAACAGCGATGCCGCGTCGAAAGCTGTTTTTACCGCTATTGCGGATGCAGAGGGTAATATTACGCTCGATTTTGTGGCATGCAACACTACGAGCGGAGGCGCCTGGGAGAGCAACAACGTGGTGATAAACGGTTTTGAGCTGGTACCCCATCCCACTGCGACCTCTATCGTATTTGCCGAGCATGATTCCAGCGAACTGGAGTGGGTCGGGACCGCCGCGGTGGTCGATGTTTTACTGGTGAATCCACAGGCCGGGCAGAGTTACACGGTTGACTATGCCGCTATCGGCGGGACGGCGAGGGATGGTGTGGACTACAGCCTTGCGCCCGGGACACTTACGTTTAATCCGGGCGAAACCACTAAAACCATTAGTATCGATATCACCAATGATGGCTTGGATGAGTCTGATGAGACAATCATTCTGGAATTGTCGAATCCAACCGGCCCGGGTGTGTACGTCTTCAACGCCCGTCATACGTACACGATTGTAGATCCCAGGCCGGAGATTTCTTTTGCCGCGGAATCGAGCAGCGGTATAGAGGACGGAAGGCCGGTATTTATTGAGGTGGTTTTGTCCAACCCCTATCCCGAGACGGTCGCAATCGACTACGCTGCCACGGGCGGCACGGCCACAAACGGGGCCGATTATGACCTTCCACCGGGAACGCTAACCTTCGCTCCGGGTGTGGTGAGTCAGCACATCACTTTTATAGTGGTCAATGACTGGCAATGGGAGCCGGAGACCATTGTCCTGACGTTGTCTAATCCCGCCGAGCCCGGCCAGATGGGCGCTATCACACAGCACACCTACACTATCGGCGACAAGGGCGGCCTTCAATGGGACGGAAAGACCTGGTACTACTCCGAGCTACCTTCCCGGATATTCATCAACAGCGACGGCGACCTTGAGTGGGCTCCGATAGCAGGTGGCCAGTTTATTACAAGGATTCAGGAGCAGCGTCTCAGCCAGACCGGGGACGCGGTGGAAATGTCTTACATCTGGATGACTGACGGCCTCCATGAGTGTTCGGACTGTTTTGACTGTGATGCTTATTGCTTTGATTGGGACATCACTTGCATTGCCGGAACAGGGGATATGCGCGTTGGTCTGTTTGAAGCCGACGGCGAATTTGTGGAAGAATCCGGATTACAGGCGGGAAACGAGATCATTCGCGGCTACAAAGGCTACAACTTCCGCTTCGGACCTAACATGGTGGAAGGCCCCAACCGCTGGGTGGATTGCACCGGCGAAGTGCACAAGACCGGGTATTTTGTAAAGACCGACCCTGATACCGATGCTCTCATGCGTGCAAACGAGAATCTGATGGACTACATCGACGGTTTTGAGCTGGACCCCGGCGAGTATTCTCTGTTTACGATCCGGCTTGAACGAACATCTTCGAGCTGTGTGAAACTGTCGATTACACTCAACGGCAAAACGCAAAGCGACACCGACTGCTCGCCCAGCGACCAGCCTCAGAAGATAAACGTTTTTGCCGTCTATATGCGCAACGGCAGGGATTATACCCGGGTTGTGCTCCGGGCCCCCCGTGAGGCAGTAACATCGGCACCGGGTCCGACCAACGGCGCCGAGGAGATACCGACAGACGTCATGCTTTCCTGGAGAGGCGGCACCGAAGCAACCTCGCACGATGTTTACTTCGGCGGCAGTTTCGCGGCGGTAAACAACGCTACGCGTTCGTCCGGCGAATACAAGGGCAATCAACAGGCGGAAATCTTCGATCCGTCATGCCTCGAACGCGGCGGTACTTACTACTGGCGTGTCGACGACGTGACAGAAAGCGGGACGGTCAAGGGGCCGGTGTGGAGCTTTACGACATTACCATGCGCTGCCTTTGAGAGTTTCGAGGCATACGAGAATTCGGATGCACTGGAGGCCGACTGGCCTGCCGGCGGCTGGGCCTGGGTCGAGCTTGCAGGCGAGCACAGGAGCGGCGGCAAGTCACTCGAATTGGACTACTACAACAGAAATGTCGGCGGCGGAGCGTACAGCGAGGCTACCCGGACATTTGAGCAGCCCCAAAACTGGAGCGGCGGCAGTTCTGCGGGTTTCTATTTCAAAGGGCTGCCGAGCAACCAGAATGACAAGCTGTACCTTGTGCTGGAGGATACAGCCGGCGCCACAGCTTCTTACAGCGGCGGGGTAAGCAATCTTTGCAGCGAGAATTGGCAGTTATGGAGCGCCTCGTTCGAGCATTTCGGAGGAGTTGACTTAGGTTCGGTAAGAAAGCTGACAATAGGTGTCGGGGACAGAAACGGCTCGCCGAGCAGTGCGTCGGGCATCCTGTACGTCGATGACCTTGGCTTGTGCGGCGGCGGCTGTGAGCAGGCAGGATGCATTTGTCCGGGCGATGTGAACACCGACAGCCAGGTGGACCTCGAGGACCTCCAGGCTATCGCGGGCGTCCTGCTCGATGCAGGCAGTCCGTTTATCGCAGCAGTTCCTCCGGCGCCGATATGCGCCGACATCAACGGCGACAGCCAGGCCGACCTCGACGACCTCCAGGCCGTCGCGGGAATCCTCCTGAACGCCGGCAGCCCGTTCATTGTGCCGTGTGAGTAACAACTTGGGCGATGACATCGGATAACAAATCGGGGCCCGTGCTGATTTGTCGCGGACCCCGTTGATTTTTCAAAACCGCCTTAAAGAATTGTCGGCATCATCCGGCGCAGCCTTGTGCACACTGCGACGGATACTTGAATCCGGAAAAAAACCGCAAGACAACCAACCATAAGAAAAGAACCGCTCTGATGGAGGATTACTTGGAGCGGACACGTAGACAGATTGAACCTTCGACCCTCAGGTCGGCTACGCACTTCATGTCATGAAGCAGTTCATCACCGTTGTCGGAGACATATATGCAGATCGTGTCACGTACAAGCGCTGCCAACGGTTCTATCAGTAGTGTGCCGAAATAAACCTTTCCTTGTTGTTAACATACGAAAGCCTTCATTCATCTTCAACGCCTGCCTCAGACAATAATGGGCCCGACATTTTCCGTAGAACCTCAGCTTATATTCGTTCCCGCATGCTCAGTATCCTGTAATACCACTTTTCCGGCAAAAACGCAGGCCCTCAAAAACGTCTTTTCTTGCCGGATGTTTTCTCCAGGAGCGTAAATCTCAGGCAGGACGCAATTGGGCATCGTTGTCCCTGTTGTAAGGAACACGGTCCAAAACGGCCACATGCCGAAAAACTGAAGCTTCACAAGGAGGTTGCGGTCCCTGTGTTCTGAATACACGGTCGTCCGTGCGAACGACATAGAATGCTTATTCTCCGAATTACTACGGGTTAGGGATAGGATTCATCCACTGCGGCCAATCGGGCAATTCCTGGTATTCTCCGCGGTGATAGGGCCAGCCGCGATACCAGTCAAGGGTCCACAGTTCCTTTATAGTAACCTTTCTTACGCTCCAGTCGAGAAAAAGACTGTTTACAGTATATGCCGGATGCCGGTTAAGGGAGAAGCCCCTCATTTCATGGATGTCCATGGGTTGGGAATAATAGATTTCGCCGTCGTATTCCGGAGGGTCATCCTCGGGAAGCGGGACACCGCCCTCGCGGGCGCAATCGAGCAGTACCGGAGCGTTATTGATGCCCTTGTGGTGTACGGTGAGCCAATCGGTTTCAGGCGATGTTTGCGCGCAGCCTGTGCCGCCAACGTGGGCATTGCAACCATAGCTGCCCAAAATATCCTTCTCGATCGTCTCATCTTTCCCGGGGATATTCACGGGGAACTCGACGGCGACGTCATACCAGGCATGCAACTTGCCGCCCCTTCGGGAGCCGTCATTTTCATCCGTGCTGCCGGGTATGTTCCCTTTCTTTCTGGCGCACGGGCAGAGCAGCAGCTTTTCTTCCTTGTAGCACCTGTACAAATCGAGTAACCAGTCAGGGGGCAGCCTGTCGTTGTTGTCACCAGCGTAGACTTCGTAGCAAATGCTCCACTGCTTCAAGGTGGACTGGCATATTGTTGCCTGGGCCTGTCTTTTCACCATGCCCAGGGCGGGCATCATTATCGACATTAACAGGGCAATGATGGAAATTACCACCAGAAGCTCTATCAGGGTAAAACCTTTCTCCGCTTTGTTGACTGACATATTGCTGTAGCTATCCCGTGTTATATCAGTTTCGACGTGTATATGATTATCAAAGAACCTGTCAAATTCACCGTTTTCCATGTTCCATTATACGCTCCACTCTGCAGCAGCGACAGGTTAAGGCCAGCGTGCGTCAGAGAGCCAGTTTCCCGCCATGATAGCCAGGTCCTTCAGGTCGATCACGTGGTCGGTTTTATTGAGGTTGGCCCGGACCCTGGATGGGATGGGAATATCGGCCCCGCTGCCGCTGGCCAATCCAAGAACCTCGGCCTGAGAAAGTGCATAGTCGTAGATTCGAAAATCGTCAACCAGTCCCGTGTATTGATCATGCCATTCATCCGTTGCCGCGCCGATCCTGGCCAGGTCCACGGGCAAATTAATAGGCGCGGTGCTGTGTGCTTCGGCCACGATTTTTCCATCAAGATATATCCTGATATACTCCCGGTCGTTGTTCTTGACAAAGGCATAGTGTCGCCACGAATGTGCCCAGTCCTGCTCCTGGGCCTGATAGAAGGCTTCCTGCTTCGAATCTCGGAAACGAACATGACCGCTGGGCCATGCCGTCTCGATTCCCAGAATTCGCTCGTATTGCTCACCGGGTCCGCCGTGCATGTCGAAAATATGGTGGGACGGCTCGGGCATCGTCGTCGGGTCCTCCCAATTGACCCATAACGAAACTGTCATTTGATTGGTAACCGTGCTGAAGACCTCATTAGGTACTTCGATGGCATAGCCATAGAGGAACGTGTCAAACATAATGCACCCGCCGAATTTCCCCTCCGGCTTCCACGATGCTTCATCGGCGCTGCTGTTTGCGTCCCCCACCGTCAGAACACCGTCGAAGTTGTTTCCGGACGAGTCACCAATGTCGCTGCCGCTCGTCTCGTCAAACTCGTACCAGAGCCGCAAATTTGCCGGATTGGGAGTGACTCCCTCTACAAAGTCATTTTCCATCCAGCATTTTCCAACAAGTCCGAAGTCCTCGAAATTGATAATGCAATCATCATTCAAGTCACCAGGCGGCGCGTCTTCGGGAACACAGATGGTCGGATAAAGTCTGATATCATCGATGAACAGGTAACCGGTGCTGCCGGAAGATGACCCGTCCGGTGTGCCCACCCCGACAGCAAATTTCTTCACGGCGGCCAGGTCAACGCCCGCATCGCTGAAGTCCTTCAGATCGATCCTCCATTCCAGCCATTCCTCGCTCTTGAGATCATTGTCATCGCCGTCGTATGTCACCATCGCACGGTTGTGTAGATTATCCTCAACGGCTGCATACAGGGTGTCGGCGCTATTTGACGCCTCCCCGAGAAAGAACAATGCCATCGACTTGATTTGGCCTTTTGTCCAGTCCTGCACCTCGGGGAATGTTCGTTCTACTGCGGAATGCTTATACGGAGAGATGTTGTAATAAATCAACGTCATGGACTGTATACCATCATGATATTTATGGTACAGAATATGCGGTCCTGACCGCTTTGTTGAAAGTTCGAGCCATGTGCCGCCAACTGCGGTCCATGCCTCCGACAACTCGTCGGGGTCGGTGTAGCTCTCGATATCATCGACGACCAGGTAATCACTCACGTTGAAGCTCCATACGGCGCCTTTGATATTCTTTCCGGCGCTGAGTTCGTCGATGCGCCAGTAGTACCTATGCCCGAAGGTCAAAACACCCGGCGAATACGTGTTGGAGCTTTGGTTCCCCTTGAAAGCGCTTGTACCGACAGGCATCGAATTATCTGCATTGTAGACCTCCTCATAAGTGCCGCCGAAGTAGACATCGTGCGATTGCGCCCCTTGTCCCGATGTCCAGGTGAGCGAGACTTCGATCGGGGTATTGCCCTGATCCTTGGGGCTGGGATTGTACGCGCTTCCGACTGTTGTAAATTTCCAAATCCAGCCTTTCGTCACGCTGCCACCGGCGACCTCATCGATTCGCCAATAGTAGGTTTTCCCCATTTCGAGGTCTTGTTCCGGATCATAACTGGTGCCCGTCGTGTTCGCCTTGTAGACGCTCGTTCCGAGGGGAAGGGAGTTGTCGGCGTTGTCGATATCATCGCGGCTGTCACCGAAGTAGACATCATAGCTTGTTGCCAAAGGGTTGACCGTCCAATTCAAAACAATGTCGACAGGTACGTTTATCTCGCCGTTGTCGGGGGTGGGTACCAGACCCGGCTTCGCAGAAAGCCTGTAATAATAAATGTCGTCGCTTTCGACGATCCATTCGACGACGAGTTCAACATAACCCGGCGCCAGCTCGACGACCCCTCCGTGGTCGATATAACCCTGCGGGTCATTCTCTTCATTCCGCACCTGATATATCCCGCCGCCGACAATAAAATGCGGTTCACGAAGGTAGTTGAGTTCGAAGCTGTTGCAGTCGAATACTCCGCCGTTGAGATAGAGATACGAAGGCCCCCAGTCATCCCCAAACTTAATCTCGTCCTCAACATTGAATTTGGCAAGGCCGCCGTTAACGATAATGGCGGCATCGTTCACGTTTAGCCTCTCATGAGTGTAGGTTATGGTACCCCCGTTTACTATGAGTTCGGCGCCGCCGCTCATTTGACCGAGACCCGTTACGGAGAGGTTTCCGGTCGGCCCGATCTCAAGGACATCACCCGCTGCGAGCGTGAAACCCCCCTCCCATGTCTGCGTGTTGTTGATAATAATATGGCCGGCGGATGCGGCCCCGGTCACAACAAGCACCGTTACAAGGCTCAAAAGGATTTGAAGCTTCATCATTCTTCTCCTCATTTTACAAGAAAAGTTTTCGTGCCCGAACAGCCACGGCAAAACAGTTCGCTTCTTGTCAAACCCTCCCGGAACTTGCCGCTAATCTTCGCCATATGCGCAACCGTTTGTATAAGCGCATACGCAAATTACACTGCGCATTATAACTCTTAGCGTCCCATAAAGCAAGTTTTTTCTAGCCGTCCCAAAAAGTTGCCCCGGTGTGCTGGGACAACTTTCAGGACGATGCCAGACTTTCTTGAAACGAACCTGATTTCAAATCGTTCTTTTTCTGCACTTACCAGGGCTGTCATTCGCACGGTGCAATAAACGGACTTCCTGCTTCGAGTAAAATGCCCGCCACCAACTGCAAATCGTCAAGGTCCACCTGTCCGTCCTCGTTGATGTCGGCGCAATCGCCTTCGGCCGCGGGGACAATGAACGGGCTTCCTGCCTGCAGCAACACCCCTGCCACAGCCTGCAAATCTTCGAGGTCTACCTGCCCATCCTCGGTCAAGTCACCCGGGCATGGGCAGCCCTTCGAAACCGCCGAGACCGTGATGTCGATCCGTGCTGTTGCTTCTTTTCGCATCCATACAACCAGCGAAGCAACTTCGTCGGCTGTTTTCTCGATGCCCTGGCGGAAGTCTCCAACCTCCTGCCCGTCGACGGTCAAGGCCGCTTCAGTATCCCAGTTCTCGATTACAAAGCAGGGATTATAAGCCGGTGACTGAGGCGATGAGTTCATCGTAAACTGAAGTTCCGTTGCCTGTTCCGAATCACGCCTTATCTTGTATGCACGTTCGGTCTTGTCGTATGAACCTCCGGAAAAACCTGCACTGTTGATTTTCAGGGCCGGGGCGTATTGCCAGGACCTTGCCAGCGGAATCAGGTTGTTCACATTCCGGGCCTCGTCGGCATCGACCATGCCGTAGAGCATGATCTTGGTCCTTCTCTTATCCTGGAGGTGCTCATAGTCTTTCCATTTTATGTGCAGAGTCGAGCAGTGGGCCGGATACCGCTTCCAGAACATCCTGTAACAGTGAGTGCCCGGGTCCTCGCCCCAGCCGCCCATGCCCACGTCCTCTCTGGGCCAGGCGGGCCAGTCGTCATAGTGGTTGAAAGGCCTGCAATCATGAGCCTCGACCGGATCGTGTTGCGTTGAAGTGCCTTCAAAAACGGTAAGCGGAACGGTACTGCCCTTCATTCTCACAACCATGATAGGACGATTGGCCGAGTCGTCGAAATCACCGGGCGAGCCGCCGTTTCTGTCCTGCCACACCCAGTCCTTTTTGCTGCCGTCGTAGTTGGTCATCGAAAGGGCGTTCCAGTGCATGCAGTCCTCCGGAACCGTGCCCGGATTGGTGATCGGAATCATCTCGTGGAACTCTATATGCGGGTCTTCCTGATCCGAATTGCCCGTCCGCCGGCTCCATACCGTGACCTTACGTACGCTTATGGCGTCGGGGTATATCGTGAAGTATTCGTTGGCCCAGTCGCCCCATATATCGCCACCACTGTTATTCCGCTCGTAGGTCAGATGACATGGCGCGTAACGCCATTGCACAATCGCTCGGGCGGCGTTGCTCGAGATAATCCGCACGTGTGAAAACCGGCATTCCCAGTCGGACATCGGCTCGAGATACCTCTCGATGCCCCATTCACTGCCGCGGCGCTCGATAAATTCCGTTCCGTACCAGTTGGAATGGTTTGGCGTTTCGCTGGTGTCGGTCGCCCAGTGCGGGTTGTAGTTCGTGCCCCGCCAGAAGACAAATCTGTGGGCGTTGTCGTCAAACTGGACGACGACGTCGGCGTGTTCACCGACCCGCCATGGTTCGTCGAAGCGGTTGTTAAACGGAAGGCGCGTGTAATATGCCCCAAACGGTCCCGGTTCGACAGAGCCTAACGGCAAAGGCGGTGCATCGTCGAAATTCAGGCTGACGTTGGGAGGCGGGGACCTGTCGACAAACTGGCCGCTGCCCCCGCGGGGGGTAATCGAAATATTCAACGAACCGGCAGACTCTACGCCCAGCCATACTACCAGGTCGGCGCCGTACATGTCGCCGGCATGTCCGACGTAATATATTTTCGGCTTACTGCCGTTGACGGTGACGACTGCGTCGGCATCACCCCAGTTCTTCAGAACAATCACAGGGTCATGACTTGACTTGACGCCGCTGGCACTGAGCGTCAGATTCAATGGCGTCGGCGCGCATTTGACATTGCATTGCAGCGTATAACACCTGCGAGTTTCGTCGAAGCCTGCGTCGCTGTAGTCGCCGGAGGTTATCGAAAGGTCAGCCGGATTAAGCCATGTCGCGGCAAGCGGCTCCACGCCTTCGTCGCTCAACAGCAGCGACCTGACTTGCGGCGCTCCATTGGTCCACTGACTCAGGCTCGTGCCCGCTGTGTCTTTGATTGTTCGTATGCAGACGCCGTCCGGATAGACCGTGAAATATTCGTCCACCCAGCCGGTCGTCGAGATATTGCCGCAGTCGCGAGCATAACGCCAGTGGACAATCGCGCGGGCGTCACTGTTCTCGATCAGCCTCACTCGCGAGTACTCATTGACGGTGGTCTCGCAGCCGTTGCGATTTATCTCGACAGGCAAATCCTGCTCGCCGCCATCGGTGGACCACACCGGCAGAAAGCCTTTATTGCGCCGGAAGATTAGCTTATTATCACCGCTGCCAAGCCGAACCATAATATCCGGATGCGGGCCGACCCTTGCGCTGTTGTCGCCGTCGGCGCGGAAGTGGAACGCCCCGCGAAGTATCATTTCGGCATCAGGCAGCTCACATACATCGCCGGTTCCGTCACCGTCACTGTCTATCTGGTCCGGGTTGTAGTCCTCCGGGCAGTTGTCCTGACAATACAGCAAACCATCCTGGTCTGCGTCGGTATCTGGTATGCCGCAGCCACAGATCCCGGGTTCGGTCTTGCCGGGGTCATCGGGGCAGTTGTCGCACACATCGCCCACGCCGTCGCCATCGGCGTCGGCCTGGTCGGCGTTCGAATCGTCAACACAGTTATCGCAGACATCGCCAAGCCCGTCCTGGTCACTGTCAGCCTGGTCGGGATTGGAGTCGTTCGGGCAGTTGTCATCGCAAGTGAAACCGTCCTCGTCAACATCGGCGTCGAGTTTGCCGCAGCCGCAGACCCCGGGTTCGGTCTTGTTCGAATCATTGGGGCAGTTGTCGCAGGCATCGCCCGCACCGTCGCCGTCGCTGTCGGCCTGATCAGGATTGGGCACCTGGGGGCAGTTGTCCGTGTCATTGCCGACTCCGTCCCCGTCTGCATCGAGACAATTGCTGCCGGTCCACACATGATAGCCTTCGCCGTCCACACCATGATAGTTGAGCGGCTCGTTACCGGGTGCCGCCACGACGTGCGTTCCGCCGCACCAGTCGCCGGGAGCGGTTCTCATTCTAAACGTACCGCAACCGACATATATGTTGCCGTCGCGCTCGCAGTTGGAAGCTACACGATCCTCATCGATGGTCATAATCCCACCATAGACGTAGATCGCAGGTTTCTTGCCGAGTCCGACCTCATCGGGAAAATGTAAACCGCCGCCGGGCGAACGAACATACACCTCGCCGCTATTCACCGTGATGTCACTGTCGTATTCGATGCAGACCCTTCCGTCGTCGAAGTTGGTTCCACCATATATATTCACAGTCCCGCCGTTGACGACAAGGTGTCCGCTGCCTGAGGCTGACTCCCCGATGAACATCCTGCACAGACCGCCCCCGCAGGAACTGCAGTCAGCGGTCCAGGTTTCCCCGGCCTCAACAGTCACGGTCTCGCCGTTCAGGATGCTGTCGGGGCAGATGGTGCCTCCCGCCCAGGCTACCCCGGCCGCTGCCGCCACTAAAACAGCGATAATGACAAATGCTAATTTCCTGTACATCATTTACCTCCTTTTCTTTCTAAACTTAATTTGAGAACCTCTTGTTTCAGCCTGTTCGCCGAAACAAACCCTTTGTTGTTCTTAACAAACATCGACACCCTTACGTCGCACACGCATGCGAAAGCCTTCATTCACTTTTCGACGCTCGCCTCATACAATAATTGAACCGACATTTCCCATAGAACGTCGAATTATATTCGTTCCTCCATATCCTGTCCTATAATACCAAACTTCCGGCAATAATGCAAGGCCCAAACCAGGCAAAACCACAGACCGTTACAAGGGGCGGGCTAAATCCTGTATTGATAAGCCCTTACGACACACAATGAATCTCGAAGGTTTTCAAGAAAGTCCCCCAAAACCACTGCCGAAAACAGCCGCCCAAAGAATTCGGGCAACCGGCGAAGGCCCCTGCCAAAAATAATGCAGTGCGACCAAAAAAGCGGGGCCCGTACCGAACACATCAGCACGGGCCCCGGGTTGTAATCTTCATGCAATTGCGTTCCTTAAGTTGTACCCGATCGACTACGGACACGGCACAACAAACGGACTGCCCGCATCCAGCAGAATCCCTGCCACCGCCTGAAGGTCCTCAAGATCGACCTGCAGGTCAGTGTTGATATCGCCGCAGTGGCCTTCGCCAACCGCCACAACAAACGGACTGCCCGCGTCAAGCAGAATACCGGCCAGCGCCTGAAGGTCTTCGAGGTCGATCTGGGCGTCGTCATTCAAATCGCCCGGACATGCACAGCTCTGGGGAATCAGCGATCTCAAGACCAGTCTTGTGTAGGGCCGACCGTTGCGCATATGAATTCCAAAGACATCGATTTTCGTTGGCTGGTCGTCGCCGGAGCAGTCGGTGTCGCTTTGGGTTCGGCCGTTTAGCGTAATTGACAGTTTCACACAACTCGAAGATGTCCGCTCAAGCCGTACCGTAAATAAAGAATATTCCCCCGGAGTCAGCTCGAAACCGTCAATGTAATCCATCAGGCCCTCGTTTATCTTCATAAGGCTGTCCGAGCCGGGCGGCTTTTTGGCAAAATTACCGGTTTTATGCACCTCGCCGTGACAATCCGTAAAGCGATTAGGCCCCTTTATCATATTCGGCCCGAAGCGGAAGTTGTAGCCTTTGTAGCCGTCAAATATGGTGTTTTCGACGCCTAATCCATCGCGATCAACATATTGACCGTCTGCCTCAAAAAGACCGACGCGCATGTCGCTGGTTCCGTCGACGCACCTGATGTCGTTTTCAAAGCACCAGAGGTCGCAGGAGAAGCAGTCGGTACAGGCATGCGCGCCGTCGGTCATCCAGATATATGACATTTCCACAGCGTCGCCGGTCTGGCTGAGCCGCTGTTCGGGAATTCGGGTGACATACTGGCCGCCCTTTTCAGGTGTCCATTCCAGGTCGCCGTCGTTGTTAATAAAAATCATTTGCAAGCTTTCGGAATAATACCAGATTTTGTCCTCCCAATTGACACCGTGCTCATTTTCGATGATTGTGTAGGTGTGCTCGGTGTACCCGGCCAGGCGTATATCGGCCCCGGCGGGGTTCGACAGTGTCAGGACAATCGTCTCGTCCTGTTCGACTTCTCTGTCGTCTATGACGTTAATGGTGATGCTCTGAGCGACCTGGCCCGGTGAAAAGGTGAGCGTACCCGGCGAGAGTGTGTAGTCCTTACCGTTCCGAGCCGAGCCTGCGGTGGCGGCATAATCCACAGTGACGGTTTCTGTGAGGGTTTCCGCGAGGCGCACTTCGACGGCGACCAGCCTTTCTCTTTCGCTGCCGCTGCTGGCGGGTATTACAAATCCGGCCCATGGGCGCGGGTCTATAATCGTGTAGGTGTGCTGCGTTTTAGGTCCGAGCAGCGCGCCGGCGCCGGTGGGATTCGACAGTTCCACGATAATTGTCTCATCATCTTCATCCAGTCCGTCACTGACGATATCGATGCTGATATACTTCGGGCCGACCTCGCCTTGTTCGAAGGTCAGGGTGCCGTCGTCCAGGTCGTAATCGGCTCCGTTGGTCGCCGTGCCGCCAACCACGGAGTAATCCACCGTCACGGTGGTGTTCTTCGGCTGGGACAGAGTCACGCCGACTAACACGGGACTTACCCCTTCTTTAGCCTCCGAACTCCAGGTCTCAAATTCAATCTGCGGGATAGATGACAACGCCCTGATCTCCGTGTAGCCGGCCTTGCTGTCAATCACTATCTCGTCAAACCCTTCGGCTGGCTGGAGCCAGCCCTCTGTCACCCATATCGCCGGATCCCAATACTGACTCCCGGCCGAGACCGAGTCGAGGCGCAATACGCCTGCTCCAATATAGATAATCGCATTCCTGTCGCCCCGCAGCTCGATGTCGCCCGAATGCACGATTCCCTGGTTTATCCACATGCGGTGCTCGCCTCCCTGAGTGTCGGGGAATTTCCAGGTTCCGTCCACCTTGAAGCTGCCGCCCTTCATGTAAATGTAACCTTCAATCCCTCTGCCAATGTCGAATCGTCCGGTGCAGTGGAAACTTCCACCGTTGATTATCATTGTGGCGCCCTGTCCGTCCAAGACGGAGTCGGACGGCGCGGTGATGCTCCCTGTGCTTTCAATAATCAGAGTTCCGCTGATGAACATCGGCCGGCTGCAACTCTCCGCCGTGCTTACCGTCACGGTTTGACCGGGCAGGATTTGACATTGGGCGTATACCCTCTGGCCGAGGTTCAGCAAGCCCGTCATTGCAACCACAAGGATTAAACACATACTCTCTCTCTTGATATTCATGTTATTACGCACCTCCTGGTTAAAGATAAATGACCCACGATTCTTCGTTCGGCATCATAGTCCGCTTTGCTGCTTCTATAATTGCAGTCCTATAATACAAAATACCGCTCAAGATTGCAAGACTTCAGGCTTTTTCACTCAGTTTTTGCACCGGAACCATTATTTGCCGGCAGGGGAGCGGCCCTGAGAGGTTTTCGACGGTGTCCGGATGTGCTTCGAGCACTTGCGGGCGTGCGGGAAAAAGCAGACTCTGCGGCTTTGATAACGGGTAATTGCCTGGGCGGTTCCGTTGCAGAAGATGAAACACCTGGTGGTTGTCTTTTGCGTCTTGGGGCAGACGCCTCATGGGCAATATGTTGTTGTGTGAAGGACGATGAGCAATCCGCCAGGGGTATCAGAGTTGTTAGGTGGTGTGTTACCGGCCGTGGACCTGGACAATTACTCTTCGGCTTCGAGGCCCGTCGAACTCGCAGAAGAAAATGCCCTGCCATGTGCCGAGATTCAAGGCCCCGTCGCGTATCAGAACGTGCTCGCTGCAGCCGAGGAGCGAACTTTTGCAGTGCGAATCGGAATTGCCTTCGGAATGTCGATAGCCGGCCCGCCGCTGCGGGATGAGTTCCGAAAGTGTCAGGATTATATCGTGAATGACGCTTGGGTCGGCGTTTTCATTTATCGTGATGCCCGCGGTAGTATGCGGACAAAATATCGTGACCTGTCCAGTACTTACGCCGGATTCGCGGACGGCCGAGGCAACCTGGCCGGTAATATCGACGAACTGATTACGTTGGGTCGTGCTTACGCGAAGGTCTTTTTCAAAGATTTTCATTGCCGCTCCACAGCTACATCTGTTCGACAACGTCAATACCGAGAAGCTCGCTCAGGCCGTGTTTTATGGTCTTCTCGGTCAAACGACAGAGCACGAGGCGCGTTGGTCTTTTGTCCGGCTCGGCCTGCAGAACCGGGCAGTTAGTGTAAAACGCACTGAACTTCTGGGCAAGCTCGTAAAGGTAGCTCGTGAGATAGTTTGGCCGGTAGTCCGCGGCGGCCGCTTCTATCGCGCCGCCGTAACGAATCAAATACTTGGCCAGATCGATCTCTGCCGGGTCACTCAGATTCAAGCGACCGACGTCCGCAAGTTCGGTCTCGATGTCCACGTCCTTTGATTCGGCCTTGCGCTCGATTGATTTTATACGGGCATATGCGTACTGCATGTAAGGGGCGGTATTGCCCTCCATCGCGAGCATCTTATCGAAGCTGAACACGTAGTCGCTGGTTCGGTTGTTGGAGAAGTCCGCGTATTTAACGGCCCCAATGCCTACCGCCCTGGCAATCTGCTCCTTTCCGGCCTCGTCGAGGCCGGGGTTCTTCTCTTCGATGACGGCCCTTGCGCGCTCGAGAGCCTCGTCCAACAACTCCTTTAGCTTTACGTTCTCTCCCTCCCTGGTCTTCAAAGGCCGTCCGTCGGGGCCTTGGACACTGCCGAACATTACATGGGAAAGCTCGACCTTCTCGCTTGCCCAGCCCGCCATCCTTGCAACAGCAAAAAGCATCTCGAAATGCAGCTTCTGACGCGCATCGGTGACGTAGACAATGGCATCGGCCTTCAACTCATCCACACGATAGCGAAGCGCAGCCAAATCGGTAGTCGCATACAAGAAAGCGCCGTCGGACTTGCGAATAATAAAGGGCAACGGCTGGCCTTGCTTGTTCTTAAATCCTGGCGGAAAAACACAGACAGCCCCCTCAGATTCCTCGGCCAGACTGTTCGCCACCAAACCAAGCACGACATCACTCAATCTGTCTGCATAGAAGCTTTCGCCTCGAACGTCTTTCTCGGATAACACAACGTTCAAAGTCTTGTAAATTTGAGTGCAAGTATCAAGGGTCAACTTTCGAAGCACTTCCCACTGTGTTACGGCCGTTATATCATGGTTCTGAAGTTGATAGGTAAAGTCTCTTGCTTTCTTGGCGAAAGCAGCGTTACTTTCAAAGCGAGTATTGGCGGCCTTATAAAGACTCTCAATTTCTTCTATTTTTCGCAAAGAGGGAACATAGATTCTACTGCCAGCATCATTGTTCTTTTCAGCAACCAAGCTTTGCTTAAACTCTTCAACTATAGCCAAAAGCATCCCCATTTGTAGTCCCCAGTCGCCGATGTGGTTTTGTCTGATGACCTTTTGGCCGAGGAATTCGAGCATTCGGCAGATGCAGTCGCCGAGGATGGTGCTTCTGAGATGGCCGACGTGCATTTGCTTTGCGATATTGGGGCCGGAAAAATCGACGACGAATGTTTTCGGCTGGGAAATTCTGGACACGCCAAGCCGATTTTCTCTATCAGCGTTAATTTCAAGAAGACTGGCCGCCAAAAAATCGGTTTTCAGTCGCAAATTGATAAAGCCCGGACCGGCGATTTCCGGCTGCTCACAGATATCACCGACATCCAGCCTCTCGAGAACCAACTCGGCCAGCTTTCGAGGGTCGGTTTTCATCCTCCTGGCAAGGGTCATCACTCCGTTAGCCTGATAATCCCCGAACCTTGTCTCCGCCGTTGGCCTGACAAGCGCGGCACAACCCCGGCGTTTTGTCGCTCTGGCCATCGCCTCGCTTATTCTTTGCTCAAGTATGTCAACAACCGGCTTCATTATTCTCACCGCCCTCTGCATTCCTGGCAAAACTTACCCATGAGCATCATCGCCTCGTTCATTCTTTCGACCGAGCGGTCCATCCTGGCGTAGGCTTCAACGAGTTCCAAGAGCTCCGGCGCGGCCTGGCCCTCGTGCAGACGGCTCTTTACGTTTACGATCCCGGCGTCCATGCCGTACTCCATCGCCTTATGCACGTAGGCCCGCATCACACCGACTTTGCGTCCAGGCAGGTCGCGGGCGCAATTGGTGATACCGCCGGTGAAATGTACGCCCTGCATCTGCCGGTCGCTTTTGATCTTCTTAATTGTCTCGAAAGTCTTATACGTAAAACTCGGCTCGCCCGGCTGCATCGGCATATCTATAGCCAAGGGAAATATCGTCGAATCGAAGAAAATCTCCTGCGGCTTGAAGCGGTACTTGCCGGTCGCCTCGTCGAAAATCCGCCTGGCCAACGAGTGAAGCTTTTCGACCGAAGGGGATTCTGCGGTCTCGCTTATCAGCAGTCCGACGAAGGCAAAGTCATGCTTTGCTTTCAACGGGAGCATATTGTCCATCGTATAGACTTTCACCGAGTTTATCAGCGGCTGCCTGACCGCCTCATCCGTATTGTACCATTCCTTCAGACCGGCCTTGAGCACGTTGTCGTCACTGCTGTCGATGCATACCGGCACGCCCCCGCCCCATCTATGTACCATCTTTGTGTACTCGGCCATCATTTTTGCGGCATTGTGCGGGTCTTCCTCCCCGAAAGCATCGAGATTGACGGCAATATAATCGGCCCCTTCGGCAGCCTGAGATTCGATCAGGCCTTTGATATAGTCCAGCGGCTCACTCGGCGTTGAATAAGCCAGCCGCCCAAGTTTGGTCAAATCCTTCATCACCTTGCCGGTCTTGGGAATCGACGCATGAATAGCTTCGCCGATACTTATAAAGTTGTCAGCCATAGTAATCATCCTTTCCATGCAGACAAGCTTTCGCCTGTCTAGTCTTGCGCACGTATTTCGGTTTCGTGAAACCACACCGCTTGTGACCGTTCAAAGCTGCATCAGATCCACTTTACAGCCAGTATTACCAAAGACTTATACAATCTGAAAGTCTTTTTCGGCTTTATTTTGCTTTTGGGGGTTTACCATCAGACCCATGGCCGCCATATGCAACGCGCGTTCAGGCGGGTGGGAAGCCCGATATCGGAGGTTTCATTGCTGCTGCGGAGAGGGTTCAGCATGCTCGCCAGTATCCTAAATCCTTACGAAGTGGTCACAGTTTTCTCCGAAGGCCCGTTTTTGTGGACAGCCTGTGGATAACCCGCCCTGTGCCTGCGACCACCGCCCCCTATTTAGGCCAAACAAAACGGATATGCTTAATCCACTTGTTTCGCAGGCTGTTTTTTGCTCGCCACAGACAACCAGCTTACCGCACGTAAAGCTTTTGCAGTAAGCAAATTAGTTTAATACACAAAGTGGCGGCTTAAAAGTTGTTTTGTAATTTTGCGGTCATCGTTGCGTTGCCCCCAAATTCAATAAATCGCGGGGAATTCCTGCGGGGAATTGTGTTCGGGGTGGATAATTATGTATAGAAGTCAATCCATGCAAGAGATTCCCCTTCCACACGTATCGGGGAAAACCCTTACATATCAGCCGTATAGTACAGCATTTGCGCGGCCTGGATTTGCTTGTCTAAGCACCGAGTCTTTCTTTGAACGCCTCGCATGCTGATGTCGGGTCGGCCGAGTCTGTCACCGCCGAGCAAACAGCGACAGCACACGCGCCGGCATCCAAGACCTGCTGAATGTTTTCGAGCGTGATGCCGCCGACAGCGACGTGGCCGATGCCTGTTTTAGCCAGCATTTCCGTACCAGCGGCCACGTATTCCAAACCGACCGCCTCGGCGCCAAGCTTGGTGGGCGTGGGGAATACAGGACCGAGGGCCACATATGTTGGGTTTTCACGGCAGGCAACGCTCAACTGCTCGCTCGCATGGGTGCTTTTACCGATGATTAAGGGACCAAGTGCCAAGCTGCGGGCGTTGGGGACCGGCAGGTCGTTCTGCCCCAAGTGGATGCCATCGGCACCCGCTAAGACGGCGATGTCGGCCCTGTCGTTTATTATGCTCAGCACGCCAGCATCGCCGCATATACTTACGAACTCTGAGGCAAGGGCGAAAAGCTGGTCGTCGGCGAGCGATTTTGCCCGGAGTTGAATGCAATCTGCGCCACCTGCGGCACAGCGACAGGTCAGCGATATCACCTCGGCGGGCAGGCTGCTTGTGATTATGACGTACAGCCGGACGGAGCGGAATTTGTGGGTTGTGCTGCTGAAAACGGTGATGTCCTTCTCAAGGGTGTACGCGGTGTACCTTAGATTCTCGATTATCCCGGAAACGGCCGGATCGACTGGCTGGGTCGTTTCGGCCAGAACCCGCAGGGCCTCAGTGAGGCGTTTAGAGGCGGCTTTCAAGCAGTCCCGGAGGTCGCCGCGAACGAGTTGCTCGTCGATTCTCTGCCCGACGCCGACATCGCCCGGTGTGTCCCTGCCGGTTATGAGCCTGCCGGCGTCGAGTCTGTCCACGGCGGCGCAGAGCTTGTGTCGAAGCTGCTTTGCCCGCTCGGTTAAGGAACCGGAATTGAGGGCAAACCGGCAGAACTCCTCCATAACCCGGGCCGCTTCGCGGGCACGATTGAAGTTCGCGTCGATTATTCGGTAAAGCGCACGCTCCATAGCTCCCAGATTATACGAACGGCTGCGGCTGTTGCGTAGTCAAAACCAGCTCGATCGCCGTAATTTCGCACAAACCTGTTTCTTCAGGCCCAACTGGTGGCCTTAATAGCAAGTGAGTTGAGCGACCTATTTGGTCGAGCGGCTATCTGTTCTCTGGTCTTGTGCGGGTAAAGGTCTCTGAGCAGCTTTAGTTCGGCAGGCGACCAGTCGCGCTGTTTTGCTTGTCCGAGGTCCAGCCTGTACGTCTGCCGTATTACGGCCGAGGGCGTGCGTCCGAGCCTTTCGGCGATGTGCTCCAACGGCTCGTGGTTGAATGACCTCTTGAGGAGATTTATTTCTTCGTTGGTATTGGCTTCATAACGGTATCTCACTATATCCGGGGTCGCGCAGGCGGTCAAAGGCAATTGACCTGCGGAATTGCGAGTTTTTTGTCCTGCTGTTGCCGCGGCTGCGGGGGTTTGATTTGGTTTGATTGGGTTTGTTTTCGCGGCGTGGGCGCGGTCGGTTGTTTTCACAACGCTTTGTCTTAGCGAAAGTTAGGTTCATTCGACAAGGCTGCAAATTGGATTTGATTGGGCTCGGATTGGGTTTGTTTTGACAGCGCGTGCGGAATCGGTGGTCTTCATAATGCTTTGCTAAAAATGAGGTTACGTTTATTCGAGTGTTCAGTAAATTGGGTTTGTTTTGCATAAAAAGAGCTGATTTGTAGAGCGTTCTCGACAGATGTAGTGGGCGCCAGCGCCTGCTGGCGCGTGAAGCGTGAAGCGTGAAGCGTGAAGCGGGCGAGGCGCTTGCGGAGGGGGGCAAGCGAATGAAGCGTGCCCCGGCGCGCTCCCGATAGATCGGGACTTCGCTGAAGATTTCACTTCGCTCAAAAGGGTGAAGCT
>Ga0180437_10003333_pt1 | contig 24038 bp, 13 predicted proteins | sample SS_ome_4_FD_132410 | JGI IMG/M metagenome (GOLD analysis project Ga0180437, IMG submission 132410) | Hypersaline lake sediment archaeal communities from the Salton Sea, California, USA - SS_3_D_1 metaG | ecosystem: Environmental > Aquatic > Non-marine Saline and Alkaline > Hypersaline >... | reverse complement strand
GATGGCCATCATCTCGGCCTGGAGGGTATATGCCCCATCCTCCTCAACGGGCTCGAAAGCGCCGGAGTAGGCCACGACGTTCTCCCCGGCCTCGTTGGAGGTATCCCCGCGGCGCATCTCAACGGTCTGCACGGGCGCATCGCCCTGCGACAGGGTGGCGATCAGCTTGAGATCCTCGAAAGAAGTGGCGCCGGCCAGGTGCACGCTGGCCAGCAGAGGGATCGGCTCGGCCAGGTCGTGCGTCGAATCACCCGTAGGCTCCATCAGTTCGACCCACGGGGCGGAGATGAGGGTGACCCATTTGTGCTCGTAGAGCGGCGTGCCGTCGGGCAGGAGCGCGTGGAGCGTCAGCGCGTACTCGCCCGTCCGCTCCATGGGATCGAGTTGGGCATCGAAGACGCCGTCGTCGTCCCTCGTCAGCGGCAGTTGCTTTCGAAATCCCCCCTCCCCCTCGACCTCCACCTGGAAGTCCTTCAACGGGAGATCGACGACCACGCCATTTTCGTCCTTGATCCGGGCCCGGATGGTCAGGGGTTGATCGGCGGGCAGGAACCCCCCGCTGGGCTCCACCACGTCGATCGTCGTTTTCGGGAAGAAGACGTAGCTGAAATCGGCCCGGCCCTCTCCCTCCAGCACGACCTGCCAGGTGCCGGTCCAGGGCGGGGTGTACCGCACGCTCCACACTTCGTAGTCGATGCCGTTGCTCTGCCAGGTGACACCGTCCTCGTCTTTCTGCAGCAGCGCGCCGCCGGGCTTGCCATCCTCCTGCGGCCGGTAGATCTTGGGCTCCAGTTCCGCGTTCTCCTTGCCCGATATGGTGAACAGGATCTGGAAGTAGCTCTCGTAGACCTGGTACGCCAGCACCTGGCTGGGGTGGACGACCAGGGAAGGGGTGGCCGGCGTGCACAACAGCTCGGAGAAGATGTAGGTGCCGATGCCCTGCATTTCCTGCACCTTCCCGGCCCGCTTGTAGTATCCACCCGCCCGAGACGAGACCCCCTGCCAGAACTCGCCGTAGGTGGCGACGAAATCGGGGCTGGACGTCTCCTCCAGCTTGTCGATCCCGATGCCCACCATGTACAAGGGCGCTCCGCGGGTGCTGGGACAGATGGTGTCGACGTACGGATAATCCCCCAACTGCCCCAGGAGATCCCGCGTCTCGTCCAGGTAGGCCAGAACCGTGTCTCGGCCCTGTTCCTCGCTCACCTGGGGGTTGGTCGGCTGGCCGTCGGAGACCAGGATGAGCGCGGGCTTGCGGTCCGGATCGTACGATCCTTCGAGCATCTCCAACGCAGCGCGCAGGGCCTTGTTGATGTCCGTATGTTGGGCGTTCTTGCGGGTCCCGATCTGCCGGTGCACCGCCGCGTACTGCTCCTTCAGCTCGGCGGCGGCCAGCGGGCCATCCAGCCGCGTGAGGGGGATCACGGTCGGCTGCGTGCCGAAGGCGACGACGCCCAGCCGGTGGACGGCGCCCGATTGGTCCGAGCTCAACATGTCGATGAAGAAATCGACGGTGTTGACCCGCACCCCCTCGGTGTCAGTCGTGTTCCACATCGTCTCCGACTCGTCGATCAGCATGACGACGTCCAGGCTGGGCACCTCGCGGTGCGGCTCCCCACCGCCGTCCTGGCTCCAGACGGGAGCGGGAAACAGGGCCATCGCAGCACACAGGGCGACGGCCAGGAGGGCCTGGACCGGAAGGGACCCCTGTGGAAGGCTCATCTTCAGTCGCCTTTGCACACCCATAGTCACGGCTCCGGTGTGCTGGCGCAACGGAATCCGGCGAAGTCGTAGGTGTAATCGGGCCGGACGTTGTAGCGGAAGGCCGTGCGGGCGTAGACCTCATCGAAAGGCCACGAGCCTCCCCGCAACACCTTGTATGTGCTGGTCACAGGGCCGACCGGGTCGAAGGATGGAGATTGGCCGTAGTAGCTGGCATCGTACCAGTCGGCCACCCATTCCCACACGTTGCCGGTCAGGTCGGACGCGCCATAGGGGCTGTCGCCCTGGGGGGAGAAGCTGCCCACGGGCACGGTGTCCCCCCGGTCCGACTCCCGCGTGTTGGCCCGGGTGCTGTCGAACTCGTCTCCCCAGGCGTACCGCCGCCCCAGCTCCGGAGCCTCCCCGGAGCCGGCCGCCGGGCCACGCGCCGCCTTCTCCCACTCGGCCTCGGTCGGCAGGCGCTTGCCGGCCCAACGGCAGTAGGCATCGGCGTCGTCCCAGCTCACCAGGACGACCGGGTGCGCCATCTGGCTCTCTATGCTGCTATCGGGGCCGTGGGGGTGGCGCCAATCGGCCCCCTCGACCTTCTCCCACTCGGATCCCTTCCACACCCAACCCCATCCACGCGTCTCCGCCTCGGTCTGATGGCCGGTGGCGGCTACGAAGCGGGAGAAGCGCTCGTTGGTCACCTCGTACCGGTCGATCCAGAAGTCGCCCACGGTGACCCGGTGAACGGGCCACTCGTCGTCGCCCAGGTCGTCGCTCCCCATGATGAACGCACCTGCCGGGACAACAGCCATCTCCGCGCCGTCGGCCTCCCACACGCGCATCTCGATCGCCGGAGATGGAACCATCGTCGCTTCGGCGGCGGCCGGCGAGGGCGCGACAGTGGACGACGGGACCGCAGAAGCGGTGGGTGAAGGGGGCAAGGCCGACGGGCTGGGGACAGCGGTGACGACCGGCCCGGCCGTGGGGGCAATCGTGGCCGCCGGCGTCGTCGGGGTCTTCAGGAGGAAGAGCATGACGACCAGGACCACGGAGACCACCGCAAAGAGGCCCAGGGTGACCCGGGTCCAAGAAAACAGTCGCCTGCGGAGCGGGCGGTGAGGCACGGCCAGCGTCGAATCGGGCCCGCGGCCCGCGGGGGGCTCCGAGGGTACAACCTGTCCGTTGCCGTGGCTCACCGCGGCGTGCCCGACCGGAAGTGGACAGGCCTCCTGCAGATCCGCCAGAAACTCCTCCATGCGTTGGTAGCGGTCCGCCGGCGACTTGGCCAGCGCCTTGACGATGACGCGCTCCATCTCCTTCGGCAGGTCAGGACGCAGGAGGTGCGGGGGCGACAGGGGCTCGTTGATGTGCATGAGGATGACGGCCATCGGGCTGTCGGTCGTGAACGGCGGCCGGCCCGTGACCGCCTCGTACAGCACCGCCCCCAGGCAGTAGACGTCGCTGCGGCCATCCACCGCCAGCCCCTGGGCTTGCTCGGGCGACATGTACTGCGGCGTGCCGACACTGGCTCCGCTGGCCGTCAACTGAGTGCCCTCGGCCACCATCTTCACCAATCCAAAATCGGAGAGCAGCGGCCAGTTCTCCTCGGCCATCAGGATGTTTCCCGGCTTGACGTCGCGGTGGACCAGGCCAAGCCGGTGGGCGTGGGCCAGCGCGTCCCCCACCTGCGAGACGATACTGACCGCGTAGCCCAGGTCCTGCGGCCAGCCCAGGTACCCCCGCAGTGAGCCGCCGCTGACGTACTCCGTGACCAAGTAGAACACGTCGCCCTGGCGCCCGTAGTCGAAGACGGTCAGGATGTTCCGATGGCGCAGCCGGGCCACGGCTTTGGCCTCACGTTGGAAGCGGGCGATAAAGCCCTCGGTCTCGGCCAGGTCCTGCGCCAGCACCTTGACCCCCACGTAGCGGTCCAGGTTGGGCTGATACGCCTTGTAGACGGTGGCCATGCGGCCCCGGCCGACCTGCTCGATGATCTGATACTGCCCGATCGTATTGCCCTCTAAACTCATCACTACCCCAGAAGAATCTTTTCGCTACAGACTATTTTAAGAATTTGTATACCCAACAATCTGTCTTGTATGAATAGCATATCATATTCCAGCGCGCAGATCAATAGGAAAATGGTATCATCTCAATAAATCGGGGAAGATAGGGGGTGTGGCCGCCCGCACACCCCCCACCCCCCAGTTTTTGAGATGATACGGAAAATGCTACTATGGGAGCCAGCGACGGGGACAGTGTACTCCGTTTTGGGGGGGCTGTGGGTTACAACTTTGTTACGGGGGAATTTCGGGGATTTGGGGAATGGTAGATTGGGGGATCGGTAGATTGGGAGGTTGGTAAATCGGGAAATTGGGAGGTTGGGGCGAAGGTTATTCGAGGCCTAGTCGGGCGCGGCGGCGCTCGCGGACCCAGGCGGGCAACTCTGCCTCCTCCTGCTCCGCCAGCGATGCCCGCAGTTCGAAGATCTGATCCCGCAGCATGGCGGCCTTCTCGAACTCCAGGGCCTTCGCAGCCGCATTCATCTGCTTCTCCAGCTCGCGGATCAGGCGGGCCAATTCGTCCTTCGGCAAATTCGTCAGGGCCAGGCCCGGCTCCTGCTCCGGCGCGGTCTCCCTGCGCACCCGGTCGGTCAGGTCGCGGATCTCCTTGACGATGGTGGCGGGCACGATGCCGTGTTCCTCGTTGTGCGCAATCTGGATATTGCGCCGCCGCTCTGTTTCCTCGATCGCCCGCTGCATCGAATCGGTGATCCGATCGGCGTACATGATGGCGGTGCCGTTGACGTGCCGCGCCGCCCGGCCGACGGTCTGGATCAGCGCGGTGTCCGAACGCAGGAAGCCCTCCTTATCGGCGTCCAGGATCGCCACCAGGCTCACCTCAGGCAGGTCCAGCCCCTCCCGCAACAGGTTGATCCCCACGACCACGTCGTAGGCCCCCAGCCGCAGGTCACGCAGGATCTCGACCCGCTCCAACGTATGCACCTCGCTGTGGAGGTAGTGGACCTTGATGCCCAGCTCCTGGAGGTAACCGGCCAGGTCCTCGGCCATGCGCTTGGTCAGCGTGGTGACCAGCACCCGCTCCCCCCGCCCTACGCGCTCGTTGATCTGTCCGACCAGGTCGTCCACCTGCCCCTTCACCGGCTTGACGATGATCTGGGGATCGACGACGCCGGTGGGACGGATGATCTGCTGGACGACCTGCTGGCTGTGGTCCAACTCGTAGGGGCCAGGAGTGGCGGAGGTGTAGAACACCTGATTGACGCGCTCCTCAAACTCCCGGAAGTTGAGCGGGCGGTTGTCCAACGCCGATGGGAGGCGGAATCCGTAGTCCACCAAGACCATCTTGCGGCTACGATCGCCGTGGTACATGCCCCGCACCTGGGGAATCGTCATGTGCGACTCGTCCACGACCAGCAGATAGTCGGCCGGGAAGTAGTCCATCAGCGTCCACGGAGGCGATCCCGGTGGACGTTGTTGCAGGTGGCGGGAGTAGTTCTCGATGCCGGAGCAATAGCCCAGCTCGCGGATCATTTCCATGTCATACTGGGTGCGCTGCTCCAGCCGCTGGGCCTCCAGCAGTTTCTGCTCGGCCTTGAGCTCCCGCAGCCGCATCTCGAGTTCAACCTCAATGTCGGCCAACGCCTGCTCGCGCTTGTCCTCGGGCGTGATGAAATGCTTGGCCGGGAAGATCTTCAGCTCGTCCAGGTCCGCCAATACCTCGCCGGTGAGCGGGTCGATCTCGGTGATGCGCTCGACCTCGTCCCCCCAGAAGCCGATGCGATAGGCCATCTCGCCATAAGCCGGCACCAACTCCAGCGTGTCGCCCCGCACGCGGAACGTCCCGCGCTTCAGATCGAAATCGTTCCGCTCGTAGTAGATGTTCACCAGGTGGCGCAGGAGCCCATCGCGCCGCTGGCGCTCGCCGCGCGCAAGCTGGACGACGACGCGCCCCCACTCTTGCGGATCGCCGATGGCGTAGATACAGGAGACCGAGGCCACGATGATCACGTCCCGGCGGGAAAAGAGAGCGCTCGTCGCGGCCAGGCGCAGGCGGTCGATCTCCTCGTTGATGTCGGCATCCTTCTCGATGTAGAGATCGTGCTTCGGGACGTATGCCTCGGGCTGGTAATAGTCGTAGTAGGAGACAAAGTACTCGACCGCGTTGTGGGGGAAGAACTCACGGAACTCGGCGTAAAGTTGGGCAGCGAGCGTCTTGTTGTGGGCCAGGACGAGCGCCGGCTTCTGCACCTGTTCGATCACCTTTGACACGACGTAGGTCTTGCCGGTGCCGGTCGCGCCCAGCAGCGTCTGGTGCTTGTATCCCTCGCGGACACCCTGCACCAACGCCGCAACCGCCTCCGGCTGGTCACCGGTGGGCTGGAACTCGGAGACAAGTTGGAATCTGGGCATGGGACTCTCCTGTAGAACGTCAGTTCGATTTTATTATACACCACTTCCGCACAGGCCGCCAGCATCGACGAGCCACCTTCCCCGCGCACCACGTTTCACGTTTCAGGTTTCACGCCGCGCGCTTCACAAGGACTTCCCACCGATCTCATCCATCATATTCTAGTAAATGTCTCACATTTCTTTAACGCGATGTGGACACAGATATGCTACCATGCACCGTAGATGATCCGACACCCAGCGAGGCTAACGAGTCAGAGTTTCCATGGCGGATAAAACCATACTCATCGTCGAAGACAATCTGCTCAACCGTAAGCTCCTGGAGATTGTCCTTCAGCCCCACGGCTATCGCCTGCTGGTCGCCGTGAACGGGGTGGAAGCAGTCCAGATGGCTACCTGCGAGAAGCCGGACCTTATCTTGATGGACATGCATCTGCCCAAGATCAGCGGGTACGACGCTACGAAGATCCTCAAGTCGCAGCCAGAGACGGCGCACATCGCCATCGTGGCCCTCACCGCACAGGCGATGGAGGATCAACGTCAGCGAGCGCTGGCAGCCGGCTGCGACGACTATATCTCCAAACCAATCGATACCCGCGCTTTCCCGGATCAGGTAAGGCGGTATCTGGATTCGCCATAGGTTCCCTACCTACCGGCTGAGCGGGAACCCCGATCGGTAACCATGAAACACAAATGAAACAGAATACCCGAAATCACCCATGGGCGGGGTTTCTGGGCGGGACTGCCCTTGTGGCGTTGACAATCGTGCTGCAACAGATCATCGATGGCATCGATCCGGCCCGCGTAGCGGGCTACGTGGCATCTATCCTGCTAGGCGGCGCCGTGGGGGCGCTGATCAACATCCTCGCAGAACGGCACCAGCGCCGGGAGGGTCGGGCCGCAAGACAGCCACAACCAAGGAAGCCAGAGCATAGCGAAGCGGCTCCGTGGAAACAAGAGGGAAGCGAAGCGGCTCCACCCAAACAGGAGGGAAGCGAAGCGGCTCCACCACAGCCACGGGTTGAGCGCACGTCCGAACTGGCCGCCCTCAACACCGTGGCCCAGACCCTCTCCACCTCGCTGGAGTTGCAGGAGCTCCTCGACCGGGCACTCTCCACCACCGTCGATGTGCTGGGGTTCACGGGCGGCTGGATCGGCCTGATCGACCAGCGCACGGACACCCTGACACGCTGCAGTCACACCGGTCTTCCCCCATCCTTCGTCGAACACCTGGAGTCCAACGGCATAGACCGCATACTATGCGATCTCATCACCGGTGAGCGCGCGCCCCTCAACCTGGAAGACCCATCCAACCTGTCTATCTGTATCCCTCCCACTTGTATCCCTGCCACCGACACACACGCGCTGTCGGAGTCCGGCCTGCAATCCTGCGTCGGCGCGGCCATCCCCTGTAGGGCGGGTTTGCTACCCGCCTCTTGTGAAGCGGGTTTGCTACCCGCCGTCGATCAGGACCGTCCGCTGGGCATCCTCTACCTCTTCGACACCGAGCCCCACCCCACGTCGGGGACCGACCGCACTCTGTTGGCCGCCATCTGCCAGCAGATCGGCGCTGCCGTTGAGAACGCCCGCCTGTTCACCGATCTGCGGCAAAAAGGCGCGAGAGAGAGCGAGGTAGCCCAGACCCTGCTCGACACCGCCGCGGCGCTGAGCACCACCCTCCAACTCGATAAACTGCTCGAGCGCGTCCTGGATCAACTCCAGCGCGTCGTACCGTGCGACGCGGCTTCGATCGTCATGCTGCGCGACGCCAGCCACGACGACGGCACAAACGGCCGCGCAGACGGCGCACGCACCGGCTGGATGGTGGCCTCGCGCGGCGCGGAGCGCATCGGCTCGAAGCGCTTCGCCCTGACAGAAATTCCCAGCATCGAACGTGTCGTCCGTGAACGCCAGCCCCTCATCCTCTCCGACGCAGCCGATTCTCCCTCTCTCCCAGGGGGAGAGGGCGCCCCGGTTGCGCCGGGGATGGGGGAGGATCCTCCCATCCGCTCCTGGCTCGGCGTCCCCCTCATCTCCAAAGATAACGTCATCGGCGTCCTCGTCGTCGACTCCCACCACCCTCACGCCTACCACGACGGCACAGCCCGCCTGGCCGTTGCTCTTGCCCACCAGGCCGCCCTCGCCATCGAGAACTCCCGCCTCTACGAGCAGACCCGCGCCCAGTTGCGCGAGGCCACCCTCCTCCACTCCGTCACCCTCGCACTATCATCCACCCTCGACATCCAACAAATCCTGCCCTACATGGCCCGCAGCCTATGCAAGATCCTCAACGCCACCAGCGTTCAGATCTACAGCCTTAACCCGGCAGGTCCTCCTCGTGCAGAGGGAAACGAAGCGGTTCCCTTCAATACAAAGCCAATCGAAGGCGAAGCGGCTTCGCCCAACACCGTCACCATCGTCGCCGATTATGCAACTTCTCAGGCCACCGAGGAAGAAAGGCATTCGGAGGTGGGCCGATTCTACTCGCTGGCCGATCTTCCCGGCGGAACAGCCGGCCTGCCTCACCGCACCCCATCTCAGGTGCAACTCACCGCCGCCGCAACTGATTCGCCCAATCCTTCTGAATCCTCCCACTCCCAATCCGTGTCCTCATCCCTCCTCGTGCCCATGGTAGCCCGCGATCACGTCGTAGGCTACGCCCATGTGCAAGATAGCCTCGGCCCCCGCACCTTCACCCGCGGCGAGATTGCCGTCGCCCAGACCCTCATCCAACCCGCCGCCATCGCCATGGAGAACGCCCGCCTATTCGAAGAGACCAACCGCCGCGTCCGCGAACTCAGATTTCTCCACGACGTCAGCCTGGCCGCCGCTGCCGGCGTGCGGCTGGAGGATATGCTCCAGGCCGCGGCCGAAGCCCTCGCCGCCGCCCTCCAAGGCACCACCGTCGCCATCCTCCTCCTGGAATCGGAAGGCAGTAGATTGCGCCTCGAGGCCGGCGTCGGCTATCCCGCCGAACTGATCGGCAACCTCCACCTCCAATTGGGCCAGGGCATCACCGGCTGGGTCGCCCAGCACGGACAACCGGCCCTCGTCCCCGACGTTCGCTCCGACCCCCGCTACTACCAGGGCACCCTCGACACGCGCTCCGAGCTGTGTGTCCCGCTCGTCGTCGGTCCCTGGGTCATCGGCGTCCTCAACGTCGAGAGCCCCCACATCAACGCCTTCACCGACGACGACCGGCGCCTCCTGAGCACCCTGGCCAGCAACCTGGCCGTCCTGGTCGAGCGGGCCCGCCTGTTCGAGGAAGTCGAGACAACCACCGCCGAGCTGCAACAGCGGGCGCAGGATCTGGAGGAAGCCAACGTCCGTCTCCAGGAACTCGACCGGCTCAAGGACGAGTTCCTCGCCAGCATGAGCCACGAACTCCGTACCCCACTCAACTCGATCATCGGCTTCTCCGAGGTATTGATCGATGGCCTGCTGGGTGACATACCACCGGAGCAGTGGGAATGCGTAAAGAATATCCACGACGGCGGCGAGCACCTCCTGGCCCTGATCAACGACATCCTCGACCTTTCCAAGATCGAGGCCGGGCGCCTGACGCTCGAACCGACCACCTTCGACGTGCCCGAACTGCTGGCCGAGGTGGCGGCGACCACCGCGCCGCTGGTCGAGAACAGGTCGCAGGAGCTGACGCTGGAGCAGGAGGACCGCCTGCCGCCGCTCACCGCCGATCGCTTCCGAATCAAACAGGTGCTCCTGAACCTGATCGGCAACGCCTGCAAGTTCACCCCCCTGGAAGGGCACATCACCCTATCCTGCCACACACACGATCCTGCAAGCCTCCTGTTCTCCATCGCCGACGACGGCATCGGCATCAAACCGGAGAACATGGACATCATCTTCGAGGAGTTTCGCCAGGCAGACGGCTCCCATTCGCGGGAGATTACGGGCACAGGGCTGGGACTGGCCATCAGCAAGCGCCTGGTCGAAATGCACGGCGGCCGCATCTGGGCGGAGAGCCAATACGGCCACGGCTCGACCTTCTACTTCCAACTCGCCCTCAGCGGCCCACCATCGACAGAACCAGAACCGGCCGGCGAAGCCGCGCACATCTGAGCAAACAGGTCCGTCTTGCTGGACCCGGTCCCCTCCCAATACAAAGGGAAGCGAAGCGGCTCAACCCAACAAGAAGGGAAGCGAAGCGACTCATTCCGATGGCGCCCCCCGTCCCCTTGTCTCCTTGTCCCCTCTTCACCTCCCTCCGGCCGCAGCCCCAGGCTCGGCCGGCTCCACGTGTATGAAGGCCAGATCCACCGTCGGCAGGGCCTCAACCTGCGCCTGTACCCGGTCGGCGATGGCGTGGGCTTGATACAGCGTGACCTCCCCATCCATGTCGATGTGCATGTCCACTCGCAGCCGAGGTCCCACGTAGTCGGCGATGACCTGGTGAACCCCGAGAACGCCTGGCACAGCCGACGCAGCGGCGACGATCTCGGCCGTAAGCCCTGGTGACGCAGAGCGACCGGTGAGGTAGCCCAGGTTTTCGTGCAGAATCCCCCAGGCCGTGCGAAAGATCCACAGCGAGACGACGACGCCGGCCGCCGGGTCGAACAGCGGATGAACCAACCGCGAACCCCACACGCCCAGCAGCGCTGCCGCAGAGGTCAGGACGTCGGCCAGGTTGTCGCGGGCGCTGGCCAGGACGGCAGGGCTGTGGGCCAACCGTCCGATGCGCCCAACCAGCAGGTACATCGCGACCTTGACCAGTGCACTGCCCACGAGTGCTGCTGTAGCCCAACCGGTTGCAATCGCCGTCGCGCCCGAGAGAAAGCGTACCACGCCTTCACGCATCGCTGCGATACCGGCGGCCCCCATTGCAACGACGATGAGCAGGCTGACCAGCGGTTCGAAACGGCTGTGCCCCTGTGGATGAGACCCATCCGCCGGCTGCTGCGCGAGGTACAGCCCAACCGCCATAATTATGCTGTACAACGTATCCGAGAGCGAGTTGGCAGCATCCGATAGCACCGCACTGCTGCCGGAGAACCAGGCTACCGCCCCCTTGGCCGCTGCCAGGAGTGCGTTGCCGGCGACGGCAATCAGAATCGCCCGCCGGTACAGGCATTGACGATGGGGGTCAATCGATTCTCGCCGTACGCATCGCAAGTCCATTCCACACCATTCCTTGTATACCTATTCCTTGTTTCCTTCTTCCTAGTTTCCTTCCCACCCTCAACCCATTCTACCCGCCCAAGCACATCTTCACAAATGCCCAGCCCTGCCCAACCACGCCTTTACAATTGGCCAGCCCCATCTTTACAAATGTCCAACGTATGCTACAATAGCGCCCAAGATGCTACTGCTAGCTTCCCAGTCTCCCCGCCGGCGCGAGCTGTTGGCGCTGCTCGGGATGCCCTTCGAGGTGACCAGTCCAAACGTGGTCGAAGACGCTCTGCCGAACGAACCGCCCGCCGCATTGGTGGCCCGGTTGAGCCAGGCCAAGGCCCACGCCGCCTGCGCTGAGCCAGACTCTCACACCTCTCATCCCGGCCCCCTGATCGTCGCCTGCGATACCGTCGTCGCATTGGATGGAGAGATCCTGGGCAAGCCGCGCGACCCGACCGAAGCCGAAGCGATGTTGCGTCGCCTGTGTGGGAGATCCCACACCGTCTACAGCGCCGTCACCGTGCTAGAACACACGACCGGGCGCACCACAACTGAGATCGCGGAAACCCGGTTGACCATGCGCCCGTACACCGACGCCGAAATAGCCAGCTACGTCGCCAGTGGCGACCCCCTGGACAAGGCCGGCGCCTATGCCATTCAGCATCCTGGGTTTCATCCCGTTGCCACATACCAGGGTTGCTATGCTAACGTCATGGGGCTCCCGCTCTGCCACCTCATTCGCTCCCTACGCGCTTTCACGCGCTCCCGGCATGCCTCACGCACCGGGGCCGGGATGGAGGCAGCTAAAGATCTTCCCACCGCCTGCCAGTCCCACACCGGCCGTCACTGCGCCGTCTATGCAGCCATCTTGCAGTCACCCATGAACGACAAATGACTACCTATCTACCTGTCTATTTGATACCTGTCTACTTGATGCTTGTATACCTGCTACTTGTCTACTTGACCCACTCCAAACACCACATCCGCAACAACCCCCTGCCCCCTTGCATCCTGGCCCTGCTCCTGCTGGTTGGATGCAGCAGCGCGCCGACCACCGCTCCTGCCACACGTCCGCCCACCCTCGTTCCCACCGCCACGCCCACGCCACTGCCGCCCTCGCCCGACACGGCAGCCGCGTTGTTCCTGGACGCCTGGGAGGGTGCTGACTACGGGAAGATGTACACCCACCTCTCCCCCGAAAGCCAGGCCGCCATCGACGCCGAGAGCTTCGTCCAGCGCTACCAGACCGCCTTGTCCACCGCCACCGTGCTCACTGTCACCAACCGGCTTCAATCCGTCCTCCAGGATGGCGACCGCGCCCAAGTCTCGTTCGAATTGAGACTGGATACAGCCCTCGTTGGACCACTGATCACCGACACCGTGATGTCGCTCAGCCTACATGGGGGAGGTTGGTCAGTCGATTGGGACCCCGGACTCATCTGGCCACAACTGGCCGACGACCACTATTTCCGCATGCGGTACACTATCCCCGCCCGCGCCAACGTCTACGACCGCGACGGACTGGGCCTGGCCACCGAGGGCACGATCGTCACCGTCGGCGTCATCCCGGGCGAGATCGCCGACGAAGACGCCCTGCTGGCCACCCTGGCCGCTATCACCGATCTCTCCCCGGACGAGATACGCGGGCGCTACGTCGCCGCCCCGGCCGACTGGAAGGTCCCTATCGCGGACATCTCCGCCGAGGCCAGCGTCGAGCACAACAGTCTCCTGGCGTCCATCCCCGGCATCTACCGCGACGAGAAGGAGGGGCGCACCTATCCCCATTCCAAGGGCAACGTCGCCCCGCACGTGGTTGGCTGGGTATCCCCCGTGCCAGCCGAGCAACTGGACGCCTACCGCGCCCGTGGGTACCGCGGCGACGAATGGGTGGGCGTGTCCGGGCTCGAGGCCTGGGGGGAGGACATTCTGGCCGGCCAGCACGGCGGTGTGCTCACTGTCGTCACCGCCGCCGGGGAGGAGATTGCCACGGTGGCCGAGCGTCCGGCCATACCCAGCCGGTCCATTTACACCACCTTCGACCGGCCCTTCCAGGAACAAGTGCAGCAGATCCTCGCGCAGCCCATCCTGGGTGGTCGTAAGGGCGCCATCGTCGTGCTCGACGTCCACTCCGGCGCCGTGCGCGCCCTGGCCAGCGGCCCCGGCTTCGACCCCAACGTCTTCGTCGGCCCGGCCGGGGAGGTCGGGCGCGCCCAGATCCTGGCCGACCCGCGCCGCCCCCTCTTCAACCGCGCCACGCAGGGCACCTACCCCTCCGCCTCCGTCTTCAAGATCGTCACTATGTCGGCCGCCCTGGAGGAAGCCGGCATGGATCCCGATGGGACCGTCTTCTTCTGCCCCGGCTATTGGGAGGAACTGGGGCCAGGATCTCGCAAGACCTGCTGGAAGACCGAAGGGCACGGCGACATCAGCCTCAGCGACGGCCTGACAGCCTCCTGCGACGTCGTCTTCTACTCCGTGGGACTGCGCCTCGACCAGGTCGGCCCGGACCTCCTGCCCCGGTTCGCCCGCGCCTTCGGGTTCGGCGAGTCGACCGGGCTGGAGGGAGTCTTAGAAGAGGCCGGCCTGGTGCCCGATCCCGCATGGAAGGCCGAGATCATCGGGGAGAACTGGTGGGTCGGCGACACCATCAACCTGTCCATCGGCCAGGGCTACCTGCTCGTCACGCCCCTCCAGGTCGCGCGCATGATCGCCGCCGTCGCCAACGGCGGTACGCTCTACCGTCCCTACATCGTCGAGCGCATCGGTCCCGCCGGAGACGCGATCCCCGAACAGACCACCCAGCCCCAGGCCACCGGCAGCCTGCCCCTCACCCCCGCACATCTGGCTGCCATCCAGCAGGCCCTCCGCGGCGTCACCACCGACCCCATCGGCACCGCCCCCCATCGATTCGCCGGGCTCGCCATCCCCGTCGCCGGGAAGACCGGCACGGCCGAGGTGGGCGGCCCAGAAAGCGTGCCCCACTCCTGGTTCGCCGCCTACGCCCCGGCCGACAACCCCGAAATCGCCATCGCCGTCCTCGTCGAGAACGCCGGAGAAGGCTCCACCGTCGCTGCACCCATCACCCGCCAGGTCGTCGAGGCCTATTACGGCCTGCCGATCTCCTCCCTCCCCCCCGAGGCGGCAGAAGACTACGTAGCCTCCACCCCCACCCCGCAGCCCTAGCAAAAGGTCGGATAGCAAATCCGACCTACATCCTCGCCCTTGCAAGGGTCGGATAGCAAATCCGACCTACATCCTTGTCCTCCTCCCTCCTATTCGTACGCCAGCACCTCCCGGATCGTCAACCGCGACGCCCGCCGCGCCGGCAACACACTGGCCGAAACCGACAACACAACCACCGCCGCCAACCAGACCAGGAACCCGACATAATGGAACACCAGCTCCGCCGGCACCTTGAATATCGTCACGCTGATCGCGTTCGACAGCACCGCGCTGATCGGGAAGGACAGCACCACCCCCACCCCGTAGCTGATCAGGCCGATCGTCAGTCCCTCAACCAGCACCAACTTGGAGACGATCTGATTGTGCGCACCAATCGCCCGCATCACACCGATCTCGCGCGTCCGCTCCATCACATTCATACTCATCGTCCCCATCAGCCCAATCACGCCCACCAGCGCCGTCATCACCGCCATCACCAACAGAATGTCCGTCAGGATACCTAGCAGATCCGAGACCGAGCTAGTCAACGCCTTCCCAGCCTCCACCTTCTTGATCCGAAAGCCCAGGTCCCGAAAGTGGCTGTCCAATTGAGCGCCCACCCGCTCCTGGAACTCCAGGCTGTGCTCGCTCGTCACGATCCGGTAGGCCGAAGCGTGGTTCGTCTCCTTCAGCACCCTGGCCATAGACTCGTAGTTCGCGTAGGCCACCAGGTCGTCCAGCCCCGTGTACTGGAAGATCCCCACCACCGTCCAGTCGTCCTCTCGCCCAGCGACTTTGAGCCGCAGCCTGTCCCCCACCTGGAGATCGGGGAACTCGGTCCAGAACGCCTCGTTCACCGCGATGGCGTACCCGTCGCCGGGCAGCAGCCAGCGACCCGCCAACAACTTGGGCTCGATCAACTCGCTGTCCGCCGGCACCCCGAACAACCCGATCGCCAAGGCCCCGTTTTCGACCCTCCCCCCTTCCCCTCCAGCTACTCCGGTAGCCTTCTCCTTGTCTCCTTGTCCCCCTGTCCCCTTGTCCCCCTGTTCCCCCCCATCCTCTTCATCCGACAAGGCGCCATTCTGATGGCGCCCCCCCTCGGCCCCCGTCACCTTCCACACCTCAACCCGCTCCACGCCGGGGACCATCATCGCCTCCCGGATCACCTCCTCAACCCGGTAGCTCTGGGCGAAATCCAAGTTCACGTCGGCCCCAAAATACCGCGTCGTCCGTTCAGACGCCCGGTTCACCGAGGCCTGCGAGTTGAACACCGCGATGAAGACCGCACCCCCCAACGTCAGCGTGAACAACGTCAGCGCCAACCGTCCCTTGCGGCGGAACGTATTCCGGATGGACACCAACAGCGGGCGCGAGCCCCGCCGCACACGCTCTAACCACCCCGCGACCCAGCCCCCCCTTGTATCCTTATCCCTCGTATCCTTCCTCCCTATCTCCTTCCCCTCCCCATCGCTCAGACCCATGCTGCTGATCGCCCGCCGCACACTGATGCGTGACCCCCTCAACACCGGCACCAACCCTGCAATCGGGGGAACCAGCAGGCCAATCGCCACCTGGAACACAACCGCCAGCGGCCAGACGCGGAAATCCCGCACCACAAAGTTCACAATCTCCGCCGCAAAACGCGATAGCCCGTAGGCCCCCCAACTGCCCAGCGGGATCGCCACCGCGAGAGCGACCCCGCCGAAACTCATGATCAGAATCACGTACATCCCAATCACCTGGAATCGACGTGCGCCGACCAACTTCATCACCCCGATCTGCCGAAGCTGCTGGTTCAACAACGCCGACATCGTGTTGGCGATCAGCGACCCGCTCAGGAACACAATCAGCACACCCACGATGATCAACACCAGCAGCAGCGCCTCGATGATCGAGTCCAGCGGATGCCGGTCTCGAGGCGCCGTCCGGGTCTCGAACACAAGCCGTCCGCTCCGCTCCACCCGATCTGTCACCTCCGCCGCGACGTGCCGGATGGCTGCCTCGTCGTTGGGTTGCCTGGACACAGTGACCAGCAGGCGGTCCAAACTTGCCGGCGCGTGCAGCCATTCCAGCGAGTCGAACGTGACATAGCCGCGCAACTCACCCAGGATCAGATCATAGACGTCGCTCTGATCGAGCGCCACACCGACGACCGGGATCTGGCGGACCGTGCCATCCGCAAGCTCGATCGTCAGTATGTCGCCGACCGCCGCCCCCAACTTGGCCAACGTCTTGCGCTCCAGCGCCACCTCCCGGTCGTCCGGGACCCTCGGGGTCGAGCCCTCAGCGAAGCCGGAGATGGGTGAGGGCACCAACCTGTGAATCTGCATCTCGGCATAATCGGGAATCGCCACCAACTTCAGCGTATCCCACTCCCCCGCCCCCACCTGCACCCGCACAGTCACCTCGCGACGACCCTCCGCCACAGCGACGCCATCCACCCGCTCTATCGCGTCGACAAAACCGGGGTCAAAGGGAGAGGTCACCAGCGAGACGTTCGCCGGGTTCGTCGCTGCGTAACTCGCGTTCAGATCCTCGGACAGAATCCCATACGTGCCGGCGATGACGCCGATCGCAAACACCCCCACCGCAATCGACGCGACCACCAACAACGTCTGCGCTTTGTTCCCCCACAGATCGACCAACACCTTCCGCCAGCGCGGTCTAAACATACCTCTCCCAACCCGTCTTAATGCTCCCTATCCGTGTCCCCATCCGCCTCCCAATCCGTCTCAACCCTCCCCATCCAGGTCCCCCCGCTACCCCATAGCCTCCCCTTGTCTCCTTGTCCCCTTGTCCCAATCCGCGTTCACCCCCCACATGCCACGCCCTCCAGCGTCAGCCCCATCCCCGCCGGCCCCCCGTGCGCCGCGTTCTCCGCCATTCGCTCGCGCACCACCCGCCCGATCGCCTCGCGCATCGCCTGCGCTTCCCCCATCAGATCCAGGAAAACCGTGCGCCCCAGCGCCGCCACCTCCACTGGTGCCCGCAGCCCAGCCCGCACGCCGGCGATCGACGCGCCCGTCCCCATCATACTCACCTCACCGAAATACTCCCCCGGCCCGATCTGCGCCACCGTCTCGTGCCCACCACCAGCCCGCATCAGTGTGACGTCGACCGTGCCTTCCAAGATCATATAGAAGTGGTGATTCGGTTCCCCCTCGTGAATGATTGGCTCGCCCGGGCCGAAGCGCCTCGTTTGGAGGTACTTCGTCGCCACCAACATCTGCTCGTGCGTCAACAACGGCAGCGTCGTGGCCACCGTCTCATGGACCACCTCGCCATCTACCAGCAACATCCTCCGCGAGGCACGCTGCGCCAGGCCGTTGTCGTGCGTGACCATCATGATGGTCTTGCCCTGCCTGACCAGCTCATCGAAAATATCGAACACCTGCTGCGCCGCGCGAGAATCGAGGTTGCCCGTCGGCTCGTCGGCCACGATGATCGGCGGATCGTTCGCCAGCGCGCGGGCGATCGCTGCGCTCTGCTGCTGCCCGCCGGAGACCGCGTCGGGCATCTTGTGCGCACAATCGGCCAGACCGACCATGTCAAGCAGTCGCATCGCCCGCGCTTCCCGCTCCTCTGGCGCAACCACCCCCACAAAATCCATCGGCAACATCACATTCTCCACCAGTGAGAGCATCGGCAATAACTGGTAGAACTGAAACACGATCCCCAGATTCCGGCCACGCCACCTCGACATCTCACTCTCGTCCATCCGGTGGATCATCACGTCGCCGACCACAACCTCACCCGCCGAGGGCCGGTCGATGCCCGTGATCATATTCACCAACGTCGACTTCCCGCTGCCGGACTTACCGACCACGCTCACAAACTCACCCCTGCGGAAACTCGCATCCACGCCCTTCAGCGCCGTGAACTCACCCGCCGGCGACAGGAACGTCTTGACCACGCCCCGCATCTGAATCAGCGCCTCGTTGCCGATCATCCTTGCATCCTTGATCCTTGTATCCTTGTATCCTTTCATCGCCGAATTTCTCCGTCCGCGATCCTCAACACCCGCGACACACGCCCTGCCAACGTCTCGTCGTGCGTCACCATAATGATCGTCTTACCCTGCGCCACCAGCCCGTCGAAAATCTCGAAAATCTCCCCGGCCGTGGCCGAGTCCAGATTACCTGTCGGCTCGTCGGCCACGACGATCGGCGGATCGTTCGCCAACGCGCGGGCGATCGCCACCCGCTGCTGCTGCCCGCCGGAAATTCGGCTGGGCGGCTTATGCACATGGTCCCCCAGCCCCACCTGCGTCAACAATCCTACCGCCCGCTCGACGCTCTGCCGGCCTTTGTACAATCCGCAAAAATCCATCGGCAACATCACGTTGTCGACCAACGAGAGCGTGGGCATCAGCTCAAACGACTGATACACCACCCCCACGTTCCGCCCGCGCCACAGCGCCATCTCATCTTCGTTCAGCGCGTGTACAGGCGTGCCGTCCACCCACACCTCTCCCGACGTCAGCCGATCCACGCCGGTGATCATATTCACCAGGGTCGACTTGCCCGCCCCGGACCTGCCGATTACGCCCACAAACTCCCCACGACCGAAATCAGCACTGACACCCTTCAACGCAGTCAACCCACCCCCCGCAGTCGGATACCGCTTCACCACGTCCCGCAGTCGAACCACAGCGTCAGAACCCATCCGAATCCTATTCCTCCCCTACCAGATACGCTTGTATCCCTGTCCCCTTGTATCCTTATCCCTTCCACCAATCACATCAGAATACCACATCCCTCCCACCGCGCGTAGTGATGCCAGTCACCACCGCGCCCCCAAAGAATATGACACCAATCACACACCCCTGTGACCCCAGTCAGTTTCCCAATCGCGCCTTCCTGTGCTAAGATATTCCTATGAAAGACCGACCGTTGGAACCAGGGCTCCTGCCGATCTTCAGACTCTACGTCGCGATGCGCCTGTCCGTCATCCTGTCGAGCGCAGTCGTCTACCTCGTCTGGTACAGAACCTACCCCCAGCCCAACATCGCCCCCTACGTCGTCCTCTTCATGGCCGACATCGTCTTCCTCTTCGTCTTCCTCGACTGGCCCTGGCTTCAGCGCCAACTGGGAAACATCCACCTGCCCGTCGCCCTCGTCATCGCCACCGCAATCCCCATCGTCGAAGCACGCTATCTGTCGGCACTGTACGGCAGCGAGAACCTGCCCGAATTCTGGCTCGTCTTTCCATTCCTGCTCGTCCCCCTCATCCTGACCGCCTGGCAGTACACCCTCCGCCACGTCGTCCTCTTCATCATCGCCAGCACCGCCTTTGAGATCCTGCTCCTCAGCTCACCCGCTTACCTGGGCATCACCGACGTGCCAACCCGAGTGGGCTTCCTCGTAATTCGCTCCTTTCTCTTCCTCCTGATCGGATACATCGTCTCGAACCTGGTGGACGCCCAACGCCAGCAGCGCCAGGAACTGGCCGACGCCAACCGAAAACTAGTGCGCTACGCCGTCACCTTGGAGCAATTGACGATCAGCCGGGAGCGCAACCGCCTGGCACGAGAGCTACATGACACCCTGGCGCACACGCTGAGCGGGCTGGCGGTCCAACTGGAGGCCATCCTCGCCGTCTGGGACAGCATACCGCCCAAGGCCCACCGTATGCTGAACCAGGCACTGGCGACCACGCGAGCGGGTCTGGACGAAACACGCAGAACACTGCAAGACCTGCGAGCCGCCCCCCTAGAAGACCTGGGCCTGCCGCTGGCCATCCATCGCCTGGCCAACAACGCTGCCGCCCGGGGCGGACTTTCCCTGGACCTGGACGTACCGGCGCAGATCACCAACCTTTCGCCAGAAAAAGAACAGACCTACTACCGGGTGGCCCAGGAGGCATTAGAAAACGTCACCCGGCACGCTGACGCGCGCCGGGTGACCGTCTCCCTGAGACGAACCGGAGACCAACTCATATTAGAAGTAGCAGACGACGGCACCGGCTTCGTCGCCGAAGCCGACTCTCCAGACGACCAGCTTGGGATCAAGGGCATGCGAGAGAGAGCAGAACTGATTGGAGGCAAACTAGAAGTTCGAAGCCGTGAGGGTCAGGGCACCACCATTCTTCTGCGCAGCACAACCCGCCCCACAGAACAAGCCCCCTACGAAGTAGGGGGTCCTGTGACAGCTAACCGCGGCGCGGCCGAGGCCGCAGAGGGAGAAGAACTATGATCCGCGTTCTCGTCTGTGACGACCAGTGGATCGTCTGCGAGGGCCTCGAGGCCATCCTCAACGCCGACCCCGATATCGACGTCGTCGGCATCGCCCACGATGGCGCCCAGGCCCTCGAACTCATCCCCCAGCTCAACCCCGACGTCGTCCTCATGGATCTCAAAATGCCCGGCATGAACGGCGTCCGCGCCACCCACCACATCACCCAGAACTTCCCCCACGTCAAAGTCCTGGTCCTGACCACCTACGGCGCAGACGAATGGGTCCTCGATGCCATCCGCAGCGGCGCCGCCGGCTACCTCCTCAAAGGTACCCCTAGAGACGCCCTCATCGCCGCCGTCAAAGGCACCGCCGCCGGCCAGACCCACGTCGACCCCGCCGTCGCCGGCCAACTCTTCCACCAGATCGCCCGCGCCCCCGCCCCGCCCCCCAGCCAGGCCATCGTCGACGCCCTCAGCCAGCGCGAACTGGACGTTCTCCGCCTCCTCGCCCGCGGCCTCACCAACCCCGAGATCGCCCAACGCCTCTTCCTCTCCGAAGGAACCGTCCGCAACTACGTCAGCGCCATCTTCACCAAACTCGAAGTCGCCGACCGCACCCAGGCCGCCGTCCTCGCCCTCCGCTACGGCCTAGCCGACCTCGGCGACATCTGAAACCGGCCTCAAAACGGCTCCGCCAACCGCAGCGCCACGTAGGCCGGGCGATACGACCCGTCCGGCCGCAACAAACTGTACGCCGATACCGGGTCCCCCGCCCCCCAGATCGTCGCCAGATTCAGATTCCACAAAAACATCCGCCCCACCCACGCCCGCTCCTCCCCCATTCGGAACGCCTCCACCACGTACGCCGCCTGCTCCGCCTCGCTCACCTCCAACCCGTACTCCCACCCCTCCGTCTCCATGTCCCCCATCCCCTCCACCGACGGCCACCCGAACTCCGTCACCCAGATCTCCCGCCCCCCGTCCCCGTGCGCCACCATAATCGCCCGGTAATCCTCCAGCGTGTCCATGAAGAAGAAACTCGGATGATCGTTGTGGCTCGGCGCCTCGTGCTCCGCGTCGTCCCACCGCTCCCCCGGAGGATTCGCGAATCCATACGGGTGCGCCCCGATCCCGTCCACCCACTCCGCCACCCCCGCCTCGTACATCCCCTCCAGAAACACCCGGTCGTCGATCGCCACCACCCCGTCGTTGATCCCCGTCACAGCCAGCCCGCCGCTGATCACCACCGCCGCCGGATCACCCGCCCGCACCCCCTTCGCCCCCTCCGCTACCAGCGCCACGAACCGCCCCGCGTCCAACTGATCCCCCCGCCACTCCCGCGCCCGATTCGGCCCGTTCCACAACTCCTACGCCCCCACCCGCCCCCCGTACCGCGTCGCCAACTGCTCCATGAAACGCCCGAACTCCGCGTAATCCGCCGGCGGGCCCGTCTCCAACTCCGATACCCGCGTCCAATCCGGCGCGTGCACCACGCTCAACATCAACTTCAACCCCAACCGGTCACACGCCTCCACCGCCCGGTCCACCACATCCCAATCGAAATCATCCGGCCCGTGCTCCACCGTGTGCCACGTCACCTGTTGCTTCACCCACCCCACACCCAGCCCTTCCACCCACCCCAACGTCTCCGTCACATCCCCCGCGAAGAGATGCACCTGCACCCCGTAGCCCGGCTTCGGCACCGCCGGCGGCAGCGGTGTTGGACCAGCCGGACTCGCCTCCGGCGCAGGCTGAGTCGCATCGGGATTTGAACCAGAGACAGAAAACTCCGGGCCCCGGGCCACAACCGGCAGATACACCCGCTGACCCATCCCCGTGTCCACTGGCTCGGAGGTCGGGGCTTCCACCCGCCCCGCCTCCTGCGAAGCCACCGGAGATGGTTCCACAGTCGGCGGCGTCACCTCGGGCGTGGGCGACGGGCCCGCCACACAACCCATCAGTGCGCCACACAACACCACGGCCCCCCCTACCTGCCACCGGGCTCTGCCAAACCTGCGCAACAACCAGAACAGTCGAATCCAATAACTCATCATCCACCCATTCTACCCCGCCCCCTCCCCGTGTCAACCCCCTACCCTTCGCGCTGTATCCTTGTATCCTCCCCTCTTATCCCCTTGTCCCCTTGTCTCCCTGTCCATACTCCCTACTCCCTACTCCTCTCCCTCCCCTGTCCCCTTGTCTCCCTGTCTCCTTGTCCGCCCCTCCCCCTCCCCCCACTTGCGCCCTGCCCCATAATGAGTATCATGGAACCATCCCACAAGGAGGTGCACCATGGCCAACAATCTTAGAGACCGATTGAAGATCTCCCAATCCTGCCTGGACGAGATCAACACCCTGCTCCTCGATCCCGGCAATAAGGCGATCAACGCCTTCCTCGACGTCGTCGAGAAATACGGGACACCCGACCAGATCAACCACAAAGCACAAGAGGCCCGCCGTCTCCCCAACCTCATCGCCCGCCTCGAGAAAGTGGCCCCTGCCTACGTCGAGGACCTGGAATGGTTGACCCACCAACGCGACCAAGGCGCCTTCATCACCATACCCGACTACCGTCGCCAGGTGCTCGGTGCCCAGGCCGACACCACCGACTTCGACGATCGCCTGGCCGTCACCCTCGAGATCAGCGCCCTACAATACTTCCCCTTCCTCATCCATCAAGCCAAACAAGCCATCCAGAACCGCGAACTCATGCCCGGCCGCTACATCCGCGTCCGCAAGATGAAAGAACAAGAGGCCGATGGCGACATCCTCGCCGTTGCCGCCGCTATGCAAATCGTCGGCGCCAGCTACGTCGAGACCATGGACACCAAAGGCACCGACGGTTCCAACATCCACCTCGGAGGCCCCGAGACCATCACCGGCTACTTTGGCGGCGTCGGGGAACCCAACGAATACGCCCTCCAATGGCTGGACGAATTCCTCTACTACTACACCACCTACGGCATCAAACAAGTCCTCAACGTCAACCCCGGCACCGTCTTCCTGGCATACCTCCTCCACAAACTCGGCGTCGACAACGAATTCAAAATCTCCGTCTACATGGGCAACGACAACCCCTACGCCGCCCTCTGGACCCTCGTCGGCGCCAAACTCTTCTCCCGCCCTGACGGCACCACCCCTCTCATCGGCTTCAACTGGTCGAACTCGGTGAACAACGAGACGATGGAGATCACCGCCCAGATCCGCCGCGACCTGGGATTCGAGGAGGTCGTCCGCTTCGAGCATCACATCACCGAGACCTACAAATCCATCGTCCGCCAGCCCTACGACCGCCTCGAAGAGCTGATCGAAATCGCCGACCACGTTGTCAACATCTCGGCCAAACACGAAGGGGCGCCCCCGGAGATCGAACAGACCCGTGAGCACCCCTCCGACATCCTCGACTATTTCCGCGACAAGAGCGAGAT
>Ga0180437_10003332_pt1 | contig 24041 bp, 39 predicted proteins | sample SS_ome_4_FD_132410 | JGI IMG/M metagenome (GOLD analysis project Ga0180437, IMG submission 132410) | Hypersaline lake sediment archaeal communities from the Salton Sea, California, USA - SS_3_D_1 metaG | ecosystem: Environmental > Aquatic > Non-marine Saline and Alkaline > Hypersaline >... | reverse complement strand
TTATTTTTCCTTTACTTTCCTTTATAATGGGGCCTTTCTATATATTGTTATCTTAACGATTTTATGTTTTCTCTCAGGAAAAGCCCCAAACCTTTCATCCTCTACAATACCTCACTATTGTACTGGAATTGGCCTACGTTGTTTTTTTAAAAAATTTAGTACATCTTTACCCTGTACAAAAAGCTTTAAAGCAGTGGCCGCTATTTCTCCAGAATAACCATTTTCGATTAGTCTCATATAGAGATTTTCTAAATTTTTTAATTTATTAATCTCCTTAACTATTTCTTCAGGAGTAGTTCGTTTTTTTTTACGACCCATAAGACCCTCCCTTATTTGGATCGATTCCTTCATAATCTGCCACGAATTTATCAATAGCAATTTTTATTTGATGAGCTAGAGTATGATTATGTTTTACTGCAATTTTTTTTAATTTTTCATTTAATGCAGTGCTTTCTAGTATTTCTACTACTAAACAACTAATAGAGCATCTTTGTTCAGCTGCAACTATTCTTAACTCTTCATGTTTTGAAGGAAATATTCTAATTTTAAATTGCGTTTTCTTCATATGGTCCAATGGTACCATATTTATTTTTTTTTTGGCAATTTTTATTTATGAAAAAGATTTCCCCTAGTAACAAGGAGTCAAAGCCCAGAGGTGTCTATTGGGCTGAGGCCACAGCGATTTTGGCCAATCTAAAACGACGAGGGACAAAATGACGAAAAAAATTTATAAAGCTTATTGTACGGAGCTACCATTCGTGGACGTTCCACCAATAACAAAAGAATATCCTAGAGCCCCAACGGCTACGGATACAGAATTCTCATTAGGTTATCCATGGGTTTATAAACCAACAGTTGACACAGCTCAACTTTATAATTTTTGTGGAATAGACTCTTCTGGGGATGCGATATGGGTTTTGGCGTCTCCTGGAAGTTCTGATGTAGATCAGTTAAAAGGAGATAGCGGAACTGCTACTCCAGCGGGTGGTATTATTAATATCCTCGGTGGAACTAACGTAACTACTGTTGGAGGATCTCCAACTGGTGACGACTTAACAGTTAACTTAGATGCAGCAATTACTCTTGCAACATCTATTACAACTCCATTAATAACATCTGCGGCAGCTATGGATATCAACGTAGCAGCTGGATCTGATATTACTATTCAGATGGGAGATGCGGCTGGAGCAAACGTAATAGACTTTGAAGACTCAGCAAGTGCGACAGTTGCTAGTTTAGATTCTAATGGTACTTTAACTGTAGTAAATATGGATGGTATCATCGGAGCAACAACTCCAGCAGCTGGTACATTCACTACAGTAACAGGAAATACTTCTGTAACTGCACCTTTATTCACTGCAAATGCAGCAGATGCTTTAGTACAAGCAGGTGGTGCAAATGATGTAGTTGTAAGACTAGGAGACAATGCTGGTGCTACATTCTTTAGAGTGCAAGATAGCGATTCAGCTGACCAAGTTACAATAGATTCTGATGGAGCAATGAGTGCTTTAACAGGTATCACTGTATCAGGGGCAGCAGTTTCTCTTAATGATAACTCTAACTTTGCAACAACAATTAATACTGGAACATCTACAGGAACAGTTTCAATCGGAAGTGCTAATGCTGGAGCAATCACTATAGATTCTGGAGCAGGAGTGTCAATAGATGGTGCTACAGCTTCTAACTTCACAGTAACTGGAGCTTCTGAAGACTTAACATTAGGAGCAACGGGTGGATCTATCAACATCGTGGCAACTGAAGCAGATGCTCAAGCTATCTTAATAGATGCATCAGATGCAGCTGGTGGTATTGATGTAGATTGTGGTACTGGAGGATTTGATTTACTTGCAACAGGTGGAGCTTTCTCTATTGATGGACAAGCAGCATCTAACATTACAGTAACAAGTGCTGGACTAGACTTAAGCCTTCAAGGTGTAGGTTGTGCGGTAAATATGACATCTACTGAAGCTCAGAACGATGCTATACATATCGAAGCGTCTGCTGCTAATGGTGGTGTTCAGATTTATGCTGGTACTGGCGGAGTTCAAATTGGTGATGAAGCAGATTGCGCAGGTATTACTCTTGGTAATATTGCTCCAACACAAGGAAGAACTATCGTAATAGGTTCAGGAACTGTTGTAACAGCAGCTGTAACTGATGACATTTCAATTGGAGATGGCGGAGCTACAACTAATGCTGACTCAATCAAACATGTTGATATTAACAACGGCGGTGTAACAACTGGTGTGGTTAGAACATACATTATGGGTGGTGCAGTAACATCTGGAACACATACTCTAGAGCTTTCTGCTGGAAACGTAGCAGCAGGTACTGCAACTGTAAACATGTCAACAGGAACAGGAACAAAAACTGTAAATGTTGGTAATGCAGATGCGAATACAACAGTAAATATTGATGCTATCACAAATATCAATACTGATGTTAATGCAGCTGTTGCGATAAATACAGGAACTTCAACTGGAACTGTAACTATCGGTAACGTAGCAAATTCTGGAGCAATGGTACTAGGATCTAGTTCTACTCTTGATGTTGATACAGCAGGACAGATTCAAATAAATTCTTCTGGTTCAACTATTGATATCGGTAATGATGCAGTAGCTCAGAACATGAATATTGGTACAGGTGCTGCTGCAAGAGTTATTACTGTAGGTAATGCAAGTGGTGCTTCTCAAATAGATCTGAATTGTGGAACTGGTGGTGTAAATGTAGGAACAAGTGCTACAGCTCACACAACAACTGTAGGATCTACAAATACAACTTCAGGATTAGTACTTCAAGCTGGTACTGGAGAAATCACAGTAACTGGAACTGTAAAACAAATTGATGCTGAGTTAATGGGACAAAGTGGTATTTATGTACCTACTTTCACTCAAGACGCAGTAGCATCTACAGCAGCAAATACTGGTGGAGTACCAACAGGTAACACAGGGGATGTGAACTTGTATGCAATGCAATCAGGTGCTGTAATGCAAGGATTTGTTGTTGGTGCTGGTCAAACAATCTTGCAACCGATCATGGGAGCAAATGGATTGATCATTAGTGCTGACCAAACAAATACAGAAGGAATGGAATATAACTTCCCATACCATCAATATACAATCGGAACAAGTGCAGCATTTGCATTTGAGCTTGATCTGTATATCAACGATATGGACGGAGCTGCTCCTTATGTATTTGGATTTAGAAAAACTGAAGCTAACAATGCAGACTGGACAGCATACGATACTCTAGCATCTATGGGGATGATTGCAGGTACATCTACAACAAATGTAGTTCTTGCAACTGAACTTAATGGTGGTGGTCAAACTATCACTAATACTACAGATGCTTGGGGTGGTGATGGATCTACAAATACTCTAAGAGTGCTTGTAGATGCGAGCGGAAATGTAACATACACAATAAATGGTGCAGCTCCGAGCGTAACAGCAGCATTCCAGTTCGATAATGCTGATGTAGTAATTCCATTCATAAGAATAGGACACTCTGCATCTGCTACAGATGTAGCGATTACAGGAATGAGAATCGGATATCAAGCGTAAATAAATTGAAGTGAGGGGGGAGTTGTACACCCCCTCCTTTTTTAAACAATTAAGGAGTAATTATGAGCGGACAAAACAGGCCATTCAAGTACGGAGCTAATGATAGAAGAGAGTTCATAGTACAAGATTCCGAAGTAGCAGTTGTAGCAATTAACGACACTTCAGGGAACCCAATTTTCCTAGGAAGAGCTAAGGCTGGCATAGGATTGTCAGAGGAAAAATGGCAAATAAGAAAGGTATCATATGATACTAATAGCGGGGTGACGAGAGTTCAATGGCCCATCAATGCTGATGGAGTAGCTTCCACTGAATTTGAATTAGCCTGGAATTCTGAAACTGATCTAACTATCACTGGAATTAGCAATGCTAATCCTGGGGTTGTAACTGTATCAGCTTTAGGAAATTTAACAAATGGAGATAAAATAATCATACAAGATGTAGCAGGAATGACTGAAGTAAATTTTGATGGTAATGATTACATTTTTACTGTAGCAAATATAAATGTAGGAGCCAAAACATTTGAACTTTCAGGGGTAAATACTACTACTTATACAGCATACTCTTCTGGAGGAACTGTAACGTATGGTGAAGTAGTTAACTACACTTACTCGTGAGGTCAAAATGGGTTATAGATACAATGTTTTTAGCGGGGAATTTGATTTAGTAGATGTAACGATTGTTCCACCTACATATGCTAGTCAATTCGTTACCGATTCAGGAACTGCGATTCCAGCATCGCATATATTAAATATTTTAGGAACAGCAGCACAAGGAATTTCTTCAAGTGGAACTGGCAATACAGTTACTCTAACAATAGCAGATTCTACTACTTCTCAGAAAGGTGTAGTGGAATTAGCAACAAATGCTGAGACAATTACAGGATCAGATACTACAAGGCCAGTAGTTCCAGCTTCTCTTGAAGCAAAATTAGGAGCTTTAACCGCTAATTCTATCCCATATGGAGCTGGTACAGGTTCAGCAATTTCTTGGAGTTCTGCGCTGACGGATGGTCAGTTAATGATAGGAGCTACAGGAGCTGCTCCAGCACCAGCAAACATCACATCAACTGGTGGAACAATAACAATTACAAATGGTCCAAATTCAATAAATATAGATCAAGTAGCAGGCTTTGCGCCAATTTCTAAATATATAGTAGATAAAGATGGATCAGCAGATTACACAACTATTCAAAGTGCTATTAATGCTGCACAAGCAGCTGGAGGGCCAGCAGCGGTATATGTAAGACCAAGTTCAACAAATTATGTAGAAAACTTAACATTATATGATGGTATAGATCTATGGGGAGCTGTAGGAGTTGCAGATACACAAACTTGTGTCATTCAAGGTACTCATACTCCACCTACTAGTGGAACATTTACATGTAGAAATATTTTCTTACAAAGTGCAACTGATATATTTTATTCTACAGCAGCTGGATCATGTGGACTTATATTAATAGATTGCGCAACAGCTGTAACAAATGGATATACATTTAACTTACTTAACTGGACTGGAGGATTAACTGGATTTGACATAGGAGAAATTGGATCTACTAATGATGGTTGGATTAATAATACAGGTGGTTCTTTTGTATTCATGGTAAATGTTACAATTGGTGCTGGAACAGCAAATACAATGACAGTATCTGGAGGATTAGAACTTTATAATGCAGCTGTACAATGTCCAATAGAATTTACAACAGGAACTACTGGAACAGCTAATGGAGGATGCTGGTTTAAAAATCCAGTTACATATAGTGGAAATTCGCAAGTAGATATGCAAAATAGTTTCATTGATGGAGGATCTTCTTCAGGAATTAATTTTAATTCATCTGCAAATGTAATACTTTCAAATATGACAATTGATTCTACAGCAACAAACGCTATAGCTGGAACAGGAGCAGGAACTCTTACAATAAACAATGTAAGTTTCCCAAATTCAGATGGAATAGCATCTACTCTAACGCTTGAAGAAGATAACTATACTCATACAGGAGAAATTGTAGCTTATAATATACAAAGACAGATATTCACAGGATTCCATTCATGGTCAGGTTCTGGAAATTACTATTCTATAAGCGGCACTGATTTTACGCTTCTCAGAGGAGGAGTGGGGTATATTAAAGGAAGAAAAGTGGAATGGTCTGGCAGTCAATCAACAGGATCGCTAACTAAAGGTTCAACTTATTTAATTTATATAGACGAAGATGGATTAATTGGAGCCACAACTACATTTAGTCAAGCTAATTATGAAGACAATATACCTCTATTTGAGATTCTATGTGACAATGACACCCCATCAAACACACTAGTTGTAAAAGAAAACCATCCTTATTCAGCACCTACTGATCTCTCTGTGTATCTACATAACTCTGTTGGAACTGTAATATCAAACAGAAATAATGGAGCTAATATAACGTTAAATGGAACTGATGAAATAGAGATTAACGGAACAGATTATCTAGAAGATCATGGATTAGAAACAACTATTCCAGATTCTGGAGGTGTTGGAGAGACATGGGAATTTTTCTATTTAGATGGAACTGGTAAATGGGTTCTTTACTCATCTACTGCAACATTCCCAAGTTATTATAATAATGCAGGAACTCCTACAGCTCTTACAGCAGGAAAATATGGAGTATTTACTCTATATTGTTCTAAAGAAGATCTTAATTCAAGTACTCCTACATATATAGCTGTAATGGATGATGCTCAATATAATAATCAAGTGCAAGCAGAAACAGCGATAGCAAACGAGGCTGTATCAGTAGCAACAAATGAACTATTTACATTAGAAGTATGTCAGTTAGGATATGTAGTTTATGAACAATCCTCATCTTCTATTGTTAGTGTAATAATTGAAAAAGCAACTATTAGAGGAAATGTAGTATCTGGAACAGCTTCTACTGCAAATCTAGTAACTACAGATACAACTAATTTCAACGCATGGCTCTCAGCAGCTGATACAAATGTACAGTCTGCACTAGACACATTGGATGATGTAGGACTAGGTGTAACTCCTCAGCATTCAATATTGCTCGGAGATGCTTCTTATGGAATTACTTCAACTGGAGTTTTGACTAATGGGCAATTAGTGATTGGATCGACTGGTGTAGCGCCAGCGGTAGCTAGCTTAACTCAACCTGGAGCTGGCTTAACAATCACTGGGGGTGCAGGTTCGATAACATTTGCGCTAGCAGACGATTTATCGGCCGTGGAAGCTCTTGCAACAACAGGAGTAGCATCGCGTACTGGAGCCTCTACATGGTCAACATCATCAATTACTCAAGATGCAGTAATTATAGGTGCGGCGAGTGAAGGTCTTCAAAATCTTACATTAACTAATGGACAGCTTCCAATAGGATCTACTGGCACAACTCCAGTAGCAGCGAGCCTTACTCAACCTGGGGCTGGCTTAACCATTACTGGAGGAGCTGGATCGATTACTTTTGCACTTGCAGATGACTTATCAGGCTTAGAAGGATTAGCAACTACAGGTGTAGCATCTAGAACAGGTGCTAGTACATGGTCAACTTCTTCTATTACACAGGATGCAGTAATATTAGGAGCGGCCTCAGAGGGACTTCAAAACTTAGCACTTACAAATGGTCAGTTAGTGATTGGTTCAACAGGAGCTACTCCTGTAGCGGCTTCATTAACAGCACCTGCAGCAGGTATTACAATTACAGGTGGTGCTGGAAGCGTAACCTTTGCGCTTGCTGATGATTTAAGTGCAGTGGAGGGTTTGGGTGCAACAGGTATCGTATCTAGAACAGCAGCTGATACATGGACTACTACTTCAATAACTCAGCATGCAGTACTAATAGGTGATACTGGAGAAGTCCCAGCAAATCTAGGACCTTTAACTAATGGACAATTAGTGATTGGATCAACTGGTGTAGCGCCAGTTGCAGCGACTTTGTCTAATGGAAATAATATAACATGGACAACAGGAGCAGGTACATTAACTGGAAACCTAACAGGAACAACTGATCATACAGTTCAAGTAGGAAATGCTACAGGTAGTTTAACCTCTCTTGCAGCAGCAACTAATGGTCAATTGATAATAGGCTCTACTGGAGCAGATCCAGCAGTAGCTAATTTAGCGTCAGCGGATGGTTCAGTAACCATAACAAATGGAGCTGGAACGATTGACTTAGCAGCAGCAACAGGCCTAACTTGGTCAGTAGAAACTGGAGCAGCAGTAGCAGCAGCAGTTAATTATGGATACATAACGAATAGAGCTGGTGGAATTACATACACATTACCTACAACAGCAGCTGTAGGTTCTATCATAAAAATTTGCAGCATCTCAGGATTAGCTACTATTGCCCAAAATGCAGGAGAATCCATTGTGTTTGGATTACAGACAACAACTGTTGGAGCTGGTGGTTCTTTAGTAATGACGGATGATGGAGATGCTATAGAAATTGTCTGTACGGTAGCTGATACAACATGGGCAGTTCTTAGCTCTGTTGGAAACTGGACCGTTAACTAAGGAGGAAGCATGGCAACGAACAATGCAGCAAATACCTATATAACGCCAGATGCGAACAATATAGTATTGCAGCCATCTCAACCTGCTTTCAGTGCTTATCTTGGATCTGATGATGATAATCAGACAGGAGCGGGCACTGTATTTCGTATTGGAGATACGGATGTTGGAACAGCACTGACTGAGATATTTGATCAAAATGCAGATTTTACAACAGGTGCTTCTGGAGGCGCTTATTTTACCGCTCCTGTAACTGGAAGATATGTATTTATAGCTGGAATTACCGTAGATTCTGTAAGTACCAGTAACTATGAATTTAATAAAGTAGAAACTTCTAATCGCAGGTATATCATATGTTCATGGGATGGTAGTGCAGTTGTAAATGCCGCTGATGAAATCTTCACAGGAGCACATTTTATATGTGATATGGATGCAGCAGATACTGCTAAGTTTTTTACAGTACTCTATAACTTAGGTGGCGATACTGTAGATGTACAGGGAAGCGCAACCTTAGAAACTTATTTTATGGGATATTTACTAGTATGAGGAGAAGATATGGCAACAAATAATTCGGCAAACACATACATTGTGCCAACCGCTAATAACGAGGTAACTCAGCCATCTCAACCTGCTTTTTTAGCTGTTTTAAATGGAGCATGGGCAAATGCAACAGGGGATGGAACAGCTCTTAGTCCAATGACAATTGACCTAGAAATCTTTGATCAGAATGCTGATTTTGATACAGGTACTTATCAATTTACAGCTCCAGTAACAGGAGTATATGAAATAACGAATTCGGTTGGAATTTCTAATGCAGCTGGACATACTGTATGGCTCTTAGCTGTAATTACTTCAAATAGACAATATTATTCTATTTATACTGATGATGTTAATAACTTCCTTAATACTTCAAACAATACTACTTACGAAAACGGAGTATTTGCAGATATGGATGCAGCCGATACAGCACACATATACTGTAGGGTAAATGGAGGAGCTAAAACAGTAGGAATTTCACGTGGAGATTTAACTGACTGTACAACTCATTTTAGTGGGGTATTAGTATGTTAAGGAGAAAATATGGCAACAAACAATAATTTAAATACCTACATAGTTCCAACTTCAACAAATGAAGTAACAATGCCAAGTCAAGTTGCATTCTTTGCAAGACTTGCTACTACTGACTCTAATGTCACAGGAGATGGAACTGCTTTTACATTTGGAAGCGGTAATGCACTAACTGAAATATATGATCAAAACTCTGACTTTAATACTAACGGAACATTCACAGCACCCGTCACTGGAAGATATGATCTCGTAGTATCAAATCAAATAGAAGATACTGGAGCCGCTACTACTTATTTAATAGAGATTATTACTTCAAACAGAACTTATATAGTGGCAAATGTAGGACCTCAAGGAATTGCTTATTCTGCTGGGGCTGATATTACATTAGTGCATTCAGCAGTTCTTGCAGATATGGATGCAGCTGATACAGCAACTGTACAAATTACAGTATCTGGAACTGGAAAGACTGTGGATATTAGAGCTTCTACTGTAGGAACATTTTTTCAAGGAACACTAATATGTTAAGGAGAATTTTATGAAGAAACTATGTTTAAATGGACACAAGATATCTAATGCAGATCAAAAAGCATTAGATCATTATTTGCTGACGACTGCTAAAGAATGGGCGCAAGCAGCGCTTAATGGAATGGTAAATAAGTCAGTTAAGACCATCTATCGTGACTGGATAGAGATATATAAATCAAAGCATGAAGAGATCCCAGGAGATATTTCTCAAATCATAATGGGAATTTTAGAAATGCCTGAGTTTAAACCATATAACAGAGTTGTAGAAGAACCAGATAGAGAAAAACCACAACGTGACGATGCAAGAGAAGATGAGATATGGGAAGGTGGCTTTGATGTTGAGGACTATCAAGATGCGGCACTACGCGCCTTTTATAAAGATCCAGAAGAAAGCCTTTATGATTATATGGAAAATAAGATAGCTAAGCGTAAAAAAGCATTTATTAGAGATTGCGAGCCTGTACTTTTAAATGAAGGAAAGCCAATAGCATCTCGTCATGATAAGTTCATCAAGGATTTTACAAAAAGGCAAGATTACAAAAATAGGAGACAAAGAGATGAAGCTGAAGGAATTAATTTCTAGCAAATGGAGTAAATTATCTATGAAAGTAAGATATTCTATATTTTTATTTGCAGGAGTTCTATTAGGACTTCTAGTGCAAACAAGCTGTACAAGCATTAAAAATTTAATGACTAAGTATCCTCAAGATAATATCGTAGAGGAAATAGTAGAAGACGCTATAGAGAACGAGACGGGAATAGACGTCGATCTCTCCCCGTCTTCCAAGGAGAAATAGTATCATTTGATACTATTTTATGAAATCTTTCATTCTCTCTATAAAGTTATTATCTATAGGTGAAGGAAGATACAATACCTTGGACCCCTCCTCAAACCATTTTAATATGTCTTGAGGTTTGGCATCCCACCAACCATCGGTATAATGATAAGTAATTATCGGATTATTCGCATGGTAATGGGTAACTATTAATATCTGTCTTTTGATGTAATGAACCCCAGGGCACATGTTAACGGTCATGATCATTTGACCTTCTTTAGGGAGTGTATCCCACGAATGCCATTCGGCAAAAATTGAGCAGCAACAAGCTGCACAGATTATAAATATAAACTTTTTCATATATTTCTCCATATGGAGCCCCAATTAAGGGGCTTTTCCATTTATACAAAAAAATTTTATTTATCCCAAGTTAAATATCGTTCTAAATAATTTGGAGTTGTTTCAAGTAGCTTAATTAACTTACATTCAGCTTCTGTGAAACTAATATTTTCTTTTTTGGCGATATCTTTGATTGCAAGCATATAGCAATTATCCCAATCCTCTTCAATTCCCATTTTCATCTCCTTTGTGGAGATACCAACTTTCTTTAGGTTCACCCCTGAAATCGTCGAGATTGACGTTTAAAAGCTCAGGAATCGAATTATAGTCTACCCTCCCTAGGGAGATACTACGCTTAAGACGATATGGCCCAAAATAGGCGTTTCTGTGTCCACACATCGATTTTAGCTTTTGTAACAATTCTTTTTCTTTGTAACAAAGCTTCCGTTTTTCTTTCTTAACTAGATATAATTCGCGAGCATACGCTTGCCATTGAAGATCCTGTTTAACATAATCGTCGTCTGTTAAAGGAGGAGCTTCTAAATTTTCTACATAATCCCAGAATTTGCGCAATTTGTCAATCATTTTCTTGATATATTCCTCATCTCTTTTAACTGTAACGATTACACCTTCACCTTTGTGGAATGAAAAATAATCCATCTCATCAAATCCAGTAACTAAAAGCTGCATCTGAACTTGAGGAATGTAATGTGGTGGGATTTTCCCACTTTTTGCAAGCTCATGATCTTTTTCATTTGGATTCTTAATCTCAACACATTTAGTTTTCGAGTCATTTAAGCCATCCAATGAAGCCATTAAATACAGAAATTCTGCATTTTTCACAGCTTTAGGTGTAAATACCTCTCCTTTCATCTCATTATAAACTTGGCGAGCTGGCTCTTCCATTCTCTGACCATATTGAGTTGCAGCAGTATTTACTTTAAGCTCTTCAAACCCAAGCTTCTCTTCCCATAATAAATATGGGGTTTTAGTTCTCCCATCAGAGAGCTTCCATTTGGAAGCCCCCATGATAATACTAGCATCCGAAGCACCAATATGTTGCTTCCTAAATGCCCAATACTCTTTATCCGATTTAAACTCCAGGATTTGCATATTGCACCTCCTCGCCAAAGTAAGCATCATGATAAAATTCTCCATTAGGCCCTGATTTAACTTCTTCTTTCAATTTATCAAAAGCTTTTTTCTTAGCTTTTTTTATCATGTTCTCATACATAGGTTTAGGAATTTCAGACATCTCAATATTTTTTACTTTCAAAAATTTATTGAGTTTGCTACTCTCATCTGGAAGATCTTTAAGCAATGTAGTTAGAGTTTTTATTTCTTCATCAGTACGTTTATCCTGAACCTCATTGGCGTGGGGTTCAGAAATTTTTTTATGTTCAATTTGATTGTCATTTTGACTATCATTTTGATCGGCTATATTTGGATCATCTTTAATCTCTCCTTCAACATATGAATTTCCAATAACATCCGGAAATAACTGTCGAGCCAAACTAGATAAAGCTCTAGCATATAACATATTCTTTGGATAAGTGATCCATGCATTTTTGTAAATTCCAGCTTTTTTTGCATCTTCTATAGTAAAGGTAAAACTTGCTGTATCGCCGTTATCTTTCCTTTTTCCATGAACAGTGCAGCTTTTCTCGTCTGACTTGGAGCTAAGGCTATGACCTTTGTTTCTTATTAATTCTCCCATCATAGTATAAGTCATTTCTACTCTACCTTTTACAAAGTAAAGCCCTCCCATTAAAGCTTTAATAGGATTTATATCAAGCGCTCTTGCTACCGTTGTAATAGCAAAGACACCATCTTGCCCCATTCTTGCGAAGTAGGGTTGTTTCATCAACATCGCACACAGTTCCTGTGTGTTCTTTATTTCAGCTAAATAATCAGTTTGTTTAACTGCAACTTCATTCTTTTTCTTCATCATTATTCTCCTATTGTATTAAGTTTAGCCATAGCGCGAGTGAACTGTACGCTAAAATCGTACAACTCACTTGTCTTCTTAGCTAATCTTGGTTTATTTTCAGGTAATTTAACTTCAAAAATTGAAGCCATTTCATCAAGAGCGTCTTCTAACCCTTCTACATCTCCAGTGTTATAAACACAGTGTAGAATCTTTTCGAATTGCTCTTTAGCATCATCTTCATATTTTGCAACTTCATCGACATGAACCCAATCTTCCATTGGGTCAACATATATATAATCTTCTTCCTCTAGGGAAGGTTCATAATTAAACATATTTTCTCTCCGCCTTTAAAAAATTTCAAAAAAAGTTCTATGAAATTTATTTAACTTTACAATAATATAAAATAAAATATCGGGTCAAGAAAAAAAGATAAAAAAAGTAACAAAATAGGAAAAAATATGAAAAAACAGGCAAAAGACGTTAAGTATTTAACATTCCGTCAGCTTATAAAAAAGCATGATTTTTTAACTGAATCAGGATGGAGGAAGAGAATCTTCAATAATAAGGAATTTAGAGAAAAGTGCATACGCAAATTTGGAGGTAAAATCCTAATAAAGGAAGATGAATTGTTTGAATATATAGATGAATCGGTTAAGAAATAATGATTAATTTAAATTTTATGTATACTAAAAATTATAAATATTGTAATACGATATTAGGGACCCTGAATAAACCCCAAAGTAGTGGTATGAAAGACGTTAGAAATACATTAGTTTCGGATAAAAAAGGCGGAGAGAAAAGCAGCGATACCTTTCTCCCCCAAAGTAGACCCGTTTCGGGGTCTTGTCATCATTATTCAACGAGGAACAATGATTATAATTTTTTAAAGCATTTCCTCCTAGCCAAAGGATTAAACTATGTATCCTAAAACCCTAAAACAAATAAAGGAGAATTAGAATGTATAACAAACAAATTTTCACAAAGGAGAACTTGAATGTATCCTAACAATAAAAACAAACCAGAATTAAATCAAGCAGATTCTGAAAAAAAATTACCAACAAGAGGATTTCTTGGAGTTTGGATTCCAAAAGAAATCTGGTTAATGAAAGATTTGTCTATAACAGCAAAAGCTGTATGGGCGGAAATACAATCGTTGCACGATGACGAAAAAGGTGGATGCTTTGCTAGTAATGAATATTTAGCGGAATTCACAGGATTAAAAGTTAGAGCACTACAAGATATCTTATCCCAATTAAGAGCCAAGGGTTTAATAAAAACAGTATCATTTAATGGAAGGGAAAGAATTCTTCAAGCAGTTGAACCTAAGAATGCTGCATATCAGACATGCAGAAAACTGCATGGCAGCAATGCAGAAAACTGCACCCATATAATAAAGAATATAAATAAAGAAATATCCTCTAAAGAGGATATAAAGAAAGTCGCACGCGCTCCAATTCAAAAAAAGATTGGAAGAGCTGTCCATGTTGATATTTCAGATCATGATCATCAGAAGCTTGAAGATAAATATGGAAAGGAAGTAAGGGATTGGTGTTACAAAAGGTTAAGTGAATGGAAACAGGATAAGCCTAAGCGTCAATGGACCAAGTGTGACTATAGAACAATTCTTCGATGGGTAGTAGATGCGTATCATGAAGAACAATTAAAAAAGAAGAAAAGGCAAGAATTCGACGGAGGGGAAAAGAACAAAGCTTTAGCTGAAAAGATTGCAAACAACTTTCAATCAATAGCTAAAAACAAAGGAATCAGGATCGATGTGAACATGACGGCCATAACATTTGTTTTTTTAACGGCACAGAAAAATCCAATTACAATTAAATATTCAGAAACTGGATTTAAAGAACAGGTGGATAATTTGATGAGAAAATATAAATTATTATAAAAAAAAATTTTTTCGGGAAAAAAGGTTGATGAAAAATAAAACACTTAATATTGCTGGAGTTAAGACTAAAAATAAGGCGAGTTATATGCATTTTTATCACTCAGGAGCTCCAATTGCTAAAAAAAGACATCGCATGGCAAATGGTATTGCTTATGATACACAATCTAAAATAAAACGAAATTTGAAATGGGAATTTGCTGCACAGTTTCGCAATCAAGGCTATTTAAAGCCAATTTGCGGGCCTATCGCATGTCACCTAGACATATCAGTCCAGATTCCTGCTTCGTGGTCTAAAAAGCGCAAAAAAGCGGCTCTATCGCAATTTGTCACTAGCAGACCTGATTTAGATAACTACGAAAAAATGTATTTAGACGTCTTAAATAAAATAGCTTATGAGGATGATTCTCAAATAGCATCCATAATCTCTAATAAAAGATATAATAATAAACCTGGAGTTAGTATTACTTTAATTCCATTGGAGGATAATAAAATGATTAATGAGCATGCAATAGTATTTAAAGATAAATTAAATGATGAAGAAATAAATTATATAGTTAAAAAAGCTAATAGATTGGGCTTATCCAATCGCCAAATTATAAGAGTTAGTAAGGAGGAAGAAACAGATGGAACGCATCTTTATTTTTGGGCTGAAGGACTAAAGGAGAAGTGCTGTGTCTGAGACATTTAAACAACCAGAAGTAATATATAAATTCTATGCGGACGATAACCATTCAGATATACAACTTGTACAAAATGTACGAAAGTACTTTTCAGCTCTTTGGGAAATATCATCACACTGTAGATATGTAATCAATAAAAAAGAAGATGCGACTGAGCAAGAAGAGAAACTAGCTGAAGAGATATTTAAAATATTTGAAAGAGAAGGAGTTGATTTAGATGTCGAATTTTAAAAGTAATTGGATGACATGTACATGTTGCAAGGCTGTAGTTCAACAGAACAATACAGGAATTTGTCTTGGATGCCAAGGAGGATTCTCTGGGCCTAAGGAAGATGAAATATGTAATATTCCGATAGAGACAAGCTATAAGAAATCTGACGCAACAATGCGTCAACAAAATAATGACGCAAACTTGTGTCAAGAGGAGCAAGATTATGCCGTTAAAGAAGGGAAAGTCGAAGAAGGTAATCTCGGAGAACATCAGAAGGGAGATGGAAGCGGGACGTCCTCAGAAACAAGCAGTTGCGATAGCACTGAATGTAGCTGGAAAAAGCCGAAAAAGAAAAAGTGGTGGAAAAAAGAGGAGTAAGAAATGAAACTCTTTATAATTTCAATTCTAGCATCATTACTTCTATTTTATAGCAGTTTTGTATTTCTAGGATACCAACTGTTCATAGGTCTTACATTCTTTGGAACTGGAGCAGCTTTATTAAAATTTATGATGAAAGGGGTAACTCAAAATGGGTAAGTTATGCCAGTTTTGTAAGAAATCAGAGGATACTAGATCGTATAAATTCTCTGAAAGAGCTATTCAATGGAACCGTTCTTTATGTGAGACATGTGTAAAGAAATGGGATAAAAAGCTCAGTAAATACAAGGGAATTACACTGGAAGGAATTGATACAGTTCCAGCTCCAGAAGTTGTGGAACAAAAGCCACAAAAGCCACAAAAGAAATTAAAATGGTGGCAACGGGTGTTTAAATATTTTGAAGGAGGGTACATCTGTGATTAGAGTTGATTCAAGTAGTGTTCATCGTCCAAGGGAAGAATACCAAGCGATGAGAAAAGTTAAAGATAACCTTGAATTTCTTGTAAGAAGAATGAAGGAGATAGCAGAGTTTAAAGCTTTTGCTCGTTCTTTAGATGGAAGAGTAGAAGTAATTAAGAGGGAACGTCATGATTAAATGTACAAATTTTAGACCATATGAAAGTGGTTATTGTAAAGGATTTGCTGATATTTCAGTAGATAAGTGGGGAATTACTCTTAAAGACCTTACGCTATTCGAAAAAGATGGTAAAAGATGGGTTGCGCTTCCATCAAAAGAATACACAGATAAAGAAACTGGTGAAAAGAAAAGAGCTTCTTTTATCCATTTCAAAGAGAAAGAACATAAGTTCGAGTTCTGTAAAAGAGCAAGAGATGCGATAGATCAATATATTGGAGGGCAGCGTGATTGATAAAGATATAATAAATTTTCCTAAGATTCAGTGTCCATTTGTTCGAGAGGACAGAAATGGCAAGTATGTTTGTATCCCACAGGTTACACCATATTTTGAATGGGTATTCAAAGATCCAGATGTTATCGCAGTAGATAAACTTCATGGAACGAATATTTGTTGTATATTTGATCAAGGTATTCTTCAAGCCATAGATAACAGAACCAATAGGCTAACAGCACAACCATGTGTGTCAGCTAATTGGAAAACAGATACATATCGAGCTGTAGAAGGCGTAATTCAAGCCATGAAAAGAGGTTGGATTGATAAATTCTTTACAGGAAGGATATATGGCGAGCTTGTAGGGCCAACAGTTAATGGAAACTTACATGAACTTGACGTTCATTACTTCGTTCCTTTTGATTATCTCAAGAAACATTGTCACTGGAAGTCTTGGAGTGCTAATAAATATCCTAAGACCTTCGAATCCATAAAACAATGGTTTTGGGATTTGCCATCACTATTTACCAAAAGGATTGCGAAAAAGGAAGGAATGGCTGAAGGTCTCGTATTCTATCGCAAGGATGGAAGGATGGCTAAACTGAGAAGAGATATGTTTGAGGAGTATGTTTAATGAATATATTTTTCACAAGTGATACTCATTTTAGTCATCATAACATAATTGAATATGATCAACGTCCATTCAAAGATGTAAAGGAGATGAATGAGAAAATAATTAGCAATTGGAACGCTAAAGTGCCAGAAAAGTCAATAGTATATCACTTGGGAGATTTTGGATTTGGGAAAGTAGAAGAGCTTAAAAAGATAAGAGATCAATTAAATGGAAGTCTGTGCCTCATTAGAGGTAATCATGATGAATCCATAAATAAAATGCATGAGGTAGGATTTGATGGGATAGCCAATGAATTAACCCTTCACTACAAAGGGATAATATTTGTGTTAACTCATGACAAAGATCTTGCTTATGCCGATGTGAAAGGAACGCTAAACGTTCACGGACATACACACAGTCCGCACAAATTTCATAAAAACTTCATAAATGTATGCACATCAGCATGGGGTTATACTCCTATTGGATTTGATGAGCTGCTTTTTGAATATAAACAACAAGGGAGAAGATGATGGAATATAAAGTAAATTTATTCTATGCCAATGGAAAGGACATGGCTCTCGTTATGGATCTAACGAAGGCTGAGTTCGACAAGTTTCTAGCAAATGCTGCTAGAGGAGTTCCGCACTGGAACAAAGATGAGAAGGGAGGATTTGCAATTCCTCTACATAATGTGATGTATTATACATTCGGAGAATATACGGATGAGATGAAGAAAGCTGATAAGGCTAGAATGGAAGCTTTTGAAAAGCAAGCCCAAGCAGCTAAAAAGATAGAAGAAAAAAAAGAAGAAAAGAAAGATATTAACGCTGCGTAAGTAGCCAGTTTATCTTGCCTGGGAGCAATCCCGTCAGCGATAGGTACAAGATGAAAGAATTAAAGTGGAAGTATGAGAAGAGGAATTTAGATGACCTCATCGAAAACAAAGATAATCCAAGAAGGTTATCAAAACACAAGGCGGAGAAACTCAAGAAGTCCCTCGAAAAGTTTGGACTCTGTCAGCCGCTCGTCATCCAACCAGACGGGAAGATCGTCGGAGGACATCAGCGCCTCAGGACACTCAGGTCAATCGGCATTAGTGAAGTTGATGTTGCATTACCTTCCCGAGCACTTTCAGAGCAAGAAGAACAAGAACTAACTATCGGCCTCAACAAGATTTGTGGCGAATTCGATTTGGACATGTTGGCAAATCGGTGGGAACCCTCATTATTGTTAGAGGCTGGTTTTACTCAAGATGAATTGTTTAATGAGGTAGAACCTCAGCAAAAGCCTAAAAAGTTCACAATTACTCTAAAGTTTGAAAATGAAGAGAATCTCCGTGAGGTAGAGAATCTTCTAGAGCCTGTAATGACATCATTTTTGGGTGCAACCATGAAAGTGAGGTGTAAATGAAGGCAGGTAGACCAAAAATAGAGATTAATTGGTTAGAAGTAGATGAATATCTAATCGCAGGAGTTTCAGGTACGCATATTGCCGATACGCTCGGTATTTGCAATGAAACCTTATATGATCGGTGTAAGCAAGAACATAAGATGAATTTCTCCGATTATTCCGCCAAAAAGAGACAAAAAGGGAATTCGATGCTTCATTACAAGCAGTTTAAGACTGCTATGAATGGCAACGTATCCATGCTTGTTTGGCTTGGTAAGCAGCGATTAGGACAAAAAGAAGATCCAAAGAGCACAGAGGGATTCGATGGGAAGCTTGGAGAGTTCCTAGATTACCTCAAGGCGATGGATAAGAAGAGAGATGGTAACAAGGAGGATAATAATGTTACAAAAAATAGCGAGAGCAGAAGTCATCGAGGAGATGATAAGATTAGCCCGTAGGATACACTTTTTTACGGATGTATTAGAAGGGTGGGAGGACATCGTTCGTCCTACAGAAAAAGAAGTTCTAAAGGTTCTAGATGAAATGGAAGATAGAGTCATAGAACATTTTGTGGCTGAAGGCACAGAAATACAGAAGGAAATATATAAAGAGAAAAAGAAATCTAAGAAGAAGGCTAAAAAGAAAACTTCTAAGAAAAAGAAGCTTACTAAAGAAGAACTTAAAAAAGATAGTGAACGCTGTAAAGCATATTATTGGGCTCATGTTGAAGAAAGAAGAGCTTATGGAAATGAACGATATAAGAAAATAAAGGCTGATCCCGTTAAGTATAAAGCGCTTCAAAAGTATAGAAAAGAATATAAAAAGAAACTGAAGGAGAAAGCCAATGTTTGAGGAAATCCCAAGAGGAAAGATTCTTACCGATAAGGATCTCTTGCGCCTCATCAATGGATTTCTAGAGCGAATATTTAGAACTGTTAAGAACCGTTCTCAAGCGAAAACAAAGGCCAAGCATATTCGTGAGGTTGGAGTAGCTAAGCTAGAGTATGATGAGGTTCCCTACGATAAAAATGGATGGGCAGACGCGAGAGTATATGCTCCATCTAGATTCGAGATTGTAGAACTAAAGACACGTAAAGGTATTGCTAATGGATGGTACAAAGGCGGAGATTGGTATTCAGGAAAGCTTGGAGATAAAATCCAAGTCTTGAAATGGAGACCAGTTAAAGAAAATTTCATTGGAGGGCCTAAAAATGTCTGGTGAGTGTGAGAAATGTGGAGAGCATTGTCTTGATTGTCAGTGCTTGGATATTCATATATGTGCTGTCATCGAAGAGAAGATAGAGAAGATATATGAGAAATATAAGCAATATCCTAAGGAAACAATGCATTCGCTTCAAACATTTATGAACATCTTGGATGAAGATGAGATGGCTAGGATGAGAGATAGAGAGGAGGAAGAATTCTCTAGGAATCCTAGAATGTTTCTTGATCTTGACGGAGCTTTAGAAGGCTTTGAATCTGAAAGAGATCAAATAGAAGGCGAGGTTGAGCCAGGATACATTTGTAGATGTTGTGCGATGCGATTAAATGCAGTTCCTCCTAAACACCATATATGTACATGGCATAGAGGAAAATGCGAGTTTTGTGGAGAGATAGCTAACTTATGTCACACTAGTGATTGGAGTTGGCCTGATAAGCCTTATTTAGAGGCTGATAGAGAAATTTAAATTATGGAAGTGTTGAGGTTCGTTTCGAAATACAGCCTCCTTTTTGTTAGTTAATCTGCCTTAACGCTTCCCTTTTACGCTGACGTAGCTCAGCTGGCCAGAGCACGTGATTTGTAATCACACGGTCGGGGGTTCGAATCCCTCCGTCAGCATTGGAGGAAGAATATGCAATTTAAAAGAATATTCAGACTTAAGAGAAAGGAGCCACAAGCTCCTAAGAAGAAAAAGAAGAGCGGTCATAATACGAAAGTATGGGCGCTAGTTTGTCCCTTTGAGGGAAGATATTATAAGAAGTTGCCTGAACAAGTTCCTTATCAATATGTTAAGAGTCTCTTGAAGAAAGGAGTTTTTAAAGATAAGGGATATAAATGGTTTCGTGATCTTCTTATTAAATGTGGTTCCATTAGTAAGGATGGAAAGAGAGCATTAAAGAAAAGTAAAAAAAGAGGTTAATTATGAATTTATTAAGGGCCGTATGGCATTTAATACTTTTAATAACAGTTTATACGGTTTTTAATACTAACCCATTATTTAAAAGAACCATTAGTGACGTATGTGAAAAAGTAACTCAGTTACTAAAGGTTTTGATGAATAAATTAAAGTAATGTTTTGACAAGGAGGACATTATGATTAAGTTTTGGAAGTATATATGGAATTTCTTTATAGGAATTACCATTTACAGTTCTTTCATTGAGAATAAGATGTTTCATAAAGCTGTGCTGTCTTTAGGAAAAGGATTCGGAGCATTAATTGTGTTCATTGGAAAGGGCATAATAAGCGGAGTTTTCAAATGAGCAACTTTACAAAGCTCATAGACGAAAACTTTCATGTAGATGGATATAAAGCTATCTATGAGAACGAACGAAAAGAGATGTTTGACAAGATATTAGAGACACTAACCGATAGAGAACGCGTAGTAATTATCAATAGATTCGGTTTAGATGGAGCAAAAGAATTAACATATGATCAGATTGCTAACAGATTTGGGGTAACTAGAGAAAGAGTAAGGCAGATTCAGATGAGAGCCATGAAGAAACTGAGACATCCAACGAGAAGCAAGAAGATGCAGAAGTTTATGGAAGATTTAAGTAAATAAGATTTTGCCGCAGCGATTTTAGGCAATAAAACAACGAGGAAGAATGTATCAACTTAGCGACAAGCAAATAGATGCTTTTCAAAAGTCTGATGCCAGAATCAATATCTTTGAAGGTCCAGTGAGAGCTGGGAAATCCTACATTGCTCTATTGAGATGGCTAGAATTCTGCAGGAATGGTCCGAAGGGTCCGTTGATTATCTGTGGAAGAACAGACAAAACAATCAAAAGAAATATTATTGGCCCTCTTCAGGACCTTGTTGGAGTAAAAGTACAGTATTCCATCGGTAAAGGGGAAGTGCGGCTATATGACAGAATTATGTACGTAGTAGGAGCAAATGATGATAGAGCAGAGGCTAAAATTAGGGGATCAGAATTTGCGGGAGCATTGTTGGATGAGGTTTCGCTTCTTCCAGAGAATTTTTTTAAAATGTTGCTTTCTCGCTTATCTATTCCAGGCGCACAGTTGTTCGCGTCCACTAACCCCGATTCACCCTACCATTGGATTAAGCGAGACTTTATTGATCGAGAGAGTGAATTGGATCTTAAAGTCTTTTCATTTCACATCAGAGATAATCCCTCCTTGGGAGACAAATATATTGATGACTTATCAGCGGAATACCAAGGACTCTGGCACAAGAGGTATATATTAGGAGAGTGGGTACTAGCAGATGGTGCCGTATATGATTTTTTTGATGATAAGATACATGTCATTCCAATGCCATTATCTCAGGCAACATACTACATAGTAGGAGTTGATTACGGAACGACTAACCCGTGTGTTTTTACGTTAATTGGATACAATCCAGGTCATTACCCAAATATGTGGTTAGAAAAAGAATATTATTATGATTCTAGAAAAGAATTAATGCAGAAATCTGATTATGATTATGCAATGGATCTAGAAGAATTTATTAGAGGATATAACGTCAAAAAGATCTATATTGATCCATCTGCTGCCTCTTTTAAGCAAGAACTTAAGAGAAATGGAATATACAACGTTGCTGATGCAAAGAACGATGTAGTGCCAGGAATTCGATTCCAAGCACAGCTATTGTCGAATGGTACGTATAAAATTTGTTCTAATTGCATAGAGACTATTAAAGAATATCGAAATTATCTTTGGGATTCTAAGGCATCCGAAAGAGGCGAGGATAAGCCAATAAAACAGTTCGATCATGCAATGGATGCACAACGATATGCATTATTTACACATTTCTTTCAAAAGAACTTAAGACCTGAATTCACAGAGTCTGATGCCGAACATCTAGATAAGTTATACGGCAGATACAGAAAATATAATTAAAATCAAGAATTATTTTTTTTTTTCGGTTTTTTTTGTTTATGAAAATTATTTAACCCTATACCAGTGAGTTAGAAAAGGGTGAGGTGTCTATATGGCAAAAAAATGGATTCAAAAAGCAATTAAAAAACCTGGAGCTTTAAGAAAAGAACTTGGCGTGAAGAAAGGAAAGACGATTCCAGCTAAGAAATTGGCAGCTGCTGCTAAAAAAGGTGGCAAATTAGGGCAAAGGGCACGACTTGCTGAAACATTAAAAAAAATGAGAAAAAAATAATTTAACGACTCGCAGCGATCTGGACTTCCAGAGAGTCAATTATTCAACGAGGTAACAATGTCAGATAATCCTATCGTTCGTGAATATGACGAACAATATACAGAAGCGTATTATGCATGGAATCCTTTCTACCCATTAGCAGACAGGGACTTACGATTTTATTTGGGAGATCAGTGGGACGAACAAGAGAAACAGAAATTATTTGAAGAAGGAAGAAACGCATATTCGTTTAATCTCATACGCAGAAATATAAACCTCTTAACGGGATATCAACGAAAACATAGATTAAGTTCCGTTGTATCTCCAATGGAGAATTCTGATCAAGCTGGAGCAGATGAACTATCTCAGCTCCTTCTATATACATTGAATAAAGGCGAAGGATATAAATTTATATCTGAAGCTTTTGCTGGTGCTTTAAAGACTGGCTTCAATCTTCTAGACATCTGGATGGATTATAGAGACGATCCAATTAATGGAGACATTAGATTCGGTCGTACTCCTTACAATGGATTCATCACAGACCCTTATTTTACCCAATTAGATTTTTCTGACTGTTCTTATGTCATTAAACGTAAGTATCTTTCAAGGGAGCAAGCAAAATCGTTACTTCCTGGCCAAGAGAAGGATATTGATACTCTCGTCAAAATTGGATGGTCAAGAGACGATAAATTTACATGGCTTCCTTATCAAAGACAGCCAAATGGAGAGGATTTCCTAGCATACAACGAATTTTATAAGCAGGGATGGGAAATGGTTCCAGTGATAGTAGACCAAGAAACTGGAGAATATACGGAATGGGAAGGCGATAGAGATGGTCTTGAGATGTATTTACGTGCATATCCTCAGTTAAAAGTAGTTAAAAGACCTAAAAAATATGTTGAGTGCCATGTCATCGTAAATGATGAATATATGCGTACCGAACGCAATCAATATGGACTCAATGAGTATCCATTCGTTCCACTTGTTGGAAT
>Ga0180437_10003331_pt1 | contig 24051 bp, 32 predicted proteins | sample SS_ome_4_FD_132410 | JGI IMG/M metagenome (GOLD analysis project Ga0180437, IMG submission 132410) | Hypersaline lake sediment archaeal communities from the Salton Sea, California, USA - SS_3_D_1 metaG | ecosystem: Environmental > Aquatic > Non-marine Saline and Alkaline > Hypersaline >... | reverse complement strand
AATCAAGTGCTTGTCTAGGGATCGCGACTTCGGCTATTGTATTACCACAGAGGAGCGACTGCTCAAGGGAAGGAACAGATGGGATCACGGGGAGAGGTCTTTTCGACGCGTATAACAGCGGGAAAACGTACGTATTTCTTCAACGTCAAGGAAAACAGGCACGGGGATGTTTTCCTGAATCTGGTGGAGAGCAAAAAAAACGGGGAAAGCGAGTTCGAGAGGCATTCGATTATTGTTTTTGAGGAAGATCTCGAAAATTTTCTCTCGGGTTTCAATCAAGCCGTAGAGTTCATTCGGGAAAGGAAATCCTGAAGCTCCGTCGATGAATCGGAGATAAACCGTAGCGCCCAACCAGTGTTCTGTGTTCGGGGGTCGGATAGCCCTTGTGGAACTGGAAGCCGTAGCGGGATTCTATCTTCGAATAGGCGATCATCCAAAGATCCCTCTCCGTCTTTGCCAGGATCGAGGCGGCCATGATGGACTGCACTTTCTGATCCCCCCGCACCACGGCTTTGGCCTTGAAACGGCAATCGGGAACGAACAGCCCGTCCACGACTACAAGATCCGGGAGGGGGTAGATTCCGCTCAAGGCCCGATTCATGGCCAGCAACGTCGCACCATGGATGTTCAGGCGGTCGATCTCTTCAGGCCAGCTCCAGCCGACGGCCCAGGACAGGGCATGCTCCCGGATCAGAGCGGCAGCCCGGGTGCGTTCCTCCGGGCTCAGGGCTTTGGAGTCCCCGAGTGCGGCGAAGAGGATTCCGGCGGTCCGGCGAGCGGAAGAACCCGCCGGTAGAACAACCGCAGCTGCTGTTACGGGACCTGCCAGCGGTCCCCGCCCCGATTCATCGATTCCGCATACCCGCATAGCGCCATGATATCACATTTCGTTGAGAAAGAGCCCTTGTCCCGCTAGGCGCAAAAAGCCGATATCGGCACTTTGTTCCGACCAGCTCGGCTCACGTCTGATGCCGTAATTGTCGAGTAGGAGGTCGTTCATGAACAAACCGAAGGCATGCCTGCCCGATTCCGGCTGGATGCCTTTCATCCAAGTGGTGCTCACTCCGGTGAATTTACCGTTGCGTACGCTTCCAGCCACAATGAGCCTTCCCCTATGGTCGTTTCGGATTACCTCGGCGTGGGATTCACTCCTGCCGGTGTAACACTTCAGAGTGACTACCACTGGTGAACGTGTGCGAACTTTGTGAAAAAAGAGAGCGTAGTTCAGCTCGGGCGCATAATTTAGTCCGTGTCCTGTAAATACGACCAAGATCCCCTCTTCATAGATGCTGAGCACCTCTTCTCTGGTCAATCGACTTTTGCGAAGTTTTTCGATACCGTAGTAGAAGACCCCCAATGCTCGTTTGTCGTAGCGTAGAAGTTTCCGTGTTTCCAAGAACAAGGGTGGCATTACCTGTACTCTTAAGTGATACTTAGCGTGTAGATATATTTGTCATAACCAATTAAAAAGTACAATCGGAAGTTTTTATGATTTGTCTTCATAGCCGTACCACTAAAGTGCTAGTTGACAAGACGAGTCAAACCTTGACGGAAGAGAACCACGAGTGCTACAATGACAAAAGTTAAAATCGATCTCGCTGGGAGGGTTGGTGCACCTACGAGCTATTGAGCTTCTCGGTTTTAAATCTTTTCCCGAAAAAACTCGCATTGAATTCGCCCAGGGCATAACCGCCCTTCTCGGTCCGAACGGATGCGGGAAGAGCAACATAGTCGACGCGATCAAGTGGGTTCTGGGAGAGCAATCTGCAAAAACCCTCCGTGCCGACAAGATGGAAGATATCATTTTCAGCGGTACGGAAAACCGCAAAGCCCTCAGTGTGGTCGAGGCGAACCTGACCATGGCCAATGACAGCGGCCAGCTTCCGCTGGACGTGGCCGAGATAGCGATAAGGCGTCGCCTGTACCGTTCCGGGGAAGGCGAATACTTCATCAACAACAGACTGGTGCGGCTCCGGGAGATCCGGGAGCTGTTCTTCAACACGGGAATAGGAAAATCCGCCTACTCGATCATGGAGCAGGGCAGGATCGACCAAATCCTGTCGACCAAACCCGAGGATCGGCGCACCATTTTCGAGGAGGCCGCCGGTATTACGGCGTACCGGATCAGAGGCATGGAGGCGGAGCGGAAGCTCGAAAGAACTCAGGAGAACATGCGGCAGGTAGAGGGCATAGTGGGGGAGGTCAAACGAAGCCACGACTCCCTGAAAGCCCAGGCTGATAAGACCGAACGCTATCGCCGCCTGAAGGAGGAGATCTTCCAGGTAGAGCTGGATATCCAGTTGCTGAGGCTCAAGGGGTTGCTGGAAAGACAGGAGAAGCTGGATAAGCAGCTCACCGACACCAGCGAAGGACGTTCCGCCCTCAAGGCCGGCATCGATTCGATCCGGGAGAGCATGGAGCGGAGCATCGATCAGGTGAACTCCATGGAATCCCATCTGATCGAGAACCAAAAGAAGCTTTACCAGGTCGATTTGGAGAGAAACAGCAGAGAAAACCAGATAGGGATGCTCCGCGAGAGGCGACAGGAGATCCAGCAGCAGATCGCCTCGGAGCAGGACAGGGCTCAATCACTGGAGAAGAAAATCGAGCAGCTGCGGGAGGAGGCAGACCGCCGCAGGCTGGAGCTGTCCGAGCTGGAATCACGGATGGAGGATGTAGAGAAGAACATCCGTGCCTTTGAAGAGGATTTACAGCGTTTCGAGGGCCGGATCAAAGAAAACGAGGGCAGCGTGCGACGCCTTCGGGAAGCAGCCGCATCTCTCGAGGCCACGGTTGAAGCGCTTCGTCTCGAGCTGCGGGCCTTGACCGACGATATCGTCACCCAGCTGGATCAGAAGCTGAAGGAGCTGGGGTACTCGGCGCAAACCAGGGAGCGGGTTGAAAACAGGATCCGGGAAGTTCTGGAGGCGATGCGCATACAACTGCGGGGCCGCTCGGAGCTTCTGGGCGACTACCGATCCCTATCCGGTGGGGGGGGAGAACAGGACCAGCTGCTCGATACACTGCAGAAGCTCCTGGAGGAGTCTATAGCGAGGACAGAGGAGCTCGGGGAGTTGTTCGACCAGTACAGGCGATGCACGCCGGTGTTCCTGGAGGAATTCCTCGCTCCGCAGGGCATCATTACCAAAAAGCGGGAGCTGGACAACAGGATCACGGACAACCTGGGGCAGAGAAACGAAAAGCGGGAAGCCGCTGAGGCCCTGCGGCTGGAAAACCAAAACCTGAACGCCAAGATCACCGAATACCGGGGAACCCTCGAAGAGCTTCGAGTCAATAGGGCGCAGACCCATACGCGGAAATCGAGCCTGCAGAGCGATATCGAGCGCCTCCAGGAGCTGATCACGGACCAGCAGAATCAGCTCGGTGAGAATACCAGACAGATCGAAGATTCCAGAAAACGCTCGGCCGACATCGATGCTCAGATCTCGGATCTGCAGAGTCAGCGAAGCGTTCTGGAGCAGGAAAGCGGGAAGATAAAAAAAGAGCTGGCCCGGCTGGAGAAGGAGATCAGCAGTCAGAACAAGAATCTGGTGAGTACGGAGAAGGAGCTCAAGGGCAAGTTGGCTCAGCTGGAGAGGGAACAGGGCAATGTCGAGCAGCTGCAGATCGAGCTTGCCGACACCAAAGCCGAAATACGCAATCTGTACGGCAATTTCAGCGAGGTTCACTCCCGGGACCTTTCGGAGTTCGAATACCGGCTCCACGAGGTGGATCGTCCGTTGAAAGATCTCAAGACGAGTCATCAGGAGCTGCGGGAACAGATGCGGGCGTTGGGCCAGGTCAACCTGATGGCGCCGGAGGAGTTCCGTGAGGTCAGTGAACGGTACAGCTTCCTCACCGGGCAGCTCGAAGATCTTCGCCAGGCTTCCAGGGACTTAAAAACAATCACCGAAGAGATCCAGAGCGAGTCTTCCGAGCTTTTCCTGGATACGTACAACACGATTCGTAAAAATTTTCATCTGATGTTCCGCAGGCTCTTCGGCGGGGGACGGGCTGAGCTCAAGCTGCTGGAACCGGAGAAGGTGTTGGAGTCGGGAATCGAGATCTACGCCCAACCTCCGGGGAAGAAGCTGGAGAACATCAATCTGCTGTCCGGCGGGGAGAAGTCGCTGACGGCGATAGCCCTGCTGTTCGCCTTTTTCATGGTAAGACCATCGCCGTTTTGTATCCTCGATGAGATCGACGCCGCATTGGATGACCAGAACGTCAGCCGCTTCGTGCACGTGCTCAAGGAGTTCGCCGGGAACTCGCAATTCGTCGTTGTAACCCACAACAAGAAGACCATCGCCTGTGCCGACACGTTGCTGGGAGTTACAATGGAGGAATCGGGGATTTCCAAAATCGTGACGGTTCGTCTGGAGAACCGGATTGAGGAGAAGAGTTACGCTTAAACTGACTTCCCTGAAGTCTGCAATCGCTTCCCGTGCTTCCCGCGTGCGTATACCAGAAAAGACCGGGCGCATAGCCGCATTCTCCGCCCTCTTCGTTCTCTCCGTGCTGATTACTCTCCTCGTGCTGCTTGCCGGGAGAAACGGGGTGGAAGAGGAGCCGGAGGGGCAGAGCGTTCCTGTTTCCTCAGTCGAGCAGGTTATCGACGATTTCTCGGGGCGCGGCGCTCCAGCCGGGCAGTCAACCGGTGCGCTGAGCGCGCAGGATTTTATCCTGCCTCAGGCAGTGAAGGGGGACAGCCCCGAGCCTTATCTGCTGCGACCGCGGCTTGAAAGGTGGCGGGAGGAGCAGGTCGACAGGTACTGGATCCCCCTGGAGGATATCGCCCGCGATCTCGTGCGGCGAGAGAACGATCGCAGGATAGAGGAGTTGTTTGAAGGGATCCCCTGAGGTACGGGGATTCTTGGGAGGGGAACGAAAATGGACACACGATACCGTCTTCTGGTGCTCGTGGTGGGCATCGTGATTCTTGCGGGCTGTCAGAGCATGGAGATTCTGCCGGAAGAGCCTCAGCCCGACGTACAACCCCAGCCGGCGGCAGCGGAGCGAACGATCCAGGTTGCAATGACGATACCCAGGCCGCGTCCGCCTCAGGCCGCACCTTTGGTGCCGCCGCGAAGGCTTCCCGAGCCGGGCGTGCCGGCAACGCCGGAGAGCCTCTCGATGTCCCAGCCGAGTCCGAACCGGCATATTTTGGACGGTCCCGCCGATCCGCCGCTCCGCCCGGATGAGCCCGAAGCTCCTCCGCGCTCCGCGGCTGTACCTTATTTCCCGGAAAAAGGCCTGGAATATCGTATGTCCCATCCGAGCCGTCACGCCGAAGCTCGTGTTTTGGCATTTGCCCCATCCGCTCGTGCTCTGGCGGGAACGGAGAAGCCGCCGGCTTCTGCCGAAGCGGTGCCGCGAACCCAGGCTCCAGTCGAAGCAGTCCCAGCCGCTGCCACACCCCCCTCGGGTGCACAGGCTGTCCGCACGCCGGGACTGCCGGCCCCAACCGCGCTCGCTCAGCCGGCGGCAAAACAGACCGAGGTTGAGCGGGAGGCACGGGAATTGGTGGCCCGAAGGGGAGATCCGATCGCGATCGATCTGGAGGGAAGCGGCTGGATCTATACGGGCCTGAGATCCGGGGGAGTGCCTGTTTCGGGGGATGAACCGGGCGTCGATTTTCTCTCCAGACGGAACTCCCCGAACAGAACCTCCTTCAACTTCAAGGCCGTGGAACACGGGGATTATGAACTGACATTCCAGTACCAGGATCATCGGCAAGCGGTGCTCCGCAGCCATATGGTTCGTCTTCGGGTGGTGCCAGAGCAGGAGTTCCTCGCAGCTTTGGAACAGCGGCAAGCGGAGATCTCCACCCAGCCGGAAAGCGCGGCCGTCGGTTTCCAACCCGTGCCGGGTCCGCCTATCCGCAGTGCCGATGCGCTGTTCGACCTGGGTGAATACGAACTTGCCCTGATCGAGTACAGGAGGAATATGCGCAGCGCAGATCCCTACCTGAACGACAGGCTGGCCGAGTGCTACGAACGCACCGGGGAGTATCTGGCCGCCGCAAAGTACTACAGGGAGAACCTGGGTCTGGAAGGGGAATACGGGGATCGAGCCGCCCTGGGTTTGGTCCGCTCCGGCATCGCCACGGAAGACTCCCGGTTGTTGCTGGAAGTTCTGCCCTCGCTTTTCAGCCTCGAATCCGTGCAGATCGGGGCCGAGCTGCTCGAGGTAGCCCGCTTTCAGACGGAGAATCGTAACTTTTCGGTCGCCGTGCAAGCCCTGGAACAGTACATCAGCCGCTATCCCGACGGCAGGAATCTGGATGAGGTGTACTATCGCCTGGCCCAAATTTACGAGGTGGACTCCCCGTATCGCGACCTCGAGTCGGCCCGGCACTACTACAGCCTGCTCTACGAATCATTCCCGGAAAGCCGCTACACCGCTCCGGCCGCCGAACGCATCCACTACCTGAACCGGCATTTTTTCCTGGTGCAGTAGAGGCGGCACCCCCGGGCGGTGTGCCGCTGCGACGCCCAGCCCCGGTCCGCGACGTCGCGTTCTGTGATAGTCGTTGACAAGGGCTCGGAATAACAGTATATATTCAGGGACATTTATGCTGGAACGAATTTCGGATAAACTTACAGATGTTGTACGCCAAATCTCCGGCAAAGCGCACATCTCGGAGAAGAACATCCAGGATGCTATCGGCGAGATCAAGCTGGCCTTGCTGGAGGCGGATGCCTCCCTCCGGGTGGTACGACGTTTCGTCAACCAGACCATGGAGGCGGCCGCCGGGGAGAAGGTGCTGCGCTCCGTTTCCCCCGGGCAGCAGTTCGTCAAGATCGTACATGACAAACTGGTTCAGCTGCTCGGAGACAGCCGGCAGGAGCTGAAGCTCAAGGGTCCGGATACGCTGTCTGTCGTGCTCCTGCTCGGACTGCAGGGTTCGGGAAAGACGACAACGGCGGCGAAGCTGGCCGTGTCTCTTAAAAAAGAGGGCAGGAACCCCCTGCTGGTGGCTGCTGATCTGGTCAGACCCGCTGCGGTGGAGCAGTTGTCGATTCTGGCCGAGCAGGGAGGGGTGGAGATCTACAAAGAAGCGGAGAAAAACCCCGTTAAGGTGGTAACCGGAGCTCTGAAGTTCGCCGCCCGCCGTCAGTATGACACCGCTATCATCGATACGTCGGGACGGCTTCAGATCGACGCCGAGATGATGCGGGAGATCCGGGCGGTCAAGAAGGCGGCGGCTGCGGACGAGGTTCTCCTGGTGGCGGATGCGATGACAGGCCAATCGGCCGTGGATATTGCTAAAGCCTTTGACGAGGAGCTCGAGCTGACGGGAGTCATCCTGAGCAAGTTCGACTCGGATGCCAGGGGCGGCGCCGCCCTGTCTGTGAAGAGCATCACCGGCAAACCAATCAAATTCATTGGGACCGGAGAGAAGCTGGAGGATCTGGAGCCGTTCTATCCGGAGCGCATCGCCACCCGGATTTTGGGAATGGGAGACGTGGTGAGCCTGGTTGAAAAGGCTCAAGAGGCGATCGATGTCCGGGAGGCGGAGGAGCTGCAGGAAAAGCTGGCCAGGGCGAGTTTCACCCTGGAGGACTACCTGGATCAGTTTCGCCGGGTCCGCAAGATGGGAAGCCTGCAGTCTCTGGTCGAGATGATCCCCGGCGCACGAGGCGCGATAGATGAAGGTCAGATCGACGAGGGGGAGATGAAGCGGGAAGAGGCGATCATCCTGTCGATGACCCGGGCGGAACGCCGCAACCATCGGATTATTGGTCCGAGCAGAAGGAAGAGGATAGCCAGAGGCAGCGGTACCGCGGTGTACGACGTAAACAAACTTTTGAAGAAATTCGAGAAGGCACGATTGATGATGAAAAAAATGACCAAGAACAAGAAAGCCCAGTCTGCTTTCCTGTCGCAACTTGGTCAGAGCACTTAAATAGGAGGCAGATGTTGAGCGTACGGATTAGATTGAAGCGGTTTGGAACCAAACGCAGACCCTATTACCGGATTGTGGTGATGGATTCGCGTAATCCCAGGGACGGGAGAACGATCGAGGAGGTGGGTTTCTACCACCCGATCGAGATCGAAGAAAAACAGATTCAGGTCAAGGAAGAGCGCGTTCGAGATTGGTTGAACAAGGGAGCCCAACCCAGCGATACCGTTAGAAAACTGCTGAACAACATCAATTTCCGAATCAAGTAGATCGCAGGAGGCGTCCAGTGGAAAAGGAACTTGTGGAATACATCGCCAAGTCACTGGTTGATGATCCCAGCGGAGTTGTGGTGAACATGATCGAGGGTGAGAAATCCACGATCCTCGAGTTGAAGGTTTCGGAAGGAGATATCGGAAAAGTCATCGGAAAACACGGTCGGATTGCCAAGGCGATACGAACCATCCTGAGTGCTTCTTCAACAAAAACGGGAAAAAGGGTGGTGCTGGAAATACTCGACTGAAAGGCCAAGATGGGTGATGAAGGCCGTGCCCAACTGCTCGCCGTCGGCAGGGTTCAAACAAGTCATGGACTAAAGGGGTACCTCAAGGTCAAGAGTCTGTCGGGTGAAATCGAGCATCTGCTTCGATTGAAGAAGGTCCATCTGGGCAGCCCGGGCAAACTGTTGCTTTTCGAGGTGGAAGACGTGCGGAGGGGCGTAGGAGCCGTGCTTCTGAAACTCGCGGGAATCGACAACCGCGAGACAGGAGACGGGTATCGCGGGCAGTTTGTCTGGGTCGACCGCCCATTTGCCAGCGTACTCGGGGAAGAGGAGTACTATATCGCCGACCTTCAGGGCTGCCGCCTTTTTCAGGGCAAAATCCTGATCGGCAGCGTGGTCGCCGTTCCCGAGGGCGGGGGAGGGGATTTCCTGGAGGTGGAGTCGACGGAAGGGAAGACATTGATCGTTCCCTTCTCCAAACATTTTGTGGGTAGAGTCGATATCTCCGATCGGCGTATCGAGCTCACCGAGGCGTACGAGCAGCCGTGATCTTTCACATTTTGACCTTGTTTCCGGAGATCTTCGAGGGATATCGAAGTTCCTCCATCCTGGCCAGGGCGGTGGAGCAAAACCAGATAGAGCTGGATCTGATCAACATCCGGGATTTTGCCAGGGATAAGCACAAGAGCTGCGATGACGCCACCTACGGCGGCGGTCCCGGCATGGTGCTGAAACCCGAACCCCTTGCCGGAGCTCTGGAGTCGGTGCCGGGGGTGAAGCGCAGGCGTACCAGGGTCGTGTACCTGACACCCTCGGGAAGACTGTGGTCTCAAGGATTGGCCCGGGAGTTTGCCCAAGAGAGCCGGGTAGCGATCATCTGCGGCCGTTATGAAGGGATCGACCAGAGGATCATCGATCTGTTCGTGACGGATGAGATTTCGGTAGGCAATTACGTCCTGAGCGGCGGAGAGGTAGCCGCCATGGTCGTAGTAGATACGATTGTTCGCCTAGTAAAAGGAGTCATTGCGACCGATTCCCTGGCCGAGGAGAGTTTCTCAGCCGGGTTTCTGGAATATCCCCAGTACACCCGTCCGGCTGTTTTCCGCGGCCGGGGGGTGCCGGAAGTTCTGCTTTCCGGGAACCATGCAGAGATAGAGCGCTGGAGACGGGAGAAGAGCGTGGAAAAAACGCGCCTGTTTCGGCCGGAACTGATAAAGGATGACGATGAAAGCAAGAGCAGCGAGAACCAGGCATAATAGGAGAGGAAGATGAACAAGATAAGGGTTATTGAAACAGAGCAAATACGCGGCGATCTCCCTGATTTTTCAATCGGCGATACGTTGAAAATCCACTACAAGATCATCGAAGGAAAAACCGAGCGGGTCCAGCTCTTCGAGGGGCTGTGTATCGCCATCAAGCGAGCCGGAATCCGCAAGACCTTCACCGTGCGAAAGATCTCCTACGGCGTCGGGGTCGAGCGGACCTTTCCCCTGCACTCACCCCGAATCCAAAAGATCGATATCAGCCGGCGAGGAAGGGTGCGCAGAGCCAAGTTGTACTACATCCGCGATCGAGTCGGAAAGTCTGCCAAAGTCGCCGAGCTCATTGCCAAGAAACCAAGAAAAGAACAGGTCGCCGAAGCAGCGACTGAGGATAAAGACTGATTTCGATAGGATGAAGCCGATTCCCGCCAGCCTCAAGCTCAACTTGAACGCCAGATCCGAGCTTTCCTTGCGATCTGGCGATTCTGTTTTAGTGACGGTCATCAAGCGCCTCACCGGCAACAAGTGGGCGGTGGGAATAAGGGGCCGGGTCTTGCCGGCTTTTTCCGAGGTTGAACTGACTCCCGGCCAGCGGTTGAGGGCGCTGGTGGGGATCCGGCACGGCCGCATTACCTTGAAAATCTCCGGGCAGGCCACGGATGCGATACAGGATCTGATCGTTCGCCAGGGACTTCAACCGAGCCAGCTGGTGGAGAGCATCGTGACGGCGTTCCTGCGCAGCGCTCTGGCCATCGTGCCGGATCGTCTGGATCAGGTGCGGCAGCTGTTGGAGAGACTTCGGCTGGATCCGAAGAAGTTTGCCCGCATAGTCGCCATCATTCTTGAAAAAGGGATCGACCTGCGGTCCCGGGGGCTTGAACAGCTGCTCCTCCTTCTCGGCTACGGGGAACAGGAGTCGGAGGGAGAGCAGGGCAGACGGAGACGCAGGCCTCCGGATCCCGAACAGCTGGCCGAGCAGCTGAGAAGCGATATCGAGCGCCCCGGAAGCGGGCAAGGCAGCAGCCTCCAGGTCTTCAACCATCTTCAGGGTCCTGAACACACCTGGGTCGTCATTCCCATCAACTACAGCTTTGAAGGCTCGGGCCCTGTCTACGGAACGCTGCGTCTGCGCTACAATGTCCGGCAGCAGCGCACCGACAGGCTGATCCTGGTAGCTCGCAGCGCCCGGGGCGGCAAATGGTCCTTCGTGCTGAATCCTCTGGGCCCCGAACTATTCATCTTCGGCGACCCGGTTGACAAAAGGCGAAAGGCTGAGCTGGACGTTTTGCGGTTAAAATTACAAAACCTCGGCGTAAAAATTGACGATACTATACGTGAAGGCCAAAACTTCGACGGTTTTGATTTGCCCTGGGAGGAGCTTTCCTATCATAACGTCGATACGGTACACTGACTCCAAAGCGAATGGAAAAAGCGGCAGCGATACAGTATAGCGAAGAATATCCGGCTCCGATCATTCTGGCCGCGGGCAAAGGACTGCTCGCCAGGCGCATCAAGCAGATCGCTCGAGAGCAGGGCATTCAGATCGTGGACGAGCCGGAGCTGGCGGATGCTCTGGTGGAACTTCCTCTGGGAAGCCTGATTCCCGAGCAGTTTTACAGAATCGTTGCCGAGATCCTGGTATTCGTAGGGAAGGTCGCATAGGGGTTTTTCAGATGAAAACGATAAAGGTTAGCACTTTGCGTCCCGGTATGAAGTTCGACCAACCGGTGTTCATAGAGGGTGACAATATTCTGGTACCTGCCGGGGTTGCGATCAAAGACAAGGACATCGAGCGACTCAGCCGCTGGGATATCGAGGATGTGTTCACCGACGGTCAGGAGATCACGGAGACCGCCACGGATGCGGCGGCCAAGCTCAAAGAGGCCCCGGCCTGGCTTCCGAAAAAGGAGGAGAAGTCCCGCAGGATCTACCGCAGCGCCGTGGACAAGGTGGATGCCATTTTCCAGGATGTCGCCGACGGGACGTATCTCAACCACGAGCCCATAGATTCCGTGGTCAAAGACATGCTGGATGTGCTTCGCCAGAGCAAGAACGAGATGATTCAGCTGATCCTGCTGGGCGAGTGGATCGAGCGGAGATTCTCCGTAAGTGCGATCAACTGCATGATAATTTCCGCGGTTATCGGTACCACCATGCGATTGGCTTCCCACAGGCTGCTGCAGCTTGCCACCGGCGGACTTCTTCATGACATCGGCATGCTCAAGGTGGAGAAGGAAATCCTGGAGAAGCAGGGCCGGCTTTCCGCCGATGAGCTGAACAGAATGAGGGCCCATGCAGTGATGGGCTATCAGATCATCTCTAAAGACATGAAGTATCCCGAGGAAATCGCCCTTGTGGCTCTTCAGCATCACGAACATTGGGACGGCCGGGGATATCCACGCAGCCTGAAGGGCGATGACATCACGCTGTTCGCCAGAATTGTAGCGGTGGCCGATTCCTACGAAGCCATGGTGAGTGAGCGCCCGTACCGAAACTCGATTATCGGATACAACGCCATGAAGAGCGTGCTCAGCGATAACGGCAAACACTTCGATCCGCAAGTGTTGAAGGCTTTTCTGGAAAGCATGGGGATATTCCCCATCGGCAGCGTGGTGCAGCTGAACAATTCGAGCATCGGAAGGGTCAGTGAGAACCATACCGATGCGCCCCTGCGCCCCAAGATAGAGCTGCTCATCGATGAGCACGGGAACCAGATGGAGGGAAGCGAGACGGTTGATCTGCTGGCCAAGAAGAATCTTTTCATCGTCAAGGCGATCGACCCCAAGCTGATCGGGGAAGGGGAGGAATGAACCGATGGCGGAAGGGTCGCGACGGAGAGAGGCGGGCCGAGCAATACCTGAGCGAGCGGGGATATACGGTATTGGCGCAGAATTACCGAAGCAGGAGAGGTGAGATCGACCTGATTGCCGAAAAAGGAGATCGGGTTATTTTCGTGGAAGTAAAAAACTGGGCTTATCTGGATAGCGGGGATTTGGAATATGCGATAGATCGGCGCAAGCAGGAGAGGATAGTGGCCACCTCACGCCAGTTTCTCCACGCCCATCCGGAGTTCCGGCGTAAGCATTACGGATTTGATGTCATTCTGGTGTCACCGAACACACCGGAGGTCATCCATTACGAGGACGCGTTTTGGTTAGGATAGCAAAAAAGACGGATCCAAGGCGGCTGGCAGAGCTGAAAAAGAAGATCAACGATGAGAAGTATCTGGCCGTAGCCATCAGTAAGATCGCCCAGGATCTGACCCAAAATATCCACAGAGAGGACTGAGGCGGTTGAGTCAACACGGCAAATCCAGATCCAGGCATCGACGCGATCGACGGCATAACAAACCCCAGATCGAGTTCCCCCTTTGCCCACTCTGCCAAAAAGCGGTTCGAGATCTAACATCGGCCATCACTCACAGGGAGAGCGGGCAACCCGCACATTTCGACTGCATCCTCAAGGCCCTGCGCAGCGACAACGCCGTTGCCCAGCATGAGAAGATCTGCTATCTGGGAAAAGGCAGTTTCGGAATCGTACAGTTCCGGGAACAATCCGGCTCCCGGCGCTTTTTCATTCGCAAACGCATCCAGTACGAAGATACCGAGCCTGTTCCGGATTGGCGGCAGAAACCAGCCATCAGCACCTGATCGTTCCATTGCCAGCAGTGTAGCAATGGGATATAATTGAAACCGTTATGTCGCTCAAATACGCCCTCCTGGGACTGCTTTCCGAGAAACCGAAGTACGGGTACGAGATCAAACAACAGTTCGAAGGAGCCCTCGGAAATGTGTGGTCGGTTTCCTACGGTCAGTTGTACCCCACCCTGCGCCGTTTATCCGAGGTCGGCTGGGTCACAAAAAAAACCGCTCCGGGGAAAAAAGCGGCGGAGAAGAACATTTATTCGATCACTGACAAGGGTAAGAAGCGGCTGGATGACTGGCTGCTGCGACCGTTGCGCAGCAACTACCGGGTCAAGGACGAGTTTACCCTGAAGTTCTTGTTTTTCGACAAGCTGCCCAAGGAGAAGGTACTGAACTACCTGCGTTCGCAGCAGAAGAAGATCATCATGCAGAAGGAGAACTTCCAGCGGACGCTGGTCGCCATCGGAGACGAGATCAACTTCTTCCTTCAGGCTATCATCAGAAAGGGCATCATCCATCTGGAGGCGGAGAATCAGTGGCTCGAAGAGGTGATCAACGATCTGGAGGCAAGTTGACCGGAGGTCAGCCGAAGCAGTCGTCCTACGATTGGTATTCCTTCAGCACCTCGAGGGTCTGCAGGGCCTTTCGTCGGACCGTTTTGATATAGTTGCCCTGGGCGATGCGCACCAGGGTTCGGGCTAAATCGGCATAGGCGGCCGAGTCCAAATCCCCGTCATTCGCTTCGACAATTTTCTCCACGGCCAGACAAACTGCATAGGCCAGGTTGTTGTCAGGCATCTGGGGATCTTCATTCTCCAACGTGTAGAGCAGGGCTTGGACCACCTCGTTGCCGTCGTTCATCCCGATTACCCCCAGGGCATAGGCGGCTTCCGCCTTGACCATAGGCTCATCGTCGATCAGCAGAATCGATACCAGGGCATCCTTTGCTCTCTTACCCCCCAGCCGGCCGAGCAAATTCGCCGAGCGGCGGCGCACTTCGGGGTAGTAGTTGATCAAACGGGCTGATTCGCGAACGCGTCGGGCCGTACCCTCCATACCCAGGTACTCAAGTACAAACTCGACCTTGTCCGGATCGTCGACCGCCCCTTCCTCGATCATGGCCTCGATCTCATCCAGAACATCCAGCTTGATTTCTCTACTGTCCGAGAAGGCTTTCTCACTGAGTATCTGGAACTCGATATCCCGAAGGTACAGTTCCTCTACGGTGAGTTCCCGCTCCGTACTTTGAGCGCCCAGAAGTACCGCCGCAGTCAAGCCCAGTATTACCAAAACCAATCGAATTGATGATCCCTTCATCCTCGTCTCCAATCCCTCTCTAATTATATACTACCACACCCCTATTTTCCACTTGTCATTTTCCCGGACAAGCAGATAGAGAAGCCCCTTGGTGTTCTTGATCATTGCGTACGCTTTTACCTGATTCTCGCCTATAAACTCGATTTCGTCCAGTTGAGCCTGGACCCGGCTGGGAACGACGACATAGTCGAAATAGTCCCTCAAGCTGTCCAGGGTAATGTTGCTCTTCTTCAGCAGGGGTTGCTCGGACTGCTCTTTCAGGTACGCCGGATCGCTGGTACGTTCGATGTACTCTTCGCTGAGGTAAGTCAGCCACGTATCGTAATCCTCTTTTCGGATGATATCATTCAGATTGCGGATGAACTTCTCGATTTCGTCGAAGGTCTTGGTATAGACCTCCTCGCTGACCTCAAAGGCCTCGTCTTCCGCTTCCTCGACCTCCTCCGGCTCGACGAGAGGGGCGGCTTCTTCCTCGACTGCCTCCTGAGGTTCCTGGACCCGTTGTTCCTCAGGCGGCGGCGGACTGGAACACCTGCAACAGGCAAGGGTCACGAGCAAGAGGGACAGCAGGGAAAGCATTGGTACCCTCATTCTATAATTTTCGTCCGCTAATAGCATAATCTTTCACATTTATTGACCCGGATCCACTTTTGAGACTACATTATTAGGCATGAAAGTGATTTATCCGGGCTCATTTGATCCACCGACAAACGGGCACTTCGATATCATGAACCGGGCCGCGGCGATCTTCGAACAGCTGGAAATCGTGATCGCCGACAATCCGCGGAAGAAGTATCTGTTCAGCGCGGATGAGCGTTTTGAGATGATCACCAACATGGTAGCGGAGTTTCCCAACGTCCAGGTGACGATCTGGCGCGGGCTCATAGTGGATTTTGCCGAGAAGATCGGCGCCAAAGTGATCCTCCGCGGCGTTCGGGCGCTCTCGGATTTCGATTATGAGTTTGAGCTTTCCATGATGAACCGAGCCTTGGATCCCAGGATCGAAACCCTCTTCATGCCGACGGACCAGAAGTACTTCGTGCTGCGATCTTCGGGGATCAAGGAGGTGGCTATGTTCGGCGGAGATATTTCCGAGATGGTGCCGCCGGTAGTCGAGAAAAAGCTGAAGGCCAAGCTCACGGAGCAGAAAAGGCAATCCGGTTCCCAGGGTTGACACGGCGATCCGAATGCGTTATTTTTCTCTCACTTCAGTGCAAAAATTTGATAGGTAGTTGATCATGGCAGTACCAAAAGGAAAAATCTCGAAGACTCGATCCAGAAAGCGCAAGGCCCAGACCATGCGTTTGAGCGTTCCGACGATGATCGAGTGCAGCAACTGCGGAAACAGGGTGCTCCGCCATAGAGTCTGTCCGAAATGCGGATTCTATCGGGGTAAACAAATACTTGAGCCGGAAGAACTGGCTTAAACCAGCAACCGTGAGGAGGGAGAAAAATGGCTGACGATCTATTCGAAAAAATGAAGAAGCTGATCGCCGATCGTTTGGAAATTGAGGAATCAAAGATCACCCTCGATTCGTCGTTCCGCCAGGATCTGGGTGCCGACAGCCTGGATACCTATGAGCTCGTGTATGCTATTGAAGAGGAACTGGGCATTACCATCCCGGACGAAAAGGCGAACGAGTTCAACACTGTACGGGATGCGCTCGATTTCATAAAGTCCGAACTGGATAAAAAATAATCCGGTGACCTCATCCCTGAAGGGTTTACCCTTCACAGCTCCTGTGCCCGGGGGAGAACGTAAAAAGGAGCTGCAGCTTTTTCAAAAACACGCACAGATAAGGTTCAAGAGTCTTGCGCTCTTGAACCTTGCTTTTTCTCACCGTTCCTTCGCTAATGAACAGGTCGGGGAGGTAGACAACAACGAAAAACTCGAGTTTTTCGGCGATTCGGTTCTAGGGCTGATCGTCAGCGAGTATCTGGTGACCGCCCTTCCGGACAAGAGCGAAGGAGATATGGCCAAGATAAAATCCCACGTGGTAAGCGAGGACAGCCTGGCGGAGATCGGCAGGACCCTGCGGGTGGACAACTTCATTCTCATCGGCAAGGGCGAGGAGTACTCCGGAGGGAGATCCAAGAAAGCCCTGATCGCGGATGCCGTGGAGGCCATCATCGGGGCCTACTATCTGGATTCGGGATTCAAGGATGTGCGAGCCTTTATACGCAACTTGCTCATTCCCCAGATCAACGAGGTTCTGGAGGACCGGCACAAGAAAGACTACAAGACCCTGCTGCAGGAATACGTGCAGAAGCGCTTCAAGAGTTATCCCCGCTACCGGATCGCCCACCGCAAAGGTCCGGATCACAACCGCACCTTCTGGATCGAAGTCACGATCGGGAAAAGAACCTACGGCCCGGGTACGGGAAAAAACAAAAAAGAGGCGGAACAGCAGGCAGCCGGCATCGCCTACAAAGCGCTCACGGAGAGGCAGAAGAGCCGTCAATCGTCCCGGAGCCGGGCCTCGTAGAACCGTTTGGCAATCTTCAATAGCCGTTCCCGCTCGTTCTGCTGAGGATCGTCCAGCACGCTCTCCAAAAGGGCATTGAGAATGATTCCGATCTTCGGTCCGCCGGGAATCCCCAGCTCACGCTTGAGATCATCACCGTCTATGCACAGATCCTTGAGACTCAAGATCCTGTCTTTGCCGAGGACCTCCTCGATTCGCTTCTCCAGGGCGATCAGGGAGGTGGAAACAAAACGCTCTCCAATCATGGCAAGCTGATCCGCCCTGCGGAGGGAGAGGATATCCGGGATATTTTCCACTCCTACTCTGGCGACAAAACGGCGCACCGCTGCATCGGTCCACCGGTCTTCGTAGTGGAACATATGCTGGGCGACAAGGTGGCTGACCCGCTTCACGATGTGATTCGGGAAGCGCAGGCGGCGAAGTATCTTTTCGGCCATCCGAGCTGACAGCTCCTCGTGCCTGTGAAAGTGAAGGGTTCCCTCGGGGACTCGGGTCATGGCTCGGGGCTTGCCCAGATCGTGCATCAGAGCGGCCAGGCGGACCACCAGATTGTCCCGGGGCGCGGCGTCGCAGGCATAGAGCAGATGATGGTACAGGTCGTAGCGGTGCAGTTCCCCCTGGCTCACCCCCTGACAAGCGATGAGCTCCGGGATGAAGGGCCGCAGAATGCCGCAGTCGTTCAGCAGAGTGAACCCGACCGAGGGTTTCGGGGCATCGAGGATTCGAATCAGCTCATCCCGGATTCGCTCCGAGGAAACCTGCTTTACAGTCTCGATGCTGCGGGGGATGCCGGCAAAGGTGCGTTCCTCTATCGTAAAGCCGAGTTGGGCGGCGAAGCGGCAGGCCCGCACCGGTCGCAGACCGTCCTCCTGAAAGCGCTTCAGGGGATCGCCGATCGCCCGGATGATCCCCGCTTTCAAATCCTTGCGCCCTGCGTGGGGATCGAGCAGACGACGTTCGGCCAGGTCGTAGGCCATGGCGTTGATCGTGAAGTCCCGGCGCTTGAGGTCCTCCTGGATCGAGGGGCTGAAGGTTACCGAATCCGGGCGGCGTCCGTCCCGGTACTCCTGGTCGATGCGGAAGGTGGTCACCTCGAAGCGGTGGCCTTTGAACAGCACGGTAACGGTGCCGTGCTTGATACCGGTGGGGATAACCCGGCGGAAAATTTTCGTGACATCCTCGGGAAGCGCCTCCGTTGCGATATCGAAATCCTGGACCTTGCGCCCCATGAGCATGTCCCGGACGGCTCCCCCGACCAGATAGCACTGATAGCCGGCTCGGATAAGAAAAGAGGAAAAATCGTTGACGATTCGCGGGATTCGCAGCATGAGTCTTCCCCTAGATGGTTGTCCGAAGCCCTTCAAGCTGTCAAGAAGCACGAAAAAAAGAGCCGTCCCCCGATGAGGGAACGGCCCTGGTACCTGCGCCAGAGGAGGCGCTTCGCCCGCTGCCTTACCGCAGCAGTTCGAGTACCGTCTGCGGCTTGACGTTGGCTTGGGCGAGCATGGCCATGGAGGACTGAATCAGAATCTGGTTCTTTACGAAACTGACCATCTGCTCTGCCATGTCCGTATCCCGGATGCGGGACTCGGAAGCCTGCAGGTTCTCGGCGCCCACGGCCAGACCTTTCATGGCGTACTCCAGACGGTTCTGGTACGCGCCCATGTCGGCCCGCTGCTTGTTTACGACCTTCAGGGCTTCGTCCACCAGCCCGATTACCTGGTTGGCCCGATCGGGGCTGGAGATGGAGATGAAGGTCGCCGTGTGCGGGGGTCCGTTGGGATTCTGCAATCCCAACCCTTGAGCGGTCATGGTACCGATGTACAGCCGCTCGCGCTGGTCCATGTTCGCCCCGATATGCAGCCACATGCTGGCTGTAACGACGTTCTCACCCGTGAACTGGGCGAAGCGTCCCGTCAGTAGGTTCATGCCGTTGAACTGGGCATGAGAGGCGATTCGATTCACCTCATCGATCAGGGCGGAGACCTCTACCTGGATCTGCATCCGATCCTCGTCGGAGTAGATGCCGTTGGCAGCCTGGACAGCCAGCTCGCGAACCCGCTGCAGGATGTCCGATGTCTCCTGGAGATAGCCTTCAGCGGTCTGGATGAAGGAAATACCGTCCAAGGCATTCTTCTCCGCCCGCTGGAGTCCCCGAACCTGGGAGCGCATCTTTTCCGATACGGCCAGGCCGGAGGCGTCGTCCCCGGCGCGGTTTATCCGCATTCCGGAAGACAGCTTCTCCATGTCCTTGTCGATTGCCCAAGAGTTCCATTTCTCCTGACGGTGGGCAAAGATGGCACTCATGTTGTGGTTGATAATCATTCAATCCTCCTTGATTGAATCGGATGTTGCCTGGACGTCCATGTCCAGGTTCCCGGGCGTGCCGACCCGGTAAGAAGCGTCCGCTTCTTGTAGCGGCGCGCTTCCTGTATTACTAGTCGGAACAATTTAAAAATTTCAAAGCAGTTTCTTTACGATATTCCCTAAAGCAGATAAGATTTGAATCGGCATGAGAGAGGGTGTCGGGCTGTTGCTGCTAGGAGGGGAAGGCCCGCCGCGGGATCTGCTGGAACCTATTCTGAGCGGTGTCCTCTACACGGTTGCCGCGGATTCCGGCTTTGATCTGGCCAGAAAATTGAAAATCCTACCGGATCTGCTCGTGGGAGATCTAGACTCTCTGGAGCCCTCCAAGGAACTGGAGGATTTTCCGGAAAAGCAAATCCGGCGCTATCCCCGGGAAAAAGATGAAACCGATGCGGAACTGGGCCTGCAGGCCCTGTGGGACATGGGCATTCAGCGTACCGTTGTGGCCGGAGGCGGAGGAGGGCGGCTGGATCATCTTTTGGGATTGGTTTCCTTGTTCGAACGGGAAAAAACCCCGACACTGTGGTATACTTCGAAAGAACTTATCCAAGTGGTGGAGGGGACTCTCGTCGTATCCGACTGCAAAGGTCAAACCGTTTCATTTTTCCCTTTAGGCGGGACCGCCGCCGGGATGAGTTCCAGTGGTTTGAAATGGCCCCTGGACGGACTGGAGTGGAAGCGCGGCGACTTGGGGTTGAGCAACGCGTTCACGGAGGACCGCTGCACGATCTCCGTGACCCGAGGCCGGTTGCTCATGGTTCGAACCATGGTAGAGGAAAAAGATGCTCGAAAAAACCAAACTTGAAGAGATATCTTTGGAGCTCCCCGAACACGAGCGGCTGGAGCTGCTGGCGCGGATTACCCGGTCAATGGGAAGCGAGGGTCGCGCCGAGTACAGCCGGATCGAGCTCAAGCAGGAGGAGCGGGAGCGGTTGCTGGCCGAGGAGATGCAGAGGCTGTCCGTCTGGGCTCGCGTTGTCCTCTGGCTCAGGGGCTTGTTCAGCGGTAAATCCAAGCGGGATCTGTTCGTTGACCTGAAGATCAAGCAGCTGAAACGCGGCATTCGTCACAAGAGCTCGGGGTTGACCGGCTTTGAAACCCGGGATCTTACCACGAAATTCGCCCGACAGCTGTTCGACCTCTACCACGCCTCCTTCCCGCTGCGGGGCTTGTTTCAAGCCTTTCATACCGATCAGGAATTCCGCAGCGGGGCGATAACCCATCTGTTCGACAACAAGTTTCCCGAAGCAAAACGAACGCTGGATGATTTCCTCTCCACCGAGGAGATGGAGAAGATATTTCACGATACCGGCAGCGAAGAGGATGTTCGCAGGCGACTGCTGCGTAACTTCAAGGAATACGGAAAACGCATTCCCGATAAATTGGTGCGGCAACTGGAAGAGGGGATCAAACCGCTTATCTATCTGAAGAATCTGGTTCTCTTTCCCTACACCAATACGTTCCGCCATTTCAACTATCAACCCACGCCGGGGGTGTTGGAGGACAAGTATCCTTTTTTCACGAATGCGCCGGTAATGCTGATGCTCGAACAGCTGGAGCGTCTGTGGTATGCACTGAACCTGGCGACGAATCTGGGTGCGGACTGGTTCTGCCACGAAGAACTATTCTCCTTCTACCTCGAGGAACGCCTGGGAGGCGAGGAGGCGGAAGGAGAGGTAGTGGATTTGGATCAGGAGGAGGAGATCTCCGAGCAGAGCGATGCCGTTGCTGAGCTGGTTGAGGGGGCGAACGATTTTTTGAGAAAAATCCCTCTGCTCGAAATGCTGCGCTACTTCCGTAAAGATCCGTACTACAAGCTCGTATTCGCCGTACCCCGTTTTCAGGCCAAACCCCTGTACATCAGCGGGCTGAGGGAGCGCATCCTCGCTCAGCTGGAACAGCGGATCATCGTGGTCAAGAAGCGGGTGATCGAAACGAAGATAAAGGAAATTTTCAAAACAGATCAGCTGTACGAGATGTTCTACTACGTGGAAACACCAAGCTTCGATTACGCGAGACTGGAGCTGCCGTACTTCAGCTATGGGAAGTCTCTGAAGATCCTCTACAACTATCTTTCCAAGATCTACAAAGGCTATATCCAGGAAACCCTGCAGATCACCAATACCTACATCGTGTCGGGAAATCGAATCATCCAAACAAGACTGAATCAGTACGCCGCCGGTCTGGAGGAACTGGAAGCCAAAGTTGTGCTGTTCGATCGCTCCCTGGCGCCGGATGAAGATGATGGCAAGACTCTGCTGCGGCTTCGCCACCGGCTGGAGACCGACATCACCCAGCAGAAGTTGTATCGCAACTTCGTGATTCAGAAAGACAAGGAAGCCCGGGAACTCATTGACCAGGGAATCGAGTATCTGGTCGGCATCAAACGGGTATATGACGATCTGCTTTCCAGTCCGATGGAGAGCATCAAATCAGCGTTGAAGACGCTTCATTTTTTCAAAGGCAAGAGTCAGACTCTGGCGGGTTTGCTCCGCCTGGTTTCGGATCTGGTTGTCGAGTTTCACGAACTGCTCACTCAGCTGGTAGCCCTGGAGAAGGGCTCCTGATACACAGCCTCCCTGATGCGTCGTGCTGTTTCCCGGGGCTCCTCCACCAACACCCGTTTTCCCGCCAGCAGATCGGCAATCCCCGTTTCGTGGGGATAGCGGGGAATCAGATGCAGGTGCAGATGATCGATCGAAGCTCCGGCTGGGTGACCCATGTTGTACCCGATGTTGTACCCCGCCGGCCGATGTACCTTGTCGGCTATATCGAGAAAATAGCGGGTCAGCTCGTTCAGCCGCTGTTCCTCCTCCAGGCTGTAGCTGCGCACATCAACGATATGACGGGTGGGGAAGATCAACAGATGGCCGGGATTGTACGGGTAGAGATTTACGGTTACCACGAACAGCCTTCCCCGGTAGACCGACAGATCGATTACTGAAGGATTCTGGTCGCGGATCAGACAGAGAATGCAACCTTCAGGCTTGGGTCCCTTTACGTAGGCATACTTTTCGAAGTTGAGGAAATAATCTTTCACTCGAGGATCGATTCTAAGTCGAATTCCGGTATGGTGATTACCTGATCCCCGGAGAGCTTCTGCACGGCCATAGCCTTCAGGAGGATCGGATACTGATTCAGCAGTTCTCCGTATTCCCGGAGTGCTTCAAGGTTTGCTCTTTCCTGAGCTCTGGCGTTTTCCGCCCGTACCTGTTCTTCCGCCAATCTGGCCACGGCTTCCTCCCGGGCGCGATCCCGAATCTGCACCAGGTCCCTGTACGAGGATCGGGCCAGGTCGTAGAGATCGCGGTCGGGTACGTGGGTCACCCGGACGTTCAGGCTGGATATCTGCAGATCCGGAACAGCGGCAGCCAACTCCCGCTGCACGCGCCGATTCAGGGCTTGGCTGTCCGCAGGGTCGTAGTCTGTCTCTTGTAGGATTTCCAGAACGCTGTCTGAGAGGACTCGAGCCTTTGAGCTGAAAAAATCCTCCAATCGGTCGGGGAGCAGCTTTTCCTCGGCGACCAGGGCGGGAAGACTTTCCGGGGCGATCGTGAAAATCACATCGCTCTCGCCCCTGTAAGAGAAGTCGGGATTATCCGGGAGAACCGAGGAGTACAACTCCGCTGACGGCAGGCTCCCCCGGAAGGATATTTCCTGGCTACGGGGACGAAGATCGAATATGAAGAGGGTCATATTCGTGGGAATCAAACGCTCCCAGCGCCAGGAAAACTCTCCCGGTCGAACCACTTCTTCGTCGTAGCCACCTGTTTTTGTGAACACGACTGCGTAGTGTTCCGCGGGCAGATGAATCTGCAGCCAGCCGAAATAGAAAACCGTACCGGCCAGGATCACCAGAATCACCAGTATGATCAGGAATACTTTCATCGTCTTTCCTTCCGTCCTTATATTACGTAAAATGGTCGAAAATGCAATCCCATAGACGTGGCCGTATCTTTCTTCTATCCTCTCTGTACTGGCTGGTCGCCAGGACGGTGGTTTTTTTCTTCATTTTTTCCCTCCTTCTCTTCCTGCTATATCTTCTCGGTAACTTTCAGGAGTTCCTGGATTCGACGCAGATTTTCCTGATCCAGATGCTCAAGGTCAGTCTTCTTGCCGAGGTGTTCGTGGGCCTGCTCTACCTTTTGATGGTTTTCTGGCTGCGCCGGCAGCGCAGGTTCCTCGGCAAGGTGATCCTCTGCTCCCTGTCGGTCTTGGCCTCTTTTGTGCTGCTCCTGGCTTTTTCCTTTCTTACAGCCTGGTTTCAGCTGTAGCACCCGGCAGGCCCCTGCCGACCGGGCGTCTGCCGGAGTCCCGGTACATGCCGTCGCACCGGCACCTCTGGACTGGGCGGCGGTGCGCCGCTTCGCCGCTTCGTTGACAGCTTCTTGCAGGCGTTGCAAGATGGGGTTGCCATGATCAAGAGTTTCACTTTACAGATGCCCCAGGGGATCTACTTCGGTCCCGGGCAGCGCAGCAAGCTGCCGGAGCTGCTGCATCGGTTCGGAGGCAGGGTGCTTCTTTTCAGCGGGCAGCACTGGTTTTCCAAGTCGGGTTGGAGGGAGAGGTT
>Ga0180437_10003329_pt1 | contig 24062 bp, 18 predicted proteins | sample SS_ome_4_FD_132410 | JGI IMG/M metagenome (GOLD analysis project Ga0180437, IMG submission 132410) | Hypersaline lake sediment archaeal communities from the Salton Sea, California, USA - SS_3_D_1 metaG | ecosystem: Environmental > Aquatic > Non-marine Saline and Alkaline > Hypersaline >... | reverse complement strand
GCCGGCTCTACCGTGCTCGACGCCGCCCGCGGGGCGGGGATCTATATCCCCACGCTGTGCTACCACCCGGATCTCAAGCCCGAGGGCGTCTGCCGCCTATGCCTTGTGGAGATCGAGGGGAGCCCGGCGCTGCAGCCGTCGTGCGTCTTCCCCGCCGCCGACGGCCTGGTCATCAACACCGATACACACGCCGTCCGCGAGGCGCGGCGCACGACCGTGCAGCTTCTGCTGTCGAATCATCCGGACGACTGCCTGGCGTGCGAGCGGAACCGGAACTGCGAGCTGCAGAAGCTGGCGGAGGAGATGGGCATTCGCGACCGCCGATATGAGGGCGAACGCAACCACTGGGAGAGGGACGAGTCGAGCTTGGCAATCGTGCGAGATCCCGACAAGTGCGTCCTCTGTCGCCGCTGCATCCGCGTCTGTCAGGAGATCCAGGGCGTGGGCGCCATGAACATTCTCGAACGGGGCTGGAACAGCCGCATCGCGCCGGCCTTCGGCCTCGGCCTCGAGGACGCCGTCTGCGTCTACTGCAGCCAATGCATCGATCGGTGTCCCACCGGCGCGCTGACCGAGTACTGCGCCGTGGACGACGTCTGGGAGGCGCTCCGCGACCCGAAGAAGTTCGTGGTCGTGCAGACGGCTCCGGCGGTGCGCGCGGCCATAGGGGAGGAGTTCGGGCTGCCCGCCGGGAGCCTCGTGACGAACGAAATGGTCAGCGGCCTGCGACGGCTCGGCTTCGATCGGGTGTTCGACACGAACTTCGCCGCCGACCTGACAATCATGGAGGAGGGGCACGAGCTCATCAAGCGACTGGCGGGGGGCGGGCCGCTCCCTCTGATCACCTCCTGCAGCCCCGGCTGGATCCGCTTCATCGAGTTCTTCTACCCGGAGCTGTTGCCGAACGTTTCCACCTGCAAGTCGCCTCAGCAGATGTTCGGGGCCGTCGCCAAGACCTACTTCGCCGAGCAGGCGGGAATCGACGCGGCCTCGATGGTGGTGGTCTCGGTGATGCCCTGCACGGCGAAGAAGTTCGAGGCGCGGCGGCCGGAGATGCGTGACTCGGGATACCAGGATGTGGACTATGTCCTCACGACCCGGGAGCTTGCCCGGATGATGCATCAAGCCGGGATCGACCTGCCCAACCTTCCCAAGGGCGAATACGACGACCCGCTGGGAGAATCCACGGGGGCGGCGGTCATCTTCGGCGTCACGGGAGGGGTGATGGAGGCGGCGCTGCGGACCGCTTACGAAGTCGTCACCGGCCAGCCGCTGGCGCGGGTGGAGTTCGAGGACGTGCGGGGAATGGAAGGCGTCAAGGCCGCCTCTATCCCCATCGGAGATGTCGAGCTGAAGGTCGCCGTCGGCCACGGGCTGGCGAACGTGCGGAAGATCCTAGACCAGATCGGCTCCGGCGAGGGAGACTACCACTTCGTCGAAATGATGGCCTGTCCCGGCGGGTGCCTCGGGGGCGGCGGCCAGCCGATCCCGACCGATGCGGAGATCCGCCGGAAGCGCGCCGAGGCCCTCTACGAAGCCGACCGCCTACTGCCTCTCCGCAAGTCGCACGAGAATCCGTCCATCAAGCGGCTTTACGCGGAGTTCCTCGGCGAGCCGCTCGGGCACAGGTCGCACGAGCTCTTGCACACCTCGTATTCGCCCCGGAAACGGTGGCTGGATGAGATCGAGGAGAGCCGCGCCCTCTCCGGAGCGACGGCCGGGGGCGGCGAGTCCGGAGGGCGTGGGTGAACGGAGCCGGGTCACCGCCGCGGGCGGCTTGTGCTGCTGTTTCATAACCCGCTGAGGCGGGCTATGAAACAGCGTCTAGAGCAGTTGTTGAACGGCGGCTGACGGCGCTTGCGGGGCGCAGCCAGCGAGGCCTGTCGGCGCGCGCTACAGCCGCCTGCGGCCGCCGGCCGGCAGCAGTATGCGGAAGGACGTGCCCTTCCCGATCTCACTCTCGACGGACATCTCGCCCTTGTGGGTCTCGACGATGGCCTTCACGATTGACAGCCCGAGGCCCGTGCCCTCCTTGCCACTCTCGCGGGCGTTGGTGGCGCGGTAGAACTCGTCGAAGATGCGCTCCTCCTCGCCGTGCGGGATGCCGATTCCGCTGTCGGAGACGCAGAGCTCGGCCTCATTCCCCCGCCTGTCCAGCGAGAGGCGCACGTCTTTGCCGGCAGGGGTGTACTTGATGGCATTCGAGACGAGGTTCTCCAGCAGCTCGCTGAGGGACTCCGGGTCGCCCATGACCTCCAGGGAGTGATCGGGGCAGGAGGTGGTGAGAGATACGCCCGCCGACGACGCCTGGTGTCGGAACTCGCTCGCCACCTCCCTCGCCACGGCGGCGAGGTCGACTATCTTCCTGTCGGCCAGGGGGACAGCTTCCCTCGTTCTCGAAAGCACGAGCAGGTCGCGGGCGAGATCGAGCGCCTCTCTCACCCGCGCGCGCGCCCGGTCGAGCATCTCCTTGGACCTGTCGGATAGCCCGCCCGTTCGTCCCTCAGAGACGACGGCCAGCATCCTCTCGAGCGTGGCGAGCGGGGACCGGATGTGGTGGGCGACGCGATGGAGGTAGTCCGACCGTGCCCCCTCGAGCTGTCTGAGGGCCTCATAGGCGATGCTCAAGTCCTCGGCATGCTCCTTCAGAGCATTGGAAAGACTCACGATCTCAGCTTCACGGCGGCGGAGGCGGGAGGTGATCGAAGTCGCCATGAAAGCCGTGAAATACAGCATCGTGCCGATGGCGAACAGAGTTCCGAACACGTAGACCGCATTCTGATAGGACTTGTCGTCGAGGAATCCGCGCAGATGGTAGTGCGGAATCGCTCCGACGGCCTCCAGCGCGGCCAGCGTCACGAGGAGCACCAGGGCAAACGTCACCTGGAGATAGGTCGCCACACGGGACAGCAAGATGCTGGCGATGACGATGTGAAAGACGTAGTAGCAGATGAACGGGTTCTCGATGCCGCCGGCAAAGTGGAGCAGCGCGGTGAGACCGACGAGGTCGAGGACGATCTGAAGGTTGGCGAAGTAGCTGACGGCGGGTCCGCTGGTGGCCCTCGGCACCCACCTGCCGATGGCCCAGAAGGCGAGGTTATAGACGGCAAGGATCCCGGCGATCAGGTAGAGGGGGAACTGCTGGAGCTCGATCCCGAGCAGGCGCGGCGCCACCCAGACCGTAACGAGGACGCCGAGGATGGCCAACCAGCGCAGAAGGATAAGCCACGAGATACGGTCTCGCAGCTCTCCCAGATCGACGTTGCTAGAGCGCATTTCATAATCCTCACTCGCCTGGCTGTCCGCTAGAGACGTTGGCATGAAATGCGCCTGATGGAGCCTGGGGGCTTGTGCTGCTGCTTCATAACCTCAGATGGAGGGTATGAAACAGCCTCTAGTGACGCCGCGTTCCACGCCGTGCAGGCTCGAGGTCGCAGATCTCTTAAGAGCGCCTATCAGAACCGTGTACGTTCCGCAATCAGAGCCGCTCGTCTATCATCAGGGGCAGCGGCGGTCGGTTCTGACAGCGGCTCTAAGCCTCCGAGCGCGTCTCCCCTCTGAAAGCTGTGCTCTCTCCCGACAGGACTTCCTCTATCTTGTTAATGACCTGCTCCGAGGAGGCCGGCTTGTCCAGGAACCCCTGCACGGGCAGGTACTCATCGGGCTTGTAGACGGGGTCGCTCGTGTCCGGATAGAACTTCACCCAGGTCCGATCGTGGATGGCGGTAAGAACGATGATCGGGATGTTGCGGCAGGCTTGATCCTCGTCTTTGCGCAGCGCCCATACGAGATGGAAGCCTTCGGTGCCCGAGGGCATCATGATATCGAGCAGGATGACATCCGGCTTCTCGGCATGGACCTTCTCCAGGCCTTCTTCGGCATTTCGCGCGCTGCTGACCGAGTACCCTCCATCCTCGAGCACGATCTTCAGGGTTTCCACGGCATCCGGATCGTCCTCAACGACCAATACCTTCTTCCCGCCGACCTCTGCCATGGTCTTCCTCCTTACCCTACCGACGTTGGCGCAATGAAGTACCATTGCGCCAACGTCTTTCTTCAGGCATTCCCTGGCTTTCTGATGGATGCCGCCGGTTGCTTCTTTGGGCGACATCCATTAGGGCGCATTTCATGCCAGCGTGTCCAGCGGACAGCCAGGCGCGTGAGGGTTATGAAATGCCCTCTAACAGCTTCCCGCTTGCTACAGCATTCCCCTTGCAGAGCTATACCGCCTCTGTCACGACCTCACGCGATGAGGCGAATTCCTCCGGGAGCTTGCCTGACTCGACGAAGGAGAGGAACTCCTGGCGTGAATAGACGGGCGCCGACTGTTTGGGGGCGAGGCCGAGCGCCACTGCCACGCCGTAGAGGATAGCCTCCGGCCGGGGGGGGCACCCGGGGATATAGAAGTCGACGGGGAGCACCTTCTCCGCCCCGCCGATGACGTTGTAGGTGTCGAACCAGATGCCCCCGCCTGCGGCGCACGAGCCGATGGCGAAGACGAGCTTGGGCGCGGGCACGGCCTCCAGAGGCGCTTCACCGCGGGCGCCACTTGGCGCGTGACGGGACCCGATACGAGGAGGACGTCGGCGTGGCGGGGCGAGCCGACGAGCTGTATCCCGAAGCGCTCGGCGTCGTAGTAGGGCGTGAGCACGTTTATCACTTCGATGTCGCAGCCGTTGCAGGCCCCCGTGTTGACGTGATAGACCCATAGGGCTTTCGTGAAGGCCTTTTCGCAGAATGACTTGAACACAGCCCCGACCTCCCGGCCCGCCGCTGCGGGCGCTGTAGGTGTTCGCCTATCGAAGTAAGGATCGCACGGCCTGTGCGCACGACCAGAGCGTTTCTGACTGGGTTTCGCCGTCACGTCGTTTGGCGAAGCCCATTAGTGGCCCACCACGCCGGCGACGCTCAGCGTCGCCTTATGCAGCAGTGGATAGGCAATCTGCGGGTACACCCCGAGGAGCAGGCAGACTCCGGCCAGGGCGCCCATTGCCAGCCAGAGCGAGGCCGGCGCCTCTCGCACCGACTCCAGCGGTATGGCTGCCGACTTGGGAGCGCCCCAGAAGACGGCCTGCCCGGCCCGCATGACGACGATCAGAGTGAGCAGGCTGGTGAAGATCCCCACGCCGACGGCCGCCCACATTCCCTCCTGGGCGCCGGCGAGGAAGATCGTGAGCTTGCTCATGAAACCCGAGAAAGGCGGCAGCCCCGAAATGGCAAAGGCGCCGATGAAGAAGGACACCGCCGTGAGCGGCATGCGCTTGCCCAGCCCGCCCAACTGCGACATGGAGCGGGCGGAGGTGGCGTAGATCACGGCCCCTACCGAAAGGAAGAGAAGCGCCTTGGCGGCCGCATGGTGAAGCAGGTGGAACAAGCTGCCGTACACTCCCAGATAGGTCCCGAAGCCCAGCCCCATGATCACGTATCCCATCTGGGAAACGGAGGAGTAGGCCAGGAGGCGCTTCAGGTCATCCTGCACCAGGGACATCACACCACCCAGCAGCATGGTAAAGCCCCCGAGGAATACGACGAAAACCGTGAGGGCATCGTAGGCGGGGAAGAAGATGGTTACCGTGCGGGCCAATGCGTAGGCGGCCATCTTGATCATGACGCCGGAGAGCAGCGCCGAGACCGGCGAGGGGGCTTCCGCGTGCGCGTCCGGCAGCCATGGATGGAACGGGGCGATGCCTGCCTTCGTCCCGAAACCCACGATGAGGAAGGCGACGACGAAGACGGCCACCGACCGGGGGATGAGAGAGGCGACCCCGCGAAGCTCAGAGATGAGCATGGCGTTGACGCCGGGCAGGTAGGGTGTAGCGGCGGCGTAGAGCAACACGGAGGCGAACAGGGCGAAGGTGATCCCGACCGTCAGCAGCATGAGATACTTGTAGCCCGCCTCCAGCGACCTCCGGTCCCAGTAGAAGGCGACGAGCAGGCCGGAGGCGATCGTAGTCGCCTCCACCGCCACGTACAGCATGATGATGTTGTTGGTGACACATCCCCAGAGCATGGTGGCCAGGAAGAGGAGATAGAGTCCGTAGAACCCGGGCAGGCGCTTATCCGTCACGTCGACGCCGTCTCGATCGAGGAGGCGACGGTGCCGCATGTATCGGATGGCGAAGAGGGTGGCCGGGAGCCCGACGCCGGCGATCAGCAGCACGAGCAGGGCCGACAGCGCGTCGACGCGCAGCTCCCGACCCCACCCCGTCAGGATCTCGCCCCGCAAGACGCGGGCGGCGATGCCGATGGAAGCCACCAGCGCGGCGGCGGACCCGAGGAGGGCGAACGCCTCTGCGGCGTCCCGCCGCACCCGCCCCAGCAGCCAGGCGAGCAGCCCCGCGGCGGCCGGCGCGAGGAAGACGATCTGAGTCAACGCAGACGGTGCCGACTGTTCCATCGGACAGGCTCTCCTATATGTGGGTGAGCCGGCCTACCAGTGCAGCTCGGCCAGCTCGTACGTGTCCGTCGTGCCCACCTTCTCTTGGATCCCGGCAATCACGTACAGCAGCAGGTAGACGGTGACGACCACCTCGGTGGCGATGCCGATCAGCGCCGTCTCCCGCATGTCCGGCGCCAGGCTGACGAGGCTGAGGTGTACGGCGTTCTCCAGCAGGCAGAGGCCGATGACGGTCTTGATCGCGTCCCGCCGCGACAGAATGGCGTACAGCCCGAGCACGAAGACCGTGAGGGCGACGGCCAGGTTCGTCCGAAAGACTCCGGCGACCGCTTCGGGCGTCGGCGCCAACACGTGGACGTAGGTGTGGGTCAGCTTGTAGAAAGACACGAGAAGTATGGATGCGATCACGACGGAAGGGCCGAACCCCACGATCGCCGGCACTTCCGTTTCGCCGGTCTTGGCGATGTACCGAAGGAGGAACCACGGGGTCAGGATCGCCTTGGTGATGAAGGCTGTCGCCGCCCATACATAGAGGGCGGAGTTGCCGGCGGCGAAGGCCAGGATGAGCCCGCAGATGAGGAGCGCCTGAAGGCAGTAGGCGGCGGCCGCTCGCTTGAGGTTCTGCGATTCCACCGCGGCGACCGATGTGATGATCAGGATCATGCTGAGCGTCTCGATCAGCTCGGTGTTATAGGGCACCGCCATACTCCTCTCTCCGCCTCCGAATCATGTCTCGCGCGTGGGGGATCAGCCTTCGCCCTCGGCGGGAGACGCTCCCTCGGGGACATCCCGGAATCCCGTAACCATCAGCTTGTCGAGAGCGGTGGAGGTCTCGAAGCAGCGGCCGCACCGCTGACACGAGCCCATGTAGACCTCGACGCGTATGTGCAAGTCCTCGACGTCGTTTGTGGCCGACTCGAACTGCTCGGTGACGGTGATCGCCTTTTCGGGGCAGACCTCGGCACAGCGAGCGCAGTAGGTGCAGCGCTCCAGGAAGAACTCGAGCATCCGGGTCTCCTGAGACGGATCGCTCACCACGATGGCTCGCGGCGTGCAGACATTGGCGCACCCGCCGCAGCCGGTGCACTTCTCCGCGTCGACGGAGACCGTGCCCCTGAACCCCGGCGCTGGGGGGTGCGGCGCGAACGGATACGGAAGCGTCACCCGTCCCGCCCGCAGGCAGATGATGGCCTCTTTCAGCTTGCTGACTATCATGGCCGTCTCCTATGGAGCTTCGCCGAAAGAAGCAGCTCGGCGAAGCTCTCAGAACGCACACGACGCCGGCTATTGGGTTTCGCCCATTACTTCGATGGGCGAAACCCAATCGATCATCACGCCCCAATGGAGGCGAACACCAGACCCGCCACCGCCACGAAGACGACGACGCGAGAGAAGTAGGACATCGACTGGTCGATGCGCAGGCGCGGGTTCACGGCATTAACGAGGCCCACGACGACGACGAGCACGCCGACCCCCACGAAGTTCAGCGCCAGGTCGGCCGCCCACAGGCCGAAGTGCCAGGGCAGGAAGACCTGAACCAGAATGGACCCGAAGATGATGAGCTTGGCGTAGGAGGCGAGCTTGAACAGCGCCAGCCCCGGCCCGGAACGCTCGATGAACGGGCCTTCCATGATCTCTTGGTCCGCCTCCGCGATGTCGAAAGGCAGCTTGCCCACCTGTGCCTGCAACGCCAGCAGGAAGGCGACGCCGGCCACCACCATGGACACGCTCGGACCGGCCGCGGCGTAGCTGGCGACCATGTCGGGGAAGCTGAGCGACCCGGCCTTGACCGCCGCCGTCACCACCGCGATCGCCATCACCGGCTCGACGCTGAAGATCATCATCATCTCGCGGGAAGCCCCGACATAGGCGTAGGGGTTGCCGCAGGCGAAGGCGCCGAGCATGATCGCCACGCCGGCGAGGGCGATGAAGTAGAGGAAGACGATGGCGTCCCCCGCGAAGGCGAGTGGCGGCGGCGGGCCGAGCGGTGTGAGCAGAGCTGCCATCAACACGGCGCCGAGGCACAGCGTCGGCCCGAGCTGCCACAGCACGCTGCTCTCGGGAATCAGGTCCTCCTTCGCCAGCAGCTTGAGCAGATCGCGGTAGGGCTGAACGAGAGGGGGGCCCGTCCGCGAATGGACGATGGCCCGTATTCGCCGTATGACGCCCTCGGCCAATGGAGCGAGGCCCACCACGAGCGCCAGATTGAGCACCGCAAGTCCGATTACCTGCGCCATGGACTCGTCCTTTCGTCGGCCGCAGCCGCGGATCGACTACCGGCCCGACCGCTCCTGCGACAGCCGGGCAAGATCTTCCTTGGTGAGCAAGGCGCGTTCTCCAGTGCGCACGTCGACCGTCTCGACGCGGTCGGTACACGAGAAGCACGGATCCATACTGCCCAGCGTGATCGGCACATCGGCGATGGTCTCGCCCTTGATCATCAAGGGAAGAGCCTGCAAGTTCTGATATGTAGGAGCCCGCACACGCCATCGATCCGGCCGGTTGTTCTCTCCGCTGATGAGATAGTGGATCGCCTCGCCCCGCGGCGCCTCGACCGTGCACACGCCCTGCCTGCCGGGGGGAATCTCCTCCGCGAAATCGACCATGATGGGCCCCTCCGGCATCTGTTTCAGCCCCTCTCGCACCAGCCGGATGGCCTCGAAGACCTCCTCCACCCGAACGAGCACCCGCGCCCAGTTGTCGCACCCGTCGTGGGTGATGACCCGAGTCTCCAGCTCGTCGTAGGCCGCGTACGGATGGTCCACGCGGGCGTCGATACCGATGTTCGAGCCGCGCACTGTCGGCCCTACCACGCACAGACGCCTCGCCTCCTTCTCCGGCAGCATCCCGACTCCGCGGAGCCGCAGCAGCAGGGTCGTGTCCCCCTGAATGGCGTCGGCCACGGCCAGGGACTCCGACTCGATCTTGGCCAGGACATCGAGGATTTCGGGATGCAGGTCTGCCGGTATGTCGCGGCGGACGCCGCCCACGAGGTTCATCCCATAGGTCTTTCGGTTCCCGGTGATCTTCTCACACAGCCACATGATCGGCTCACGAATCCTCCATGCCTGCATGAGAACCGTGTCGAACCCGAGGATGTGGCCGGCGATTCCGAGCCAGAGCAGGTGGGAGTGGACGCGCTCGATCTCGAGCATGATGGAGCGGATGTACTTCGCCCGGCGGGGGGCCGCCACGCCGGCCGCCTCCTCCGCCGCCTCGCAGTAGCACGTCGAGTGGATAAAGCCGCAGATGCCGCAGATGCGCTCCGCCACGAAGGGAATCTGGTTGTAGGTGAGGACGCTGTCGCCCAGCTTCTCGATGCCGCGGTGGTTGTAGAATCCCCGGTAATCGCAGTCGACGACTCGCTCGCCGTCTACGAAGAGTCGCAGCTGCTCGGGCTCCTCCAGCACCGGATAGAACGGCCCGATCACGACGGTAGAGGTTCCCTCGGGCGCTTCCTTGAACTTCATCTCCGCGCCTTCGACCGATTCCGGCTTGCCGTCGTGGGGGAAGTCCTTCCGCAGCGGATGCACCCCTTCCGGCCAATCGTCCGCCACGATCAGGCGCCGCGGATCGGGGTGCCCCTTGGCCTTCACACCCATCAGGTCCTGGCACTCCCGCTCCGACCAGTTCGCCCCGGCAACCCAGGGCGTGATCGACTCCACCTCGGCGCCGTTCTCCGACACGTCGGCGCGAAGACAGATGAACTGCTTCTCTGTGTCCCGGGAGAAGATGTGAGTGACGCTCAGACAGCCTTCGCGAGGCCGCCTGTCGATGCCGGCGGAGATCAGGAAGCGCCCGCCGAGGTCGTCCTGCAGATAGCGGCAGGCCGGCTGGATCAGATCCTTGTCCATGGTCAAGTAGATCGTGCCGGGCACCGGTTCTTCGGACGCTTGCAGGCCTTCGCCGAACTTCGCCCTGATCTGCTCGATGACTTGTTGCGAGGTCACGAAACTGCCTCCAATCGCGGCAAGCTATCTCATGAGCGAGAACAGGATGGCCAGAACGATCACCATGCCCACGACTTGCCACATCAGATACCACTGGGGAATGCCGACGTGGGAGCGAGACACTCGTTCGGCCACACGCCCGCCCGCCCGAACGAGGGGGCCGTAGAGCCAGGAGTCCACATCGAAGACCTTCGCCAGGGTCGCCGGATAGGCCGCCCTTGGCGTTCCCGTTGTAACGTAGACCCGTTCGAAGGCGCGGCGGAAGGGCTCGTACAAGCCGTGCGCGTGGAAGTGCCCCACCCGCTGCGGGACATCCACACCGCAGTACCACACCGGCACGACTCGCGAGGGCGCATGAGCCAGCCGCGCCATCCCGAAGGCGATCCCCACGCAGATTGCCAGTGCAACCGTCGATACCACCGGGTTCCAGACCCCGGCCGCCGCCCCGTTGGGCGTGAAGCTGAGCCCGAGGGCGGAGCTCCCAAGAACGCTGGACAACTCCACCCCGCCCAGGGCTTCCGTCAGCGGGCTCACTGCACCCGAGATGATCCGCAAAGGCAACATGGGGAAGAGGCCGAAAGCGACGCAGCCCAGTCCCAGGGCGATCTGAGGGAGCTGCATGACGGCCGGCACGTCCTGTCGCACGCCCTGCAGCGAGGCCACGTGCTCGGAGGGCTGCCCGAAGAAGGCCGCCCCGAGGTACTTCAGGAACGATGCCAGCGTCACGAGCGAGATGAAGATGGCGGTGAGCCCGAACAGAAGGAACAGCGGAGAGCCCATCCCGCCGATGATCGACACTTGATAGATGAGCCACTTGCTGGAGAACCCGTTGAAGGGCGGCATTCCCGCGATGGAGAGAGCCCCGATTCCCGCCATAACCGCGGTCACGGGGAGGACTCTTGCGAGCGCGCCCATGTCGTTGAGATTGCGGGTGCCCGTCCGGAAGCGAAGGGACCCGGCGGTGAAGAAGAGCAGGGATTTGTACATCACGTGGTTCAGCAGGTGGAAGACGCCGGCCAGCAGGCCCACGAGCGCCAGCTTGGGATTGCTCTCCAGGAAGTAGACGCCCATGCCGATGCCGAGAAACATGTATCCCATCTGGCCGATGACGTGGAACGACATCAGCCGCTTGGAGTCGTCTTGGGAGAGCGCGGTGAGAGTTCCGACGAAGATCGAGCCGGTGCCCAGCAGGGCGATGGCGACGCCCCATATGGTGGAGAACTCGGAGACGGGAAGGAGATCCACGAACACCCGAAGCAGCCCGTAGATCCCGAGCTTGGTCATCGTGCCGGCGAAGGCGGCGCTGGCGCCGCTCGGCGCGGCCGGGTAGGCGTCCGGCAGCCAGTCGCCGAAGGGGAGAATTCCCGCCTTGGTGGCGAAGGCGATGAGGAAGAGCGCCAGCAGGGCGTGAAGCACGACGGGACTCGTCCGGCCGAGGTCGCCCAGCGCCTGCGCGCTGGCGGCGAAGCTGAAGGAGTGCGACTCCGACGTGTGCCAGACCACGATCACCGCCACCAGCATGAGGATCGTCGCCACGTGTGTGACGATCAGATACTTGAGTCCCGCCCTCAGGCTGACAGGATTCTCCTTCTCGTAGATCACGAGGAAGTAGGAGCAGATCGTCATGAACTCCCAGAACACGAGGAAGAAGAGCCAGTCTCGCACGCTCACGACGCCCATCACCCCGGTGAAGAACAGCAGGAGGATGGGCCAGTAGCGGGCGGGATGCTCGCTCTCGTATATGCGCATGAATCCGGTGGAGTAGAGCGTGCTCAGGAACGCCATGACCGCGATGATCACGAGAAAGAAGGCGCTGAACTGATCCAGGCCCACCGTCAGGCTGGCGCCGAGGCCGCCGACGGATGCCAGCACGGCGATTGGGGCACCGCGATCGCCGCCGAGGAGGCATACGGCACCACCCCACAGCGCGATGGCGCTGGCCGCGGTGACGAAGAGCAGCGCCAGGAATGCGCACAGCCGACGGCTGCGAGAGGTGAGCGCGGTGACAAGCGCGCCGAGCAGCAGCAGTGCACCCGAGTGAATTACAGCCTGAGCTGGCGACATACCCTATCCCTCGTTTCTCTCAGAAGCCCGCGCCCGGAACGAGGAGCTTGACCAGCGGAAGCCCCACGTAGGGTGCTGCCACACACAGGACGATCCCGGCCACGAGCGCGAAGCTCATCGGCCAGGGCGGATCGACAGCGGCCGCCGCAACCTGAGACGGCCGGCCCAGGAACACTCTCTGAGCGACCCACATGAGCCATCCGAACGATATGGCGCTCTCGGTGGCGAGCAGCAGGAGAAGCACGACCCCGCCGGGCGATTCCAGGGCGCCGACGAAGATGAAGAGCTTTGACCAGAAGCAGGAGAAGGGCGGGATGCCGGCCACCGCCAGCGCCCCCACGATGAAGGTGACGGTTTCGAGAGGCATCTTCCGCGCCAGCCCGGAGAGCTGGCTGATACGGCGCGTGCCCGCGCCGTAGGCAATGGCGCCCACGCAGAGGAAGAGCGTCCCCTTGGCCGCCCCGTGACAGAGGATATGGAGGGCCGCGCCCTGGTATCCGATCTTCGACCCGAACACGCCCAGCGAAATCCCGACCAGTATGTATCCGAGATGGACGATGGTCGAGTAAGCCAGGAGCTTCTTCAGGTCATCCTGCCGCAGATAGCCAAGCACGGCCATCAGCATGGTGAGGAGCGCCATCACCCCGATGAGGATCCCCATATCCTGGGGCACAGCCCAGCCCGACACCACGAGGCGAGCCACCAGATAGACCCCCGCCTTCACCATGGCGGCCGCGTGGAGGTAGGCGCTCACGGGAGTGGGCGCCTCCATCGCGTCCGGCAACCAGGTGTGGAAGGGGATCTGGGCGGATTTTGCCCACGCAGCCACGAGCAGCAGGACGAAGACGGCCACCTTCAGACCGCCCTGGAGCTCTCCCACGGCAGAGAACTCGAAAGAGCGGGTCGCGGCAAAGAGCATCAGCAGCGCCACGAGGAAACCGAACCCGCCGATGTGAGTCATGATGAGCGCCTTGAAGCCGGCGCGCAGGGCGGGCGGCTCCTGTGTGTGAGAGATCAGCGCCCACGAACAGAGAGTCGTCATCTCCCAGAAGACGAAGAGCTGGAGCAGATTGGGGGAGAGAGCGATTCCCACCATGGAGCCGAGGAAAAGCAGCAGCCAGAAGTAGTAGCGCTGGCGACCGTTCCGATAGGGGTGCTCGACGTTTCGCGGGCTCAGGTATTCTGTGGAGTAGAGGACGATCAGGAAGCCGATCACCGTGATCACGAGCACCATGATCGAGCTGAGGGGATTGATCGAGAGACCGAATACACCCGTTCCCGCCTGGCCCGGCAGCCAGGGAAGGCCCCCAATCCTGAAGGAGGCGCCGTCGGGGTATCCCTGAAGCACCACCCGGACGCCTATCCCTGCCGCCAGGAGGGAGGCGATCACCGCAATGATCGGGGCCGCTCGGGGCCGGCTTACCCCCGATAGGATCGCGCCCGCCACCGGAACTCCGAGCAAGCCCAGCATGAGCAGTAGCATCGGATCCATTACCGTCTCTGCCCCCCTTCCGCAGTCCCTTTGCAGGGGATGCTGCATATGGAATCGACAGGATGCAACGGCTGGGACGACCCACCCGACAGGCAGGCGCAGGTGCCCACTGTAGGGCTCTCGCCGAGCTGCGCCAGCAGCGCGTCCGTCACAACGCGGACGGCATCGTCCACGGCGGCGGACATCCGCCTTCCGAAATCAGTCGTCTCGGGCTGAAGGCCGAGGAGAAGAACGTCCGCCCCGGTCATCGCCCGCAGGTAGCGCATAAGAACTGAGAGTGGCACATCGTGCGTCGTGCCCAATGTGGCCGGCAGGTCTTCCAGCCCGAAAAGCGCCACCTCGCCGGGCCCACCTCCGAAGTCGACGGCGTCCACCAGGAGGATGCCGTCCGGGGGCCCCTCGACCGCTTCACCCAAGTGTCGCTCAGGTGCGTCGCCCGCGTCGATGCAGAGGGCCCGTGCACGGCCCGCGAGGCGCGCTATGACCTCGGGGCCCGCGGCGTCATCTCCCCGCCAGCGGTTCCCTATCCCCATGAGAACCGCCGTCCCCTGGAGGCACGCCTGGAGGCGCTGCGCAATGGGAGACATGGGCCCGCCTACCCCGGATCCATCATGGATTTCATCTGCTGGTAGCTGAAAACGGGGCCGTCCGTGCAGACGTACTTATCGCCGATGAGGCAGTGGTTGCACTTGCCCACCCCACAGCGCATGTGCCGTTCCAGAGTGGTATAGATGCTCTCCTCTGCGAACCCCAACCCGAGCAGATCCGTCACGACGAAACGGATCATGATGGGCGGCCCGCACACGAAGGCGACCGTGCTCGAGGGGTCGATGGCGGCCTTCGGGAAGAGAGTGCCCACGACGCCCACGTTGCCGGTCCAGCTCTCGTCGGCGACATCGACGGTCACCATGCACTCCACGTCCCCTTGGCCGCTCCACTCCTCGAGATCCTCTTTGTAGACGAGATCCGCGGGCGTGCGGGCGCCGTAGAGGACGGTGATGCCGGCGAACTCGGCCCGCGCGCCCAGCATCTCCCAGATGAGCGGGCGAAGAGGGGGCAGGCCGATTCCGCCGCCGACGAACAGGATGCTGCGGCCTTTGACTTCGTCGAAGGGGAAGCCGTTGCCCAGCGGGCCGCGCACACCTACGCGGTGGCCGGCGCGGAGCGCGTGCAGAGCCTCCGTGACCATGCCCGTGCTGCGCACCGTGATCTCGAAGGTGTCCGCCCCGTTCCGCGGCGAAGCGAGACAGAAAGGGGCCTCGCCCACGCCAAACACGGAGATCTCGACGAACTGCCCGGGACGGTGACGAAAGGCGTCCCAGCGCGCCGGCTCCACGAACCGCAGGCGGAAGGTCTTCGTGTCGTACGTCTCCTGGCGGATGTCCGTGATCTCGGCCAGATCAGGCAGGTAGATGTTCTCCATCACATGGCTCCGCGGCGAATCCTGGCGGTGACGGCGGGCATATCGTTGCTTCCCATGCAGGTGGTGACACAGCGCCCACACCCGACACACCCATGGGCTTCGAGGGGCTTGGCGAACTGATAGCTCAGCTTGTGGAAGAAGCGGGCTTTCACGCGATGCTTTCCCTCCGCCCGCGGATTGTGCCCGCTGGCTTCGAGCGCGTAGGCCCGGTAGAGGCAGCTATCCCAAAGCCGTGCCCGCTCTCCTTCGCCGCCCCGCTCTGAGTCGGCGACGAGGAAGCAGGTGCACGTCGGGCACACGAAAGCGCATCCCCCACACTCCAGGCACCGCTCCGCCATGCCGTCCCACAACTCGTCCGGCACTTGGTCGAAGGTCACTTTGCGCAGCGCAGCCGCGAAGTAGGCCTGGTGCTCGCCGAAGCGCGTCTCGGCCTCTTTCTCCAGATCCCGGCGGGTGCGCATCGCCCCCTCCGTGGCCGGAGCGAAGAGGCCGTCCGCCTCGCCGATCAACGCCGCTCCCTTGTCGGAGCCCACCTCCACGAGGTACTCGTCCGAGAGGCGAGTGAGCTGCAGGTCGTAGCCGGCATCGAGGAAGGGGCCGGCGTCGGCGCACACGCAGAAGCAGTTCTCGCCCGGCTCCGTGCAGGTCAAGGCGATCAGTGTGCTCCGCCGCCGCCGGCTCAAGTAGTAGATATCCTCGCGATCTCGGGTGAAGACCCTGTCCAGAAACAGGACTCCGGCAACGTCGCAGGGCCGAACTGCGAGGAAGACGCGCTCCCTCTCATCATACGAAGGCTCCAACTGAAGGCCCTCATCGCCCTGCCGGCTCCAGCGGAGCAGTGGATCGACTTGTGGAAACAGGAAGCGCTTCAGGGGCGCGAGGCTGGTGGTATATCCCCACGCCACCTGCTCCGGCGTGTGAACCACATCGTACGTGACATCTTCACCGTGGGCAGCCCTGGGCGCAACGACTTCCGCCCGATCCAACATCGTTTCCACCCAGGTTGAGAGGGCAGGCTGCCCGATCACATAGGCAGGAAGTTGGCCCATCGAGGTCCTCCGACTTCGGAGTGCTCGCGACGCATGTGCTGAAGCCCCAAAGCTCGTGCGCTTCGTCCCATTCACACCTTCTCGATACACACGGCGCGCGGCCGCAACAGCGGCACGCCCGTTTCGGGATTCGTAGATGATTGCAGCACGGCGGCTGACTCGCGCGCTCCGGCTGGGAGCACGACCACGCCTTGTCGCACCGCGTCGGTGATGCGAACTGCGGCCTCTATCCCGCCGTTGCGGCAGCGCACTCGAGCCCGCTGACCGGGCCGCAAATCGAGCGACTCGGCATCTGCGGGGTTGATCGCTATCTGCGGAAGCGAGGGCGGTCGGTCCGCGCCTTGCTGCCGCCGAAGGCCGATGGCGTTGACGACGAGCTTATCGGCGGCCCACGATTCGAGGGCGTGGTCCGCCGTCAGGACCAGTGGGAAATCGTCGTCGACTCCCGGCGCACCACTTTGCTCCACGGCGGCCGGCTCCTCGCCGGCCGCTGCCGCGCCCAACAGTGCTTGGTCGGTCGCCACCGCCTTGTCCAGCGGCCACCGCAGGCCCCAGCCCTCGTCGAGTCTGTCGTAGGAGATATCCGAGTAGATCGGGGTCAGGGAGGCGATCTCCGCCATCACCTGGGCCGGCGACTCGTACTCCATGGGGCGCCCGAAACGGCGAGCGATCTCGCACAGAATCTCCCAATCCGCTCGCGCTTCTCCGGGTGGCTCGACGGCCTTGCGGACTCGCTGGAGGCGGCGTTCAGTGTTGGTGAAGGTGCCGTCTTTCTCGGCGAAGGTCGCGCTGGGCAGCACGACGTGAGCGGCCTGGGCAACAGGGGTCAAGAAGGCCTCCTGCACGACGAGGAACTCGAGTTTGGCCAACGCCTCCCGTACCGCGGCCGCATCCGGAAGGGATGCTGTCGGATCATCCCCCATGACGAGCATCGCCCGCACCGTGCCCAGCATCTCCCAAGAGGGCAAACCCGGCTCAGTCGGCGGGGAGGCGCCCCACGCATGAGCGAACGTGTCCCGGACGTTCTGGTCGCTCACCGCCTGGTAGCCCGACAGGAAATAGGGCACCACACCCATGTCGCGCGCGCCCTGGAAGTTACAGTACGTGCTCAGCCACAGCAGGGAGGACCAGGAGTCGGAGGCATTGCTGACAACACGGCACAATGCTGCCAGCGTCGTCAACACCTCGGGACCCTGGGGCCCGAGTGTTGCCCCTCGACTATAGACGGCGAGCGGACGCGCCGATGCCGCCAGCATCTCTCCGGCTCTGACGATGTCCTCGGTCGGCACCCCCGTAATGGTTTCGGTGTGCTCAGGCGTGCAGCTATCCACACTGGCGGCGAGGCCATCTCCCTCGGCGCCCGCCGGCTCGGCCGTGCTGAGGGCCACGTGCAGCAACCCAGCAGCCAGTTGGAGTTCCGTGCCGGGGATCGGGGACAGGCGGATGGCGGCCAGCCGGCCGAGCTGGCCCGAGCGAGCGGCCACTTCGATAAGGGGGACACCGCCGGCAACGGCGCGCAGCACGCGAGAGGCGGCCGCCGGATGCTCCTCAGCAGGATCCGCCTGCCACAGCACGATCAGGTCGGCGCGCTCGATGTCATCCAGGGAGGCCGCGGAGAGCGTCAGATGACGATACTTCGGGAGGTCGAAAAGGCCGGGGAGCGCCTCCAGCCGGGCGCTGAAGTCCACGTTGTTGGTTCCGAAACAGGAGCGGGCCAGCTTGGACAGCAGGAAATTCTCTTCGTTGGTCGCCCGAGGCGACCCCAGAACCCCAATCGCCCTCGCGCCCCCGGCCGTCTTGATCTCGCCGAAACGGCTGGTGACGAGGTCGAGGGCCTCCTCCCAGCTCGCTTCCTCCAGCCCCTCACCCCGACGGATGAGCGGCCTTCGGAGTCTCTGAGAGCTCGACGACACCTCGTGGGCGTGCCAGCCCTTTGCACAGAGACGCCCACGAGCCACAGGATGACCGGCGCTGGCCGCCGTCCCCAGCACCCTCCGGCCATCTACCTGCAGATAGAGCCCACAGCCACACCCACAGTACGGGCAGGTAGTCAGCACATGAGGCATGTGATCCCTCACCAAGCGCAATATGCAGTTGAACTGCTGACGGAGCCTCCGCTCCTGGCAGCAGTTAACGGGCGCTGAGGCAAGTGCCTACGACTGAACGATCCCTGCTGCGATCACACTACGCGGTTGCGATTGGCCTGCTAGCTCTGCTCAAGACTCCTGCTCTCATCGCCTCAGGTCTATCGCCAGATCGCCATTCCACAGCGGGAAACTCGGCACGGACCTCGGCGGCGAGTTAGTGATCTTTCTCACAATGTTGGACGACATGATACACGCTTTCGCGTATTTGTCAACCCTCGGTGTGAGATCGACACGCCTCCGGCCAACTGGGCCCGACGCGCACCGACGGATCGAACGAATTCGAACTACCGACTGCGTGCCGGTCGGCGGACGGTGGCCGGCCGCCGTTTGCCTGCTCGCTCGGCATGCAACGTCTTGCAGGCCTGAGCGCGCAAGCGAGGAAACTGAAGCAGAGGCGGGGCCAATTGCGCCGGGCGCGAGGGCGGCCCTGCCGAAAGTCCAGAAAAGGAGACTGGTCCTCATGGAGCGAGCTGAACAGCCTGCAGAATGCGATCTACTGGAAGCACGATTCGTCGATATCTTCGGCCGAGTGAAGGCGATGGTGATTCCCCTGGCGTCTCCATCTTCCGACCTGGAGAAGATCGCAAGCGACGCCGCGGTCAGAGCGGGGGTCAGCGTCGATGGTTCGAGCATCGAGGGATACGCGGAGATCGAGAACTCCGACATGCATCTGAGGCCGGACACAGACACGCTCTTCCGGCTTCCCTATCATTCCACGCGAGCGGCGGCCTATTGCGATCTCTACCAGCGAGGCTCGGATGGCGCCCACACTCCGTTCGCCGGCGACCCCCGGGGTCGGCTCAAGGCAGTGCTGTCCGAATACCTGCAGCCCGATCAGCGGATAGAGATCAAGCCCGAGCTGGAATTCTTCTTCACCCGCGACGACCAGCCGGCCGACGGGGGCGCCTACATCGATGTCTACCCGAACGACGAGCTGTCCCACCACATGGACGACGTGTTCTGCCTCCTCGCCGAAATGGGGATTGCCGCCGAACGCGTCCACCACGAGTGCGCGCCGGGCCAGGTCGAGGTGGAGATCGACTACGCGCCCATTGTGCGCCAGGCGGATCATCTGGTCTCGTCGAAGACTGCCATCCAAGCTCTTGCTCATAAGGCGGGAATGCGAGCGACCTTCATGCCGAAGCCGTTCGCGGGCATGGCGGGCAACGGCATGCACGTCCATTTTCGGCTGCTCGGAGGTGGTGGGAATCTCTTCGGCGGAGGCGCAGGGCAGCTTTCGACGACGGCACGGCACTTCATCGGCGGGTTGCTCAGCCACGCTCCGGCGCTGACGGCCATCTGCAATCCCGCCGTGAACTCGTACAAGCGCCTCGTGCCGGGCCACGAGGCACCCGTACAGATCTGCTGGGGATACCGCAATCGCTCGACGCTCGTGCGGGTTCCGCTCTTCACCGACGCGGCCAAGGTATCGGTCGAGTTCCGGTCGCCGGACGCCACTGCGAACTTCTACCTTGCATTGGCGGCGATGGTGGCGGCAGGAATGGACGGTGTGCGCAGCCAAACCGAAGCGCCGGAGGAGCGGACCGAGAACGTATACACGCTGTCGGCCAACCAGCTCCGACGTCTTCGGGTGAAGCCGCTTCCCGGGACTCTGGGCGAGGCGCTCGACGAGCTGGAGAAGGACGAGGTCGTGCTCGGCGCGCTGGGGCCGGTGCTGGCGCCGAAGTTCGTTCAGCTTCATCGTGAGATCTGGGATCAGTACCTACACGGTGTGGTCACGGACTGGGAGCGCGCGACCTACCTGGGCGCCTGACCTCGAGGGCGCGGTGCCTTCGCTCCTCCAACGGGGCAGCAGGCCCCGAGCGCGCGATGCATCTATAGAGTTTCTTGCATTATGGTCAGGAGCACCCATAATGCAGGAAGCTCTCCAGCGCGCGGCGTGAGGCCCACACAGCATATTCTCTCGCATTACGGTCGTGACCGTAATGCGAGAGAATCCGTAGGAGCGAGGCATGGAGGTTCTGCGGAACATCCCGGTCGAGTTCGACCTGGGAGAGGTGCTGCAGCGACTTCGGGTGCCCCCAGGGGGCCCCGATGCGGCCGATGTCGAGCAGTTGCTCGCCCGCGCCCGCGACGTCGTGAAGGCGAAGGCGATCTACGACGTGTGCTATGTGGAGAAGCGGGGGCGCGATACGGTTGAGTTGGCAAGTGTTGTGTTCACGAGCCGCGTGCTCGCGGTGAACCTCGACGGGGTGCACCGCGTCTTCCCCTTCATCGCCACCTGCGGAGGCGAGCTGGATGACATCGCCGGTGTGACCGGCGACTCGCTTCGCCAGTACTGGCTCGACGAGCTCCGGATCATGGCGCTGCGGGCGGCGAGCGCGCGGGTGCGGGAGCGGATCGAGGAGAGGTATCGACCGGGGAAGCTTTCCTCCATGTCTCCGGGCTCGCTGGGGGACTGGCCCATCACCCAGCAGACGCAGCTTTTCTCGGTGTTCGGCGACGTGGAGGCCGAGATCGGGGTGCGGTTGACCGACAGTTTCCTCATGCTCCCGATGAAGTCCATCTCCGGCATCTACTTCCCGACGGAGCGGAGCTTCGCCAGCTGCCAGCTGTGCCCCAGGGACGACTGCCCGGGACGGTCTGCGCCCTACGATCCGAGCCTGTGGAAGGAGCGGTATGCGGAGGGGTCTGAAGGCTCGTGAGGATGGCTGGGCGATGCCCGTGGCCGGCTTGTCTATCCGCAATCGAGTGCACTTCCACTGAGCAAGGCGAGACTTCAGGGGGCGGCCTCTGATCGATCGGCCGCCCGAGGGGCAGGAGGCAGTTGGGGGTGGCGGAAGAGGGGACTGCGCAAGAGCACATGTGAAGCCTCGACTATCGTACCCCTTGCGGGTGAGAAGGGTCATGGTGATGCGGGGAATGCAGTATCGAGACGATCCGTCGACCTTCGAATCCGAGCACAGCTATGTCGAGAAGGTGTGGGTGGATCCCGAGATCGGCCCGGACGAGCTTCTTCGGGAGACGACGCCGGAGCTGATCGACGAGGACGCCGGGTGCGCCAATCCCCTGCCGACGGAGACCATAGGCCCCTACCGGACGCCGGAGAGTCGAAAGCTGGTGACGGAGGAGGAGGAGGTGCTCCGGCCGCTGGTGGAGCGGGGGCTCTATCCGGGCTTCCTGGAGGCGGGACCGCGGGAGCTGCTGCGGCTCGATCCGTGTACGGCGCGGGCGGCGATCGTGGCCGTCGGCGGCACGGCGCCGGGGACGAACGCGGTGATTCACGCCATCGTGCGCCGGCATACGCGCTATGTTGAGGCGTCGGTGGAGCGGTGGGAGCAGCGGGGCCGCCAGGGACAGAGGCCGGCCTGCACGGGGCGCCTCTTGGGGTTCCTGAACGGGTTCGAGGGGCTCATGGCCCGCCAGCCGTGGCCGTCGGCGGCGGTGCCGGGGCCGATGGAGCTGACGTTGGCGGATACGGCCGGGTGGCGGGACACGGCCGGCTGCCAGCTTGGGCTCTCGCGCTATGATTTCTCCGCCGGGGATCTGGTGCACCAGGCGGCGGAGAACGTGATCGCAGCCGACCTCGACATCGTGTACGTGATCGGGGGCGACGGGGGGATGCAGGGGGCGAAGCGGCTGTGGGAGGCGCTGCGGAAGCATCCCAAGGGGTTGGACGTTTCGGTGGTGGGGATCCCCAAGACGATGGACAACGACATCGGGTGGGCGCGGCACTCCCTCGGCCACGGGACGGCGCTGGCGGAGGCGGCGCGGATCCTGAACGTGCTGCACACGGACGCGAAGGCGAACCGACGAGTGATGCTCGTGGAGCTGTTCGGGGCGGATGCAGGGTTCGTCACCGCGGGCGCTGCGCTGGCGAGCGGGAAGGCGGACCTGGTGCTGATCCGTGAGGAGGCGTTCGATCCGTGGAAGACGGTGGCCTACATCGCCAAGCAGACACGGGAGGCGGGCTGCGCCCTGGTCGTCATGGCGGAAGGGGCGCTGTCGAGCCTTGGAAAGCGATTGGTGGGCGAGAAGCTCATCGAGTTGCCGAAGCCCTCGACGACGATGCTGCGGGACCCATGGTACGAGCGGCGGGATCTGCACGACGCCGCGCTGAAATGGCTGCGGGATGCGCTGCGGTCGGAGTTCGGACGGCCGGCGGTGTTCACGGGGCACGTGGTGGTGAACCAACCAGGGTACCTGATCCGAGCGGTCCCGCCCTCGGCCGAGGACATCATCCATGCCGAGCGGCTGGGGGACCAGGCGGTAGACAGCGCGCTTGCCGGCTATACCGGGTTCATGATCACGCAGTGGCAGACACACTATGTCATGGTTCCCCTGCCGCTGGTGGTGGCGGTGGAACGCCGGGTGGGGACGGAGGGGGCGTTCTGGCGCGAGGTGGTGTCGAGCACGGGACAGCCCAGCTTGGCGTCGTCGGATGAGGACAGCTCTGCCTGAGCATTGCGTCTAACATGCAGCGATACGCGCTCGGGATAGATGGCGGTGGCTCCAAGTGCGATGCGGCGGTGCTGGACGAGACCGGCGCCGTCGTCGGCTGGGGGCGAGGCGGGCCGACGCACATCTACTACGATCCGCCGGCGGTGATCGCCGACTCCTATTCGGAAGCCATTGCCGCGGCCCTCTCCCGCCTCCAAGGGGCTGAGGTCTGGGCAGCCGGGAATCTGCCCGAAGGCGCGCCGCGCGAGGCCGTCACGGCCGCCAACCGGCTCGCACACCATCTGCCGGCCAGCGAGGTGGACAGCGCCTTTGCGTCGGCGCAAGAGGAATGGGGCCTCATCGTGCTTGCGGGAACCGGCTCCTTCGTGCACGGCCGCAGCCCCGATGGGCGCGACCTTCACTTCGGAGGCCTGGGCCCGATACTGGACGACTACGGCAGCGCCTATGCGATCGGCCTGCTCGCGCTTCGCGCCGCGGCCTCATCCGATTGGACGGAGGCCCGCCGGACGAGTCTTGCGGAAGCGATTCCGCGGGCGATGGAGCGGGAGGGACTGCGCGGGGTGTTTCAGAGGGTGTACGTGGAGGGCATCACGAGGCGAGAGATCGCCGCTCTCTCCCGGGTGGTGGATGCAGAAGCAGAGGGGGGGGACCGAGTTGCGGCTCGGTGCCTGGGGCGGGCGGCGGACGAGCTGGCGGACGTCGCTCTCGATGTCATGGCGGAGCTGGATCTCGGCGATCAGCCCTTGCCCGTCATCGCCGTCGGCAGCGTCGCCCGGGGCTCGCGCCTGTGGTGGGAGCGAATGTGCCAGCGGCTATCGCAGGTCGCGCCTGAGATGCGGGCCGTTCTTCCGGCGATTCGGCCGGCCACCGGAGCCGCTCTCCTCGCGCTCAGGCAGATGGGCGTGAGCTGGACCCCGAGCGTCGTCGCGCGTGCACGAGAGACCGAGGGCGGAGAGCGGCCCGACTGGGAACCGCTATCAAAACCGCCGGCCCCGGCCTCTGGTGGTACATGAGCGGCTCTGATTGCGGAGCGCAAGCGGTTTTGATAGACGCTCTGAAGCTCGACCGGCCGCTGGCTACGGATTGATGACGATCTTCGTGCGGTTCGGGGCGGCCAT
>Ga0180437_10003328_pt1 | contig 24065 bp, 14 predicted proteins | sample SS_ome_4_FD_132410 | JGI IMG/M metagenome (GOLD analysis project Ga0180437, IMG submission 132410) | Hypersaline lake sediment archaeal communities from the Salton Sea, California, USA - SS_3_D_1 metaG | ecosystem: Environmental > Aquatic > Non-marine Saline and Alkaline > Hypersaline >... | reverse complement strand
GCCCGATCGATGACGATTTGGTCCCATCCCAGTTCTTCTTCCTCCTCCTGTTCCTGGTCGGGACCGACCGCCCGCGCGTGGATGGCAGCGAACACGGCCTGCGGGTCGAACGGATACAGCCAATCGCCCTCTGTATCCCGACGGTCAATCTGGAAGTTCGCCGATACCTTCAATGTGACCGGGATACCATCCCGGGTGAGCGCGTGGATCTTCTTGGAGCAGGATTGAGGCCGCAGGTCGACCATGCAGCGGGGCCGTTCGCCCCGCTCGGTGAAGACCATGCCGTGCCCGCCGACGCGCGTGTCGCGCGTCCCGACGGTGAAGGGGATGGCGTAGTGGCTGCTGGTCATCACGAAGCCAGGGCCTCCTGCCGGCGACACGAGGCCACCGGACTTGGGCCTGCCTTCCTCCACCTGTTCCAGATCTCCATCTAGCTCCCGGTAGAAGGGGCGGTTCAGGCCCCACGCGTAGGCCCGCAGCGTGCGGCCAGCCAGCCTGCATTGTTCACGGTCCGTGGGCATCACTGGCAGCAGGAAGATGGCGCTAAATCTGAGGCCGAGCTGGAACAGGAGCCAGGCGGGCGCGAACAGCAGGGCGACACCGAGGAGGCCCCATCCCACCGTCTCCAGCGACCAGAACGGCGTGGTGTTTTCTGCCACCGACCGGCCGGCCGTGATTCCCATCATCAACGCCCAGTCGATGGCGAACAGATAGGCGATGGCGGTCCGGCGGCCGCGCGGCCCGCCCTCCATGCCGTAGAGCAGGATCATGGCGTGGACAAGGAGGACCCCGGTGATGCTCACCGATCGGATCAGGTCACGGAGTAGCAGTTCATTCATCCCGACGCCTCAAATGTGCGTTGGTCATCATCGGATCGCCGCATCAGTATTGCGACCTTCGTTCTCCGGGGGTGATTTTGATGATGCGCCCCCACGGATCTGCTTCCACGATGTAGTCGATAAATTCAGGATACTTGGTCCTGTGTCCCGTGATGCTTTCCTCCACTCGCGAGTCGGCACATTCCGCCCGGGCGATGAGCCTCACCCCGCCGTCGTTGGTGCGCTCCAGGTTATCCCACGTCCATTTGCTGACCACCGGCATCGACTTTTGTTCTGGGTCGTCTCCGGATTGGGAATTTGCCTGGTGGTTGCTCGTGGAACCTTCGGTCTGGCACAGTTGCTTTTCCACTTCCTCCTGTACGACGCGCATCAGCAGGCGCCCCTGCAGGAAAATCGGGTTGGGAAGCATCTCGTTCAAACGCGCGGTGTACTGCTGGGTCAACAGCTTGGTGGAAAAAAGGGTCAACGTGATCGATATGGCCACGTAGCCGATCAGGGTAATGATCGGCAGGACCTGTTCAGCTTGTTCTCTTAGCCGGGACAGCCGGTCTGCCACCTCCGGTTCCAGCGGTGCCTGGGCGGGCTCGAAAAGCAGCCATTGTGCCAACGCTCGTAGCAAGTCGGATCGCATCAGTGCGTAGGTCAGGAGCAGAATCAATCCGACGAGGATCGTTGATATCAACAGGGTCTGCCATTGGATGCTGAGAAGTACGCTGGGTACTTTCTTACGGAGCGTGGCCCTGAACTGGGCCAGCAGTTCTTTCTCACGCGCTCTGTGTCGACCCTGATATGCCCCGTAGACGATGGCTACGTTGATCACGGCTGTGGTGATGATGACGAGCAGGCATATGAAGAATCTGATCATTCGCCACGCACCCGCCGTGCCCATCAGGCCGAAGGCAAACGAGGTGAGGATGATGATGAACGGCAGGTGGAAGTACTGTTCTGTGAAGAGAAACAGTCCGCGAAGATCTCCCTGCTCTATGGGCTGGTTTCGCTTCCAGTACACCCAGTCTGCATTGTCTGAGTGGCAGCGCTGGCACACTGTGCCCCAGCCAGGGTCATCGGGATTGTAGTACCCTTTGCAGACAATGCATCTCGGCATATGTTGTCACTCCGCCCATATGGATCATCGGGTCCAGCGTGCGGTTAACCCAAAGAATATCACAGATTTATCCCAAACGCAAGCGCTGTTGCCAGCAGATGCCGGACCACCGCGATCAGAGAACCTCCTCTCCGTACCCAAACATTCCCGCTGTCCCGCCGGTGTGCCAGAAAAGCACCCGCTCGTGCGGACCGAATTCACCGCGCTTGATCAGGTCCAGCAAACCTCCGAACGCCCGGCCGGTGTAGACCGGGTCGAGCAGCACACCCTCGGTGCGGGCCACCGTGCGGATTGCCGCTCTCTCCAGGTCTCCCATCACACCGTATCCGCCGCCCAGGTATCCATCGTCCACGTCGAAGTCCTGCGGCGCCAACGTCAGATCCAGCTCCAGGTGATCTACCGTGGCTGCCGCCAGGTCGGCCAGCCGGTGCCGAAGCGCGCCAGCGTTCTGGTCCACGCTGATGCCCAGGATGCGCCCGGTGTATCCCAGTGCCCGTGCCCCCACCACCAGTCCGGTCTGTGTCCCTCCACTGGAGGAGGCCAGCACGATATGGTCGAACTGGAGGTCCCGCTCCCGGCATTGTGCCAGGAGCTCCTCCATCGCCGCGACGTAGCCGCTGGCCCCGATGGGGTTGCTCCCGCCGTAGGGGACGACGTAGGGCCGATGGTCCCGGGCTCGCAGTTCCTCAGCCGCCTGAGCCATATCCTCGTCCATCGGTCGGTGTCCTGTCCAGAGGAAGTCCACGCCCAGCAGATGGTCCAGCAGCAGGTTGCCCTGCACGTGCGGAGGTTCTTCCCCGCGCAGCGCCAGCGTGCAGGCCAGCCCGAACTTCGCCGCGGCCGCCGCTGTCTGGCGAGCATGGTTCGACTGCGCCGCGCCAGCGGTGATGAGGATATCGGCCCCTTGCGCAAGAGCATCGGCCACCAGGAACTCCAGTTTGCGGGCCTTGTTGCCCCCGGTTGCCAACCCAGTTTGATCATCTCGTTTGATCCACAGCTCCGGTCCACCCAGTCGCGCCGTGAGGCGGGGCAACGGTTCCAGGGGGGTGGGCAAGTGGGCGATGGATACGTGCGCCAGTTTGTCGGTCAGCATTGTGGCACCTCCAGAACTTCGGAATCGTGTAGTGAGAAATGGGTTAGTCAATCTCTAACTCTAACATTTCTATAATGTTGCATGAACACAAGTATGCTATAATAATGAGACTCGATGGTTCTCGATTCTCCCGGCGCGCACCTGGCGAGTCTACAGTGGAGGATAGACATGAGCAGGATCCACCGCGTTGCGGGTATGATACTCCTATTCCTGCTGCTGGCAAGTGGGGGTATTTCGGCATCTGCTTCCGCAGAGGCAAGCAATGCCGACCGGGATGGTCTCCAACATACCGGAGGACCGGGTGTCTCTCTCCAGCGGGATGAGGGTGGCTGGGAGGATATGCCTGCTCTTCCCTCGCCGGCGTGGGGGTTGTCTCCCCCCGCATCGGTGGGGGCGAATGGTGGGGATGCGCCTCCGATTGATCCAGAGCTGATGCGGGTCCTGCTAGAGGCGGAATCCGACCAGATTGTGCCCGTCATCGTCGATTTGCATGGACAGGCCAATCTGGGGGTTGCGGTCGACGGGGCACTGAGCGCGACCGATACCCGTGTCCGCATCGTTTCAGCGCTGCAAGCCAATGCGGCTCGTTCTCAGGCTCCGCTGCAAGCGTATCTGGAAGGGGCACTGGCCGCCGGGCGGGTTGAGTCCTACACTCCTTTCTGGATCTTCAACGGTATCGCCCTCCGCGCGCAACCATCCGCCATTCAGGCCATTGCAGCCAATCCCGCTGTCGCATCCGTGCGTCTCGATCATTGGCGGCGGTGGGTTGCGTCTGGATCCCCAAGGCCAAGACTCCGATCTTCCGAAGCGCAATCCGGGGTCGAGTGGGGCGTCGACCGTATCCGCGCTGATGAAGTGTGGAGCATGCTGCACATCAGCGGTACCGGAGCGCTTGTGGCGGGGATGGACACAGGTGTGGATTGGCTCCACCCGGCATTGCAGGCCAACTACGTGGGCTATAATCCCCACGGCCCGGCCAATCACACGTATGGCTGGTACGACGCGACCAGTGGTGGTGCACGATATCCGGTGGACGGGCACGGCCACGGCAGCCACACGCTGGGCACGGTTGTGGGCCAGGGTGGTATAGGCGTTGCGCCAGGGGCGCGCTGGATCGCGGTCAGAGTTCTGGACAATCAGGGCTACGGCTACGATTCCTGGATCCACGCGGGTTTCCAATGGCTGTTGGCGCCCGGTGGTGATCCAGCCAGGGCGCCGGACGTGGTCAATTGTTCCTGGGGTAACCCGTACAGTGGTCTCACCATCTTTCAGGATGACCTGCGGGCGTTGCAGGCCGCCGGCGTCCTGGCCGTGTTTTCCAGCGGCAACAGCGGCCCCTACCCGAGTTCGGTCGGTTCGCCGGCGTCTTTGCCCGAGGCCTTCGCCGTCGGCGCTACGGACGACGAAGACGATGTCGCTAACTTCTCCAGCCGGGGCCCTTCCCCCTGGGGGGAGATCCGTCCGCACGTGGTCGCGCCCGGTGTGGACGTGGTCTCCAGTCTGCCAGGCGGTGCTACTGGTTCAAGGAACGGTACCTCGATGGCTGCCCCCCACGTCTCCGGTGTGGTCGCGCTCCTGCGGTCGGTCAGCCCCACGCTGAGCATCACGCGTGCTCTGGCTGTCATCACCAGCACCGCCGTTCCGCTGGGCGTTCCCTACCCCAACAACGACGCCGGATGGGGGCGGGTCGATGCCTTTGCCGCTCTGGCTGCGCTGGTTGAGCCCGGGTTTATCTCGGGAACCGTGGTGCGGGCCGGGGATGGTCAGCCCGTGGCCGGCGCGACAGTTGCAGCCACGCCTCACGGGGGGGCGGAGGAGGGCAGCGTTACGACCGATGGTGACGGTGCTTATCGGCTGGTGCTTGCGCCCACCACCTACGATTTGACGGCCTCTGCCTTTGGCTACGAGCCGGTCAAAGCGTGGGGGGTCGTGGTGACGACCGGCACGACGGCGTTGGAGAACTTCTCCCTCACTCCGCTGCCCTCTGGCACGCTGAAGGGCAGCATCTCGGACGCAGCCACCGGCCACCCGGTCATAGCCAGGGTGTCCGCTGAGGGCACGCCGGTTGAGGCCCGCGGTGACACCTATACCTTTACCCTGCCGGTTGGCACGTACACACTTCGAGCTCGTTGCCTGGGGTTCCGGATCGTTACCACCACCGCTGTCGTCCGCGCTGGACAGGTAGCTGTCGCGGATTTGGCCCTGCCCCCTGCGCCGTCCATTCTCCTGGTTGACAGTGGCGCCTGGTATTACGGCAGCCAGGCCAGGTATTTCCGTCAGGCGCTGGATGAGCTGCGGTACGCGTACGATGAGTGGGACATCAAGCAGATACCCGATGGTGTGCCAGCCGCTGCCGATTTGATACCCTACGACGTCGTGGTCTGGAGCGCTCCAGAGGACGCTCCGGGCTACATCGGCGCGGAGAGCGCCGTCACCGGCTATCTCTCCTCCGGCGGTCGCATGTTGCTGACCGGCCAGGATGTGGGTTTCTGGGATGACGGCGGGTCGTGGTACTCCTGGAGCCCTTACTACCGGGAATACCTCAAGGTCCGTTATCTCAACGACGACGCGCCGGCGCGGGTACTGGACGGGACGCAGGGGGATCTCTTTTCCGGCCTGACGATCACGATCACGGGTGCTGGGGGAGCCGACAACCAGGGTTTCCCTGACGAGATCAAGGTCCTGGATCCTGACGCAGCCGCACCGGTGCTCACTTATCGGGGGAGTAGCTGCGGCGGTGTGCGGGTTGGGACGTGCCTGGATTACCGCGTCATCTACCTTTCCTTTGGATTTGAAGCCATCAACGACCGGGCTATGCGGCGGGAAGTCATGGGCCGGGCGATCGATTGGTTGATGGTGCCGCCGCCACGTGTCGGGCTTGAGCTGACGCCTGACTCTCAGTTGCACATTGGATTGCCGGGATCGGTCGTCACGCATACGGTACGGGTGCGCCATCTGGGGCAGGAGGGCGTCACCGAATCCGTCGATCTCACCGTCGATGGTGCGTCCTGGGCAACTCGGCTTAGCTCTCATTCTCTGTCATTGGACCCGTGTGCTTCGAACACGGTGGTGGTATCCGTCACCGTGCCCTCCGCTGCTGGGTGGAATGCGTGGGATGTTGTCACGCTCACCGCTCGCTCCGCTGTGTCCCCTACGTTGACGGAGACGGCCGTACTCACGACCAAGGCGCCCGCCCCCGTGCTGCTGGTTGACGACGAGCGGTGGTACGATCACGAGGACAGGTACGAGACAGCGCTGTCTGGCAGCCGGATACCGTACGACTATTGGTGCACTGAGTTGGACTGCGATGAATCTGACGGGAGCCCCATCGCGCTGGACGTGCTGCGGCGCTATCCCATCGTCGTCTGGTTCACCGGCTACGATTGGTACGAACCGGTGACTGCCGAGGAGGAGGCGATGCTGGCGGCGTATCTTGATGGCGGTGGACGGCTGTTTCTTTCCTCCCAAGATTTCCTCTACTACCACCACAGCGATTCCTTCAGCCGGGAAGCCCTGGGGGTGATCACGTACACCGAGAGTGTGACGTCCACACTGGCCTGGGGCGTGTTGGAAAACCTTGTCGGCGACCGCTTGGGTCCTTATTCACTGGTTTACCCTTTCTACAACGGGTCGGACGCGATCGTGCCCCTGCCTGGCACTGCTGTAGCTTTCCGCGACCAGGAACGCCGGCCCATCGCCGTGGCGCGGCAGACGGCGGATCATCGCACTGTCTTTCTCTCTTTCCCGTTTGAGACCTTGCCAGAAGCGGGACGGGTCGAGGTGATGGAGCGGGCTGTCGGGTGGTTGAGCTGGCTGGGAGGCTCGACCTTCAGGCCGGATCGAAGTTCGGTGTCCGGCGGTGATGTGCTCACCTACACTGCTGTCCTGCGCAACGATGGTATGGAGGCTGTCAGTGCGTCGTTCTCCAACACCTTGCCGTCGAGAATCTCCATGATGCCCGACAGCTTACGGAGTCGGATGGCAAATCCGACCTACTTCAGTCGGATAGCAAATCCGACCTACTTGAGTCGGATGGCAAATCCGACCTACTTGAGTCGGATAGCAAATCCGACCTACTTCAGTCGGATAGCAAATCCAACCTACCAGGCATCCACGGGGTTGATTTTCTGGGAAGGCTGGCTCAATCCGGGCGCGGCGATTACCTTTACCTATCAGGTTACGGTGGCGGCGGACGTGGGGGCAGCAAATTTGGTCACCAGTGGCGAGACGATCGCCAATGTGGCCAGTCTGGGTTTGGAAGGGCAGGGCATCCGTTTCCGTCGCCCGGCCGTGGTGCGGGTGGACGCACCGGATCTCTCTCCGTCGGGGCTTGAATGTGGCCCATCACCAGCCCGGCCCGGCGCTGTGGTCACGTGCACGCTGGGACTGGCCAACGCCGGCCCGGGCAATGCTCCGGGCGCGGTGGTTACCACCCCGCTTCCGATGGGCGCGGTTCCCGTCCCTGGCTCACTGGATTGGATGGGCGGGGGGGCGGCGGATCTACTGACCGGGACCGTGCGCTGGGCGGGTTCGCTGAGCAGCGGTGGTATGGTGACCTTGTCCTACCAGCTCACGCTTCCTGCCAGCCCGGTACATCCACCACTGTACAACGTGGCTTTCCTGGAGGATGGGACGGGCGGTGCGTGGGAGCGGACGCATTGGATTCTCATAGATCCGCTGAAGGCTTATCTGCCGCTGGTGATGCGAGGAGGGTAGACCCTCACCCAACCCCGGCGCAGCCGGGGCGCCCTCTGCCAGAGGGAGAGGGAGAAGAGGTGGATCGCACGTCCGATCTATTGGGCATAGACCAAGTAGTTGAGGTTGGCGTGGGCGATGGCTGGGTTGGCCCGCAGGATACTCAGAATGTCCCGTTCCTGGCCCGGAGGGACCCGCAGCCGCCAGGCATCCAGCCCAGGCGCGAACTCCAGATCGCCTCCAACCTGGGCCAATATGCTTTCCATCTCAGCCTGGGCTCGGGATGAGTCGCTTTGCTTCCCTTCATGAAGTAATGATTCGCCCTGCTCAGGCACAAAGGAGACGATGACTTCGCCGGGGACGAACGGGGCGGTGGTGGCCGCCTGTGCGGTGGTTTTCTCCTGCGACTGTGGCTCGATGCCCTCGAGGCAGACTGGAGAACCGCCGTGCGCACCGCTTGATAGGGCCTGGAAGGCGTTGATGCGGCCACAGCCTGTGCTGGAATCCCATCCGGCTGCACCCAGGTCGTCGGCGTTGTCCAGGATGGCCGAGGCAATCTGGTCGACTGTGTAGGACGGGAAACGGGCGTGGAGGAGGCCTGCCAGGCCGGCCACGTAGGGGGAGGCCATCGACGTGCCCCACTTATTGCCGTACTCTCCGTCCTTGATCGTGCTGTAGATTTCTGAGCCGGGCGCGGCAATGCTGACGTGGGTCCCGTAGTTTGAATAGCTGGCCACGGCGTCGTCACGCTCGGTGGCCGCCACGCCCAGAACGTGGTTGCAATTGGCCGGGCACATCTCCGTGTTTGGTTCGCTCCCCACGTGGTTCCCTGCCGCTGCGACGAGCACCACGCCCTTCGCGTGGGCATAGTCCACGGCCGCCTGTACATATGTTGGACAGCCATCTTCACTGGCTCCACCCAGGCTCATGTTGATCACGTCTGTCCCGTGGTCCGCAGCGTAACGGATCGCCTCGGCCAGGTCGCTGGTGCTCCCGGAGCCATTGGCGAGCAGAACCTTGAGCGGCAGGACCGTTCCTTCCCAGTCCATGCCGGCTATCCCCCGGTCGTTGTCTGTTGCCGCTGCCACGATGCCGGAGACGTGGGTGCCGTGGCCATGGTCATCGTCGGCGACTGGGTCGTCGTTGGCAAAATCCCAATCCACGTCTGTCCTGACCTTGCTTACCAGGTCAGGGTGGTCCAGGTCGGTGCCCGTGTCGAGCACGGCGATGAGGACGTCAGAGCCCGTGGAGATGGACCAGGCGGCAGGCGCATCCACCTTGTCCAGGGCCCACTGCCGGGTGTAGCCGGGGTCGTTCGGGTAGCGGGACGAGGATGGTGATGATGTTTGCGTATGGTTGCGCAAGATGAGTGGGAGATGGATGGTGGTCAGCGGCGTGTCCACCACCTGAAGCGTCAGATCGATTCTGTGGGGAGAGTTCTCGGCTCCGCTTGGGTCCACTACCGTCACCGTGACCGCACCGGTGTGGGTGGCGACTGTTCCCGTGGCAAAGGTCGAGGGTATGATCTGGAAAGAGGCCGGGGCAACGCCGGTAGGTGGTGTTGCCGTGAACCAATGCCCCTCGGTGGCAACCGTCCAGGTGAGTGTAGCGTCGCTGCCCACGTTCAGCGGTGTCACCTGGTGGGCAACAGGGAACAATTTCCCGTTCGGAATGTTATAGGTGAACTGGAGGGCATCAGGCAGGTTCCCCAGTGCGGGGAGATTGAAGAGGGTCTCCAGCCTTTCGTCCGGAAGGCCTGCAAACGCGTTGTTGCACTGCCAGTATCCGCTCCATAAGTCCTTGTCCAGCCATAAGCCCAGGTCGGGGTGGTTGGGGTATGTGGCGCGCTGTACAGTGCTGGGATCGAAATCGAAGAGGTCTTGGGTCCTGGCTGGAGCCGCGCCTGCCGGCGATATCCGTTCCAAAGCCGGCGGGTGGGGAGGGGAGGGAGGAGTATGGGGCCATGGCCCTTCCGTCGCGGTGACCACGGTGGCTCTTCCCAGGATGAGCCCAAGGAGAACGAGTAGAAGATAGGTCCTCAGTGCTTTCATCGAGTATTTCCTTCGGTACAGGAGATGTAGGGCATACATCCCGACACCATTATACCCGGAAGGCGGAACCCGGGCAATGGGCAGAAAGTACTACGGGGGCGGGTGCGGGTGAGTGCCGTGCCCCGGGAAATTCGGTCACATTCCCAGGGCGCACGCGCTGGATTCGCGCCTTAAACAATCAAGAAGCCCGGTCACGGATCGATCTGTGACCGGGCTTCGAGGCTGCGTCGGATGGCAAATCCGACCTACTAGGGATCGATGGGGATGCATAGCACGTCGCCCGCGCGGATGTAGTTCATGTTGTAGATGTGATTGCACCGGGCGATGTGCCACATATTCACGCCGTAGTGTACCGAGATGCGGTACAGGTTCTCGCCACACGTGATGGTGTGGTAGGAAGCGCACGTGCAGGGGTAGTAAGGGTCAGGATAGGGATAGCATTGACGGGCGCACGTTGGGCCGGCGGGCACCGATGCATATGCGTTGGGAATGGCCAGTTGTTGTCCGGGATGGATGGTGTTTGGGTTCACAATCCCATTGTGGGCCGTGATCGCACAAGGATCGACGCCATAGGCCCGCGCGATACAGTAGATGGTCTCCCCCGGTCGAACGTAGTGATAACAGATTGTTGTCCACTCACTTGGCTTGGCGTGGATGACTGGGGCAGTGAATGTGAGCAGTGCCACAACGATCACGAGGATAGAGAAAGGTCTGCGCATAGGATACCTCCTTAACTTACTCCATGGAAGCCGTCCAGAAACAACTCCTCAGCCTGGTTCGTTGCTTTGTCGATCGGGAGCGAGCACGAAGCGCTCCGTCGCTCTATGCCGCTGTGCTGATGAACAAAGCCTTGGCTGTCTGGCGCAGAGACCGTGCTTCACTGCTTCAATTCATAGGCCTCCTTTCCTCGCCCTGCTTGTGTGCACAACTGGTCTGACGGTTACATCCTTGTGACGATGTTGCCTACTGTGGTCAAACGACGGGAGCCTGGGTTGTTCCGGACTGGCGCCCGATCTGACCGTACAGGTGGCTGGAGAAGACGGTCAACCAGACGGAGGCCGGCAACAGTAGCAGGCCCAGGGCGGCTGCCAGGATCCATCCGCATATGGGGATGATGCCGAAGAAGCCGCCAACCCCGCCAATGACACTCGTGAGAACGATGCCTGCCACGAACAGGAGTATCTGGCTGATGATGACGCTCCCGATGTTGGCGAATAAGAAGCGGAAGATGTCCCCAAGGCGCAGACAAGCGCCGATGTCCTCGGTTTCGGCGAAGCGAATCTGCACGACTGGCGTCAGGAGCGCCAGGAGGATGCCGTACAGGGCTGCCAGGCAGCCCAGGCCGGCGCTCACGACTCCTGCCACACCGGTCAGAATGGCGATCAAATCCTCCTGCTCGCTGGCGATCGCTGGCAGAATCCAGACCAACCCGATCGGGCAGATGAGGATCAGCAAGGGCAGTGCGTAGATCACGGTGGTGACCCAGAACATCAACCCATCCTTGAAGTAATTCCCCAAGTCGTCCCAGGCGGGCAGCGGGCGATCGTGGCCCGCTATGACGTTGCGGACGACGGCAATGGCATATCCCATGAGCGCCAATCCGCCGAAGATGGGTATCAGCGCGATGACCGCTCCCAGGAGAATCTTGGTCACCCATTCCTCGTCTTCAAACACGAAGCTAAGAGCCTTGCCGACGTCCATCGCGTCTCCTCCTTCTATCGGATAGCAAATCCGATAGGATAGTAGGGCGGGTTTGCTACCCGCCTCCCCGGGTCGGATAGCAAATCCAACCTGCGAATCCCTTCCTATGGAGTTTGGAGTGTTTTCATTATATCCTAGAATCGTGCTCCGTGCAACTGTTATCGCAACGGTGGAATGCCTGAGAGTGTGCCGGTGAGCGTATACCTTACGATGTCAATCACGCCGACCTGGATGAGGCTCACCGTGAAGCCTGCCAGCAATGGGATGATTGCCTCGCGCCAGGTGTCTGCCACGTTCTCTCGGCGGATAATCATCAAGACCAACATACTGTTGACGCTTGTGAGCAGACCCAGCACACCAGCCGCGCTCAGCAGGGCCAGCGGAACCAGCAGGAAGGTCCACCGGGTGAGCACCAGGCCAACCATGCCGGCTTCGAGCAGTGCAAGTATGCCCAGATCCTTCAAGTTGCGGATCGCGGGTGTGGGTTCGGAGCGCCGCCACAGTGTGAAGTTGAAGACCGGGTAGACGAGCGCGCTCATCGCCAAGCCGTTGAGTGCGCCGGTGCTGAGCCTGAGCCAGTTTTGAGGCTCGTACAGGTGCGGTCCCCCCATAAGCGCCAGGTAGGAGTTGGTGCCGTCGGCCGCCCAAAGCAACATAAAACCCGCGAGAACGGCGATGGCCCCGGTAGGGGGAAATTGGCGCGCACGCCGTCGGCGCAATACGAAGGCCTGTCCGAAGAACCCGGTTAGTGCCCCGACGAAGGTGCCAGTGCAGCGGGCGCAGAGTGGGAGTTGACGCCCAGCGATAGCGAAGGAGTGGCTTTCAATGCGGTGGCAAACGGCGTACCCCACCGCGTCCGTCTTGCTCAGCAGCCCCCTGGGTGTCTCCAGGATGAAGGTCAGTAACACTGTTGCTGCGAGCAGAATGATCAGCCACGCTGCTGGAAAGGCTGGTCTGTGAGGTTTCTCGTGAGGTGGTGTTGTGGGTGATTTGTCCATGCTAAACTGTGTAGCCGCGGCTGGATGGCAAACCCGGCCACCATTTGGGCAGGTCAGCATTGGCTGAACGCCGGGTGTCTATTCTCCCATCATCTGGAGCACCAGCCGCCGCGATCTGGGGCGTGTATCGAAGTCGAGAAATACAATCTGCTGCCACGTGCCCAAAGTGAGGCGCCCATCGACGAAAGGCACCGTCAACGAGGGACCGACCAACGCGGCGCGGACGTGCGAATGGCCGTTGTCGTCCCCCCAGCGCAGGTGATGCCGGTAGTCCCGGTCCGGTGGCGCGATTTCGTCGAGCACCTGCTGCAGGTCGACCAGGGCTCCGCTCTCGTACTCGATCGTCGTGAGACCGCCCGTTGCCCCAGGGCAGAAAACGGTGATTGTGCCTGCTTGCAGGCCCGAATCTCTCACCGCTCCTGCAACCTGAGATGTGATATCTTGAATGTCGCAGTGGCCTTGGGTATCTAGGTGCATTTCCTGGGTGATGACCATCCGCTCTTTACCCTCCTGAAAGGCGACGTATGCGCAATATCATAACACAGTTGTTTCAGATTCCCAAGTAGGGGAGGGAAAGGGATACAAGGATATAAGGGGGGAGGGATACAAGGAAACAAGGGGAGGAGGGGCACAAGGAAATAGGGGGGGGACTGGCGCGCTGTGGCTGAGTGTGTTACAATGCATTGAGTATGGATCTCCTCAACGGACTCAACCCTCAACAATGCAAAGCCGTCACCGCCTCCGACGGCCCGGTGCTGGTGTTGGCCGGGCCTGGCAGTGGGAAGACCCGTGTGCTCACCCACCGTGTCGCCTGGCTGGTGCAGGAACTGGATGTTGCTCCGTGGCGTATCGTTGCGGTCACTTTCACGAACAAGGCCGCCCGTGAAATGCGCGAGCGGCTGGAGCGGCTGCTTGGCTCCTCCTACGGTCGTGGCCTCACACTGGGTACCTTTCATGCCACGTGTGCCCGTATCCTGCGCCGTGAAGCCGAAGCTGCTGGCATCTCCCGTGACTATGCGATCTTCGACGCTGACGACCAACGCCGCCTGATCAAGCAGGCCATCCGTGACCTCAACCTGGACGATAAGCGCTACCGGCCCCAGGCGGTACATGGTGCCATCTCCCGCGCCAAGAACGAGTTGGTGCCTCCGGAGGCATATTCGACCGGCTCGTACTATGGCGAAGTCGTCAAGCGCATCTACGAGCGCTACCAGACGCTCCTGGAGGCCAACGGGGGATTGGACTTCGATGACTTGCTGATGGTGACGGTGCGTCTGTTTGCCCAGAACCGGGATGTACTGGCGAAGTACCAGGAACGGTACCGGCACATCCTGGTGGATGAGTTTCAGGATACGAACCAGGCACAATACGCGCTGTTGCGGCAACTTTCGGACTTGCATCGCAACCTCTTCTGCGTCGCCGACGAGGATCAGTCGATCTACGCCTGGAGAGGGGCGGACTACCGCAACATCCGGCGCCTGCGGGACGATCACCCGGATTTGGTGACGGTTCTTCTGGAGCAGAACTACCGCTCCACCCAGATAATCTTGGATGCAGCACGTGCGGTCATCCGTCAGAATGCCGACCGCACGGATAAGGCGTTGTTTACGCGGCGGGGGCGGGGGGCCAGGATTGTGGTCCACGAGGCGTACGACCAGGATGAGGAGGCCCAGTACGTGGTGGACACCATCGCTCAACTGGTTGCGCAGGAGGGGGTACGCCCCGGCGAATGCGCTGTGATGTACCGCACGAATGCCCAGTCCCGGGCCTTTGAGGATGCCTTTATCCGGGCCGGGCTGCCGTATAAGCTGGTCGGTGCCACCCGCTTCTACGCCCGCCGCGAGATCAAGGACTTGATCGCTTTCCTACGGCTGGCCCACAATCCCACCGAAGGGGTGAGCATGGCTCGCGTGATCAACGTCCCGCCCCGGGGCATCGGCAAGAAGACGGTGGCTGTGCTGGAGAATGCGGCGCGGGAGTGGGGTGTATCGGTCTATGAGGTGCTCAAGGAGGTCGTGAATCCCGGGGCCCTGGGCCTACAGCCGGATAGCAATTCCGATCACCATCTGGGGACGCGGGCACGGCGGATGCTGACGGCGTTCCTGGGCATGCTGGAGGGGTGGGTCTCGGCGCGTGGCACGCTGACGGTGGCGCAGTTGATCGACCGTGTGTTGGATGACACCGGATACGTCGATAGCCTGCGCGATGGCACTGAAGAAGGTGAGGAGCGCTGGGCCAACGTGCTGGAGTTGCGCAACGTGGCCGGCGAGTACAACGATCTCTCGCTGACCGATTTCCTGGCCGACGTCGCGCTGGTCTCCGACGTGGACAATCTGAGTGAGGAAGTGGATGCGCCGACGCTGCTAACGCTTCACAGTGCCAAGGGGCTGGAGTTCCCGGTGGTCTTCATCACGGGGCTCGAGGAGGGCATGCTGCCTCACAGCCGCTCCCTCGACGACCCGGAGCAGATGGCCGAGGAGCGGCGCTTGAGCTACGTTGGGCTGACGCGGGCGAAGGATCGACTTTATTTGACCTATGCCTTTATGCGCACCCGCTACGGCGACAGAGAGCCGTCCGTACCCAGCCGTTTCCTGGATGACATTCCCCCTGAGTTGGTGGGGGGAGCGTGGAGGCGGTCAGGGTGGAGTGGTAGATCGCGGGAGCAGAGGCGCAGGGAACCGGCCGAGCGGTGGGGCAGGGCAGCGGATGAGTCCGTACGTAGCTCGTCGTCTTCGGGTCGTAGTTCCGGCGTCGTCACCCGCTGCCCGCGCTTCCGCGCCGGTCAGCGGGTGCGGCACGCCACCTTCGGTGAGGGGCTGGTGGTCGAAAGCCGCTCCGATGGTGGGGACGAGATTGTGACTGTGCTGTTCGAGAACGCAGGGCTGAAGCGCCTGATGGCCAGCCTGGCTCCCCTGGAGCAGTTGGGGGACTGACCCCAACACAAGATCCGACGCCAGCCCTGTAGGGGCGCATCGCGATGCGCCCCTACGGTGGGAACGGCGGTGAGAACGGAGCGGCAGATAGGTTGGTGGGCAGTAGCATTCCACGACAGCGCTACCGAGTGGACGTCCATTCCCATACGAAGGGAAGCAACGCGGCTCATTTACCTGAACAGGCGCCAGCCGTCCAGGAGCCGGAGGCACGCGTTCCGTCTCTACTGAACTTCCCGTGGAACTCCATTGAGGTTACGCCCCCGACTTCCAAGGTGAATTTTCTATTCTCTATGGGTAGCCCATCTTCCAGATTTAATGTCCCCAAGAACGTGACACTGCCGGCGATGATCGCAGAAGAACAGGATTGAAAACTATAGGCGTGCCTCCAGAGCGATACGCGCACGTGGTGAACTCGCCGCGCGATCTAGCGCTGAACGACTGCCCATTTCTCGAAGCGTTGGATCCCGTTGATCCCCGAATACGTGCGCTGGATGGACGGCTGCGTCAGACTGTTGTTGGTGTACCAATAGAGCGGGATGATGACGGCCTCCTGGTTCACCAGAAGGTCCTCGGCCTGGGCATACCATTCGCCCCGCTCGGCGGTGTCGGTGCTGACGGCTGCCTGGTCGACCAGTTCATCGAACAGCGCGCTCGACCAATTGGTGTAGGTGGGGTTGTCTGCGCCGCTGCGAAACCGTTCGCCCAGAGCGCCGTGCGCGTCCGCGTACGAAGGACACCAGCCCATCCGCCAGACCTGCGGGGCGTCCGACTCCAGCAAGTCCAGATAGTCGGTGAAATTCTTTATGGGTTCTAGTTGAACTTCGACATCCAGCGTCGCTGCCCACATGTCACGCACGACCTCGGCGATAGCCTCGTGCTGGCCGAAGGCGTTGAACGCCAGTGTAATGGGTGGCATCTGGGAGCGATCGGGGTATGCCTGGTCGAGCAGTTCGCGCGCGTCTTCAGGACTGTAGGTGACACCCAGGGCGGGGGTTTCCTCCACGGTCGGTGCTGCCCGCATCGCCGGTCGGCTGAGCCACTGCGCTGGTTCCTGGTTGCCCTGCACCGCCTCGTCGATTAAAGCCTGCCGGTCTATGGCCAGCGAAAATGCCCTGCGCACGGCAGGGTCGTCGAACGGGGGCTTCTGGGTGTTGAACCCATAGTAATATGTGCACAGGTTTGGCTGGACGGCAAGTTGCGCCGTCAGTTTCGAATTGGCCTGAACGCTTGCCAGCGTATCCTGTGGGATTTCGATCACGTCGAGGTCTCCGGCCTGGTATGCTGCGACCAGCGCTTCTGCGTCGTCCATCAACGTCCACGTGATCTCCTCGACCGTGGCTTGCGGAACGCCCTCTGTTCCGGGCCAATAGGGGTTCTTGACCATCGTGATGTGTGAATCGTGTACCCACTCTTTGAGTACGTACGGCCCGTAACCCTGGAAGTTGCCGGTCTCCGTCCAATCTTCGCCCAACGCTTCGATCTGCCACGCTGGATGGGCGACCACGGTCCACAAATTGGCGATGACGTCGAAGTAGCTGGCGGGTTTCACCAGGCGGATCTCCAGCGTGGCTTCGTCCAGTGCCGTGACACCAACAGCGCTGGCTGGGCCGTCGCCCGCGTTGAAGGCCTCGGCGCCCTCGATGAGGAACAGCAGGTATCTGTTGGCTCCTTTGGTCTCGGGGTCGAGCACCCGCTCGATGCCATACTTGAAGTCCTGCGCGGTCACGGTACGCACCTCGCCGCTCTCGTCGGTCACCTTCTCGATACGCTCGATAGCCGGGTTGAAGCGCACCCACGGCACGTCAGTGCGCAGTTGGAACGTCCAGACCCGCCCGTGGTCGGTGATGTCCCACGAAGTGGCCATTCCAGGCTCGACTTCAGCCGTCTCTTCGTTCTGTCGCGTCAGCCCCACGAATGCTTCGGTAGCGATTTGGGCTCCAGCACCGCCCCAGGCCAGCGCGGGGTCGATCTTATAGAAGTCTGCGCCGGAGCAGCATTCTGCCAGGTTGAGCACCTGCGAGGCTGCCAGATTCGCCGCGGTGGGCGGCGGTGTGTGCGTTGGCGTGGGTTCGGTCGGAGGGGGCGGTGTGTGCGTCGGCTGACCGGTCGGGGGCGGGGCCCCGGCCTTCCACGTCGCAACCAGCGGCACGGCGATCTGTTCGGCCTGTGCGTCTATCTTCGCGGGAGATAGGCCGGCGCAAGCGGTCAACAGGAGGCTGCACAGTAGACACAGGCTGATGGGGGCCAGGGCTGCGCTCTTTGGGGACGAGAAAGGGGCTGCGCTCTTCGGGGACGAAAAAGGGGTGTCCTTTCTGCTTGTTTTTGTGTTCATTGATCGATATCTCCTTGCATCTCAACGCACGACGCCCTGCAGCCAGGTGACAATCTGGTCGGACGAGGGCGAACCGCCGGTTGAGTAGTCTGTGGTGCCAAAGAACATGCGCGAGAACGGACACGAGCCAGGCGACGAGCCGTAGAATGTGCGGTCGGCCACCACGCGGGCGGTGCGGGTGTCGCGCACCCGTACCCGCCACCATTTTCGCTGGCGGACCAACGTGTGCCCAGCCGTGTAGGGACAGCGCTGCAGCACGCTGGTGCCTGTTTCCAGGCAGACGGCATAGCGGAAGTGACCAGGGCTGGTGGCCTTTATAGCAGAGGGGATCTTGAATTGGGTGCCGCCGAACAGGGCTTTACCCGGTTCATCCTCCGCCAGGCCCACGGCCGGCGACTCGGCCGGCTTGCCGTCGCACACGGTGGGCAGGGCTTGTTCGAGTATCTCCTTGCCCTCGCCCGTGCTTGCCTGGCTCAACCCCCACAGTGCCTCCTCATACCCTTCCTCGGCGATGGCGATCACGTCGGGATCTGTCGAAACCTCCTGGTTGACCAGGAATTTCTCCATTGCCTCACTGAACTTCCGCTGCGAGTGAAGCTGTTTTCCCCACTCGTTGTACGTCTTTCCAATCTCCACCCGGATTGTGGTCGCTGAGCGAGTATCGGGGTACTCGTCGATCACCGTCTGATACGTTCGGATGGCTATGGCGTATAATCCATCCTCCCGCAGTTGGGATGCCCACTCGACGGTTGTCTCCGCCAGCGACTCGTCTGCCTGCACGTCGGCCGCGGCCGGCGTGTTCGGATACGTGCTGAGAACAGTGTGGTACTTCTCGACGGCCGCTTCGTAGTCGCCGTTCTTCCGCAGGTTGGCCGCCCACTCGGCGTAGGTTTCCGCCGTCACGTCCCTAGCCCCTGCTCCCGTGGGGGTGTCGGGGTATTCCTCCAGGATGAGGGTGTATTTCGCAATGGCATCCTCGTAGTCACCGCCGGCGCGCAACTGGGCCGCCCACTCAGTGTAGGTGTCCGCTGCGGCTATCTTGGCCTTCGCTGCCGCTGGCGTGTCGCCGTATTTGCTTAGCACGATGGCGTACTTGTCGGCAGCTTCGCCGTATTCGCCGTCTTCGCGCAGGTCGGTGGCCCACTCGCCATACGTCTCAGCCGCGGCGGCAGCGGCCTTACCGCTGGCCTGCGTGTCGGGATATTCGTTGAGCAGGCCCACGTACTTTTGGATAGCCTGTTCATACTGGCCTTCCTCCCGGAAGTGCGCTGCCCACGCGATAGTTGCCTCGGACACCCGTGCGGCTGCCTGCTTCCCCGCCGATGTCTCCGGGTAGTCATTCAGGACGATTCGATATTTCTCGATGGCCTCGGCATACTCGCCGGTCTGCTGCACCTGGGCCGCCCAATCGGCGTAGGTCCCGGCCAGCGCGTTGCGTGCGACGGGGATCAGCCCACTCTTTGGGTAGAGATGCAGGTAGGTGGCGTATCCATCCACTGCCTCGGCATACTCGCCCTCTCCCAAGACGTTTTCCGCGTACACGAGCAGGCTGCATTCAACGATCCCCTCGTCGGCTGCGGCTACGTCCGGGCTGAAAGTCAACTCATAGAGCGTCGTCACGCGGTGGAAACGCTCCATCGCGGTTCGGCAGTCGGCGTCCCGGTAGGCCGCCATTCCCTCGGCAAAGGTCCGCCGGCCCAGGGCACGATAGCCCAAGAACCCCGCTCCTTCCAGCACCAGGAGAAAGATGGCGATGCCAACAGGCAGCCATCGGTTGCCACCCTCCGGTGCAGATGTGGATCGTGCCAGCCGCCATCCGTCGAAGGTCATCCACACCACCCACGCGCCGAGGATAGCGGTCCATAGCCCTGGGCTGCGGGCACCGTTCGTCAGAAACGCCGTGGCGATCAAGCTGGCGGTTGCCAGCAGGTGGATCAGCCAGCGCAGCCAGCGTCTCAGGGCGATGTACCCCAATCCCAGGCCGGTGAGGTTAAGCAGTGCCACCGCTGGGGGCCACCGGGTGCCGTTGTGAGGTGTCGGTCCTGTGTTGCGCTCCTGTAGCTTCTCTTCCGGTGGCACCCCCATCTTACTATCGGCGTGCTCGGTCTCGGTCGTCATATCATTTTCTCCTCTGATGTGCCCGCCCGTCGGTGTCTGAAACAAGTTTCGGTTGAAGGTCGATGTACTTCTCGCTGAAGGAACATACGTTCATTGTAGCGCGCTTGTGTTCACGCAACGTAAAGAAGAAGTGAGAAATTGACTATTTCCCACACCACGCCGTCGAGGATCTCGGTGTAGTAGGCGGGCCAGTGGTTCGCCCGAATCGGGGGGGCGCCGCACTTTTCTGCGGAGGCAGCAGAGCCCTGGAGCCAGATGTTCTGTGTTGGCCTGTGTGCTGGTCTAGATTGACATCCGTGTGCTCAAGGGTACAATCTGGAGAGAAACGTGATGCGTGATGCGTGAGAGGGGGTCGAGGGAGTAAATTGCACTTTGTTCTCTAGTTACCATCCGCTGCGTTGGTTGCATAGGTGACGCGCTCGAGGAACTCCTCCTCGCTCAGTTCGCCATCACCGAAGGCTGCCAGGTCCGCTGCGCTGACGGTTGCGCTGATCTGAGCGGCATGCCGGTCGTTGTGTGCCAGGATTATGACCTCGACATTGGTAAAGAAGGCGCATTCTGCTTTCTCCTGCAGCGCCAGCGCGACGTCGAAGGCCGTCCACACGGACTGTGCAGCGTACTCTGCCGTCTGGTCAGGTGCCAGGGGGTAGTCGAGATGGAATCGAAGTGGGCCTTCAGGGGTCAGTGCTACCGTCCCGCCTATCCCGGTGTGGGCCAGTAATTGCGTGGCCTGCCACTGGCACGTCTGTGGCGACTGGGTCAGCGTTGAGAGATGGGCGTCGGGTGAAGTTCTGGTATTGGTGGCTTGGGTTACGAGTCCCACCAGTGCCAGGATGACGATAATGTCAGCGATCGCCAGGATGACGATGATGTGTTTCTGCCTCTGGGTCATCGGCATGAGTGTAACACAAGTGTGCTCATTGCACAACAATCAATCGGGAGATTCTGGATGCTGAAACTGACAGATGGAGTGGAGATGGTCCGTCTGAGTCGTGGACAACGCCAGGGGATCGTGAGTACGATGTTGGCGAGTTTTTTCCTGGGCTGGGCGCCGATTTTTGGGAAGTTGGCGTACCGGGGCGGGGTGGCACCGTATACGCTGGTGGCGTTGCGCACGGTGGTGGCGGCCTTGGTGGTGTGGGTGGTGTGTGGGGTGTCCTGGCGTCGGGGAGGTGGGAACTCGGTCAGGATTTCCTGGGGGGGGCTGGTTGGGTGTGTGAGTGTAGGTGCGGTGAATGGGTTTGGCTCTTTGCTTTACTATATGAGTCTCTCGCGCCTGGATGCGTCGCGGGCGGCGCTGTTGAATACGTTGTACCCGGTGTGGGTGGTGTTATTCTTGTTTGCGTCCGGGCAGCGGCTGTCTTGGTTGACGATAGGGCGGTTGGGACTTTCAATGGCAGGCGTGTTTTTGTTGACGCGCGCGGAGGGGGGGGAGGTGGATTGGTTAGGGGTATGGTTGATGGTGGGGTCGGCGGCGACGTATGGGTGGCATCTGGTGTTGGGGCAGTGGGTGCTCGCAGATGTGCCATCACGGACGGCGACGGTGTATGTTCTGACGACGATGGCATGTGTGGTTGGGGTGGCGCGCGTGTTGCAGGGAGGGCCGATGGAGCGGATCGCAGGGAGGGGGTGGTGGGCGATCTTGGGTTTGGGGGTGACGACGGCGCTATCGCGGCTGGCGATGTTCCGGGCGCGGGAGCGGGTGGGGGGGGTGGAGACGGCGTTGGTGGGGCTGCTGGAGCTGTTGGTGAGCCTGGTGTTGGCTTTTCTGTTGTTGGGGGAGCGGCTGGCGGTGGTACAGTGGGTCGGGGCGGGGTTGTTGGTGGTGAGTCTGGTGTTGATGGCGCGTGACCCGGGTATGCGGCTGGCGGAGGGGAATGTGCCGTTGGAGTGGCGGCGGCCGAGTTAGGGAGAGGAGGGAGGGGAAGGGCGGCTCACATCTGTATGAAGGGAAGCAGGGCGGCGCAGGGGGAGGAGAATGTGGAATGTGCTGCCGGGGAGTTCTTGTTCGTCGTGTCCTTCGCTCTCGGCCCAGACTTTGCCGCCGTGGGCCTCGATGATGCCGCGGGCTACGGCGAGGCCGAGGCCGAGGCCGCCTCCTTTGAAGGCGGTCTTGCTGGAGTGGTGGCGGATGGTGTCTTCAAGGACGTAGAAGCGGTTGAATATGCGTTCTTGTTCTTCGGGAGGGATGCCGACACCGCTATCCTGGACGGCGATGTGGACGGTGTCCTCGATCTGGCGGCCGAGGATGCGGATGCACCCGCCGTCGGGGGTGGATTTGATGGCGTTGCTGATGATGTTCCAGAGGGCCTGGTGGAGGCGGCGGGTGTCGCCACAGAGGACGGGGAGGTGGTCGAGTCCCTCGAATTGGTATTGTAGGTCACGGGGTGGGCCGAGGTTCTGCAGGTTTTCGACGACGCTGAGGATGAGGGGTTTGAGGACGACGGGGTCACGGGCCAGGTTCAGGCGGTCGGCGTCGATGAGGGAGACGTTGCGGATTTCATCGAAGACTTGGTCGAGGCGTTGGGTGGCGTCGGCGATGCGCTGGAGGAGATAGCGGGCGGAGCCTTCTTGGTCGGGCTGGCCAGGGATGGCGGGATTCTGGAGGAGGAGTTGGGCGTGGCCGTAGATGCTGGTGAGGGGGGTACGGAGTTCGTGGCTGGCGAGGATGATGAAGTCTGATTTCATTTTTTCGACGTGCTGGAGTTCGGCGTGGGCGGATTGGAGTTCGCGGATCTTGTTCTCCAGGCGGTCGACGAGGCGGTGGCTGTATTGGACGAGGTGGTGGGCGCGTTCTTCGGGGGATTCGATTTCTTCTGTGGTGCCCATGAGGAAAGAGCGGACTTGTTGAGGGAAGTGGTCGACAGCGATGGGCTTGGGGATGTAGCCGTTGCAGCCGGCGATGAGGGAGCGCTCGCGGTCGCCTTTGAGGGTGGCGGCGGTGACGGCGACGATGGGGACTTGTTGCATGTCCTCTATGGAGCGGAGGCGGGTGGTGACTTCGTAGCCGTCGAGGCCGCTGATGTTGATGTCCATGAGGATGAGGTCGGGTGAGAGTTGGCGGGCGATCTCGATGGCGGCGAGGCCGTCGGCGACGTCGACGATGTGGTAGTCCTGGTCGGCAAGGAGGCGACGGACGAGCGCTACGCTAGCGGGGTCGTCCTCCACGTAGAGTATTTTGGTGGGTTTTTGGGTGGGTGGCTGACGCCGTTCTTTTGAGAATTGTGGCTTACGCCGTTCTTTTGAGAATTGTTGGTTGTTCATTATTTGTGGCTTACGCCGTTCTTTTGAGAATTTGTGGCTTACGCCGTTCTTTTAAGGATTTGTTCGAGTAGTTCTTCGTCGGTGAAAGATCCTTTTTGCATGAGTGTTTCGATTTGGCCGCTGAGGCGCTCTCGCTCGGCGGCGGTGAGTTCTTTGGCGGTGATGACGATGACGGGCACGTCGCTCATTTTTTCGTCGGCCTTGATGGTTTCGAGGAGTTGGAAGCCGTCGGTGCCGGGCATCATGAGGTCGAGGAGGATGATGTCGGGGCGCTCACGGCGGACGAGTTCGAGGCCGGTGGCGCCGTCGCCGGCCTCGAAGACCTGGTAGTCGCCGCGGGTCTGGAGGATGCGGCGGAGGAGGAGGCGGGCTTTGGGGTCGTCCTCGATGATGGCGATGGTTTTGACGGTGCCGTTGAGGCGCTCCAGGGAGCCGAGGAGTCCTTCTTCGACGGCGGGGGGTTCGGTGGGTATTTCGACAGTCTGAGCCCATTCGTCTCCGAGGAGGTGTTTTTCGACGGGGAAGGTGTGGCCGGAGCAGTTGACGACGACGATTTCGTCGCGCTTGATGAGGCCTTTGCGGAGGAGTTTGAAGAGGCCGGCGAAGGCGGTAGCGGCGGCGGGTTCCATGGAGATTCCGTCGAGTTTGGCCATGACGTGCATGGCGCGGAAGGTTTCTTCGTCGGTGACGGATTCGAAGGCGCCGCCGTGCTGGCGGATGACGTTGGCGAGGAAGGGGTAGGCGGGGCCGGGGCTGCCGGTGGCGATGGTGATGACGAGGGTTTGTGGGTTGAGGACGGGTTCGGCCTGGTCCAGGCCTTTGTTGAAGGAGTGGACCATAGGAGCACAGCCAGCGGCCTGGATGCAGGCGAGTTTGGGCATCGAGTCGACAAGGCCGACGTGCATGAGTTCTTCGTATCCTTTCCAGACGCCGACG